>Ga0315284_10000287_pt1 | contig 68872 bp, 65 predicted proteins | sample YL17G09_16_MG_FD_203696 | JGI IMG/M metagenome (GOLD analysis project Ga0315284, IMG submission 203696) | Sediment microbial communities from Yellowstone Lake, YNP, Wyoming, USA - YL17G09_16 | ecosystem: Environmental > Aquatic > Freshwater > Lake > Sediment | place: USA: Wyoming | collected...
GAATCCCGGTCGTCCCACGTCTTCTCTCCTCTCAGTCGGCCCTCGGATCGAAGGCCACCTTCAGCGTTCCGAGGCGCCCGGCCGCGAGCGCGTGGTCGATCGCCTCGCGCCAGCGGTTCAGCGGATACGTCGCGCCGACGATCCCCTCGATCGGGTTCGCGGCGGCCAGCTCGATCGCGATGTCGAACGTGTGACGGCGTGCGCCGTCCACGGTCTCGACACCGCCCGTGTAGGCCCCGGCGAGCTCCAGCTCGCGGAACCATAGTGGCGTGAGGTCGGCCCCCTGGACGGGGATACCGGCCAACACGATGCGGCCCCCCGCCTTCGTCGTGCGGAGCGCGAGGTCGAGCGAGTTCCTGGAGCCGACGCAGTCGACGGCCACATCCACGCCGCCGAGCAGGTAGCTCGAGCCCATCTCGGGCTTCAGCTTCATCGCGCGGGTCGAGCGACGGACCTCGTTCAGGGCCTCCTTCGGAGCGACGACCTCGCTCGCCCCGAACGCTTCGGCCCACCCGCGCTGCTTCTCGTGCTTCGCGACCGCGATGATGCGCCCGGCCGGCGTGAGCTCCTTCAGCGCGAGCGCCGTGAGGACGCCGACGGTCCCCGCGCCGACCACGAGGACGGTCGCGTTCGGCTCGACGTTCGCACGGAGTGCGGCGTGGATCGAGCAAGCGAGCGGCTCGACCAGCACGGCCTTGCGGTCGCTCATGCCTTCGGGCACCGTGTGGAGCTGGGATCCGTGCGCGACGAACATGCGGCTCCAGCCGCCGCCGGTGTCGGCGCAGTAGCCCGTCTGCAGCCCGGCGGCGACGTGCCCGGCGGTGACGCGGTCGCAACGGCCGAACCGTCCCTCGGCGCAGTTCGGGCAGGGATCGAGGCCACGAGTGGCGCACGACAGGACCGGGTCGAGCACGACCCGCGCGCCAGCTGGTAGATCGCCACAATCATCGAGCAGCTCGCCGACGACCTCGTGGCCCGGCACGAATGGCATCGAGACGAGCGGCGAGAAGTAGAAGCTCGATCGCCCCGAGATCGTCGCGAGGTCCGATCCACAGATGCCCGAGAGCACCGGCCGGACGCGTCCCCAGCCGGGGCCGAGCGGCTCGGGGTTCTTCTTCTGGACCAGACGCACCGGCGCGAGCGGGCCCGACAGCAGGCCCGGCACCTTCGAGCCGATGGCGCGCGCGGTCAGGTACCGCGGGACCGAACGGAACAGCTCCAGGGCCGGGATCGTCACCGGAGAGCCTCCATCACCGCACCACCGGCTTCGGGAACCGGACGCGGGGCATGCCGCCCGACATCTGCCAGTCCTCGATCGGCCACCGGCGACGGCGCGCGACGCGCAGCAGCGCGGCGTCGGGCGAGACGACCACCGGGTTGCCGACGGCCCTCAGCAGCGCAAGATCCGAGTGGCTGTCGGCGTACGCGTACGACTGCTTGAGGTCGGCGCCTTCCTGCGCCGCGTACCGTTTCAGCCACGCGGCCCGCGCCTCGCCCACGAGCGGTGGTTCGCTCATGTAGCCGGTGTAGACGCCGTCGCGTTCCTCGAGCTTCGCGGCGATCACCTCATCGAAGAGCGGAGCGAGCGGCTGGACGAACGGCTCCGCGGCCGCCGTGACCATGATCGTGCGGTGGCCGGCCTGGTGGTGCTCGCGGATCCGCCGCACGGCCGCTGCCGAGACCTTCTGCAGCATGAACTCGGCGACCACCTCGTCGACCAGGCGGCCGATGCCCTCGACCGTCGCGCCCTCATAGCGCCGGAAGAACGAGCGAAGGAACTCACCCCGGTCCCGGCGGTCGGCCGTCAGGTACGCGGGTACCCGTGAGAACACCGAGGCCAACTCGCCCGGCCACCGGTCCCACGGCAGGTCGGCCATGCGCGCCCAGACGTAGGACTCCACGACGTTCGAGGGCAGGATCGTGCCCTCCATATCAAACAGGGCGAGGATGAGCTGCTCGCGCTCGCGGATGCGCACCCTCGGCCTGATGCGCGCGCTCGAGAGAGCCCGGAGGCCGGCGGTCACCGCGGGACAGTGAACATCCTGCAGGTAGTAGCGCCAGTCGATCGTCGCGGCGTCGAACGGGAACCGGAGACGATCGGTCTCGGGGAGCGAGCGGAACAGCTCGAGGGCCCGGTCGTCGGTGTAGATGACCTCGGCCTCGGTGTAGGCGCCGTACAGATCCGAGTAACGGCGCACGAACTCAATCTTCCCCCGGTCGCGGTCGACGTGCACAACGAGGTCGCGCATCCTCTTCGATTTCGGAAGGTGCGTGACGACCTTGTCCGCGAAGTCGACGAGCTTCTCCGCCGTCTGCAGCAGCCGCTCGACGCGCATCGCGCCGGGGAAGTTCCACTCGGGGACCTTGATCTCGCCGCGGCTCCGCTCGGGGAGCGGGTGCTGCTGGAAGTAGGCGCGCACGTACTCGTAGAGCTCGTAGAACCTCAGCGGGTTCCGTGCGCCGGAGCTCACGTGGTAGTAGGCGGGCTCGTCGGGCTCGGGCGCACGCGCCGCCGCGGCAAGCATCGCATTCACGACATGGTCGGCCGGGATGATATCGATGATGCCTTCGGGGATGCCGGGGAACTCGGGGATCGCGCCGCGCCCATACGCGAGGATGATGGGGTCGGCCATCTTGAACCCCTCGATCCAGCCCGCGTACGGGTGGTCGTAGGAGCTCTCGATGATCGAGGGGCGCACGATCGACAGCGGCACACCGTGCTCGGCGGCGAGCTCCTCGACGGCACGCTCGCCCATCGCCTTCGTGAACGTGTAGACGTCGGGCCAGCCGAGCGTCTTCGCCCGAGAGCGCCCGTAGTTCATGAGGCGCTTGGTGACCCAGTCGCGGCGGCGCTCCTCGGCGTTGTCCGCGACGGTCTGAGGACCGGCGCGACCGTGCTCCTTCTTCGCCTTGTCGAGGAAGCGGTCGAGGAGCTCGGGGCGGCGGGACGCCGCCTCGACGTCGCGGCGCGCCTGTAGCGCGAGGTCGGCCTCGGTGCGCCAGTCGACGCGGTGGTCGAGCGTCGCCTCCGGGATCACGCCCTTCTTCATGCCGGCGACGTAGGCAGTCGACACGTGCACGATGTGCGGGCGGTTGCCTGCGGCCAGGAGCGCCTCGTAGAAGCGGACCGCGCCGAGGACGTTCGTCTCGAAGGCCTCGTCGATCGGTGGGTCGAAGGAGACCGTCGCCGCGCAGTGCACCGCGACGTCGATCCCGCCGGGGAGCTCGAGGTCCTCGTGGGAAAGATCACCCTCGACGACCTCGACGCGCTCCTCGAGCATGCGCGCGATGCCGTCGTTGCCCTCTCGCTCGCGGAGCGGGGCGAAGATCGGGCGCGGCATGAGCGACTCGACGCGCTGACGCCCGGTCGAGCCGAGCTGCGGGCGGACCAGCAGCACGATCCTCGCGTCGGGGAAGTCGAGCAGCAGCCGCTCGAACACGGCCTGCCCGAGGAAGCCGGTGACACCGGTGACGAGGATCTTCTTCCCGCTCAGGCGCTCGATGATCGATGGCGCGGTCGCGGTCTTCGTGACCCTCGCCGAGCGCACGGGCTTCGCACGCGTGGCGGGTTTCGCCGCCTTCTTCGCGCTCGTCCGCTTCGGGACGGGCTTCTCTACCATGCGGCAGATTATGGGCTATCTACCACTCGGTAGACAAGGACTCTGACCTGCGATTTCGCGGCTAGGGCGGGAGTCGGAGGACGCCGAGCCCATCCGGAGCCTAGGCTTCGGGCCGATGACGACGCAGCGGACGGAGGCGTGGCGGCCGCCGAGATGGCGAGAGCTCTTCCGGGGGCCCCGCGGGCGGCTCACGATGGGGCTGCTTCTGCTCGAGGGGCTCGTGGGCTTCGAGGCCCTCATCGTGACCACCGTCCTCCCCGCGGTGCAGAAGGATCTCGGCGGCATCCAGTACTACGGGTGGGCCTTCGCCGCCACGAGCCTCGCGACCTTCGCCACGATCCCGCTCGCAGGGCGCGCGACCGACCGCTACGGCCCGCGGCGACCTCTCGGGCTGGCGCTCGCCGTCTTCCTCGTCGGCATCGTCGGCGCAGCCTTCACGCCCAGCATGCCGATCCTCGTGGTCGCGCGGTTCGTCCAGGGCTGCGGCGGGGGAGCCCTCTACGCTGTCTCGCTCGGCGCGGTCGCGAAGGCCTATCCGGCGGACCTCCGGCCTCGCGTGCTCGCGCTCCTCGCGTCGATGTGGATCCTGCCGGGGCTGGTCGGTCCGCCGCTCGGCGCGCTGATCGCGTCGACCATCGGCTGGCGGTGGGCCTTCGTCGCACCGTTCCCGTTCATCGCCCTCTCCGCAGTGCTGATCCTCCCGGCGGTGGCGACGGTGACGGCGACGACGGCGGAGCAGGCGACCGAGGTCCGCCTTCCGATCCGCTGGCCGGTGCAGCTCATGGTGGGAGCCGCTCTCTTCCTCGCCGGGGCCACCGAACCATCCTGGTGGAGCCTCCTCCTCATCCCGGCCGGGCTGCTGATGGGCCTTCCGGCACTCGCGCGCGTGACCCCGCCCGGAACGTTCCTCGCGCGGCGCGGGCTCCCGGCGGCCGCCTTGGCGATGTTCCTGCTCTCCGTGGCTTTCGGCGCCGCCGAGGGCTTCATCCCGCTGATGCTGATCAAGGTACGGGGGCTCTCGCTCGGGGAGGCGGGGATCGTCGTCACCTTGGTGACGGTGTGCTGGTCGCTCGGCAGCTGGTGGCAGTCCAGGGAGATGGGCCGGCTCGGTTCGGTTCGGCTCGTGATCCTGGGCGTGGTGATGGTCGTCGTCGGGATCGTCGGAGGAGGGGCCGCCCTCTTCTACGGCCCGATCGCCGTCCCGTACGCGGCGTGGTCCATCGCGGGCATCGGCATGGGGATCGCCTTCCCGACGATCCCCCTCGCGGTGATGAGCGCGACGACCGCCGGGAACGAGGCGGGCGAGCTGTCCTCCGCGCTCCTCATGGACAACCTCGGGATCGCCGTCGGGGCAGGGCTGGGGGGGGCGAGCATCGCCATCGCCCACAACGCCATGGCCACGAACGTGAGGGCGGGCTTCCAGGCGGGCCTCACCGGCGCGTTCGCACTCGGGTTGATCGCGGCCCTCGTCCTCATCCCGGTCGCGAGGCGGCTCCCCGCCAGCGACTCGGTAGACTCGGCGGACTGATGGAGATCTCTGAGCTGCAAGAGGCGCTTCGGCGCACCTACTACGACCGCGACGCGGAGCGCGGCCGCGACGCCACGTTCCGCTGGCTCACGGAGGAGGTCGGCGAGCTCGCGAAGGCGCTCCGCGTGGATGAACGGGACCAGCTCGCGCACGAGTTCGGCGACGTGCTTGCATGGCTCGTCTCGCTTGCGAACCTTGCCGGGATCGACCTCGAGGAGGCCGCGGCGCGGTACGCGAGCGGGTGCCCGAGGTGCGAGCAGAGCCCCTGCGTCTGCGCCTTCCCGTGACCGGCGGGGCCAACGGTCGGTGGAGCCGTGCTACAGCACCGCGCGGATCCGCCCCGCCACGTCGGTGAGGCTGCCGGCCTTGGGCTCGCGCCCCGCCGCATAGCGCGGGATCAGGTGGACGTGGAGGTGCATGATCTCCTGGCCGCCGAGCCTTCCGTTCGCCTGGCGGACGTAGAGACCATCCGGCGCGAACGCCTCGCGGATCGCCTGCGCGACGCGGCGCGAGGTGCGCCACAGGGCCTCCCATCCCTCCTCGCTCACGTCCCAGATGTTCTCCGCGTGCTTCTTGGGAACGATCAGCGTGTGACCCTCACCGGCCGGGTGGATGTCGAGGAACGCGAGCGTCCGCTCGTCCTCGTACACGCGGTCCGCGGGGGTCTCCCCGGTAACGATGCGGCAGAAGACGCAGGCGGTCACGAGAAGACGTGCTCGGCGATCTGCACCGCGTTCAGGGCCGCACCCTTGCGAAGGTTGTCGCCGCACGCGAACAGCAGCAGCGCGTCGCCGCGGCCGGGCGCCTGCCGGATCCGCCCGACCAGCACGTCGTCGATGCCGGAAGCTTCGATCGGGCTCGGGTAGACGAGGTTCGCCGGGTCGTCGCGGACCTGCACACCCGGCGCCTCGGCGAGCACCGCGCGCGCCTCGTCCGGCGAGATCGGCCGCTCGAACGTCGCGTGCACCGACACCGAATGGCCGACGGACACCGGCACACGCACGCACGTCGTCGCGACATCGAGGTCGGGCATCGAAAGGATCCGCTTCGCCTCCCGCGCCATCTTGATCTCCTCGAACGTGAAGCCCGTCTCCTCGTCGAACACGTCGATCTTGGCGACGACGTTGTAGGCGATCGTCTTGCCGAACACGCCGCCGACCGGCAGCGAGCCGACGTCGGGACTGCCGAGCTCGTCCTCCATCCCATGGAGCTTCTCGATCTGCTCGGCCAGTTCGCGGACGCCCTTCTGTCCCGCGCCGGACACGGCCTGGTACGAGGAGACGACCAGCGAGCGCAGGCCGGCCGCACGGTGGAGCGGTGCGACGGCCATGAGCGTCGTGATGATGGTGCAGTTGGGAACGCAGATGATCCGCGGGCCGCCCTCGAGCGACTCGGGGTTCACCTCGGGGATGGTGAGCGCGGCGTACGGCTCCATCCGGAATGCCGAGGAGTTGTCGATGCAGATGGTCCCGGCCTCGGCGGCCTGCGGGATCCAGGTCTTCGCGACCGAGCCACCGCACGACGAGAGCGCCACGTCCACCCCGCGAAGGGCCTGGAGTGAGAGCACGCCGACGGCGTGGTCCTCGCCGCGGAACCGGAGACGCGTTCCGGCCGACCGTTCGGAAGCCAGCGGGACGAGCTCATCGACGGGGAAACCTCGCTCATCGAGGATCGAGACCATCAGGCGGCCCACGGCCCCGGTCGCGCCGACGACGGCTACCCGCATATCAGCCCTCGCCCTCGTGCACCTCTCCCGAGAGGCCGAACCGCTCGTGGATCGCACGGGCCGCGCGCTCGCCATCGGCCGCGCATACGACGCACGACACCCGGATCGGCGACGTGGAGATCATCTCGATGTTGATACCCTCGGCGGCGAACGCGTCGAACATATCCGCGGCCACGCCCGGGTGGTTCTTCATGCCGGCGCCGACGAGCGAGACCTTGGCGATGTCGTCGTCGACCGAGTAGCGGACGGCGCCGACCTCGTGCGAGATGCCCTCGAGCGCGGTGGCGATCTTCGAGACGTCGGCGCGCGGCACGGTGAACGACAGGTCGGTCTTCCCCTCGTGGGACACGTTCTGGACGATCATGTCGACGTTCACACCCTCGGCGGCGACGGCCTTGAACAGCGTCGCCGCGACGCCCGGACGGTCCGGGACCTCGTCGAACGTGATCTTCGCCTCGCTCTCGTCTAGGGCCACACCCGAGATGAGCGCCGCTTCCATCCCGACTTCCATGCCGACCTCGTCCTCCTTCACGACCCACGTGCCTGACTCGTCGGTGAACGACGACCGCACGTGGATCCGCACGTCGGTCCGACGAGCGTACTCGACCGAGCGGGAGTGCAGGACCTTGGCCCCGGCGGCCGCGAGCTCCAGCATGTCCTCGTAGGAGATCCGGTCGATCTTCCGCGCGGAGGGCACCACACGTGGGTCGGCGGTGAACACGCCGTCGACGTCCGTGTAGATCTCGCAGACCTCGGCGCCGAGTGCCGCCGCCATCGCGACCGCGGTGGTGTCCGAGCCGCCGCGGCCGAGCGTGGTGATGTCGTAGTCGGTCGAGAGCCCCTGGAACCCGGCGACGATGACGACGTTGCCGGCCTCGAGGGACTCCTTGATGCGCTTCGGCCGGATCTCGACGATCCTCGCCTGACCGTGCTGGGTGTCGGTGATGATGCCGGCCTGCGAGCCCGTGTAGGAGACCGCCCTGCAGCCGCGGCCGCAGACCGCGATCGCGAGCAGTGACATAGAGATCCGCTCCCCGGCCGTGAGCAGCATGTCGAGCTCGCGCGGCTCGGGGATCGAGGCGATCTGGTGAGCCATGTGAAACAGGTCGTCGGTCGTGTCGCCCATCGCCGAGACGATGACGACCACATCGTTGCCCTCCCCGCGAGTGCGGACGACTCGGTCGGCGACCGCCTGGATGCGCTCGGCGTCGCCGACCGAGGTACCCCCGTACTTCTGCACGATGATGGGCATCGTGGGCCTCTCCCTCCGGATTGCGATGAGGGTAGCAGCCGCCCCGGCCGTCACAGGATCGGCTCCGAGCGGCATAGTAAGGGAGGAACGCACAAGGTTGAGGGAGCCCGTGGAAGACGAGCTCAGCACCGACGCCGAGCTGCTGGTGCTATCCGGAGAGCAACCGGAGGCCTTCGGGGCCTTCTACCGGCGCCACGCCGAGGACCTTCTGCGGTACTTCGCGCGCCGCACCCTCGACCCCGAGAGCGCGGCGGAGCTCACCGCCGAGACGTTCGCGGAGGCGTTCGCGTCGCGGGGCCGGTTCCGCGACCGAGGCGCGGGCGGAGCCGCGTGGCTCTACGGCATCGCACGTCACCAGCTCGGCCGGCACCTCCGGGCCGGCGCCGTGGAGTCCCGCGCGCGCCGGCGCCTGGGGATGCCCGAACGGGACCTCTCGCCGAGCGACTACGAGCGGATCGAGGAGTTGATCGACTTCGCGCCGCTGCGGGCGGCTCTGGCGGACGCGCTCGACGTCCTCACCGAGGACCAGCGAGAGGCCATGCGGCTGCGAGTGATGGAGGAACGCCCGTACGAGGAGGTGGCGCGGATCCTCGAGTGCACCGAAGCCACCGCCCGTGCGCGGGTCAGCCGCGGTCTGCGACGGATCACGCAGGTGCTCGAGCCGACCCGCCGGCAGCTGATCAGGGAGGCCGACTGACATGAAGACCAACATCAGTTTCCTGAACGAGCTCGACGAGGACCTCTCGGAAGCGGCCTGGCGCGAGAGCCTCGGCCGTTCGCCCGGGCGCCGACCGCGCCGCGTCCGGCGGAGGCCGCGCAGGCGCGCGCTGCTCGTGCTCGCCAGCGTGGTGGCGTTCCTGACGCTCGCCGGCGCGATCGGCTGGTTCGTGATGCGTGGACAGGAGGGCGCGCCACAGGAGCTCCGTGCCGGACCCGTAGCCCTCGGATCTCGCACCCGGGCGCTCGCCACGCCGGCGCCCTCGGCGATCAACGACGTGAACCAGGCGGCGCTAACCGCGGAGGGAGCGGCTCATGCCGGCACCCCCGCCTCCGACCGGGAACAGCTCTTCGTACCCGGCGGGGTGCTCGGCATGTCGGCCGGGACACAGGCCGTGACGTGGTCAGCCGAAGGCGACGTCTCCCTGTCGCTTCCGGCCACCGCGGCCCCCGGAGACATGACCCGCATCGTGAAGACCGGCCAGATCTCGGTCGTCGTCGGCAGCGGGACGTTCCAGGACAAGTTCCGGCAGGCGGCGCTCATCGCCGCGAACTACAGGGGGGGCTACGTCCAGTCCTCGTCGACGTCGGGCAGCAGGTCGGGCACGCTCACGATCCGCGTGCCGGCCGCGCGGTTCGAGGCCGCGATGAACGCCCTCGCGGTGCTCGGCGCGCGCATCGAGTCGCAGTCGGTGACCGGCAAGAACGTTACTTCCCAGTTCGTCGATCTCGGCGCTCGACTGAGCGTTTGGCAGGAGCAACTACGCGTGCTCAACGGGCTCCTTGGGAAGGCACCGTCGCCCGAGGCGACGATCCGCTACACCAACCTGATCATGGACGTGCAGTTCCGGATCGAGGAGATCAAGGGCCAGCTACGCGTGCTGAAGAACGAGGCCGACATGTCCACGATCAGGGCGTCGCTCCGCGAGGAGGGCGCGCCGGTCCCCACCCCTAGGCCCGAGGAGATCACCAAGCCCAACCTGGGGAACGCGTTCCAGCACGCGGTCGCCGGGTTCCTCGCTGTGGTGTTCGCCGTGGTCGTAGGGCTCGGGTACCTGGTGCCGGTCTCGGTGCTCCTGGCTCTGGTCGGGCTGGTGTTCCTGCGGGTTCGGCGGCGCCGGGCCGTCGTGTAGGGGCGCTCGGCCGCCCGGGTCACATCTCCCGACGGCCCTCGAGGGCCTGCGAGACCGTGACCTCGTCCGCGTACTCGAGGTCGCCGCCGACCGGCAGTCCGCTCGCGAGCCGCGTGACCTTCACGCCGACCGGCTTGAGGAGCGCGGCGACGTACATCGCGGTCGCGTTCCCCTCGAGGTTCGGGTTCGTGGCGAGGATCACCTCGGTGACACCGTCACGTTCGACGCGATCGAGCAGCTCCTGGACCCGCAGATCCTCCGGGCCGATGCCGTCGAGCGGGGAGATTGCGCCGCCGAGCACGTGGTACCGACCCTTGACGACCGCGGCGCGCTCGATCGTGGCGACGTCCTTCGGCTCCTCGACGACGCAGAGCACAGCGCGATCGCGCCCCTCATCGCGACAAACGCGGCAGAGGTCGCCCACCGCGACGTTCCCGCACTCCTTACAGAAGGAGATGCGCTCCTTCGCCTGGAGGATGGCCTCGGCCAGGCGCCTCGATTCCTCCGGCGGAGCCTTCACTAGATAGAAGGCGAGGCGCTGAGCCGACTTCGGGCCGATCCCGGGCAGGCGGGACAGCTCGTCGATCAGATCCTGGATCGGGCCCTCGTACACCTACGGACCCCCGGTCGTCGGCTGGGCACCGGTCGTCGGCTGGGCACCGAGCTCGGCGGCGAGCTTCGCGAGCGCCTCCTCCTCGGAGAGCGGCGGGTCATCCTCGACCGCATCGGCGAGGCGCCCGACCGACTCGCGGACGACGCAGCGGATCTTCGGCGAGACGCCGAACAGCTCCCGCAGCGCGCCGCGGAGCTCCAGCTCGCGCTCCTCCACCTTCGCGACCCCGAACTTCCGGTCGGGTGGGAACACAAGCTCGAGCGTCTCCCCGTCGAACGCGGCCGGCGTCGCGATCTCGAGGAACGAGGGCAACACGGCCTTCCCGGACGACCGCAGGTGCTGGATCAAGGTCGCCCACGACCCCCGCAACATGGTGACGTCGACAGCCGCGGTCCCGGCCCCGAGCACCGGAGCAGCCGGCGCCTCGACGGCCGGAACCGGGACTCCACCAGCGGCCGGAGGTCCGGCCTCTTCGGCAGCCTCGGTCGTCCTGCGTGAACGCTTCTTGGACGACGCCGGGGTCGGCGCGGAGGGGAGCTCTGCGCCACGCGCGAGCGGCGCTTCGACCGGAGCAGCGACGGACCGCTCCGCCGGGAGCTGCGCAGACTCCCCGCGAGCGCCGATCCCGGCGCCGTCCGCCTGGATACCCGCGAGCCGCTCGAGGCGTTCGAGGCGTGAGATGAGGGCGTAGGGCTGCGCGTCGGTCTCGGGGATCGTCGCGCGAATCAGCGCGAGCTCGAGTGATAACCGCGGCGAAGTGGTCCACCGCATGTCCGCCTGCGCCTGAAGCAGCAGTGCGATGACGCGCGCGATCTCGGCCGGCGAGAACTTCACGGCCTGCGCGTGGAGGCGCGTGGCCTCGGCTTCGGTGACGTCGACCAGATCGTTCTGCTCGGGCGCCGTCTTCACGAGCAGCAGGTTGCGGTAGTGAGCTAGCGCCTCGTTCGTGACATGGCGCAGGTCGCTCCCCTCCTGCACCATCCGGTTCACGATCTCGAACAGGCCACGCGCGTCGCCGACCGAGACCGCGTCGGCGAGTGCGTACTGAACGTCGGTGCGGCCCGAGCCGATCAGCGACCCGACGACCTCCTCGCCGATCTCGCCGGCGCCGAGCACCGAGGCCTGGTCGAGCAGCGAGAGCGCGTCGCGCACCGACCCCTCGGCCTGCCGCGCGATCGCCTGCGCCGCCTCGGGCGCGAGCGCCATGCTCTCTTCCTTGGCGATGCGAAGCAGGTGCTCGGCGACCGCCTCCGTGGGCACCCGGCGGAAGTCGAACCGCTGGCACCGCCCGATGATCGTGGCCGGCATCTTGTGCGGCTCGGTCGTGGCGAGGACGAACCGCACGCCGAGCGGTGGTTCCTCGAAGACCTTCAGCAGCGCGTCGAACGCCTCGCGGGAGAGGCGCTGCGCCTCATCGATGATGTAGACCTTCTCGCGACCCTGGACCGGCGCCGTCGACGCCTTCTCACGGAGGTCGCGCGCGTCGTCGACGCCTCCGTGCGAGGCCGCGTCGATCTCGACGACGTCGAGGTGCTGGCCCTCACGGATGCTCACGCACTGCCCGCAAACCCCACAGGGCTCGGGCGTCGGCCCGTTCTCGCAGTTCACCATCTTCGCGAGGATCCGGGCGGTCGAGGTCTTGCCGGTCCCCCGCGGCCCGCAGAACAGGAACGCGTGGGCGAGACGGTTCTCGCGGGCGGCGCCCATCAGAGCACGGATCACGTGCTCCTGACCGAGCACCTCCCGGGGCCCCTGCGGACGGTACTTCCGGTAGAGGGACTGGTACGGCTTCTCTTCGGCCACGTGTTCCCCTCGCTCGCCTTCCCGCTGCGGGGAAGGACGCGCGGGAATCATAAGGGTGACCGTGCACCCGCCGTTGACCCGGGCGGACCCGAGCGCGTCACCGGCCGGTGGCTCCGGCCAGGCGTCCCCACGGCACCCACCAGGGCCCGCTTACCGCTGCTTCCTTCCGGATCTGACGGGGTTCGCAGGTTGGTGTCGCGTGGGACCCGACCATCGACGCTCCGCACCGGGAGCTGCCTCGGACCCATCGGGCCGCGGGCGGGGATTCAGCCCCGCTGAAGCGGATCGCGGATACAGGGCACCGCTAGCTCCCCGCCTAGCACGGTCACCGTGGCCGAGTATACGTCCCCTCCCCGACAGCCCCGCCGGGTCGGGTTCAGGGCGACGGTGCGGCCACCAGGACACATGCAGCGCAGTGGCCGGATGACCCCGCGATCGGTCGTAGCTCCGGGTCGACCGTCCGGCACCGGTCTTCCACCACCGGGCACCGCGGATGGAAGCGGCACCCGGGCGGCACGTCGATCGGGTTCGGCGTCTCACCCTTGAGGATCTGCGGCGTCGTGCGATCGCGCGGATCGCGTTTCGGGACGACCGACAGCAGCGCCTTCGTGTACGGGTGCTGCGGGTCGCGCACGACCTCGCGCGCGGGACCCTCCTCCACGATCCGACCGAGATACATCACCGCGATCCGGTCGGCGAAGTGCGCGGCCGTCGAGAGATCGTGCGTGATCATCAGGACGCCTACGTCCGCGTGCCGGCGCAACCCGTCGATCAGTGAGAGGACACCGGCCCGGACCGAGACGTCGAGCATCGAGACCGGCTCGTCGGCCACGAGCAGCTCAGGGTCGAGCACGAGGCTCGCCGCTATCGCAGCCCGCTGCCGCTGGCCTCCGGAGAGCTCGTGCGGGTAGCGGTCGACGAACAGCTCGGGAGGCGAGAGCTCGGCCCGCCGGAGGGCATCGAACATCAGCCTCTCGCGTCCGCGTTTCGAGCCGCCGAGGCGGTGGATCACCATGGGCTCTTCGACGGTCTTCCGCACCCGGAACCGCGGGTCGAGAGACTCGTAGGGGTCCTGGTAGACGAGCTGCATCCGCCGCCTTATCGGCCGCATCGCCCGCGAGTCGAGCGCCGTGATCTCCTGCCCGTCGAATCGGATCGACCCCGAGACCGGTGGGACCATCCCGAGGACCGCCTGCGCGGTCGTCGTCTTCCCACAGCCCGACTCACCCACGAGAGCGAGCATCTCCCCCTTGCGCACCGTGAGTGAGATGCCGTCCACAGCGTGGACGAACCGCTTGGGCCGTCGCCGGATCGTGCCGACGATCCCGCGATGGATCGGGTAGGTCACGATCAGCTCGCGGACCTCGAGCAGCGACGCGTCGTCGCTCACACCGGCACCGTCCGCTCGTTCAGGTGGCAGGCCGCGCGGTGATCCGCTCCGACGTCTTGCAGCATCGGGCGCTCGGCCACGCACCGGTCGAAGGCGCTGTCGCACCGCTCGCGGAACGGGCAGCCGACGATGCCCATGTCCAGACGGGGCGGTACCCCGGGGATCGACAGGACTTGGTCCTCGCCGTAGAGGTCCGGCGTCGCGGCGAACAGCAGCCGCGTGTAGGGGTGTCGCGGTTCGTGGAACAGCTCATCGAGCGATGCCGACTCCACGATCTCGCCCGCGTACATCACCGCGGCGCGCTCGCACACCTGGGCGACGACCGGCAGGTCGTGCGTGACGAGGAACAGCGTGAGCCCGAGATCCCTCGTGAGCCCGACGAGCAGCTCGAGGATCTGTGCCTGCACCATCACGTCGAGCGCGGTGGTCGGCTCGTCAGCGAACAGAACCCTCGGCTCGCACGCGAGCGCCATCGCGATGGCCGCGCGCTGGCGCATCCCGCCGGAGAACTCGTGTGGGTACCGCGCGGCCGCCTCGGCGTCGATCCCGACCATCTCGAGTAGCTCGCCGGCGCGGCGCTCCGCCTCCTCGCCTGAGGCGAACCCGTGCAACTCCATCGGCTCGACGATCTGGGCGCCGACGGTCTTCACGGGGTTGAGAGCGTTCATCGCGCCCTGGAAGACCATCGCCATGTCGACCCAGCGGTGGGGACGGACGCTGTCCTCCCCTCCGGCGAGGATGTCCTCGCCGTCGAGCAGCACGCTGCCGGCGACCGACGCGCTCGGCGGTAGCAGCCCCATCAGCGCGAGGATGACGGTGGTCTTGCCGCACCCCGACTCGCCGACGAGTCCCATCCGGTCACCGCCCTCGAGGTCGAAGCTCACGCCCTGCACCGCGTGGAGCTCCCCGCCGTGCGGCAGGTCGAACCAGACGTTCAGGTCGCGGACCTCGAGCTGCGCGTTCACAGCGCCTCGGGTCCCCGCCCAACGAGCGGCCGCAGGCGGAAGCCTTTGACCGACAGGTACGAGACCTTCAGGCGCGGGTTGAGCGCGTCCTCGATCGCCTGGCCGAGCAGGTAACAGCCCATGATCACGAGCGCCACGCAGATCCCGGGCGGGACGATGGCCCACCACGCTCCTCGGCTGACCGCCGTGCGCAGGAACGCGTGCTCGATGATCGTGCCCCAAGAGACGTTCGTCGGGTCCCCAAGACCGAGGAACGCAAGCGCGGTCTCGTCGAAGATCGCCACCGCGATCGTGAGGACGACGTTCGCGATCAGGAGCGGCGCCACCTGCGGCAGCACGTGCCGGGCGATCAACCGCATGTGACCGGCGCCGAGCGAGCGGGCTCGCTTCACGTACGCACGCTCGCGGATGCTCTTCACCTGCGCCCGGACGATCCGCGCGGTCCCGGTCCAGAGCAGGATGCCGATCACGACGATGATGTGGAACAGGCTCGGCCCCCAGATCGCAGCCACGACGATCATGAGCGGGACGTCCGGGATGACCAGGAAGTAGTCGGTGAACCGCATGAGCGCCATGTCGGTGGGCCCGCCGAAGTAGCCGGCGAGGATCCCGATGGTGCCGCCGATGAACGCCCCGACGAGTGCGGCGGCGAACCCGACGGTGAGCGAGATCCGCGTGCCCTCGATCAGCAGGCTCACCATGTCGACGCCGCCGTCGTCCAGGCCCAGCCAGTGCTGGGGCGACGGAACAGCGAACACCGGGCCCACCTGCTCACGGACGCCGTACGGTTCCAGCCACGGCGCCAACAACGCGATCAGGACGAAGATCCCGAGCAGCGCGGCGCCGACGGCCGCCGATGGTCGCTCCCGGATGAGCTGCCAGAGCCAGCCCCTCGGCGTCTGCTTCGGCGCCTCCGCGAGACCGGGTTCACGCAGCGCGACGCTCATTCGGTGATCCTCGGGTCGAGTTTGAAGTACAGAAGGTCGGCAACGAAGTTGAAGAACACGACCGAGAGCGTGAGGATCAGGAAGGCTCCTTGGAGCATCGGGTAGTCGTTGTTGAGCACCGAGTTGTACACGGCACGACCGATGCCCGGCCACGAGAACACCGTCTCGATGAGGATGGCTCCGGCCACGATGTAGCCGAGCGACAGCGCGACGAGTGTCACCGTCGGCAGCATCGCGTTGCGGAACGCGTGCTTGCGCACGATGTCCCAGGCGGTCAGCCCCTTCGCGCGCGCAGTCAGGACGTAGTCCTCGCCGAGCGTCTCCAGCATCGCCGAGCGCACGATCAGCGTGTACTCGCCGTAGAGCGTGAGGGCGAGCGTCAGCGACGGGAGCAGCATGTGTACGACTACGTCCTTCGTGTGCTGTAAGAAGCCTGGGTGGACCAGGTAGATGCTCGTCATGCCGTAGCTCGGCAGCAGGCCGGCGAACAGGATGATCAGCATCAGCCCGAGCCACTGGGTCGGCACGGCGTAGAACGCGATCGCCGAGTTCGTGCTGATCTGGTCGAGCACCGTCCCGCGTCGCCACGCCGAGAAGACCCCGCTGAGGATCCCCATCACGATCGCGAACGCCGTGCCCACGCTCACCATCGGGATCGTGTTCGCGAGCGCCGTCCGAAGGTTGTTCCAGACCGGCTGCTGGTTCGCGAAGGAGACGCCCATGTTCAGATGGGTGAGCTGCTTGAGGTAGAGCACGTACTGGACCAAGAGCGGCTTGTCGAGACCGAACTCCTTGGTGAGCGCGGCCTTCAGCTGCGGGGTCGCGCGGGGCACGCGCGCGAGGTCGGCGACGGCGCTTCCCGGCAGCAGCCGGAACAGCACGAAGTTCAGAGTGATGGCAACGAAGATGGTGACGATCGCGAAGGCGGTGCGCTTGATGATGTAGTCGGCACCGCGCATCGTTCGCGTTCCGATCCCTCGCCCCGGCCGTCTAGACCTGATGCACCTGGGTCAGGCTCTCCTTTGACAGGAACGGGAACAGACCCTGCACCGACTGGACGAAGCCGGTCCACTTCGGGCTCCAGGCGTCGATCGTCGTCCCGTACGTGAGCATTATGTATGGGCGGTCCTCGTAGACCATCTTCTGCATCTCGTAGACGATCTCCAGGCGCTTCTGCGGGTCCATCTCGGCCCCCTGCGCCTTGTAGAGCTCGTCGTACTCCGGGTTGCAGTAGCCGCTGTCGCTCCACGACCCGAACTGGCCGCACGTCATGACCGAGAGGATGAAGTCCGGGTCGATCGGGGGCGTCCAGTTCCACATCGCCATGTCGAAGGTCGTGTAGTCGTCCTTCGTCATCTCGGTGAACACCGCGCCGCCACCCATCGGACGCTGGGTAAGCTTCACGCCGATCTTCAGGAAGTCGCCCTGGATGATCTGGAACGCACGGTCGCCTGCACCGCGTTCGCTGCCGGGGAACAGCACGTCGTAGGCCATCGGGCCGTCCTCGCCGATCCGGATACCGTCGGAGCCCATCGCGTAGCCGGCCTGGTCGAGGAGCTCGTTCGCCTTGTCCAGATCGAACGGCAGCCCCTGGATCGACGCATCGTGCCACTTGCCGGTCGCCGGCGGCACCACCGTCGTGGCCGGCGTCGCGTACCCGAGCCACGCCGTCTGAACGATCGTCTCCCGGTCGGTCGCGTACTCGAGGGCCTCCTTCACCAGCGGGTTCAGCAGCTCGCGGTTGACGGTCTTCTTCGGGTTCGAGTTGATGATGAAGTCACGCTCGGTGAGAGCCGGACCCGTGTACACCTCCATACCGGCGTCCTTCAGCGTCTGCACCGAGGTCACCGGCACGCTCTCGATCGCGTCGATCTCTCCCGTCTTGAGCGCCGTGATCTCCGCGTCCTCGTTCGAGAAGAACTGGAGTCCGAACCCGTCGATGTGCGCCGGCGTGCCGTAGTAGTTCAGGTTCTTCTCGAAGATCGCGAGCTCATCGGGCTTGAACTCGGTGATCATGAACGGCCCGCCGGAGACGACCGGCTTGCCCTCGGAAGGCAGGTTCGGGAAGGTCTTGATGGCCTTGCCGTCGCCGGTCGCGAACTCCGCCCACACGTGCTCGGGGAGGATCGAGTTCTGCTGGACGTTGGCGAGCACCATCGGCACCGGCCGCGAGTAGCGGAACACCGCCGTGTTGGCATCGGGCGCCTCCACCTTGATGAGGCTGGCGATCGAGCCGGCGCTCCCCGCCGTGGGTCCGTCCTGGAACTCGATGTCCATGTTGTAGGTGAACGCCACGTCCTCGGCGGTGAGCGGCTCCCCATCGGACCACTTCACGTTGGGCACGGTGTGGAAGGTCCAGGTCAGCCCGTCCTTCGAGGAGTCCCAGCTCGTGGCGAAGTCCGGGCCGTAGTCGAGCGTCTCCGTCTCGAACTGGACCAGGTACGGGTAGATGTACTGCCAGGCGGCGTAGGCGTCGTCGTTCTGTCCGACGTACGGGTTCATCGCGTCTATGAAGTCGAACGCGGCGAGCTTCAGGAACCCGCCCTCCTTCACCTGCCCCGACGGGCCGGCGGTGCCACCACCGCCGCCTCCGCCACCGCAGGCGGTCGCGGCCATGACGAGGACGACGACAAGAGGTGTCAGCTTCTTCATCTCGAGCCTCCCCTGCTCTGATCGGAGCCGAGCACTCGCGCGAGCATCGGCCCCTCGGTCTCCCGGTCCGCCAATCCTCCCTCGCCGGACCCCTCCGGCGCAAGGCAGGGACGGCGCGCAGGCTCGGCCTCGATACGCCAGAATGAGAGCCCATGTCCGTCGACCTCCGTTCCGACACCGTCACGAGACCCACCTCGGCCATGCGGCGGGCGATGGCCGAGGCCGAGGTCGGCGACGTCGAGTACGACGACGACCCCACCGTCAACCGCCTGCAGGAGCGCGCAGCCGAACTCACCGGCAAGGAGGCGGCGATCTACCTGGTCACCGGCACGATGTGCAACCAGGTGGCGCTCCACATCCTCGCGCGACCGGGGCACTTCGCCGCGTGCGCGGAGAACTCGCACGTCGCGACGATCGAGGTGGCGACCTCGGCGCTCCTGTCCGGCATCGCGTTCCGGCAGATCCCGAGCGCCGACGGCATCGTGACGCCCGAACAGGTGGTCGCCGCCCTCGAGCCCGACCCCGACCGGGGGCCGGTGGCCGACGTCGTGTGGGTGGAGAACACCCATCAGGTCGGCGGCGGCACCCCGTGGCCGATCGACGGTCTGCGTGCCGTGCGGAAGGTCGCGGTGGACGCCGGACTGCCCCTGTACATGGACGCGTCCCGGGTCTTCAACGCGAGCGTCGCGACCGGGACGCCGGTCGCGGAGTACGCGGCCGAGGCCGACGCCCTGATGTTCTGCCTGTCGAAGGGGCTCGGCGCGCCGATCGGCTCGATGCTCTGCGGGTCGGCCGACTTCATCGAGGAGGCACGCCGGAACAAGGTCCTCTTCGGCATCTCGTGGCGACAGGCGGGGATAACGGCCGCCGCCGGCCTCGTGGCCCTCGAGGAGAGCCCGAAGCGCCTGCACGAGGACCATGAACACGCGCGACGCCTCGCCGAGGGCATCGCGGAGGCGACGCCGGCCGCGATAGAGCTTCCGCGGGTGCGTACCAACATGATGTTCGTCGACCCGGCGCCGCTCGGGCTCGATGCGGACACGGCGGCAGCGCGCCTGGCCGAGCTCGGCGTGCTGGTAAACGTCGTCTCCGGTAGGGTCCGCTTCGTGACCCACCAGGACGTCTCGGGCGAGGACGTGGAAACGGCGATCCGCGCGTGGCGGGAGCTCGCCGGTGCCTGAGCCGATCCGTTTCGAGGCCACCACGGCTTCCGCCGCCGACGTCGAGGCCGACCTCCTCGTCCTGCCGGTGTTCCAAGGGCCGAAGTCCGGCCCCGGTGCGGTGGAGGTCGGCCGCGCGATCGGCGCCGACCTCGTGGAGGTGCTGCGACGGAACGCGATCAAGGGTAAGGCCGGCGACATGCTCCTCGTCCCCGGCATGGGCGCCGCGGCCCGCATGATCCTGTTCGTGGGTGCAGGTCCGGAGGCATCGGCGAGCGTTGGCGCTGTGCGCGAGGCGGCCATGCGCGCCGGCGCGAAGGCCGGTCCGTACGGCGTCGTCGCGAGCACGCTGCCGCAGCTCGGACCCTCCCCTGAGGCGTCCGCACAGGCCTTCGTCGAGGGGTTCCTCCTCGGCGTCTACCGCTTCGACCGCTACCGAAACGTGCCGGCCGACGAGCGACCGCGCACGCGGCTCGTGCGTACCCTCGTCGCCGGGCGGGCGAGCGCGGCCACACGGAAGGGTCTTCAGCGCGGTGAGGTCGCGGGCGACGCGACGAACTGGGCCCGAGACCTCGTGAACACCCCGGCGCTCGATGCAACGCCCGAGGTCCTGGCCGAAGAGGCGCGCCGCATGGCCGCCGGGGCGGGGCTCGAGTGTCGCGTTTGGACGAAGGCGGACCTGGAGAAGGGCGGGTTCGGCGGCGTCCTCGGCGTCGGTGCGGGAAGCGCCCATGAACCACGCATGGTCGAACTCACGTACGCGGGCGGCGGCCGCGGGAGGCCGATCGCGATCACCGGGAAAGGCATCACGTTCGACTCCGGAGGGCTCGACCTCAAGCGGCGCGAGATCGACTACATGAAGTCGGACATGGCCGGCGCGGCGGCAGCCTTCGCGACGATGCGGGCGGTGGCCGCGCTGAAGCTGCGAGCGAACGTGGTCGCGGCCGTGCCTCTCGCCGAGAACATGCCCGGTGGTTCGGCGACCCATCCGGGCGACGTCCTCCGCCACCGCGGAGGGCGCACGTCGGAGGTGCTCGACACCGATGCTGAGGGCCGCGTGCTCCTCGCCGACGTCCTCGCCTACCTCTCGGAGAAGGATCCCGCGGTCATCCTCGATAGCGCGACGCTCACCGATGCCGCCGGTCTCGGCGCCGACCTATGGGCCCTGATGAGCACCGACCGAGCGCTGGCGGCCGAGCTCCTCGAGGCGGGCGCCGAGGCGGGCGAGCCCGGTTGGGAGCTCCCGCTCTGGACCCCCTACCGCAAGCTGATCGACTCGGCCCTGGCCGACGTGAAGAACGTAGGCGACCACGGCATCGACAGCTCGATCATGGCCGGTCTGTTCCTGCGCGACTTCGTCGGTGACACGCCCTGGTTGCACCTCGACACCGGCAGCTCGGCTTGGGCCGAGCACGAGACCGACCTGTGGCCCGAGGGCGCCACCGGGTCGCCCACTCGCGCGTTCGTACGCTTCATCGAACGGCGGGCCGCGCGCACGCGTGCCTGAGCCCTCACCACGCGGGTCCGGCTCAGCGGGATCCGACCGGGTTCTCCGATACTCTGGCTCCATGGTCGCGATCGGCGCGTTGCTCGTGGACTTCGACGGCACGGCGTGTCTCGCCGACGTGACCGAAGCCCTGCTGGGGGAGTTCGGCGACCCGTCGTGGCCCCTCTATGACGACCTTGTCGACCGCGGCGAGATGGGGATCCGACAGGCCCTGAGCCACGAGTTGTCGATGCTGCGGGGCACCCGTGAGGAGATGCTCACGTTCGCGATCGAGCGCTGTCCGCTCGACCCGACGTTCGGACCGTTCGTCGCGTGGGCCGATAGGTGCGGACTGCCGCCAACCCTCGTCTCCGATGGGTTCGCCTTCTACATACGCCCGATGCTCGAGGCCGCGGGACTCGACCACCTCGGGGTCGTGACCAACGATGTCGTCTTCGGCCACGGGCGGCCGGAGATGCGCCACCCGAACGGCCACCCGGAGTGCGTGGGCTGCGGAACGTGCAAGATGCTTGCGGCGCAACGTGCTCGAGGAGATCACGGCGCGGTGGCGTTCGTCGGTGAGGGGCAATCCGACCGCTACGGCGCTCTGTACTCCGACGTCGTGTTCGCGAAGGATCACCTGGTAACACTCTGCGAGCGGGACGGCGTGCCGTTCCTACCGTGGGAGACGTTCGACGACGTGCGGGCGGCACTCGAGGAGCTGCGCGAGCCGCCCGGACCCACCGGGCCCGAGCGGTGCCCCGGCTGGCTCCCGGCGTGATCCACCTGCCGGAGGGTCTGGCGGCTCGCCCCGTGACCTTCGACGACGTCGACGCGGTCACGAGTCTCGTCGCGGCGTGCGAGCTGGCCGTCCACGGCGAGAGCGACACCGACCGCTCCGAGGTCGAGGCCTACTGGCGCCAGCCGAGCTTCAACCTCGCGGCCGACAGCCTGCTCGTGTCCGAGGGTGACCGCGTGGTGGCCAAGGCCGAGATCCTCCACGGCCGGCGTGCCGACGTGAACGTGTACCCGAGCGCGCGCGGGCGCGGGATCGGAACCGCGCTCCTGAAGTGGACCGAAGAGCGCGCACGGGCGGTCGGATCGAAGCTCCTCGGGCAGACGGTCCCCGACGAGGATCACTCGGCGGTGGAGCTCCTCACGGGCCACGGCTACGCGAGACTGTGGACCTCTTGGGTCTTGGAGGTCGGTCTGGGCGAGCGCCCGCCGGAGCCCCTCCTCCCCGGCGGGCTGGCGATCCGCGACTTCGCCCCCGGTCGCGACGATCACGAGGTCTACGAGATGATCGAGACGGCGTTCGACTGGCCGCACCACGATCCGTCGACGTTCGAGGACTGGGCGGCGACCACGATCGGGCAGGGGGGGTTCGAACCCTGGCAGATGCCGGTCGTCGTCTACGACGAGGAGGTCGTCGGCGCTGCATTCCTCGGCGTCTACCCCGACGGCGGATGGGTGGGCCAGCTCGCGGTGCGACGCTCGCACCGCGGCCGTGGGCTCGGGCGCGCCCTACTGCAACAAGCCTTCGTGAGCTTCTTCGATCGCGGCGCGATGCGGGCGCGGCTGGTCACCGACTCGCGCACGGGAGCGCTCGGCCTGTACGAGCGTGTGGGGATGCACGTGACGCGTTGGTACACGCACTTCGCCAAGGAGCTCTGAGCGGCGCTCGTCGGCGGTGGCCGCGGGATTCGAACCCGCGAGAGGTTGCCCCCTACACGCTCTCCAGGCGTGCCCCTTCGTCCGCTCGGGCAGGCCACCGACCCGATTCTACGGAAACGAGGGGGAAGGCCCGGAGAAGTGTGTGGGGCGGGCGCCCGGCCCGCCCCACATCGAGTGCGGAGGCGGCGTGATTCGAACACGCGAGGGGCGGTTTAGGCCCCTAACCGCTTTCGAGGCGGTCCCGTTCGTCCGCTCCGGCACGCCTCCGCGCGCGAGTCTAGCAAGCCGGGCATGCGGGCCCTCCACGGCGCGCGCTACCCCGCGAGCACCTCCCAAGAGGGTCGCTCGGGCGCATCGCCCGTGCGGAGCATCTCGCGCCAGGCCTCGTCGGTCAGTCGGTTCGCCATGGACTGGAGGAACTCATAGTACGAGTACACGCCGCCCACGGCGACCTGGAAGTTGCCCTGGTCGTCGGGCACGAGCACGAAGATCCGATCGATCCGGCCGGTGCCGATCTCGACGACCTGGTCCCCGCCGCGCGCGATGTCCGCGATGATCGCGGCCTCCTTGTCCTGCGCCGAGACCCCACCGCTCGCGACGTCCGAAGTCAGCCACCAGATACTGGAGAGCTTGCTGCCGATCCACCACAGCCGCTCGTTGTCGGTTCCCGAGATAGGCCTACCTGCGAGCTCGTCCGCGGCGATCTGCCCGAGGAACGTGAACAGGTCGCCCACCTCCTTCAGGATCCGCTCGTTCTCTCGCGTGAGGAGCCCGCGGTCGGCGAGCCCCTGTTCCACGAGACCGGTGACAGCGACCAGTCGCTCGTAGGCGACAGGATCCGGCTCGACCCAGTTCCGCGGGACCTCGGGCACGATCGGCGTCTCACCCTCACCGGCCGCCTGCTTCGCGTACAGGATCGTGTCGTGCTTCAGCTCGGCGTACGAGCCGAACCCCGTCTGTTGGTCCTTCGCGGTCCAGGCGTCGGTCCGCATGAAGTCGGGGAAGGCCTCCCCGTGTGGGAGCCACATCGGCTCGAGCGCGGAGAGCCATGCGTCGTACGCCGTCGCGCCCCAATCGCCCTGGGGACGCGCGGCGATCGCGGCGCGCATCTTCTTCAGCTGCGAGTCGTAGTTCTGGTACTTCGTCTGACCGGCATCCCGCTGGATGTCGTATGCGAACTCCGATCCGAACGCCGCAGCTAGATCGAGCGGGGACGGAATCAACCGTGGGTTGTCCGCCGTGCCGACGTTCGGGAAGATCATCTGGTCGAGTACCCACGAGTCGATCACGAACCGGACGCCCATCAGGCGGACGGAGGCTCGCTCGGGGTCGATCCGCACCAGCCGCATCGCTTCGAGCTTCTTCCCGATCTCCGCGACGGCCGCGTTACTCGCCAGGGTCGTCGGGTCGGACAGGCCACCGGCCGCCTCGCCCACCTCGAAGGGCGTGTAGTCGTCGGCCGCGCCCACGAGGAACGCGGTCGGCTCGTAGATGTCGCGCCACAGCTGGGTCAGGGCCGGATCGGTCGCGATCACCCGGGAGGCGAGGATGCCGAGGCGGAGCGACTCGACGCCGGGGCAATCCAACGTACCCGGGATGCAGAACGCCGCCTGACCGAGCACCGACATCGACACGAAGTAGCGCTTCAGGTCCTCGTTCCGCGTGTAGTGGCCGCGCGGCACGAACAGGCTGTAGTCGACCCGTGCGCCGGTGATGGGCGACCCCGCCGGGCCGGCGTGCTGCGCGATCAGGTCGACCTCCCGCTGTGCGAGCGGCCCCAGCGCTCCAACGTCGAGGCCGAGCTCGGTCGCGGCCACCTGGTAGAGCTGCACAACCTTGTCCGCGTCCGCGGCGAGCGCGCTGCCCTTCAGCTCCTCGGCCTGCTGCCGAGCCGACGCAAGAGCGCCGGTGACGAGCTGCTCGAGCTTCGGCAGGAGCGTCTCCTGCTCGAGGCTCCGCAGGATCTTGTCGAACGCGAGGTGCCACGAGTTGTACGCGGCGTCGGTCGTGACGAAGACCGGATAGCCCTCGACCGGTGCCTGCTCGTACGCGAACTGGAACAGTGCGTAGTCGGCGGGAACGATCGCGAAGCCCTGCTCGGTCAGCGCGGCCTCCGCCTCGGGCGTGAGCGCGTCCCGCACGGCGCCCACGATGGAGACGCCGTCGAGCGAGTGCGGTGTAGCCGGACCTGCGTAGGCCGGCTGGTTCTCGAGCAACGGCACGAACGCGAGGGCCCCGAACTCGAACGTGGAGCCCGGCATGGCGAGCCCACCGCCCTCGGATGACGTCGGCGAGGCGGTCGGACTCTGGGACTGCGGCGTGGTGGCCGTCGGCGACGTCGCGGGCTCTCCCTTCGTACAGGCGGTGCCGACCAGTACGACCAGGGTGACGAGTACGGTGAGCCGGCGGATCATGGCAAGCTCCTTTCCCGGACGACCGGCTCGAGCCGACCGTCGCCGTTCACATCGGCACAGGCCGGGATGCCCGGTCCCGTGAGTTCCTCGAGAGGGACGAAGCCGAACCCCCGCCACACCCAGGCCGAAGTCGAGATGGTGGCGGGGTCGTCCAGATCCGAGTAGGCGACGGCGAGAGCGCCGTCGCAGGCGGCCACGGCCGACACCGGGCGCACCAGCGTGCCGGCCACCCACACCGGGCGTAGGTCCGCCGCCCGCCAAAGGCCGAGGTGCGCGGCGTTACCGGACGCATCGGCCCACGGCCAGTCGGGCATCGTCAGCTTCTCCGGCGTCCAGCGGAACGGGCGGCGGAACGCGACCACGACCTCGTCTTCGCCGTCCCCCGTCACGTCGCCGATCGAAGCATCTGTCACGATCGACCCGTCCGGAAGCGCCGGCAACCGTCCGGCCGCCGGGACATCACCGACGGGGAGGTCCCGAACCGGCGACCACCACGCGTCGTCGAGGGCGATCGCGTCACCTTTCGGGTTCCGCCAGCCACGGAAGCGGACGCGGCCATCGAGATCCTCGGCCGTTCCGACGCGGTACGCGATCGCGCCGTCGGCGGTGGCGAGCACCTCGAGCAGGGCACCGCGCCGTGTTCCCGGTATGGACTGGTCGAACAACAGGTTCCCGAGGCTCGTCGCGATGACGGTCTGGTGGCCGTCGCCGTCGGGATCCGTCACGAACGTCGGTCGGATGACGTGCGGTCCGGAGACCCACACGACGTCGGCGCCCATCCCCGCGAACGACCGCGCGAGCTGCGCGGTGAACGGATCGCGCCCACTGTGGTACTCGGCGCCAGCGTGCAGGCCGACCACGACGAGGTCGGCGGACGCCCGCGCGACGGCGATCGCATCTCGGGCCCGTGCCATGTTCGCCCAGGCAACGCCGGGGCCAGCGCCCGCCCGCAGGCCGCCGCCGGTCGCATCGAACGCCAGTAGCGCGATCCGCACGCCGGCGCGCTCCACGACCACCGGGGCGAAAGCCTCTTCCGCATCCTCGCCCGCACCTACCGCGTGCACCCCCGCCGAGCCCAGCGCTTCGATGGTGTCGACGACCGAAGCAGGCCCGGCGTCGCCGGCGTGGTTGTTCGCTAGGCCCATCGCGTCGAACCCGGCGGCTGCGAGCAGCGCTGCCGCCTTCGGGTCGGCCTCGAGCGCGTTCGGGTTCGCCGACGTGTGTGCGCGCATCGTGAGCGGCGACTCGAGGTTCGCGACGGCGACGTCGGCGGGCGAGAGGGCAGGCCGGACGTCCTCGAACAGCCCGAGCGCATCCGCGGCCGCGATCGACGCCGCGCCGCGGCCCAGCATCACGTCGCCGGCGAAGAGCAGCCGGACGGTCGCGAGCGGGCCGGGACTCGGTGTGTCGAAGCTCCCACCCTGCCGGGCTCCGTCTCCGGAAGACGGGCTCGCGCAGGCGGTGAAGAGCACGACCGCGAGGATCGCCCGCCTCATATCCGCAGCATATGACCGGGCCCGCCCCCATACGGGTCCGTTCGGTCCGCCATCCTCCGGCGCGAGCGTGAAGCGCTTCTGCTAGCGGTGCTCGCGGAAGAACAGGCGGAGGAGTTCGCCGCAGTCGAACTCGAGCACCCCCGACTCGACCTCGACCTCGTGGTTCAGCCGTGCGTCGCGGACGAGGTCGCCGAGCGAGCCGACGAACCCGGCCTTCGGATCGGACGCGCCGTAGACGAGCCGTTGCAGCCGCGCGAGCACGAGCGCGCCCGCGCACATCGCGCACGGTTCGAGCGTCACGTACATCGTGCAACCCTCGAGCCGCCACGTCTGCAGCTGGTTGCTCGCCGCCCGGAGCGCGAGGATCTCCGCGTGCGCGGTCGGGTCCTGCTTCCGCTCGCGGGCGTTCCCGGCCCGGCCGAGCACCCTGTCACCCTGCGCGACCACGGCACCGACCGGCACGTCGCCCCAGGCCGAGGCGCCCTTCGCCTCCTGGATGGCGACGCGCATCATCTGCTTGTCGAGTTCGTCGGCCATGGCGATCAGTACGCGTCCAGCTCGCGCAAGCGGTCGTCCGAGATACCGAAGTGGTGCGCGACCTCGTGCTCAACGGTGCGCGCGATCACCTCGTGCGGATCGAGCCGGTCCCGTCGGGCCACTCCTTCGATCGTGCTCCGGTACAGCGTGATCGTGTCCGGCAAGACCGCCCCCGAGTAGAACTCGCCCCGGTCCGTGAGCGGGACGCCGTGGTAGCGGCCGAGCAGGTTCGGCTCGCCCCGCGGCGGGCGGTCCTCGACGATCACCTCGACGTTCTCGAGGCGGTCGGTCACCCACTTCGGGAGAGAGTCGAGCGCTTCGGCGGCGAGCTCCTCGAACTGCCGACGGTCCACCGCGTCAGCCTACTCCGGCCCTTCGAGGAGCGCATGGGCGACGAGCACCTGGCCGAGCGCGATGCCACCGTCTCCCACCGGCACCTCGCGCGGGACGTACACGTCGAAGCCGATCCGCTCGAGGCGCGCCACGGCATCGCTGAGCAGCAGATCGTTCTGGAACACACCACCCGACAGACACACGCTCGACAGGCCGGTCGAGCCGCGGACGCGGTCGCACACGCGCACGATCGTCGCGGCCATCGCACGGTGGAACCGCCCCGCGACCTCGGGCGCCGTTGCGCCGCGCAGCAGGTCGAGCACCACCCCCTCCACGATCGGCCGGGTGTCGACAACGAGACGCCCACCCACCAGGTCGATCTCCACCGGGTAGCCGCCGGCGCCCCCGGGCTCCGCCGCTTGCTCGAGCAGCATCGCCGGCTCGCCTTCGTACGTCGAGCGATGGCAGACACCGGCAAGCGCAGCGACCGCGTCGAACAGCCGCCCGGCCGAGCTCGTGAGCGGCGAGGCGAGGCCCGACCGGATCTGGCCGAGCACCACGTCGGTCTGCCGCTCATCGCCGAGCAGCCGCAGCGCCTCGGCCAGACACCCGGCGTCGGCGGCGTGGGCGAGTGCCATCCGCCACGGGTCGCGCACCGCCGCGTCTCCGCCCGGCTGGCGAACGGTTCGCAGATGCCCGATACGCTCGGCGTGGCCCCAGTCGCACACGAGGAACTCGCCCCCCCAGCCGGTGCCGTCGTCGCCGAGACCGAACCCGTCGAACGCGACCCCGATGACCGAGCCGTCCAGGCGGTGCTCGGCCATCACCGCAGCCACGTGCGCGTGGTGGTGCTGCACGGCGACCGAGGGCAACGCGAGACTCTCGGCGAAGCGCGTCGACAGGAAGTCCGGGTGCAGGTCATGCGCGACCGCCTCGGGCTCGAGGCCGAAGACCGAGCGGTAGCGGCGCAACGCGTCGGCGTAGGCCTCCATCGCCTCCTCGGTGTCGAGATCGCCGACGTGCTGGGACAGGAACGCGCGTTTCCCGTTCGCCAGGCAGAACGCGCCGTGGAGTTCGGCGCCGGTCCCGAGGGTCGGCCCGACCTCGGCTGGCAGCTCGAGCGGCGCCGGCGCGAAGCTCCGCGCGCGCCGCAGCACGATCGGCGCATCGCGCCAAACGCGCGTGACCGAGTCGTCGTAGCGCGCGACGATCCCGCGGTCGTGGACGAGGAACGCGTCGGCGATGCCGCTCAGACGCTCCAGGGCCTCACCGTTCTCAGTGCAGATCGGCTCGTCGCTCCGGTTCCCGCTCGTCATCACGAGCGGGCGACCGACCTCGCGGAGCAGCAGATGGTGCAGCGGCGTCGAGGGGAGCATCGCACCTTGGCGCCGATGGCCCGGCGCCACGGACGGCGTGAGCGTTCCCCGGTCGCGTACGAGGACGATCGGCGCCTTCGGCGACGCGAGCAGTTCCTCCTCGGCCGGTGAGAGGTCGAACCGCTCGCGTGCCCCCTCGAGCGTCGTCACCATCACCGCGAACGGTTTCTCGGGACGGCGTTTGCGCCGGCGCAGCTCCGTCACCACGGTCTCGTCGGTGGCGTCGCAGGCGAGATGGAAACCGCCGAGGCCCTTCAGCGCAACGATCCTCCCGGCCCGGAGCAGCCGGGCCGCCCCCTCGACCGGATCGCCAGTGATCGGCTCCCCATCCGCATCGACGAGTTCCAGCGTCGGCCCGCAAGCCGGACACGCGACGGGTTCCGCGTGGAACCGCCGGTCGGCGGGGTCCCGGTACTCGCGCGAACAGTCCTCGCACATCGGGAATACACGCATCGACGTGCGCTCGCGGTCGTACGGGAGGGCTTCGATGATCGTGAAGCGCGGTCCGCAGTCGGTGCAGTTGATGAACGCGTAGCGATAGCGCCGGTCGGCCGGGTCGAAGAGCTCCGCGAGGCACGCGGGGCACGTTGCGATGTCGGGCGAGACCAGCCGGTCCCCGCCCGGAACGTCGAGGCTCTCCTCGACCCGGAAGCCCGAGAGGCCCTCGGGCTCGGCCGGCGTCCAGCGCACGTCCTCCACCCGGGCGAGCGGCGGCGCCTCAGTCGAGATCGCCGCGCAGAACGCATCGAGCGCACCGGCGTCGCCCTCCGCGTGTATCTCGACGACCCCGCTCCGGTTGCGGACCCGGCCGCGCATGCCGAACCGCTCGGCGAGTCGCCACACGAACGGCCGGAACCCAACACCTTGCACGACGCCGCGCACCTCGATCTCGCGCGCGACAACGCCGTCCTCGCGCGCCGAGCGTCGTTCCGTTCCACCCATGCTCAGGGCTCCGTGGCTCCCCGCCACCCTCGCTGTCAGGAGCCTACGGTTCGCGCGAGCGCCTCGGCCTCCGCAACGATCCGCCCGGCGAGCGCGGGGATCGCCCCCTCGACGGCCGGCGAGAGGTCGTGGCCGGCTGTGACGTCGGCGGCCTCGACGCCGACGAACACGATCCGGGGGCTCTCACCTAGCGCTGCGGCGAGACCGACCGCCTCCACGAGGCCGAAACCATGAGAGGAGAGCGACGAGCGGATCTCGGTCGGGAGTCCCTCGGGTCCCGCCTCGGCACGCACCAGCGCACCCGGCGCGCGGCCGCCGTGCGGCGTGCGGACGGCGTCCACGACGACGGCACCGTCGATGTCCTCGAGCAGGTGGACGAGCGCGACCGGTGGCCCAACCTCTGAGACCTCGACACCGGGGATCGCCTCGAGCGCCGCACGCGCCTCGCGAAGGGCGACCAGCCCGGCAGCATCGTCGCCGGCGTCCGGGTTCCCGCAACCGATGACCCGGACCCGGGTCATCCCATCATGTCCGCTCGATATCCAGTCGCAGGAAGTGGGTCGCGCACGAGATGCAGGGGTCGTAGTTGCGGATCACCATCTCGCACAGGCGCGTGAGCTCCTCGTCCGACCGGTCGAGGACCCCAGGGATGAACGTCCGCAGGTCCTCCTCAATGTGCCGGAGGTTCTGCGCGGTCGGAGGCACGATCTTCGCCGCACGGATCGTTCCATCGCCCTCCACGTCGTAGCGGTGGTAGAGGATCCCGCGCGGCGCCTCGGTCACCCACGTCGCGCGCCCGGCGCGCGGCTCGACCTCGGCCATCGGCGGTTCCGGCGGTACGTAGTCGGTGATCAGCCGGATCGACTCCTCGATCGCGAGCGCCGTCTCGGCGACACGCGCCGCCATCGAGAAGAACGGATCACTCTCCGGGAGACTCAACCCTGCGCGCTCGGCGCACTCCCGCGCCACCGGCGTGAGCCGCCGCGCATTCAGGTTCACCCTCGCGAGCGGACCCACGAAGTACGGCGTCTCGCCTTCGATCATGACGGAGTGCAGCGCGTTCGAGTGTTCGACGTGAACCTCGCGCGAGACCTCCTCGAAGCTCTCGGCGGTGAACCTCCGGCCGGACGTCGACACGAGGTCGCCCTCGTTGATCGCGTACTCGTCGGGGTGGACCAGCGCGACCATCTCCGCCGGGCGTGGAAGCTCAGGCCTCGGCAGCGTGGCGACGAAGTCCGCGATGCCGGGCATCTGGGCGAGCGCCCACTCCAGGCGCGGCAGGAACGGCTCGAGGTCTCGCTTGCGCGGCGCTTTCGAGAACCCGCCGACTCGGGGGGAGACCGGATGGATCTCGCGGCCGCCGATGACCTCCATGAGGTCGTTGCCGACCCGCTTGATGCCGAGCGCCATCTTCACGAGGTCGGGCTGCGTCTTCGCCAACTCGATCGCATCGTGCAGCCCGAGGAAGTCGGGCGCGGCCAGCAGGAACACGTGGAGCACGTGGCTCTCGATCCACTCGCCGCAGTACAGGAGACGGCGCAGCTCGGGCGTGCCGGCCGGGACCTCGACGCCGAACAGACGCTCGAGCCCGTGGATCGCGCTCATCTGGTACGCGACCGGGCAGATCCCGCAGATCCGAGGCACGATGTCGGGGACCTCGGAGAAGTGCCGGCCGACCAGGAGCGCCTCGAAGAACCGAGGGGGCTCGTAGATCTCCAGGCGGAGGTCCTGGATCTCCTCGTCCTTCACCTTGAGGTGCAGCGCGCCCTCGCCCTCGACCCGGGCGATGACGGGAACCTCGACCGTCCGGTGCGTCATCGGGGCGCCACCTCCTCCTTCCCATCGTCTCCGCCCTCGATCGCCCCCGCGGCCTCATGGAACGCCGTCGCCCACCCCGTGATGAACCGGAACCTGTCGGCCGCTTGCTTCGGCGTGAGCCCAAGCCTCTTGAAGCGTCTCCCGAGCGCAACCGTGTTCGGCGGCTGCGAGGGCCCGAAGCACCCGTAACAACCCCGCCCGAGACCGGGGCACAGCGCTCCGCAGCCGGTGCGGGTTGCGGGACCGAGGCACGGCTCGCCCTTCGCGACCATCACGCACACGTACCCGCGCCGCTTGCACTCGTTGCACACGGGAGCGGTCGAGACACGCGGCATCGCGCCGGCGAGCAGCGAAGTGAGCGTCGCGAGCAACTCACCGCGATCGATCGGGCATCCCGTCAGCTCGAGGTCGACCTTCACGTGGTCTGCGATCGGTGTGGACGTCTCCAGGGACTCGATGAACTTCGGCGTCGGGTAGACGGTCCGGACGAACGTGCCGAGGTCCTTCGTGTTCCGCAAGGCCTGCACGCCGCCCGAGGTCGCGCACGCGCCGATCGTGATGAGCACCTTGCTCTGCTGCCGAATCTCCTCGATCTGCTCGGTCTGCTTCGGCGTCGAGACCGATCCCTCGACCAGGGTCACATCGTAGGGGCCGGGCTGCATGTTCGAGGACGCCTCGGCGAAGTTGGCGATGTCGATCGCGTCCGTGATGTCGAGCAGAGCGTCTTCTGCGTCGAGGAGTTGCAGCTGGCAACCGTCGCACGACGCCATCTTGAACACGGCGACCCGAGGCTTGGCGTTCTCGCTCACAGTTCCTTCACCCCGCACAGGTCGCCGACCTCATCCCATCTGAACACCGGACCGTCGGCACAGACGAAGTAGGGACCGACCTGACAGTGGCCGCAGAGCCTCATCCCGCACTGCACGTTCCGCTCGAGCGAGACGTACATGCGATCGGCAGGCACCCCGATCTCGAGGAGCCCCTTGGCCGCGAAGCACATCATGATCTCGGGGCCGCACATGAACGCCGTGGTTAGCTGCGGCTCGAGCTTGGCTTTCGGGAACAGCGTGGTCACCACGCCCACGTTGTGGAACCACCCGGGCTCGTCCTCGTCGACCGTGATGTGCACCTCCACGCCGAGCCGTTCCATATCCCCGAGCCAGCGGTCGAGATCCTCGAGGTACATCAACAACCGGGGCGTACGCGCGCCGAGAAGGAGGATCAAGCGGCGATAGCGGTCGCGGTGGCGCATCGCGTGCATGATCGCCGGGCGCACGGGACACACCCCGACGCCGCCCGCGATCACGACGAGGTCTCCGCCCTGTGCCCGCTCGAGCGGCCAGGGTCTGCCGAAGGGCCCACGCACGCCGATCTCGGCGCCGGGCCCCAATCGGCGAAACGCGTTCGTGACACGCCCCACGTGTCGGATCGTGTGCGCCAGGTACTCGGGGTGGGTCGGATCCGACGAGATCGAGATCGCGACCTCGCCGACGCCGAAGACCGACAACATGTTGAACTGACCGGGGAGGAACGCGTATCCCTCCGCGTCGCGGCCGCGGAACCGCAGCCAGTAGGTCGACGACTCCGGCGTCTCGGGCACGACCCGTTGGATGACAGCGATGCGCGAGGGCACGCCCTCCGCATCGCGCAGGTGTGCGGGCTCGACCATCACGATGCAGCCACCTCCACCTCGCCGTCGGTGGCGCGGATCGCCGCCACCTCCTCGGTCACGTCGATCCCGACCGGACACCACGTGATGCACCGCCCGCAGCCGACGCACCCCGATGTACCGAACTGGTCGATCCACGACGCGAACTTGTGTGTCAGCCACTGGCGGTAGCGAGCATCGCGCGATTGCCGCACGACGACGCCGGCGGCCCAACTGTACTCTTCCGAGAAGCACGAGGCCCACTCGCGCGTGCGCCAGGTCTCGTTCCCCGAGATGCTTACGCCGTCCACGAGATCGTGGCAGAAGCACGTTGGGCACGCGAACGTGCAGTTGCCGCAGGCGAGGCACCGCGCCGCCACCTCTTTCCAACGTGGGTGATGACGGTTCCGGTACAGCAGCTCCGGCATGTCCGACGCATCGAGCTCGCGGCCCATCTGTTCTGCCGCCTCGCGCGTGATGCGCTCGGCCTCCTCGAGCTCGCGCCACGTCGGTTCGCGCGTCCCCACGCGTGCCAGGACACGCTCGCCGCGCACCGTCGCGACGTTCACGACGAAGCCGTCGGTGATCTCGGTGAGCGCGAGGTCGAAGCCGCTCGTGCACCGCGGACCGGTCCCCATGGACACGCAGAAGCACGTCGCCCCCGGAACGGCGCAGTTCACGCCGATGACCAGCGATGACTCGCGGCGCACCCCGTACATCGGGTCGCCCGTCCGGAAGCCGATGAACACGGAAGCCTCGCGACGCGCCCGGTACCCCGGCTCACCGAACCGGAACACACGATCCTGTACCTCGATCGCATGCAGGTCACACGAACGGAGCCCCACGAAAACTAGCGGCCGCTCCTCGACCGCGGGTGGTTCGACGACGACCTCGCGGTCGACACGTCTGGTTCGTCCGACGACCTCGCTCGCGCGGAACAGGAACTTCTTGGCGGAGTCGGGGCCATGGGCCCAGTCGAACAGCCGCTCGTCGGCGGTCCGCTCGAGGCCGTAGGTCGCAGGACCCTGGGTCTCACGAACGCCACGCGGTAGATCCTCGACGCCGTTGATCCGGTCGAGCGCTATCGCGCCGTCTTGGACCGTCGGGCCGATCAGATCGTAGCCGTCCTCCACGAGCACCGACAGGAGTCTCGCGAAAGCTGGTCGCTCCAGGTACTTCATCCATGCACCCCCATGTAGCCTCCCTGGCTACCGCCGGGACCCCATCGGACGGACGGCACGGGGGTCTCGGGACCATAGTCCCGGTCCGCCGTGACCCCGGTCGGTCGAACCGCTCCGACCGGACCGTTCGCGTAGCCTATCGTCATGGCCGGCGGCCTACCAACGGACCTGTACGAGCTGAACATGGCCGCCAGCTACTTGCGCCGCGGCATGGACGGGATCGCGACGTTCAGCCTCTTCCTCCGGCGCCTGCCGCAGGATCGCGGATTCCTCGTGGCCGGCCCGCCCTCGCTGCCTGACCTCGCTAGCGAACCTCGACGCTCGCGGCCCCGACGTCCACCTCGAGGTCGATACGGTCCTCGGCGGTATCGAAGTCGGGCGAACGGAACTCGCCCTCCGAACGAGGGAACCGCGTCTCGTCGACCTTGGTCGAGGACAACCCGCCTCTCACGACGATGCGCGCCGCGGTGCGCTCCGGTACCAGGACCCGCACGGCCGCTGCGCCGGCTTTCACGCGCGCGGCGGTGCGCCCCTTGGCCGGAACCGTGAGGTGCGTCTCGCTCGCGCCGGTGCTCACGGTCAGGTTGCTCACCGACAGTTCCGAGAGGTCGAGGTCGGCCCGATCCGCGCCGGCGTCGACATCCAGGCGCAATGGCACTCGACGCGAGAGCCCGAGCGACCAGTCGAGGGGCCCGTGGGCCCAGTTCCACGGGAACGCGTGGTCGAGGCCGGCTGCCGGCCGCTGTCGGAGCGTGACCTCGACCTCGCCGCCGCGGCGAACCACGTCCTTGTCCACGCCGCCCGCGAACGTGCCCTGGAGCAGGAGGTTCGGATCGAGCATGGCGCGCACGGAGAGCCGGCCCGCGCCGTGCTTGAGTCGGATCCGCGCGGAGGTCGCGCCTGCGAGCGGCACCGACTCCGTTACGGTCTGCACTCCCCGTCCGCGGCTCGGAACCGCCGAGAGCACGACGCCGAGGCCGACCGCGATGAGGATGACCGGCCAGAGTGCGACGTCGGCGTCGATCCGATGGAGGTCCTGCAGCAGGAACACGCCGCCGACCGCGATCAGCACGAGCGGCCACACGAAACCACCGCCCGTGGGTCCCTCGAAGACCAGCCGGTCGAGCAACAACCACACGCCGAGAACGAGGACGATGATCGGCCAGATACGCACGTCCTTCGGGATCGCCCCCGAGTTGCGGAGCAGCAGGAAGACGCCGATTCCGATCAGCAGCAGCGCCCACAGGATCGAGCGGTTCCCTCGCATCGGTACCTCCCCGAACGGCTCGCGGACCCAGAACCGAGCCTACCCGCTCACGAGCAGCCCGCGCTTGCGCCGGACGCGCCGGTCGACGACGGAGAAGAGTGAGTCCACGCCGATGCCGACGAGCATGATCACGACCATCGTCGCGAGCACGAGGGGAGTGTCGCGCTGGACGGCGGCCCGCGCGATCAGGTGGCCGAGACCGCGGGCACCGGTGACGATCAGCTCGGCGGCCATCAGGGCGCGCCACGCGATCGCCCAAGCCAGCTGGAGCCCCGCGATGTAGCCGGGCACCGCGGCCGGTAGCACGACCTTGCCGTACAGCTCCCATCCGTGCGCACCGAGCGTCCGACCGGCACGCACGAGGTTCGGCGGCACGAGCCGCACGCTCGCGGCCGTGGCGATCGCGACGGCCGGCACCGCGCCGATCACGACCACGAACAGCACGGCCTTCTCGTTGAACCCGAACCACAGGCCCGCGAGCGGCAGCCACGCGATCGACGGGAGCGCCTGCAACCCGACCATGAGGCTGCCTACGCTGCGCTGCATCAGTTTCCACGCGGCCATCGACAGACCTACCGGCGTGCCGATCGCCACCGCGAGCGTGAGTCCGGCGAACAGCCGGAAGACGCTCCGGTACGCGACGACGAGGAGGCCGTCGGCGCCGGTGAGATTCGACCACAGCACTTCCCAAACCCTTGCGGGCGATGGGAGCAACACAGGGTCCCAGTACCTGGTCTCGGAGGCCACCCACCAGACGAACACGATGAGGACGAGGATCCCGACCCTAGGCCAGATCTGTGTCAGAAGCCTCCTCAGCCGCGACAAGCCCCTCCACCTCCTTCAGCAGGTGGTCGTGGACATCGACGCCCACCTTGGTCAGGAGAACGTCCGCGAACTCACGCGGCCGGGGCGACGAGATGCGGTGCTCAGCGACGAGCGTCCCAGGGCGCGCGGACATCAGCACGACGCGGTCGGCGAGGAACACCGCCTCCCGCACATTGTGGGTCACGAACACGAACGTGTTCCTCGTCTCGAGCCACACGTCCTGCAGCTCGCGTTGGAGGATCTCGCGCGACTGCGCGTCGAGCGCGCCGAACGGCTCGTCGGCAAGGAGCACGTCGGGCTGGCACGCGAGCGCCCGGGCGAGCGCGGCGCGCTGCCGCATGCCGGGCGAGATCTCGTGCGGCTGGGCGTTCGCGAACTCCGACAGGTGCACCTTGTCGAGCCAGTGCCTCGCCCGCTCATGCCAGACCGACCTCGGTGCGCCGCCGAGCTCGAGCGCGAACTCGATGTTGCGGACGATGCTCATCCACGGGAACAGCGCCGGCTCCTGGAACAGCAGCGCGCGGTTCGGGCCGGGGCCCGCGACCGGCCGGCCGTCCATCAGCACCTCGCCGTCGTCCGGGCGGTCGAGGCCGGCGATGAGGTTCAGCAGCGTCGACTTGCCGCAACCCGACGGGCCGATCACGCATAGGAACTCGCCGGGCGCGACGTCCAGGGCCACGTCGACGAGCGCCGACACTTCCTCGCCGCTCGCCTGCCGATAGGTCTTCGAGACGCCGCGCAGCGAGAGCTTCGGCGAGACGGACCCGGTGCCCGAGACGACCTGGAGCGCGCGCGTCTGGCTCATCTCCGTCTCACCTCGTGGGGACGCGAGCACGTCATCATCGAAGCCGATACTTCTCCGCCGTCTCGATCTGCACGACCTTGCCGTCCTGCACCACGATGAGCACCGTCCCGAAGCGGATCTGGCGCAGGATCGAGGCCACGCGCAGGAGGACCTCCAGCTCGTCCGCGGGGACGTCGCCACGTTCGGCTGGTCCCGGCCCCGAGGCACCGGGGCCCGAAGGCTGAGCCACCGTGCGCCCGTCGGGGGCTGGGGAGCTCACCGCGCCCTACGCTCCTCCCCGGCCTCGAGCTCCGATACCGTCTCCTCGGCCTGGGGAGCCATGAACGCCTTCGACTTGCGCAGATCGACGAGGACCTCGTCGCCGAGCTTCAGGTGGCTCACCTCTTCGACCGGCAGCTCCGCCATGAGCACCTGCCCATCGGGGAGCCGCAGGACGACGCGCGAGAGCCACCCCAGACCGCTGACACGCTCGACGATCGCCCTCACCGACTCTCCGTTCTCGGCGGTGGACAGCCGAACGTCGTGAGGACGAACGAACGCCCTCGCCGCGACGCCTTCCTCGAGGTGGTCGGCGCCCGGCACCCGGTGAGGCCCGATCTGCACGTGGCCGTCGACGACGTGGCCGTGCAGCACGCTCGACGAGCCGACGAACCCGGCGACGAACGCGGTCGCCGGGTCGTTGTAGATCTCGTCGGGCGTGCCGATCTGCTCGGCGCGACCCTCGTGCATGATGACCACGCGGTTCGCGAGCTCGAGCGCCTCGTCCTGGTCGTGCGTGACCAGCAAGCTCGTCACGCCGAGCTCCTGGTGCAAGTTGTCCAGCCACCGCCGGAGCTCCTGCCGGACTCGCGCGTCGAGCGCGCCGAAGGGCTCGTCGAGCAGCAAGACCCGCGGGCGCGGCGCGAGTGCGCGGGCGAGTGCGACCCGCTGGCGTTGCCCCCCGGATAGTTGGTCCGGGTACCGGTCCCGGAACGGCCCAAGCTGCACGAGCTCAAGCAGCTCGTCCACGCGCTTCCGCTGCTCGGCCTTGGGCATCTTCCGGACCGCCAAGCCGAACGTGACGTTCTGCTCAACCGTCATGTGCCGGAAGAGCGCGTAGTGCTGGAACACGAACCCGACCCGGCGCTCCTGAACGCTCTTGTCGGTGGTCTCCTCGCCCTCCATCCAGATACGGCCGGCGGTAGGCACCTCCAGCCCGGCGATCATGCGCAGGACCGTGCTCTTGCCGGAGCCGCTCGGGCCGAGGAGGGCCGTGATCTTCCCCGCCTCGGCCGCGAACGTCACCTCTCGCACGGCCGCGAAATCGCCGAAGTGCTTGGTCAGGTTCTCGACCCGGATCGGTGTGCTCATTCGGCGTCCTCTCTGACCCTCTTGCGCTTGAACCACTCGATCGCCACGAGGATCACGACCGACACCGCGGCCAGCGTGAGCGCCACCACGTACGCGGACGCCGTTTGGCGTTCTTCCATGGCGCGGAAGATATACAGGGTCGCGGTCTCGGTCTTGCCCTGGACCATGCCGGTCACGAGGAACACGGCCCCGATCTCGCCCATCGCGCGCGCCGTCGACAGCGCGATCCCGTACAGGAGTCCCCACCGGATGTTCGGGAGCGTGACGCGGAGGAACGATTGCACCACCGACGCGCCGAGCGTCCGCGCGGCGTCCTCCTCCTCGGTACCGATCTCCTCCAGCACAGGCTGGACCTCCCGGATCACGAACGGGATGCTGATGAAGATGGTCACGAGGACCATCGAGGGCAGCGCGAAGATGATCGCGATGCCGCGCGCCGCGAAGAACGGCTCGAACCAACCGCCACGACCGAACAGCAGGACGCACGCGAGGCCAACGGTGACCGGCGAGAGCGCGAACGGCGTGTCGACGAGCGCGTTCAGCAGCCCCCGCCCGAGGAACCGCTGACGCACGAGCACCCACGCCACGATCACGCCGAAGAACGTCGTGACGACGACCGTGATGACCGTGATGATCACGGTGAGGTAGAACGCGTGCCGCACATCGACCAGCGAGAAGGTCTGGGTGACGACGCTCAGACCCGGCTCCAACGCGGTCCACGTGATGCCGATCAGCGGCAGCATCAGCAGCGCGGCCACATAGGCGAGGCATAGCGCCAGCAGGCTCCCGCGCACGAGACGGCGCCGGCGGGTCCGGTGCTTGAGGTCATCGCTGCGAACACGCTCCACGGCGATGCTCATGCCACGTCCTCCCCGGTGTGCGTACGGGCGAGCCGCGTCGTGATCAGCACGACCGCGAACGCGATCGCGAAGAGCACGGTCGCGACCGCCGCCGCTTGGTCGGGCTTGAACTGCCCGTACAACTGCACGATCAGCACCGGCGCCGTAAGCGTGCGGCCGGTGATGTTGCCCGACAGGATGACCACGGCGCCGAACTCGCCAAGCGAGCGCGCGAATGTGAGCAGCGCACCGGCGGCGATCGCCGGGCGGATCGCCGGCAGCACGATCTTCCGGAACGTCGCCCACCCGCTCGCCCCCAATGTGGCCGCCGCCTCCTCCTCGGCGACGTCGAGCTCGAGCAGCACGGGCAGCACGGCCCGGACGACGAACGGGAGCGTCACGACGAGCAGCGCGAGCAGGATCCCGAGCTGCGCGAAGACCACCTTGATGCCGGCTCCCTCCAGCACCCGTCCCACGGGTGAAGTCGGAGCGTACAGTGCCCGAAGCATCACACCGGTCACGAGGGTCGGGATCGCCAGGGGTAGGTCGACGATCGCCGAGAGCATCTGGCGCCCGCGGAACCGGTAGCGAACCAGTGCATACGCGAGCATCGTCCCGAAGAATGCGTTGACGACCGCTGCAGCCACGGACATCCAGAGTGTGAGGACGACCGCCTCCGTCGCGCCGGGGTACGCGAACGCATCACGCAGCGATGACAGTCCGCTCGCGAAACCCTCGTCGATGATCGCCGCGACCGGCAGCGCGATCATCACGCCGAGGTAGAGGACAGCAGCGCCGCGCAGGCTCCAGTGGCGGAGCCGGGCGACCGTCCGGTAGGACAGAGCCCACCACGGCTCCGTCGCCCGCGCGACGCTGCTCATCCTCGCCCTTCTAGCCCTTCGATCCCCTAGCCCTGCGCTTCGGCCAACGCCTTCGTGGCGATACCCTCGGCGCTGAACAGCTTCTCGTCCAATGCGGGCCAGCCCCCGAAGTCGGCGGTCGTGAACAGGTCCTGGATCGGCGGGAAGCCCAGCTTCGGGTCTCCCTTGGCGGCGAGCTCGGCGTCGGTCGGCCGCAGGAACCCGACGCTCTGGTACAGCGCCTTCACCTCGGGCGTGTGCAGGAATTCGACGAACGCCTCCGCGATGTCCCGCACGCAGTGCTTGTCGACGCTCGCATCGACGATCGCCACGGGGTTCTCGATCAGGATGGTCGACGGCGGGTAGACCGCCTCGTCGGGCAGGCCGGCCTTGTTCGCGGTCATCACCTCGTTCTCATAGGTGATGGCCACGTTGCCGTTGCCCGACTCGAAGTTCTGGATCGAGTCGCGCGCGCTCTTGTCCAGCGTGAGGACGTTGGCGAAGATGCCCTTCAAGAGCTCGGCGGCACCGGTTTCGTCACCCTTCGTGTTGCCCGCGTAGCCACGCAGCGCAGCGCCCCAGGCGGAGACGACGTTCCACCGCGCGCCGCCCGACTGCGCCGGGTCCGGTGTGAGGACCTCGACACCGGGCTTCGTCAGGTCGTTGAAGTCCTTGAGCCCCAGCGGGTTGCCGGGGCGGACGTCGAACACGACGACCGAGGTCGAGACCATCCCGCCATCGGGCGCCTGGGTCCAGTCGTGCGTGATGAGGCCTCCAGCGTTCTTGATCAGGTCCACGTCGGAACCGAGCGACAGCGCCACGATGTCGGCCTCATAGCCGTTGATCACGTTCTGCGCCTGCGTCGTGCTGCCCGTGTAGGACTCGTTGAAGATGACGAACTGGTCGCTGTGCTCCTCCTTCCACATCGACTGGAAGGCAGGGATGATCTTCCCGTACACCTCTCGCGGCGTGCTGTATGCGGTGAAGTTGATGACGGGGTTCTCAGGCGGCGTGCACTCGCCGCCCGCGGACCCACTCGCGGACGTACCCCCGTCTGATTTGCTGCAGGCGGCCGCCGCCAGGGCGAACACCGCGAGGAAGCAGACGAGCCGTACACCGAAGCGTGCGGATCGAGGTCGCATCATCCGAACTCCTTTCGACTTCCGACGAACCGGTTCCAAGGCACGCACGAACAGAGCCTGGGTCTCCGGTTTTCCGGTCAACCGAAAGGCGGCCGATGCCGACGCGATCTCGGCCTCCGGGGATCCGGTCAGCCGAGCGAGTTACATGTAGCAGGGTCGCGAGCGCTTTGTCAACGGACCAACGGCCGTATCGGGCCGCACGACCCGGCTCCGGGACCCGACGGCGGCGGCGCTACCTGAGTCGGATCTTCTCCGCCATCTCGATCTGGATGACCTTGCCGTCCTGCACGATGAGCAGTACTGTCCCGAACTTCAGGTGGCGGAGCACCTCGACGACCTTCAGCACGACGGCCTTCTCCTCGTCGGTCAGGTCGTCGAACTCCCGCGGCGTCTGCGATCCGGCCATCGGCTCGCGCACAGCGTATCCGCTCGGAGCGCCACGTCGCGCCAGCCGGAGTCGGTGCCTACCAGGCGTCCGTCAGGCGCCTACCAGGCGTAGGCCTCGGGCGCGGGCCCGCCCGGGCCGGGGAAGATCTCGTCGAGCTTCCCCATCGTCTCTGCGTCGAGCGCGACCTCGAGCGCGCGCAGCGAGCCGTCGAGCTGCTCCACCGTCCGCGAGCCCACGATCGGCGCAGTCACCGCGGGGTTCGCGAGGAGCCAGGCGAGCGCCACGTGGGCCGGCTCCTCGCCCATGCCCGCACAGAGGTGCTCCCAGGCTTCCAGCGTGTCGTGCTTCTCCTCGACCTCCCGTCGCGTGTCCTTTCCGGCTCGGCGGGTGCCCTCCTCGATCTTCTGCAGCACGCCGGCCAGCAAACCCGCGGCGAGCGGGCTCCACGGGATCACGCCCATGCCGTAGGCACGGCACGCGGGGAGCACCTCGAGCTCGCTCATCCGGTCGTTCAGGTTGTACAGGCACTGCTCGGAGACGAGACCGAGCAGGTGCCGATCGCGCGCGACCTCGTTCGCCTGCGCGATATGCCAGCCGGCGAAGTTGCTGCTGCCCGCATAGAGCACCTTGCCCTCGCGGACGAGCTGCTCCATCGCCTGCCAGATCTCCTCCCACGGCGTGTCGCGGTCGACGTGGTGCATCTGGTACAGATCGATGTGGTCGGTCTGCAGCCGGCGGAGGCTCCCTTCACACGCGCGCCGGATGTGGCGCGCGGAGAGGCGCGAGTCGTTCGGCCACTCTCCCATCTCGCCGTACACCTTCGTCGCGACGACGACCTTCTCGCGACGCCCGTCTCCCTTCGCGAACCACCGGCCGACGATCTGCTCGGTGACACCCTCGCCCTTCTTCCAGCCGTAGACGTTCGCGGTATCGAAGAAGTTGATGCCGTGCTCGAGGGCGCGATCCATGATCGCGTGACTGTCGTCCTCGCTCGTGAGCGGGCCGAAGTTCATCGTGCCGAGGCACAGGCGGCTCACGGTGAGGCCGAGCCGGCCGAGATGCGTGTACTCCATCATCGCCTCCTCCGAACGTATTGAACGTGCTGCGACAGCGTCTTGCCGGACGGTCTATGAGAGCGTCTTCGCGATGAGCACCTTGGTCCAGTCCTCGGGGTCGACGCGCACCGGCACGCGCGCTCCAACCTTGAGGTCCGGGACCGTCGCGAGGTTCACGGCCACGCGGCGCGTCGCGGTGAAGGTATCGTGTCCCGGGAGCTCCACCCGCATCGCGATCTCGTGCCACGGCATCCCAGCGGTCTCGGCGACGTTCTCCTGGATCGCGATGATCGTCGCCTCGCCGGGAAGCCCTGCGGAGAGGAGGCGCTGCTGCTCGGCCGCCACCTCCTGCAGCTCCTTCGCCAAGTCCAGCGATACGTTCGTGTCGGCGGCCACTTTCTTGCGCCAACGAACGCGACCGGAGATGCCCCGGTACTCCTCGGGGATCATCGCGCGCTGCTTCTTCTGAGCGCTGAAGATGTCCTTCAGGAAGCCCATAGCGGAATCCTAGACCCCCGCCGCTCCGGTGCGTCGAACGGGGTTCCGTTCGACGCGGATCGGCCCGTCTTGCGTCGGCCGCGCCCGGGTGGTAGTGGTTCGAGCGACAGCTGTCCACGGGGGGTATCCATGAGGTCCATCGGCCGTTTCGCCGCCGCATCGCTGCTCGCAACCGTCCTGCTCGTCGCCTGTGACCGGGGTGACGGCGGCACCCCATCGTCTTCGTCCACCCAGCCCACACCGACGGCCACCACGACGCCGAGCGCGACGCCGATCGAGACGACCGAGAGCCCGAGCCCTGAACCCAGCTCGACGGAGGCCGCGCTCCCCGAGCCCGTCGAGATGATCATGCATGGCGAGACGTACTTCGGCGTGTACCTCGCGGCGGCGCCGATGGACGACCCACTACTGGACGGGGCCGTCGCTCAGCTGGCGGCGCTCGGGATAACGGCATACCCGGGGGACCTCGCGTGCGACGACGGTGCCACCGAGCAGCTCGGCGTCTCGGAGGGTCTCATGGGTGTTGCGGTCTACTTCGAGCATCGCGCCGAAGCCCGGGTGTACGCGGCCGCCCTCGACCCGTCGCCGCTCGGCATCGCGAAGGTCACGACGTATTGCGCGGACTGAGGGAGCGAGAACAGAAGTTCAGCGCGCCGGGAGGGAGTCGAACCCCCAACCTTCTGATCCGTAGTCAGATGCTCTATCCATTGAGCTACCGGCGCTCGCGACCTGCGGAAACGCCTAGGACCGACGCCCACACATCGTCCCGGGAGCGTACAACACGCCGCCGGATCCTTCGGACCGGGGGCGTCGCGAACAAGGTCGTGCACCACGCGACCTGCCCCGTCCTGCTCGTCCGTTGAGCCCGCCCCGGCCGACGGCCTGCCCCCGGCCCGGCGGCGCGTACTGACTCGCACAATCCCGGGAGCCGTGGCAGGATTCCGGCATGACGCCCGCGAGCGCACACTGCGGGACCCAGGGAGGTTCCGGGTGTTCCTGATCGGCGAGCTCAAAACGCCCTCTCCGCCCCGCCGGACGCCTGAGATGGTCGGCTCGAGACCCGACTACCGCCCTTCGGAGCGATCGGAGCACCGCAGTTGAGCCGGCCGCTCCAACAGAGAGAAGGGTGAGATGACAGTGGTTCACGGCTGCGATCTCCCTGAAGACCTCTACTACCTGATACATAGGCACGTGTGGGCACGGCCACTCGAAGGTGGCCTCGTGCGCGTGGGCTTGACCGCTGTGGGCGCCAAGCTGCTGGGTGAGAACATCGGCGCCGTGACCGTGTCCGCAGGCAAGATCGGTCGGGAGGTCCGACAGGAGGAGAGCGTCGCCATCGTCGAGAGCCTCAAGTTCGTAGGGCCCCTCCAGGCCCCCGTCGGTGGGGTGCTGCTCCGTGGGAACGAGCGCCTGGAGACCGAACCCTACCTCCTCGCGGACGATCCCTACGGCGAAGGGTGGATCGCCGAGCTGCAGGCCACCGCGTGGGAGACAGATGAAGGAGCTCTCGCGACGGGCGCCGATGGGATCGCCGCCTACCGCGCCCTCCTCGAAGCCGAGGACATCTCGTGCGCCTGACCCCCGTGCCCGGAACAGGACCCCCGTGAGCGGAGAGACCATCTACAAGAACCTGCAGCGAGCGGGCGTCAACAACGCCTATGCCGCGATCGGGCGGGGCGACGGGCTGTCTTTCGCGATCCAGTCGGGGCGAGGCTGAGTCATGGGCTGGAGCGACTTCCTGCGGTTCGTCCGGTTCCCGCTGTTCGAGGTGTCCCTGCTGATCTTCGTGGTGGGCCTGGCCTACCGGGTGGCGCGGGTCGTGACGCTCGGGTGGACACGCGATCGGGTCCCGCCCGCAGGGAGCAGGGTCGCCGGCGTCGTCAGAACCTACGCCAAGGGCGCGATCGCCTGGCCGTTCATCCCGCGGCTCAAGCACACCTTCCGGGGGAACGCCGTCACCTACCTGGCCGGCGGCCTCTTCCACCTCGGGCTGTTCGCGGTCATCCTCCTCAGCACGTCACACGTCCGCGTGTGGAAGAGTCGGCTCGGGTTCGGGTGGCCCACACTGCCGGCAACGATCGTGCATGTCTTGGTCGCCGGAGCGATCCTGGCGATGATCGCCCTGCTCGTCAACCGGTTCGCGCACCCTGTGGTGAGGAAGCTCACCGGCCCGAGGGAGGTTCTGACCTGGCTCTTCGTCTTCCTGCCGATGGTGACGGGCTTCATGATGACCCACCGGCTTCTCTTCTCGTACCAGGTACTGTTCAGCCTCCACATGCTGGCTGTGGACGTGATGCTGATCTGGATCCCGTTCAGTCCGATCCCTCACTTCGTCTTCTACTTCTTCTCGCGGACGATCCACGGCATGGAATCCGGCAAGCGAGCGGTCAGCCCGTAGCGGACTCGGACGATGAGCACCTCCGAAGCCATCGACACGTTCATCGAGGGAATCGGAGGCTGGGTCGCGTCCCAGCTCGAGGCGTGTGTCCGCTGCGGGATCTGCGCGGAGGCCTGTCCCTTCTACCAGGTGACGCGCAAGCCGGAGTTCGCCCCGGTGTGGAAGATCGAGCTCCTCCGCCGCGCCTATCGGCAGAAGTGCACACTGGCCGGCCGACTCCTCACCGCCCTCGGTCTCCAGAGGAGGGTTGAGGACGAGGACCTCTCCGAGTGGAGCAGGATCGTCTACGAAGCATGCTCGCTCTGCAACAGGTGCGCGATGGCCTGCCCGATGGGCATCCAGATCGGACCGCTGGTCCGCGAGGTGCGCAACGGCCTTGCGGCGGCGGGCGTCATGCCGGACGACCTCAAGGCGGTCGTGCAGAAGCAGATCGACAAGGGAAGCCCCCTGGGCGTGACGGACAAGGTGTTCGAGGACCGGCTCGAGTGGGTGGCCGACGAGTGGGGCGTCACCATCCCGATCGACGAGGAGGGCGCCGACACACTGGTCGTCTTCACGTCGATCGAGATCATGAAGTTCCCCAAGAACATCGCCGACATCGCTCGCATCCTCGATGCGGCCGGCGAGAGTTGGACGCTCTCCCGCAAGGGCCGCGAGGGCATCAACTGGGGCATCTACGAAGGGAGCGCGGAGCACACCAAGCTGTTCCTGAACCGCGTGCTGGGCGCCGCGAGGGATCTCCGCGTCAAGCGGATCATGGTCACCGAGTGCGGCAACGCCTACGAAGCCCTGCGGTGGATAGCGCCCAACCTCGTCGACGTGCCAGCTGACCTCGAGATCACACACGTCGTCGCCATGCTGGCCGAGTACATCCGCACCGGTCGGATCCGGTTGAAGGAGGGCGCGGCGGATGCCGGCGGCGTCATCACGTTCCACGACTCCTGCAAGATCCAGCGGCGGGGCGGGTTGATCGAAGAGCCGCGCCAGATCCTGAAGGTCATCGCTCCCAGATCCTTCCGCGAGATGAGCCCCAACAAGGAGGCAGCCACCTGCTGCGGCGGCGGCGGAGGCGTGGCCGGCATCAAGGCGGCCGACGAGTACCGGTACGCCGTGTTCGGGCTGAAGCTGAACCAGATCCGGGCGATCCAGGCGGACGTCGTGACGATGGCCTGCGCGAACTGCCGCCTGCAATTCCTGGATGGCGTGGCGCACTTCAACTCGGATCTGAAGGTCCGCGGCCTGTCGGAGATGGTCGCAGAGGCCCTCGTATGAGTAAGGCGGAGATCGAGGCCTCAACGCGGCCGAGCCTGGTCGTAGCTGCGGCCAGCCGGCAGGTCCGCGATCGAGCGCTCGCGCTGCTCGCGGACTGGGGACCGCTCACGGGAGCGAGATGGTGAGGCGCATCCGCCTGCTCGACCTCGGCAGCGCGCCGGCGATCCGCTCCCAGACCGTCTACCACGCGGCCGCCCGAGCGATGGGGCCCGACGCGCCCGACACGATCATCCTCGTCGCCCCAGCAGAGCCCTACGTGTGCATAGGGTTCCACCAGGACGTTGAGCAGGAGGTCGATCTCGCGTACTGCGAGGCTCAGGGACTGCCGGTGGTCCGGCGCGAGGTCGGCGGGGGCGCCGTCTACCTGGACGAGGGGCAGATCTTCAGTCAGTGGGTCTTCCACGAGGACCACCTTCCCGCCGAGCTCGAGCGGCAGTTCGAGCTGTACATCCGTCCGCTCGTCCGCACATACCGGGCGCTCGGGATCGACGCGATCCTGCGCCCCGTGAACGACATCCACGTGGAGGGCAAGAAGATCGGTGGGACCGGCGCCGCCCAGATCGGCCTCGCCCGGGTGCTGGTCGGGAGCTTCATGTTCGATTTCGACAAGGCCACGATGGCTCGGATCCTCAAAGTGTCAGACGAGAAGATGCGGGACAAGGTCTTCGAGAGCCTCGATGAGTACATGACCACGATGCGGGAGCAGCTCGCCGAGGTGCCCCCGCGGGGAGACGTCGTCTCCCTCTACTTGGAGAGGTGCGCCGAGACGCTCGACGCCGAGATCGTCCCGGGCTCGTGGACAGCCGAGGAGGAGGCGGTCGCCGCCAGGCTCGACGCCGAGTTCGTGACCCGGGAGTGGTTGCACCAGAAGGGCCACCGGCGCGGGTCCGGTGTGAAGATCCACGAGGACGTCCGCGTCGTCACGGGAGCCCTCAAAGCGCCCGGTGGACTCGTTCGGGTCGCCGCGACCCTCCACGACGGCTGCATCGGCGACGTCGCGTTCTCGGGCGACTTCACCCTGATCCCTGCGTCGGCCCTGGAGAGCCTCGAGCATGCCGTGCGCGGCGTGCCCGTGGACCGCCAGCTGCTCGCGACCCGACTCGACGCGGTCTACCACGAGCTGGCCGTCAGCTCTCCCGGCCTGCAACCCTCGCACCTCGCGGAGGCGATCGTCCGGGCCGCCGATCCGGTCAACCCGGGGTCGCGATGACGCCGACCACCTCGATGCCCGAGTTCTCCCCGATCGCGGAGGCAGCCCCGCAGTACGGGCAGACGATCAGGTGCCCTGCGAGATCGTCCCGCGACACGTGCCACGACTTGCCGCAGGAGGGGCACTCGCGTTCGTCCGGCCGCTCCTCGACCACGAGACTGGATCCCTTAAGCGGTGTGCCCTGCGTCAGCATCTCGTAGGCCTGCTGCAGCGCTTCCGGCGAGTAGGTCGCGGCAGCCCTGATCCGGACCTCGATGACGCGCTCGGGGTGGTCGAGCTGGCTCGTCAGTCGCTCGACCAGAGCCTCGGCCGCGTGGTAGTCGTGCACCCTTTCCTCCCGGTCGTCGTCGGCCGCGCGCTAGCTGCCGCCGGCGCCGGCCTCGACGGCATCATCCGAGGCCCAGCTCCTCACCTGATCGCAGACCCGACGCACTAGCTCGCCGACGGCTCCGGACACCGGCTCGGCGAGCGGAGCGCCGAGCGTGTACGGGTCCACCACCTCAACCGCGAGCACCCGCGTCTGCGAGGGGAATCCGAGACCGAGGCGCTCAGCCACAGCGGCCAGCTCGGGCAGCCCGGCCTGGTGGACGCTCGGAGCGACGACTCGCCCGACCTCGCGGAGTCCCATCTCCGTGATCGTGCCGGGCGGGTTCCGGCCGGTCATGATCGAATCGATGACCACCGCCCGCTCGTATCCGGCGAAGACCTCGATCAGCGCCAGGCCTGAGGACGAACTCTCGACCACGTCGGCTACTCCCTCGAGCTCCTCCCGGACGGCCCTCGCCACGAGCAGGCCGACGGCATCGTCCCCGGCGAGCTCGTTCCCGAGACCCAGCACGAGCGTGCGCATCACTCGGTCCCGCTCCTCCCGGCGTTAGTCCCGGCGGATCTCCCGGACGAGTTCGCCCTGCAGGTCACGGATCTCGATGATGAGCGGCATCTCGCCCGGCAGGCTGTGCGTGGCGCAGCCGAAACACGGGTCGTAGGCGCGGAAGGCCATCTCGACCTCGTTCAGCAGGCCTTCGTCCACCTCGGGGCCGTGGATCAGCGCCTTCGCGGCCTTGTCCACCGACAGAGCGATCCGCGCCGCGTTGTTCTGGGTCGCGACGATGAGGTTCGCCCGCGTGATCAGGCCGCGCTCGTCGGTCTCGTAGTGGTGGAAGAGCGTGCCGCGCGGCGCCTCGATGACGCCGATGCCCACCGTCGGGGTCTCGGTTGGGATCGTTCGCACGTTGGGGCTCGTGATCTCGGGGTCGTTCGCGAGCTCGCCCATGCGCTCGGCCGCGTTCACGAGCTCGACGAGCCGGGCCCAGTGGGTCGCGAGCGTGAAGTGCACCGGCTTGCCGCCGAGGGTGGAGAAGAACTCCTCGTACGCCTCCTGCGCGACCGGCGTGGACATGCCATCTGAGGCGTTCAGCCGTGCGAGCGGTGCGACCGCGTACACCCCGCTGTCGGCACCGTCATTGAACCCGTTCCAGCCCACGTCCTTCAGGTAGCAGAACTTCATGTAGGACCAGGGCTCGACGTGCTCGGCGACGTGGTCGAGGTACTCGTTCGCGCCGAACGTGAGGAACTCAGTGCCGTCGGGGTCCACTACACGCAAGTGGCCGTCGTAGAAGCTCACCTTGTTGTTCTCATCCACGAGGCCCATGTAGTAGGTCTTGTGCGTGTAGGCGTCGGAGGTGACGAGGTCGACGTATTCCTTGTTCGCCAGCACGACGTCGCGGAAGACCTGGAGCGAGAACTTGCCGAACTCGACCGCGTGCGTCGCGGCGGCCGCCCACCGGTCCCGCAGCTCGGGCGAGATCGGCTTCGACACGCCTCCCGGCAGTCCGAAGACCGGATGGATCACCTTGCCGGAGGACTCGGTGATGATCTCGCGCAGCTCCTTGCGCATACCGATGACTTCCTTGCCGATCTCGAGTCCGACCTTGCCGATGACTCCCAAGACGTTGCGCTCGGCCTTCGGCGCCGTCGGGCCGACGACGAAGTCGGGCCCACCCAGGAAGTAGAAGTGCAGCGCGTGGTCCTCGACCATGAAGGTGTCGTACACGAGCTCGCGCACCTTCTTGGCGGCAGGGGGCGGATCAACGTGGAACAGGTCGTCGAGCGCCTTCGTCCCGGCCATGTGGTGGGCCATGGGGCACACCCCGCAGATACGCGAGGTGATCTGCGGCATGTCCTCGGCCAGGCGGCCCTGCGCGAACTTCTCGAACCCGCGGAGCTCGGGGATGACTAGGTAGGCCCGTTCGACTTCGCCATCGTCCCTCAAGAAGATCTCTATCCGCCCGTGCCCCTCGAGCCGTGTGATGGGGTCGATGGTGATCTGGGTCATTCGGGGTTCTCCCTCGTCTGGGTCAGTACCTTGCGTCTCAGGAGGGAGGCGGGCAGGCTGTATCGATAGAAGGTTCCTACCACGTCGGGTATCTTCTCGACGGCGGCCTTCACGTCCGCCTCCTCGACGACGTCCAGCAGCGAGGCGATGGCCGAGATCCCCTTGGCCCCGTAGTCCTGCACCCTGTCCAGGGGACCGAAGCAGCCCGTGCACGGCATGTGAGCCTTCACACAGAGAGCTTCGCAGCCACCCCGGGTGACGGACCCCAGGCAGAGGATGCCCTGGGTCAGAAGGCACTTGTCGGGCTCTGGGATGATCTCCCAGACCCGCTTGACATCGGTCAAGGCGGGCTTCTCCGGCTTCGTCTCGTTGAGCTCGCACTCGTAGCAGAGAGACCGTGAGCTGGCGAGCACCGACCCTTTGGGCGGCAGATCACCGCTCAGGAGGGCGCTCAGGGCGTCGGCGATGACCTTGGGGGTGGGTGGGCAGCCGGGGACGTAGTAGTCCACGTCCACCACCTGATCCAGGGAATGCACCGTATCCCAGAACTCCGGCAGCTCCAGTTCCCCTTCGGGGACGGCCACCCTCTCTTGTGGCATCGTCCCGTCGTCATTCACCAGAGTGGGGGCCTCGCGATAGACGTACTCGAGGATGCTTTCCCGATCGTAAGAGTTGGCCAACCCAGGTATGCCGCCCAGTTGAGAGCAGGACCCGAAGGCGAGGAGGAACTGGGACTTGCGACGCAACAGCTGGGCCATCTCCTCCTGCTCTGACGTGCGGATGGCGCCGTTGATGAAGCCGGCCGTGATCTCGTCGTCGGCCAGGGCGATCACATCTTCCTTCTTGAAGTCGAGCGCAACTGGCCAGAAGACGATGTCTACTGCCTCCACCACATCCAGGACCTTCTCGGCCAGATCGACGACGGCTTCCTCACAGCCACCGCAACTGGCGCACCAGTAGAGAGCAACTTTCGGCTTAGCCAAGGATGGCAGCCTTTCTCCCGAGCACCTCGACCGCCGGCTGTAGGGGTCCGAGGCGCCGCAGGTCGTCCGTTACGGCCCTACCCATGTCGCACATCCTCATAGCGCTTGAAAGGTCCCAGTTTCCTTATCTGCTCCGTCGTTTCGTTGACGATAGAGGCGAAGCGATCCCCTTCTGAAGCGGAGACCCATTCCAGTCTCACTCGCTCCTCTTCGATCCCAAGTTGCCCCAGCAACTTCTTCAGCAAGGGGATGCGCCGTGCCGTCTTGTGATTCCCATCTATGTAGTGACAATCCCCGATGTGGCACCCGCAGATCAGGACTCCATCTATGCCCTCATGGAAGGCCTTGACCACGAATGTCGGATCTATGCGCCCGCTGCACATCACCCTTACGACCCTTATGTTGGGCGAGTACTGGATCCTGGAGACACCCGCCAGGTCTGCACCTGCGTAGGAACACCAGTTGCAGGCGAAGCACAGTATCTGGGGCTCAAACCCATCCGTGGCGACCTGTCCGCTCTGCGATGTCGCAGTCTGCGATGTCATCGATAGCCCCTCATGCCAGGAGCGCCTCTATCTGCGCCATGATCTGCTCATCCTTGAAATGACTCATCGAGATCGCCCCGGAAGGACAAGCGGCTCCACAGGTCCCACAACCTTTGCACAACGCAGTAAGGGTATGGGCGATCCTCGCACCACTCTCGGTTCTCATCTCCATGCCCCCATAGGGACACATGGCAACGCAGATGCCACACCCGCCACAGATATCCTCATCAACCGAACTGGTTATGGCTTCAGGCCTTACATAGCCTCTTCTCAGAGGGACCGACGCCTTCGCTGAGGCGGCATAAGCCTGGAAGAAAGCCTCAGCAACCTCCACCGGCCATCTGGCGGAGCCGCAGAGGTAGATGCCATCCGTAGCGAATTCCACCGGCTGCAGCTTCAGATGAGCCTCCAGGAAGAAACCTTCCCGGCTCAGGGGAACCTTGAGCATCTTCGAGATCTCGGCGTTCTCGTCGCGAGGGATGAGAGGTGTGGTCAGGACAACCATATCCGACGGAAGTTCCACCTGTTTGCCCATCAGCTGGTGATAGACCCCGACGCTCTCGACCGCACCGTTGCCGATGACCTCAGGTGGTCTGTCAAGCCCGTATCTCACGAACCTGACACCTAGCTCCATGGCTCTTCGGTAGTAGTCCTCGAATTCCACGCCATAGGTCATCAGGTCGCGGTGGAGGACCCAGACGTTGGTCTCCGGATCACTCTCCTTGATCAGCAGAGCATTCTTGATCGCCGTCAGACAGCAGAACCTGCTGCAATAGGGTCTCTCCGGCACACGGGCACCTACGCAGTTGATCATCACGACATCCTTAGCCTCAACTGCGCCCTCTTTCATCCGTTCTTCCAGCTCGAGTTGAGTGAGCACACCGGCCATTTCCCCATAGCCGTACTGACCTACCGGCTTGAGCTCATCGGCGCCGACGGCGACGATGATCGTGCCCACGCTGACCGTGCCTTCCTCTTGCCCATGGTCCAGGGTGACGTCGAAGTTGCCTATGAACCCCCTCACTTCCTTCACCTTCGAGGAAAGATGAATCGTGATGCGCTCGTTGTCTCTCACCTGGTTGATGAGGGGAGAGATGAGCTCGCCTGCGTCCTGGTTGCCCGTGAACAGCCTGTGGAGACCACGCAGGAGGCCACCGAGCTCTGCCCGCTCTTCCACCAGGTGGACATCGAAACCTTGATTGGCGAGATTCAGAGCTGCGGTCATCCCGGCTGCGCCGGCCCCGATGACCAGGCAGGAGGGGGTGACTCCGATCTCGATCTCCTCCAGCGGCTCCAACAGCCTGGCCTTCGCCACTCCCATCCTGACAAGAGCTTTGGCCTTCTCGGTAGCCTCCTCGGGACGGGTCATATGTACCCACGAGCATTGGTCCCTTATGTTCACGAACTCGAAGAGATACTTGTTGAGGCCTGCTTCCTGACAGGCAGACCTGAACAATGGCTCATGGGTCCTAGGGGTACAAGATGCCACCAGGACGCGGTTCAGGTCGTTCTCCTGGATCTTCCTCTTGATGGACGAGATGCCTTCTTCTGAGCACGTGTACAGGTTGTGCTCGGCATGCACCACGTCGGGAAGGTCCTTCGCGTACTCGACGACTTGCGGCACGTCTACGTAGCCGCCGATGTTCCTGCCACAGTGGCAGACGAAGACGCCGATCCGCGTGTCAGGCATCTTCATCGCCCCCCTACGAGAACTTCGGCTACTCGAGCTGCCGACCCGGATGCCTGGACGACGGAGTCTGGGATATCTCGCGGACCGTGAGCGTACCCGCAGGCGAAGATCCCGGGTCTGCTGGTGTCCAGCGGGCGGGATAGCGGGTCCGGGATCTCGACGAAGTCATATTCATCCAAGGCTATGCCCAGCCTCTGTGCCAGATCCCTGACGCCGGCAGATGGCAGCAGAGCCTGGGAGAGGATGACCAACTCGGTTTCGAAGGCCTTCGTTTGGCGCGCGGCGGTATCCTCGTACCAGATGACGGGATTGCCACTGTCGGCGACCTCGATGCTTGCGGGGCGGCCTCTGATATACGTCACGTTGTATTCTTCGCTGGCCCGGGTGATGTACTCCTGGAATCGCTTGCCGACCGCCCTGAGATCCATGTAGAAGATCGTGGACTTCGTTCCGGGGTGGTGTTCGTACGCCAGCATCGCCTCTTTGGTGGCATGCATGCAGCACACGCTCGAACAGTAAGGCTTGTGCCTGAAGTCGCGGGAACCGACACACTGGATGAATGCGATGTCGGTGGCCAGTTTGCCATCAGAGGGACGCTTGAGTTCCCCGGTCGTAGGGCCGGAAGCCGACGTCAGCCGCTCGTATTCCATCGCAGTGACTACGTTCGGTATCCTTCCGTAGCCGTATTCCCCAAGCTGTGACACATCGTAGAGGTCCAGCCCGGTGGCCACGATGATGGCACCGACATCGACGTCCACGTATCTGTCTTGCATGTCATAGCGAATGGCCTCGGCCCTGCAGGTCTTCTCGCACTGCCGGCATTCCGAGCAAACAGCGCAGTTCAGACACCTGGTCGCCTCTTCGATAGCAGCCTCTTCACTGAGGACGAGCTCTACCTCGCCGAAGTCTTTCGCCCTCTCCCCGGCAGCTCTGGTTCGTATCTCCGCCCGCGCCTTGCTCTCTACTGCCCTCTCAGGTAGAGGCGCAACAACCTCAACCTGCTCGTCTCTCCCTTCCCTGAGATCGAGGCCATTGATGAACCTATCCATAGACTCGGCTGCCCTGTTGCCCTGGGCGACAGCCTCGATGATCGATGCCGGGCCCCTGACGATGTCGCCGCCGGCGAAGACGCCGGCCAGGTTGGTCTGCAGCGTGACCTCGTCCGCCTTGATGGTCCCGCCGGGGGTCTTCTCCAGGTCTTCGAAACCCTCCAGGTCTGACCTCTGGCCCACCGCGATTATCAGCGTGTCCCCTTCTATGGACGGCCCCGAGGCTTCAGAGAACTTCGGAGCGAACCTGCCATCCTCATCGATGACGGAGGTGCAGACCACCGTCTCCAGCGCTGTGACCCTGCCATCCTCACTCAAGACCTTCTTGGGGCCCAGTGAGCCGTGGATGACTATCGCCTCGTCCTCGGCTTCCTCTATCTCCCAGCTATGGGCGGGCATCCGGTCTCTGGAAGTGAGATCCCTTGTCTCGAGACAGACGAGGTGGACCTCCTTCGCCCCCAGCCTCAAGGCGGTCCTGGCACAGTCCATGCCGACGTTTCCGCCGCCGATGACTATCGCCTTCTGCCCTAGGTCTTCCACCTTCCCCTTTGACTTCGCTTCCATCAAGAAGGGCAGGCCATAGAGGACGCCCTTGGCCTCCGCTCCCTCGACCGAAAGCTTCGCCGGGTCTTGACAGCCAACAGCCACATAGACCGCCGCGTATTCCTTCCTGAGTTGCTCAAGACCGATGTCCCTGCCAACCTTCGTATTCGTCTTCAGTTGCACGCCCCGCGCCAGAATGCGGTCTATGTCATAGTTGGCGATCTCTTTGGGGATGCGATAGTCGGGGATGCAGCTGGTGACCATGCCACCGGGGTTGTCGCCTGCCTCGAGGACGGTGACGGGATAGCCTCTCTCCAGGAGCCTCAGCGCGCAGGTGAGGCCTGAAGGCCCTGCTCCAACAACCGCTGCCCTTTCCTCCCTGGTGGGCTGCAGAGCCTGCGGAGGCTCTTCCCCATTCTCCCTCGCCCAATCTGCGACGAATCTCTTCAGGGATCGGATGGCAACAGGATCATCGACATCCTTGCGGTTGCACTGAGCCTCACAGGGGTGGTGGCATGCCCTCCCGCATATCGAAGGGAAGGGAAGGGTGTCGCGCACGACCTCAAGGGCCTCGCCGAATCTCCCTTTGGAGGTCAGGGCAACGTAGCCCTGGACCCTCACACCCGCTGGGCAAGCCTGCCTGCAGGGGGATATGCCGTTTCTCTCGATCGCGTAGAGGTTGGGGATCGCCTGGGCGAAAGGCTTGTAGATGGCCTTCCTCTTGCCCATGCCCTGGTCGAACTCGCTAAGGACCTCGACCGGACATTGCTCTGCGCATTCCCCGCAGCCGGTACATCTGGTCTCATCAACGTACCTGGGCTTCATCAACACCTTCGCTCGGAAATGGCCAACCTCTCCCTCCACCTCCACGACCTCGGAGTAGCTCAACACCTTGATGTTCTCGTGGCGGTAGCACTCGATCATCTTGGGGGCGAGGATGCACATGGCACAGTCGTTGGTGGGAAAGGTCTTGTCCAGCTGAGCCATCCTCCCGCCGATGGAAGGAGACCGCTCCACCAGATTGACCTGGAAGCCCATGTTGGCCAGGTCCACGGACGCCTGGATGCCGGCTATGCCCCCGCCGATGACCAACACCGAATCACGCGGACTACTGCTGCTCATCTTCTGGTCCTAGGGCGCTAGCAACGAATTCGGCAAAGTCCATCACCGGGATCTCCACGTCGGGGCCCTTTTCTGTTCCCTTGCTCACCATCGCGCACTTGAAGTGGATCTGACACTTCGGGCAAGAAGTAATGAGAACCTCTGCCCCGGTGGACTTTGCCTCGAGCAATCGCTCCACCCTTATCTGTTTGGAGCACGCATCGCAGTTCGTGAAGGCACTAGTGCCGCAGCAAAGAGACTCCTCTCTATTGCGGTCCATCTCGACCAGCTCCATCCCAGGGATGGCCTGGAGCACGTTCCGGGGCGGCTCATAGACCCCAAGATGTCTGCCCAGCCTGCAGGGGTCGTGGTACGTTGCCTTCTTCTTGACCTCGCCGAGGCGAAGGTTCTCCCTGCCGATGTTGTCGGACAGGAGCTCGCTGATGTGCTGCAGCTCGCAGTCCATGCTCACGTACTTGGGGTAGTCCTCTTTGAAGGTCCGATAGCACTCGGCGCAGGAGAAGACGATCTTCTTCGCGCCGGCCTTCTTGATCAAGGCGGCATTGTGCTCGGCCAGTTCCTCGAACCCCCGTGTGTCTCCTGTCCAGAGCAAGTCATGGCCACAGCACTTCTCGTCTCCGAGCACCATGGGTTCTATCCCCAACGAGTTGAGGATCTTCAGGCTTCCCTTTGCAGGCTGCAGGGCGTTGACGCCGATATCTTCGAAGAGGGGCGCGAAATAGGGGGCACACCCAACGAAGAACAGGACGTCACTCTGATCAGCGACCCGATATTCATCGGACAGCCACTCCAGCCTCCGCTGTTCGATGGTCGAACCTGCCATGAGGCGTGCCAGGGCTTGCAGGGCCCCGGAATGGGCACAGTCTCCATGTTCACCGCAAGTCGACGCCAGGGCTCTCGTCTTCTGGATGAAGAGGGGATAGTCCACGTCCGAAGGACACTTGAGCTTGCACGCGTAGCACGTCAGGCATGAGAAGAGCTCCCGATCGTGCACCAAGTCACTCTCGAGACCCATCAACGCATTCTCGACCATCACCCGGGGGGAGTAGGCTGGGTTGTGCCTCGAGACGGGGCACAGAGCTGAGCACTTGCCACACTCCAGGCAGTAGAACGCCTTGGACTCCTGGGCGATATCCCGCACGGTCAAGCTGCGGGCTCCTTTCTGAAGGGCAAGGGGCCCAGCTCCTTCAACTGACCGACATACTTCTCGATCGTTTCGGCAAAGATCCCGCCCTCAGCGGCGGAGATCCACTCCAGCCTCAGACGCTCTTCCTCGAGACCCAGGGTCTGGAGCAATCTCCTCAGCCTCGCTACCCTGTCCTGCGCTCTCACGTTCCCGGAGACGTAGTGGCAATCTCCGATATGACAGCCGGCGATCAAGACTCCATCGAAGCCAGCCTCGAAGGCCTTGAGGACGTACACGGGATCCACCATCCCGCTACACATCACCCTTATCATGCGCACGTTCGGTGGATAGTGGATGCGGCTCGTCCCAGCGAGATCAGCCGCCGCATAGGAACACCAGTTGCAGGTGAAGGCAAGGATCTTCGGTTCGAATCCGTTCACGCTCACGCCGGGACCCCCGCCAACGCCTCGACCTCAGCGAGTATCTGTTGACGAGTGAAGTGCTTGACGGAGATAGCTCCTGTCGGACAGACGACGGCGCAGGCCCCACAGCCCTTGCACATGGCCTCATTTATCGAACTCACCGGTACCAGGCCACTGTTGAGACTCACCAAGGGTGCACCGAATTCGCATATCTCTTCACAGCGACCACACCCCTGACATAGCGCCTCATCTACCGTAGCCGTGGCAGCTTCAGGAGTGACCTCACCTTTGCTTATCATGGCCAATGCGCGCGCCGCGGCTGCGGATGCCTGAGCCACTGTGTCCGGGATGTCCTTGGGACCCTGGCAGGCGCCAACGACGAAGACGCCGTCGGTCATGGTAGCTACCGGGTCCAGCTTGGGATGCTTCTCGAGGAAGAAGCCGTCCGCACTCCTGCTTATCTTGAAGAGCCTGGCGACCTCCTCCGCATCTGCGCGTGGCTCCATGCCCACCGCTAGGATCACCATGTCCATCGGGATACGGCGGATCACGCCGGTCAGCGTGTCCTCCACCTGGATGATGAGGTGTCCCTCCTCTTCCGGCACCTGTGGCGAGTTCGTGACCACCGCCACCCGACCCCGGATGACATGTGTGCCCTCCTCCATAACTCGACGGTAGAACTCTTCGTAGCCCTTGCCGCCCGCCCGCATGTCTATGTAGAAGTTGTAGACGTCGGCACCCGTCTTCTCCTTCACCAGGTGAGCCAACTTGAGCGAGGCCATGCAGCAGACGCGAGAGCAGTAGACGTTGTAGTTGACGTCACGAGAGCCAACGCAGTGGATGATGCCCACACGCCCCGGTTTCTCACCGTCCTTGAGAACGATCTTGCCCCCGGTGGGCCCGCTGGCATTGACCAGCCGCTCGAACTCGAGGCTCGTGATGACGTTTGGCAGCCTGCCGTAGCTGTAGCGGGGGATGCGACGGGCATCGAAGGGCGTGAACCCGGTGGCCACGATGATGGAGCCCACCTCTATTTCCTCTATGCGGTCGGTCTGCTCGAAGTCCACGGCCTTGGCCTCGCAGAACTTCACACAGACCTGGCACGTTCCCTTCTGGAAGTAGACGCAGAGCTCTCTGTCGATCACAGGTATGAGCGGGACTGCCTGCGGGAAGGGACTGTATATCGCCTTCCTCTTGCCCAACCCCATATCGAACTCGCTGTCCGTCTTCCACGGGCACTTGGTCTGGCAGAGACCACACCCGGTGCACTTTTCCTCATCCACATATCGGGCCTTCCTCCTGACCTGGACCTTGTAGTTGCCCACGAAGCCGGAGACCTCGACGACCTCGCTATAGGTCATGAGCTTGATATGGGGGTGCTGCCCGACCGAGACCATCTTGGGGGTCAGGATGCAGGCAGCACAGTCGAGGGTAGGGAAGGTCTTGTCGAACTGGGCCATGTGCCCACCGATGCTGGGCTCCCTTTCCACCAGGTAGACCTGGTGCTCGGAGTCAGCGATCTCTAGGGCTGCCTGGATCCCGGCTATGCCTCCGCCTACGACAAGGACGTTGGGGTTGACCGGAACCCCCTGTGTCTGCAAAGGCTCCTGGTAGTAGACGCGTTCTACCGCAGCGCGCACGAGTGCCTCGGCCTTCTCGGTTGCCAGCCCACCATCCTCGTGCACCCATGAGCAGTGCTCGCGGATATTGGCCATCGCGAACAGGTACGGATTCAGCCCCGCACTGTCGCAGGCGCGGCGAAAGGTGGGCTCGTGCATCCGCGGCGAGCAAGAGGCCACCACGACCCGGTCAAGCCCGAGCTCTCTTATGTCGTCCTTGATCAGATTCTGCCCCGGGTCGGAGCACATGTACTTGTAGTCGCGAGCCACCACCACAGAATCCAGGCCGCGGGCAGACTCAGCTACCCTCTCTACGTCGACGATGCCCGCGATGTTGGTTCCGCAGTGACATATGTAGACCCCTATCCTTGGCGCGCCGTTCTTCTCTATCACAGCGACCGCCCCCTCATGCTCCAAGCAGCGCCGCGGGCGGAGCGACGAAGAGCCTCTGCACGCCCAGCTTCTCCTCTGGGATGCCCATGAGCAGCCCCAGGAACTGGGTGAAGTAGAGCACGGGCATCCTCACATCCTCACCGAAGTGCTTGCCGGCTGCCCTCTGATAGGCCTCAAGGTTGAACTGGCACAGCGCGCACAGTGTCACCAGCATGTCTACTCCGACGCGTCTCGCCTCGTGCAGCAGCACGTAGACCAGGCGCTGGCCCACGTCTTCGACGGTGCTCGCGAGAGAGCCGCCGCAGCACCTTGTCCGCAGCGGAAAATCGACGACCTCCACCCCCAGCCCGCTGAAGAGGTCATCCATCTTGGTCGGGAAGCGCCACTCTTCAGGCGTGCCGTAGGGGCGGCTGTAGAGGCAGCCGTAGTAGCATCCGATGCGCACGCCATTCGGCCCCCGTTTGACGTGCTTCTTGATCTCCTCGACGCCGATGTCGTCGTGGAGGACGTCCAGAGGGTGCCGTACCTCTACGTTCCCGCTGTAATCCAGGCCCATGTCGCGGAGCACCCCCAGGACCGGCCCCATGAACTCCGGGTAGCGGTCGCGGAAGTCGTTTACCCGCCTCAAGACGAAATAGCAGGCGCTGCAAGGAGCGACGAGGTCTCCCACATTCTCCTTCTCGGCCAAAGACAGACTGCGCGCTGCCAGCGCCATGGCCTCGCTCTGGTCGATGCTGGCGTAGGTGGTGGCGCCGCAGCAGTTCCAGTCGTCCAGTTCCTTCAGGTCATGGCCCAGGGCCTCAAAGACGGCCATAAGGGACTCACCGCCGGGTTTGCCGGTCCCCTTCAAGAAGCAGCCTGGGTAGTAGGTATAGGTCATGGTCTCGCCTCGTGGACCCTGCGCAGTAGATCGTCCAGCGCGCGGGGGTCACGCACCTTCTCACTACGGATACTGATACGCCCCATCTTGAGCAGCCTGAGGCCGAGGGGGGCCATCTTCAGCAGCTTCAAGGGGTTCGTCCTCAGGGCCAGGTTGACCGTGAGCACGGCCTCGTTGGTACGGCCTGTCCGCGTCACATTCTTGAGGAACTCTTTGGCCAGAACCGGCACCGGGAACCGCCGGGGGCTTGTGCCTTCCTTGATGGCCACTCGCTTCAGGGCGTACATCACGTCCGTGATGTGGATCCCAGCCGGGCAGTTGACCGTGCAGGCGTAGCAGGAGGCGCAGAGCCAGACGGTGCGGCTATGGAGTGCCTCGTCCCTGAAGCCCTCCCGCACCATGCTCATGAGGCGCCGCGGCGTGTAGTCCATGAACGGCGCTATGGGGCAGATGCCGCTGCACGATCCGCACTGAAGGCACCCGAAGATCCCCTCGCCGCCGGGGACGGACGCGACTTCGTAGGCGAAGCCCCTATCGAGCTGGCCCTCGTACGTGATGTTCCCCTGGAGGATCGGTGGAGCGCCCATGTCTCACCCACTTGTTCTGGGGCTGGCGGCAGCGCGAGCCTCGCGCCGCTGCCGCTTCCGTGTCCCGTTCGTCTGCGTCCTCCTCGATCCGCCGGCTTCAGTCGCCGGTTCCGTTGCAGTCCAGTTTCACACAGGGCTGGACTTTCCGAAAGCAACCGAGTACAGCCTGGCTGTGCCGAACCCGTCTGTCACCGCTCCGAAGCCCCTCGTCCGGTCGGGACCGGTCCCATCCCGCGGGGGACCTTCGACCTGTCGCCAGGTCCACAGGGTCTTAGAAGCGCTGCATATGCACCCGTGGTTGACGAAACAGGACCCCTGGAAGGCTCGGGTTTCGTTGGGCGATCAGCGGAGATGACAGGATTCGGACCTGTGAGGGAGCTATCAACCCCCTAACCGCTTAGCAGGCGGCTGCTTTCGGCCACTCAGCCACGTCTCCGCCGGCTGGTTCCCGCGTCAGTCCCGGCGGATCTCCCGGACGAGCTCGCCCTGCAGGTCACGGATCTCGATGATGAGCGGCATCTCGCCCGGCAGGCTGTGCGTGGCGCAGCCGAAACACGGGTCATAGGCGCGGAAGGCCATCTCGACCTCGTTCAGCAGGCCTTCGTCCACCTCGGGGCCGTGGATCAGCGCCTTCGCGGCCTTGTCCACCGAAAGCGCGATCCGCGCCGCGTTGTTCTGGGTCGCGACGATGAGGTTGGCCCGCGTGATCAGGCCGCGCTCGTCGGTCTCGTAGTGGTGGAAGAGCGTGCCGCGCGGCGCCTCGATGACGCCGATGCCCACCGTCGGGGTCTCGGTTGGGATCGTTCGCACGTTGGGGCTCGTGATCTCGGGGTCGTTCGCGAGCTCGCCCATGCGCTCGGCCGCGTTCACGAGCTCGACGAGCCGGGCCCAGTGGGTCGCGAGCGTGAAGTGCACCGGCTTGCCGCCGAGGGTGGAGAAGAACTCCTCGTACGCCTCCTGCGCGACCGGCGTGGACATGCCATCTGAGGCGTTCAGCCGTGCGAGCGGTGCGACCGCGTACACCCCGCTGTCGGCACCGTCATTGAACCCGTTCCAGCCCACGTCCTTCAGGTAGCAGAACTTCATGTAGGACCAGGGCTCGACGTGCTCGGCGACGTGGTCGAGGTACTCGTTCGCGCCGAACGTGAGGAACTCAGTGCCGTCGGGGTCCACTACACGCAAGTGGCCGTCGTAGAAGCTCACCTTGTTGTTCTCATCCACGAGGCCCATGTAGTAGGTCTTGTGCGTGTAGGCGTCGGAGGTGACGAGGTCGACGTATTCCTTGTTCGCCAGCACGACGTCGCGGAAGACCTGGAGCGAGAACTTGCCGAACTCGACCGCGTGCGTCGCGGCGGCCGCCCACCGGTCCCGCAGCTCGGGCGAGATCGGCTTCGACACGCCTCCCGGCAGTCCGAAGACCGGATGGATCACCTTGCCGGAGGACTCGGTGATGATCTCGCGCAGCTCCTTGCGCATACCGATGACTTCCTTGCCGATCTCGAGTCCGACCTTGCCGATGACTCCCAAGACGTTGCGCTCGGCCTTCGGCGCCGTCGGGCCGACGACGAAGTCGGGCCCACCCAGGAAGTAGAAGTGCAGCGCGTGGTCCTCGACCATGAAGGTGTCGTACACGAGCTCGCGCACCTTCTTGGCGGCAGGGGGCGGATCAACGTGGAACAGGTCGTCGAGCGCCTTCGTCCCGGCCATGTGGTGGGCCATGGGGCACACCCCGCAGATACGGGAGGTGATCTGCGGCATGTCCTCGGCTCGCCGGCCCTGCGCGAACTTCTCGAACCCGCGGAGCTCGGGGATCTGGAGGTACGCGTGGTCTACCGTGCCGGTCTCGTTCAGGAAGATGTGGATCCGCCCGTGCCCCTCGAGCCGTGTGATGGGGTCGATCAGGATCTCGCTCATACTGCCGGCCCTCCGCGGATAGGAGCCGGCTCCACGCGACGGTGCAGCAGCGAGGCCGGCAGCGAGTATCGGTAGAACGTGCCGACCGGGTCGACGATCTGCTCCGCGAGGACGGCGATCTCGTCGGGGTCCCGGGTCTCGATCAGTGAGGCGATCGCCGCCAGGGCCTTCGCTCCGTGGTCGATCACGCGGCTCGTCGGACCCATGCAACCTGTGCACGGCATGTTCGCCGCGATGCACACGGCTCCGCAGCCCGAACGTGTGGACGGCCCGAGACAGACGAGGCCTTGCGCGAGCAGACACGTTTCCGCGTCGGCGACGATCTCGTACGGCCGGTAGAACCGCTCGACCTTGAGGTCCTCGGGCTTGGTCGCGGCGCGTATGCACTCGGCGCAGAGCGCCACGTCCGGCGCGAGCACCGAGCCCTTCTCGGGCAACCGGCCCTCGACGAGCGCCATCACCGCCTGGGCGATGAGCCCCGCCGGCGGTGCGCACCCCGGTAGGTAGTAGTCGACGTCGATGACCTGATCGAGAGTGCGGACGTCCTCGTCGAAGTGCGGGAGCCGCATACGGCCCTCGGGCGCGTCGAACTCCTCGACCGGCCGAGCGCCTCCGCCGTCGACGGTGCTCGGCGACTCACCGCACACGTAGTCGAGGATCGACTCACGGCTGTATAGGTTCGCCAGACCGGGGATCCCACCCAACCAGGCGCACGCGCCGAACGCCACGACCGCGCCGGCCTTGCGGCGCAGGAGCTCGACGATCTCGGCCTGCTCGGAGGTACGGATCGCTCCGTTGATGAACACGGCAGCGAGCTCGCCGTCTTCGAGCGCCGCCACGTCGGAGACCTTGAAATCCATCGCGACCGGCCAGAAGACGATATCGACGGCCTCGACCACATCGAGCACGACCTCGTTCAGGTCGACGACGGCCTCCTCGCAGCCGCCGCACGAAGCGCACCAGTAGAAGGCGACCTTGGGCTTGCTCATGACGTCACCTGCTCGACCAGCTCGTGGGCGGGCCCCGGTGCGCCCGCCTCGACCCGCGACGGTGTGGTGAGACGGAGCGGACCGAGCGCACGGATCCGCTCGGTCATCTCGTTACATACCTTCTGCACGCGGTCGCCCTCGGAGGCCGAGATCCACTCGAGGCGCAGCCTGTCCTCCTCGATGCCGAAGCCCACGAGCGTCTGCTTGAGGAGCTCGATGCGGCGCAACGCGTTGTAGTTGCCCTCCTGGTAGTGGCAGTCGCCGGGGTGGCACCCGCCGATCAGTACGCCGTCCGCCCCGTTGCGGAACGCCGCGAGCACGAACTGTGGATCGACCCGGCCCGAGCACATCAGCCGGATGACACGCACGTTAGGCGCGTACTGCATCCGCGAGATGCCTGCCAGGTCGGCGGCCGTGTACGTGCACCAGTTGCAGAAGAACGCGACGATCCGCGGCTCAAAGGTGTCCTCGCGCGCCTGCTCAGACATACGCCAGCACCCCCTCGATCTCGGAGAAGATCTCCGCGTCGGTGAACAGGTGCTGCTGCGCGGCGCCCGACGGGCAGGCGCCGACGCAAACGCCGCAGCCCTTGCACACCACCTCGTTCACGTAGGCCTTCTTGCGCTCCTCGTTGAACGAGATCGCGCTGAACGGACACAGCCCCACGCACGTCTTGCAGCCTGAGCACACCTCGTCCTCGATGTGGGCGGTGTTCGCCTCAAGCATCACGAAGCCGCGGTCCACCATCGCGAGGACCTCGGCCGCGGCGGCGCCTGCTTGCGCGACCGTGTCGGGGATGTCCTTCGGCCCCTGGCACGCGCCGGCCAGGAAGACGCCGTCGGTGAAGGTGGACACGGGCGCGAGCTTCGGGTGGCGCTCGGTGAAGAAGCCCTCACCGCCGCACGAGATGTTGAACAGCCGTCGCACGTCTTGGGCGTCGGGCTGCGGCTCGATGCCGACCGCGAGGATCACCATGTCCACCGGGATCCGGCGGACCGAGCCGATCAGCGTGTCCTCGGCCCGGATGACCAGATGGTCCTCCTCCTCGGGCGAGGCGGCCTCGTCGGTCACGCCGGCCACGCGGCCGCGGACCATGTGGACGCCCTCCTTGAGGATCTTGTCGTAGAACTCCTCGTAGCCCTTTCCGGGCGTGCGCATGTCGATGTAGAAGTTGTAGACCTCGGCCCCGGTGCGCTCCTTCACCATGTGCGCGAGCTTCAGCGAGTACATGCAGCACACCTTCGAGCACCAGAGGTGGTGCTTGGCGTCCCGAGAGCCGACGCAGTGGATGATCCCGACCACCTTCGGCTTGGAGCCGTCGCGGAGCTCGACCTCGCCGCTCGTCGGGCCCGCGGCGTTCAACAGGCGTTCGACCTCGAGACTGGTGTAGACGTTCGGGTACAGGCCGTAGCCGTACTCGGGCATCTTCGCCGCGTCGAAGGTCTTGAACCCGGTCGCCAGGACCATCGCTCCGACCTTGACCTCGTCGAACGTCTCCGTCTGCTCGAAGTCGAAGGCATCGCGCTCGCAGGCCTCGATGCACGTCTGCGGGCACTTACCCGTCTTGAACCAGATGCAGGTCTCGGGGTCGACCACGACCACGGCCGGCGTGGCCTGCGGGAAGGGGATGTAGATCGGCTTGCGCTTGGAGAGTCCCTCGTTCCACTCGTCGTCGAACTTACCCTGCTTGTGGATGCACTTCTCGATGCACTCCAGGCACCCGGTGCAGAGATCCGCCTTCACGTACCGAGGGCGGTGGCGGACCCGGACCGTGAAGTCGCCGGTGAACCCCTCGACGCCGACGACGTCCGAGTACGTCCAGAGCGTGATGTTCGGGTTCGAGCGCACGGCGGACATCTTCGGCGTGAGGATGCAAGCCGAGCAATCGAGCGTGGGGAACGTCTTGTCGAACTTGGCCATGTGGCCGCCGATCGTGGGCTCGCGCTCGACGAGGTAGACGTGCTTGCCTGCGTCGGCCATCGTGAGGGCCGCGTGGATCCCGGCGATGCCGCCGCCCACCACCATCACGTCGGGGCGGACATCGGCCCTCCGCGGCTCCAGGTACTCGTGCAGCGCCACGCGCCGCACGGCCCCCGCGACCAGCGCCTTCGCCTTCTCGGTCGCCTCGGCGCCGTCGGCGGTCACCCACGACACGTGCTCGCGGATGCTCGCCATCTGGAAGTAGAAGGGGCTCTGGCCGCCCTCGGCCGTGGCCCGACGGAACGTGGCCTCGTGCATCAGCGGCGAGCACGACGCGACGACGACCCGGTTCACCAGGCCCTCGCGCAGGTCCTTCTCGATCAGCTCCTGGCCCGGGTCCGAGCACATGAACTTGTAGTCGCGGGCCACCGCGACGTCAGGCAGGGTCGAGGCGAACTCGACCACGGCCTCGATGTCCACCTTGCCGGCGATGTTCAACCCGCAGTGGCAGACGTACACGCCGATCCTCGGGCCGCCGTTCGTGGAGATCGGCTGGGTGGTGAGGCCGGCCTCAGGCTCGAGCATGGACGCCCCCTTCCGCCGGGACCGGCTCCCGATCGGGCAGCTGCCAGCGCAGCAGCCGCTGGATCCCCAGGCGCTTCTCGTCGATCCCCATCGCGATCCCCAGGATCTGGGAGACGAAGACCGACGGGACGTCGAGCGGCCGGCCGAACCGCTTGCTCATCCGGCCCTGGAAGCCCTCCAGGTTGAACTGGCAGAGCGGGCAGATCGTCGCGATCATGTCGGCGCCACGCTTGGTCGCCTCGCGCAGGAGCGCGTAGGACAGCTGCATCGTAGCCTCGGGCATCGCGCCGATGACCGGTCCGCCGCAGTAGCACGAGCCGCCGCAGCAGCGGGTCTTGAGCGGCCAGTCGATCGGCTCGGCGCCGACGGCCGCGACCAGCCGGTCCATCGAGGTGGGGTTGTGCTGGTCGTCGAACGTCGCGAAGGGTCGCACGAGCAGGCAGCCGTAGTAGCAGGCGACCTTCAGGCCGGTGAGCGGCCGCACGACCGCCTCACGGATCCGGTCCAGGCCGATCTCGTTCAGCAGGATGTCGATGGGGTGGCGAACCCTCGTTCGTCCCTCGTAGTCCAGGCCGATGGCCTCGAGCGCGCCGCCTATCTTCTCGGCCTTCGGCCCGGCCTCGTTGAGCACATGCTCGGCCTTGAGCAGGGCCCGGTAGCAGCCGGTGCACGAGGCGAGCACGTCCACGGGGCCGTCGTCCGGCGCCCGGTCCTCGGCCAGGGCGAGGTTGCGGGCCGAGAGCGCGAACGCCTGGTCCTCGTCCACCGAAGGCCACGCCGTCGCGCCGCAGCAGTTCCAGTCCTCCAGCTCATCGAGCCCGGTGCCGAGGTGCTCGAAGACCGCGTCGAGCGACTCCGTGAAGCCGCGGCCGACGCCCGTCGCTGAGCAGCCGGGGTAGTAGACGTACCTCTGGGTGCTCATGAGGACACCGCCTCCAGCATGGTGCGCAGCTTCTGCCGGTCGTGGATGGACTCCCGCCTCAGGCCCATGCGGCCCTGGCGCATCAGGCGCTGACCGATCCAGGCGTTCTTGATCAGCTGGGCGGGGTTGGTCCTCAGGTACAGCTTCATCGAGATCCAGGACTCGGTGCTGCGCCCGCGGTCGTGGATCATGTCGACGAACGCCTTCGTCATGACCGGGGTCGTGAAGCGCCGCGGGTAGCTCTTCTCCTGCAGCGAGATCCGCCGCAGCGCGTGCATGATCTCGGTGATCGGGATCTGCTTAGGGCACTCGATCGTGCATGCGTAGCAGGACGTGCACACCCACGGCGTGAAGCTGTGCAGGACGTCGTCGCGGGCGCCCGCCCGGGACATCGCGATCAGCCGGCGCGGTGTGAGGTCCATGTACGCGCTGACTGGGCAGGCCGAGCTGCACGTGCCGCACTGGATGCACTGATGCAGCCGTTCACCGTGCTCGACCTCCGCCGCGATCTCGGCCGCGAACCCGGGGTCGAGCTGCGCCTCGAACTTCGACTGGTCCTTGACCGGTCGCCATCGCTTCCGTGACCCGTTCGTCTGAGTCCTCCTCGATCCCGCCGGCGCTACGTCACCGGTTCCCCTGCGGTCAGCTGCACCCCCGGCCCAACTGGCCTCCGAGAGCTTGGGGGGCAGCATGCCTGTACCGAACCCGTTTGTCACCGCTCCAACGCCCCTCGTCCGACCGGGACCGGTCCCATCCCCCGGGGGACCTTCGACCCTGCGCGAGATCCACTCGGCATCTGGAGGTCGTGTCCCGTCAAGTGGTGGAGATTCGTCACCGCCATCCTCGCTCCTCACGCGATCGCAGCGAGTAGCTCCTTCGGGTCCTCACCCCCCTCCAGCTCGTTGACCTTGGCCATCGAGCCGATGCT
>Ga0315284_10000290_pt1 | contig 68475 bp, 141 predicted proteins | sample YL17G09_16_MG_FD_203696 | JGI IMG/M metagenome (GOLD analysis project Ga0315284, IMG submission 203696) | Sediment microbial communities from Yellowstone Lake, YNP, Wyoming, USA - YL17G09_16 | ecosystem: Environmental > Aquatic > Freshwater > Lake > Sediment | place: USA: Wyoming | collected...
TTCACTTGACTGACGAGCGCAACCGCGAACGGCAGAAGGTTAAGGCGGGGGCGAAGATTGCCGGGTTGTTCAAGGCCATCACCACTGAGATGGGACAACGGATTAAACCATTTGCAGCCTTGCCGACTGCATTGGATTTTCGTCGCAAAGCGCAGATTACCGAACATGTCGTCATGCACCTGAGCGACGGCCACCACGATCAAGTCGTGCGGCCCGAGGAAGTAGGCGGCTTGGAAGAGTACAACTTTCCGATCAGTTGCGCGCGTGCCGAACGGTACGTGGATACTGTGGTCGAGTGGACACAGGATACCCTCGTGCCCAAGTTCTACTTCCCGGTACTCTGGGTGCTAGCCTACGGCGACTACACCAGCGGTGAAATCCACAAGGCGTGCGAGCGGTCTTACTATCGCAACCAATTCAAGAACTGCCTGGCCATCGGCCAACTCCATGCTTTGATGTTACGTGACTTGGCTCCTCACTTCGAGCAGGTCAACATCCTGTATCTGGCAGGCAATCACGGGCGACGGACGCCGAAGAAAGATTACGGCGGGGCACAAGACAACTGGGACTATCTTGTGGCTGAGGTCGCCAAGTTGCATTGCCGGGAGATTGCGAATATCAATTTCAGTATTCCTGATGCGTGGAGCGCCAATGTCAACATCAATGGCGTCGGTTTCAACATTTCACATGGGGACGATGTTCGCTCGAATAATTCCATTCCCTGGTACGGAATGGTTCGACGGCAAAAGGGTTTGATTGCATTGGGTGCAGCAGCCGGTGCTCAACGTTGTCGTTACTTTGTCATGGGACACCACCATGCGTCAAGTACGTTGGCGGATGTGGATGGCGAATTGCTGGTTAATGGATCATGGGTAGGCACCGATGCCTTCGCCTACAATTCATTGTCCGGGTATCGGGAACCATCACAGTGGATTCATGGCGTCAACGGGAAGCACGGGATCACTTGGCGGATGAACTGCAAACTGCGACACGAAAATGAGAAGAACGGTCCTCGCCGCTATAAGATTGACGGCGGACGTGACATTGGGCCGTTGAAATCCTAATCTTGGAGAAATCCTATGAAGGCGAAAGAATGTGTGACTGCTTATTGTGTAGCAGTCATTGGCATCATGGCCATATTCCTGGCCGCCATCCTCATGCGTGGTTTCGTACTCACGGTTTTGTGGGGATGGTTCATTGTTCCTGTGTTCGGTTTACCGGCGTTGGGTCTTGCTCCGGCACTTGGCCTGACGGTACTGCTCAACTATTTGTTTGCCGCCCACACACGCGAAGCCCGGTCGCTTGGAACCATCTTTCAAGAGACACTAGGGGTACTGGTGGTGGGTTGCATCCTTCACTTGTTCATGTGAGATTCCAATGCCAGTTCACACGACGACTAAGGGAAACAAACCGGCATACCAGTGGGGCAACCACGGTGCCAAGTATGTTTACGTACCCGGCAACAAAGCAAGTCGGGAGGCTGCGAAGAAGAAAGCCATTCGACAAGGTTTGGCCGCCGCGCGTGCGATGGGGGTAAAACCAGAATTATAAGGTGTCACCATGAAGTCACATACAATTGAACATTGGCGGGACGGTGAAAAGATAGGCCAATTTGAGATCACTCATTTTGCTACTAGCCCCGATGGTTCGGTTCGTATTGTGATGCCGCCCGGTGGCATCTCATTGGCTAGTTTTGACGAGTTACGTTTCAACATTAGTGGTCTCATTGAGGCATTGACGATTGCGGAGAAAACATGAAGTATCGTGCGCTTTTCATCGGTGGTGTGTTGGATGGACAGGAAAAGGTCTTGGATGCGTGCCCACCACGCATTGATGTTCTGCAACCATCCTGTATTGCGCGCGGACGTATTTGGTGCTATGCCTTGGTCATGTCCGTTGAGGCAACAGTCATGTATTCGACTGGTGATGTTGCTGAAACTCTGGATCGACTATGGCACCAATACACCGGAGGCCGGTATGCGTAGTTTGCCTGACATGCGGAGACTTGTTTTCGAGGAGACACCATGAAGACATTGCTAGTGTTGCTTCTATTGGTCACGGCACCTTGTTTCGGGCAGGTCACGATCAGTGACCAATTGCCACCGCCAGTGACATATCCGGTCGAAGTCCACGGTATGACGGACGCCCAATTCTTTCAATGGGCAACCGAGTTCAACAAGAAACAGGAAGTCGATCTGGAAAAGCGCCGAGAAAAGTTGCCCGAACCTCAGCATATTTTCGGCACAGAGACAATCACAGAACGTAACTGGAACGGCTACAATGGTCGTGTCTATGGTTACGGTAGGTTCAACAGCGGTGATTACTACGGTAATGGCAACCAACGGACTGCAACCTACACACGTCGCTGGCTTAATTCGTATTACACGGGGCCAGGACCACTTGTGATCGTGAATCCTTATTGCAAACCGAGGCCATGATGGATGAAAACCCCCGCTACCTTAACGCTCTTCAAGCCGCCAAGGCTGCTGAATTGGCAGGTGATATGGTCTGTGCCGTTGCCGCATTGGAACGGGCTACACACTTGACTCGTGACGATGACGAGTTACATCATCTGAACGTGTGGCAGACACGCTTGAAGCGACAAACTCTGAAACTGAAACCTGTTATCCAACCCATTAACCCGTGGAGAATCGCCATGCCTGAGTATCCCGAACTGCCCGAAGAGCACGACGACTTTGATCTCGATGAAGATGAAGACTTCGACGACGACGACGAAGACGACGACGACGACGACTGGGACGAAGACGAAGACGACTGGGACGACGAAGATGAAGATGAAGATGAAGATGAAGATGACGACTATGACGAAGACGACGACGAGGAAGAGTAATAGCTGACCCACCATGCGTGGGCACAGTACCCTCACCGTGGCGTAGGCGACGGTGAGAGACGTGGGGTAGATGCTCGATGGACGGGCAGCGGGCTGTAAACCCGCCGGTCACACGACCAATAGGGTTCGATTCCCTACTGCCCCATATAGCGGGTTCGAGAAGTGGCATCTCAACGGTCTCATACGCCGTTCACAGTGGTTCGAGTCCACTACCCGCCACTATGAACATTGATGAATACGCTCAACAACGTCTCTGTGATACCCGCCTATTTTGGCTGGCAAAGAACTACCTTGCGCGCAAGGGGTGGTTTCTTTCGTTATCAGGCGAACCCCAGGATGCAAATGGTCCAATACCTTGGATCACGTATCCTGCGGTGTCGATGTTGTTGAGGATCATACGGCCGGACTTCAAGGTTTTTGAGTTTGGTTGTGGATCGTCTACGGTATGGTGGAGCAAGTTGGTCCGGGCAGTTATTGCCGTGGATCACAACCAGCAATGGGTCGAGAAGGTTCGCACTAACGCGACTGAACGGGCGGTCGTGATACATCGCGCGATGAATTGTCCAACGGCATACACAACGGTCCTAGAGGAGTTCTTTCAGAAGAACTATGAGTTGCCCACATCGGGGAATGTTGCGCACGACATCGAACATGGTCTACTTTGCAAAGAGTTTGCGGGATATGCCTCAGAGATTCTGACCTACCCAGTAGGTTATTTCGACCTTGTTGTTGTGGACGGCATGGCGCGGATTCTTACCGCTTGGTTGGCGGCGCGTCAACTTGGACCGAATGGAATTGTCCTATTTGACAACTCGGAACGTTGGCAGTATAATGCCGCCTATCAACTGTTGGTCGATGCTGGGTTTGTCCGACTTGACTTTTGGGGAGTGGGTCCGGTACAGAGATACGAATGGTGTACTTCGATCTTTGTACGGAATCCTGAAATCTTGAAACAGAATCCCCTTATTCCCTGCGGACAGAGGGCGGATTTGGGGTGGTGACATTTGCACGGTAGCTCAGCGTGGCAGAGCAACGGCCCGTTAAGCCGATGGTCCCAGGTTCGAGTCCTGGCCGTGCAGTTAAGGAGACTTTGATACGACAACAACAACTGCGATCATCCTTTCGATTTGTGCTCCGGCTATCACCTACTTGGCGATGTCGTTGGCTCAAATGATCGTTGCTAAACTGCAAGGCAAATGAACATTCAGATCATTCTGAATCTTGCCGAGATGCCCGACGACTCCAACTTGGAGGAAGTCGCCCGCGTCATGCGCTGCTGCGCGTGCGAGTGGCTTGACATGGATCGGCACCCGCAAGATTTAACAGTGGAGGTTTCCGATGCCAGTGAGTAATTTCCCGCAACAAATATGGAATGGCATCTGGCCGCCAATTGTGAATCTTGACGTGGCATCTATTAACACGCAGTTTCTTGCTGAGGAGATTGTAGCAATTGAACATGGGATTCTCGATTTGCACACCTTTATCAGTCGTGTGGATACCGAAGTCCAAACATTGGTGGATCAGACAACCGGCCCGCCAGGCGACCCCGGCCCGCCAGGCGACCCCGGCCCGCCAGGCGACCCCGGCCCGCCAGGCGACCCCGGCCCGCCAGGCGATCCCGGCCCGCCAGGCGACCCCGGCCCGCCAGGCGACCCCGGCCCGCCAGGCGACCCCGGCCCGCCAGGCGACCCCGGCCCGCCAGGCGATCCCGGCCCGCCAGGCGATCCCGGCCCAAGAGGAATGATGGGGCCGCGCGGTAATTTTGGACCCCGAGGCGAACCAGGTCCACAAGGTATCCCTGGGGAACCGTTAAAGATTGAACGTTGGGAGAGTGGAGTAACCTTTTACCCTGACCAACTCGTCTCTTATCAAGGTGCCCTTTACCAAACGACACGCCCCACGACACTTCGACCACCTGCATCCCCGTGGTATGTAGTCGTGCGCGCGGGCGAGAGAATTGTCAATTCGGGGGGGGGGGTTTGAGTGATCCTATCCCTGACCCCAGCGACCCGGACGGCCCCAGCGACCCGGACGGCCCCAGCGGCCCTGATGGACCCAGCGGCCCTGATGGACCCAGCGGCCCGGACGGCCCCAGCGGCCCCAGCGGCCCCAGCGGCCCTGATGGACCCAGCGGCCCGGACGGCCCGGACGGCCCCAGCGGACCTGATGGACCCAGCGGCCCGAGCGGCCCGGACGGCCCCAGCGGCCCGAGCGGACCTGATGGACCCAGCGGCCCGGACGGCCCGGACGGCCCGAGCGGTCCTAGCGGCCCGAGCGGCCCGAGCGGCCCGGACGGCCCGGACGGCCCCAGCGGCCCGAGCGGACCTGATGGACCCAGCGGCCCGAGCGGCCCGAGCGGCCCAGCAGGTGGAAGTTCAAGTTCACGTTGTCGTGTATACTTCACGGTTGGTCAGTCACTCCCTAAAGTAACGTTGACCAAACTCAATTTTGATACCGTGGATTACGACGGTAATAGTGAGTGGAGTGTTGCCAATAAACAATGGGTTGCGAAGGAGACTGGGTACTATCTGATTGTCGCCAACCTCAACATGATGAACTATGTTGGCTTTGCATCGTTACTGGTGGTCAAGAATGGTACAACCAACGTGAGTCAATTTGACGGCAAGAATGGACAAGCACTCTGGCTTAGTTTAGTGAACATTGTCTATTTGAACATTGGGGATACGCTTGATGTGCGAGTAATGAACGCCAGTTTGGTAAATACAACAACAGGAAGTGGAACCAATAACACTTATTTCTGTGTCGCAAAGATGTAGTTTGTGGAGGTTTCCGATGCCAGTGTTCATAGCGAGTGATTTGCATAAAGGCGACGGTGGAGTCCGCGATAATTTCTCCCAACCCATTGACAAGACGCCAATCTTCAATGCCTTCTTGGATCGTGTTGAGATGGAGAAGGGCAAGTTGATTCTTGCGGGTGACTTGTTTGATTTCTGGCAGGTCAATGTGAGTAAGGCCCTCGTAGTGAATCGGCCGCTCTTGGATCGGTTGGCACAGTTGGGTGCCGTCTATATCGTAGGCAACCACGACTCTGATTTGCGATACTTCATTGGCACTGGTTTCTTGAAGCACCCATTTTTCCGCCGGATGTGTACGCATGTCGCAGGTCAGATTGGTGGACGGAAATTCTTGGTTGTTCATGGCCACGAAGCCGACTCGTACTGCAACAGTGATGTGCCCGGCATGGGACGTATGACGGCTATTGCTTCGGGCATGTTGGAAGATAAGGCGGGCGGCCCGGTTGAAGATGGTGTCTGTGTGGAAGATCGTTTCGTCGGGCGTTTGGAATGGTTGGCTGGTTGGTATAGTCGCATTTTCAAGGGTGGTAAGGATCGTGTCGGCGAACTGCACGCCAACATGCGCACGTTGAAGGATGAGCGCGGGGCGGATGTGTTGATTACCGGTCACACGCACATGCCGGGACGAATCGGTGATTGGTACTACAACAGTGGTAGTTGGGCACGCGAGATTGATAGTTTCGTGCGCGTTGAAGACAACGGCGTTGTTGGCGTATACAACTGGCCTGGCCCCGTGCCGAATACTACGGAGTTACCGTATGCCTGAATACGTGGCGGCACAGATTCCGATTGCGGACATCTTTGTGGACCCTGAGTTCAATTGTCGGGGTGTGTTCACACCGCAGTCTGTTAAGGAATTGGCAGACACCATCGTTGAAGTCGGCCGGTTGATTTGTCCAGTTGTTGTGCAGCCGTGGAACAAGGATGGTTTCGAGTATCGCCTTATTGTTGGGTTTCGCCGGATGCGTGCGGTCACGTTCTTTCTTAAATGGACGGAGATTCTAGCGCATGTTGCCGATGTGACCGAACATGAAGCCCGTGTACTGAATCTGGTCGAGAATCTTGAACGCAAGAATCTGAACATTTTGGAAGAGGCGATTGGCTTACGCAATATCTACCCTGAGAAGGTGACGATTGCACAAGCGAAAGCGGAGTTGAAGAAGCCGGGGGAGTGGCTTCGAGCACGGTTTGCTTTACTACGGTTGCCGCCTGCAATGCAACAACAGGCGGCGGCTGGATTGTTGAGTGCCCAGGACATCCTTAATCTCGTTCGGTTGACACCAGACGAACAACTTGCGTTTACACGCAGCGTTATTGAACGGCGGGCACTCCCAAAGTATCGTGTTCCTACTCACAAGGAGGGGAAATATGCCCGCCCCAATGCAGGTCGGGTTCGATACATCAATCGGATGTTGCTGAAATGGGGAATTGATGGGCTTCCGACACGGGCGTTGGCGTGGGCCGCCGGGGACATTGGCACCGAAGACTTAATGGCAGACGTGAAGATTGTGGTCCAAAGACTACGGAATGACGCTATAGAGGATGTGTAACGACTATGTCAGCACTCGAAACCATCACGGCACTTCGACACGAGCCAGGAATTGACTTGCGCCTGTTGAAGCCAGGAACCACCATATTTCTGGAAACCAATCTCTGCCTGTATGAGTTGAAGGTGTTGAACCCGGACAACTGCCTCATTGAGATCAGCGGCACTGATGAAGGCTTGAAGCAACCCACCATTGGGCAGTTTGTCGCCAGCATCTATCCGGTTGATCCTACCGTGCGTTTGGAGGGGTGGATCGGGCGGAATCTCGTCATGGAGATACGGTTCCGAAAAGGCAACTACCTGTCTGGACCGATCATTTCGGCCAGCTTGAAGGGGTGTGGCTGGGGCTATGACGTATTTTCTGGGACTCCTGATGTATCCTAACACGGATTGAACCCATAATCGCACGGCTGGTGACTGGGATCGGTAAAGCCTGACCGGTAATGATATTCGCCGTCGTGGCTGGCGGGAAGTCGTGTGAAAATCAGGAGTCCCCCAAACAAAGTGGAAGCATGAGTAAGGTATTCATAGACACAGAAACCTGCGGCCTTCATGGGATGCCGGTACTTTTGCAATGGGCCGAAGATGATGGTCCCATCCATCTCCATGAAATCTGGCGGCGACCGATCCATGAAACACTGACTTTGATTGAATGGATATGCCAACATACGGTCGTCGGTTTTAATCTGGCCTTTGATTGGTTTCATCTTGCCAAGACCTACACCATCTTTTGTCTTTGTGATCCAGATTGGATTCCCGAAGAGCATATCAATGAGATCGCCATGCTGGAGCCGCAGGGGCAGGACGGCCCCTGCGTCAAGCCAGTGGCCGCTCTGGACCTGATGCTTCACTCCCGCAAAGGCCCCTATCAGGCTCTCATGGCCCGCGAAGACATCCGCATCAAGCGGGTGCCCACGGCTCTCGCCTATGCGCTGGCTGACGAATTGGAACGACGTGTTCAATTCGACAGCATCTACTTTGCCAAGTCGGCGGACCCAGAAGCCCCGCGATGGCAAGTCTTTGATCGCAAAACTCGTTGGGGCGAAATTGACTCTGACTTTAAGGACGTTGTTTTGCGTTTCAATCCGGCGGGCGGCCTCAAGTTTTTAGCCGAACATGCGATGGGTTACAAACCTAAGTTTCATTTTAAGGACGTAGAGCCACCCACGACTTGGCGACCGTATGAGTTAGGTTACGCACCCACGGCTTCGGCTGTTTCAAGCCAGGCGAAAAATTGGGAAGTTTGGGGTCGCAAGAAGGGCAAGAAGGTTGCGATTGCAAAGGAAGAGGAAACACCCATCGCATTGGCAGACGCCTTGGCGGATGATAATGACGAGGATGAAATTGTCAAACGGCCCAAGAGTGAAGACCAATTGCTGGGGCGGGCCTGGCCAGGCGTTATCAAGAAACACATCGAACATTGGGCGGCCCGCGCTGACGCCCGCGAGTACGCGAATGATGACATCGTTTATACGCGAGCCTTGGACAAGCATTTTGGATGCCCGGAGCCAGGTGACGATGATTCGATGCTGGCATGTATGGTGGCTGTGGTCCGCTGGCACGGTTTCACGATCAACAAAGAGGGCATCCAAGAGTTGTTGTACAAGGCACAACAGGTGATTGCCACCAGTCCGGTCAACATCAACAAACCGACTGAGGTTCGTGCCTACGTGACGGCGGCGATGAACCAGATGGAATCTATTGTCCTTGAGGCATCCACGAAGAAAAGCAATCTGGAAGCCGTTGCTGACTGGGAGATTGCTGCAAAAGAAGACTGTGGTTGTCAGAATCCTGACCCGCAAGGATTCTTGACACAGAATCCAGATTGTGTACGCTGCAATGGCACCGGTTACATGCAGCCTGGCAAACATCCGGCTGCTTTGCGGGCGAAAACAATTCTGAATATCAAGATTGCAAACAAGGAAGTTGAGTTGTACACTAAGTTGTTACTGGCTGGAAAGTTTCACGCCAGTTTCGTAGTGATTGGCGCTCTTTCGTCGCGCATGGCCGGAGCGGATGGACTTAATCCCCAGGGAATCAAACACACCAAGGAAGTTCGCCGCATGTTTCCGCTCTTCTGGGCTGGCATGATCCTAAGTTTAGGTGACTTTACATCATTTGAAGTGACATTAGCGGATGCTGTCTATAGCGATCCTGGTTTACGCGCCAAACTTGTTAGTGGCAAGAAACTCCACGCATTGTTCGGGATGGCCCTTTCAGGACTGACCTACGAGGAAGTCTTAGCCTCAGCAGGCACCGATGATGACTGGTACGATAAGGGCAAGCGTGGCGTGTTTGCCTTGATCTATGGCGGTGACTGGAATACCCTTGTCCAGAAGTTAGGTGTACAGGCTGAACGTGCGAAAGCCGCCTACGATAAGTTTTGTTCAGACTTTCCTGGCGTCTTCAAGGCACGACAAAAGACCTTCAATTCATTTTGTTCCATGCGGCAACCAGCCGGTATCGGGTCAGCAGTTGTGTGGGCGGACCCCGCCGACTACGCCATCACATTTCTAGGTTTCAAGCGGTACTTCACACTTGAAAATAGAATCTCGAAGGCCCTCTTTGATCTGGCTCGTAACCTGCCGAAGCACTGGAAAGCCTGCAAGGTTAAAGTATTGCGTCGTGACCGCGTACAGACGGCGGGTGGCGCAGTGTCGTCAGCGTTGTATGGTGCTGCCTTCCAGATGCAAGCTGCAAATATGCGAGCCGCTGCGAATCACGAGATTCAGTCGCCCGGCGCTCAAATCACGAAACGGGTGCAAAGAAAAATCTGGGATTTGCAACCAGTAGGAGTCCATGATTGGCTGGTAGCTTTAATGAATGTTCACGATGAAATTCTTTGTGTCAATCATCCAACCATGCCGGACACAATTGCAGACGTTGTTCGTATGGCTGTTGAAAGTTTCCGTTCACAAGTTCCTCTTATTGGGATGGAATGGTACAAATGTGGGACTTCATGGGCAAGTAAGAGTGGTGCCGGTGCTGAGGGGGTAGTGATTATTTCCTATGAGAAGGATAAAATCCATGCCACCTAAATGCAATCTTATTGGGCAAACTTTCGGTCTTCTAACTGTAGTTGCTGAGATAACAGGTCAGGACCGTGTGAAATGGTTGTGTCGTTGTGTTTGTGGACAAACTACAATTACTCAAACAAGTAATCTAACCAATAACCATACTCGCAGTTGTCGTCGTTGCATCCGAATAAAGTACAATGAACCCACAGCCACGAATCCTCTCTACAAGATTTGGGCGGTTCGCGTTTGCAGTAAACATGGATGTTGCTCTGCGTGGAGAAACTATGAGATATTTCGTGCGTGGGCTATTGACAATGGCTGGCGGCAAGGACTTTGGGTTCACCGTAAAGCCGATCAGGGTGAGTATGCACCTGAAAACTGCTTTATTGCGTCGCGCAGGTTACAGGGTGCATACGGACAGTCACAGTCCACTAAATTACTTCCTACGGATATTCCCTTGATCTTTCAACTTGCTGATGGTGGTCTGACACCGGTTGAAATTGGTGCAAAGTTTAATGCGGATTCGAGAACTATCCGCGATGTCTTAAATGGTGTGACATGGAAGAATGTTGACGTGACTATGAAGATTGAGGTTTAGGTGAGAAAGATTAGGGCGTTGGAGATGTCACAGTGACACCGTTGCCACACAAGAAATTCAACATCATCTACGCCGATCCGCCGTGGGATTATGGGAATACTCATAACCACAGTGGGCATTTCTACGGGATCGCGGATCGGCACTATCCGGTTATGAAACTCAAAGACATAAAAGCCTTACCAGTAGGGGCTTTGGCAGATACAAACTGTTACCTATTCCTATGGGTTACATCCCCCTTCATGGAGCAGGCGTTTGATGTGATCCGCGCATGGGGTTTCAAGTTTGCAACGGTCGGCTTCGTCTGGGTGAAAACGACAAACGACGGTCGCAAGGTGAGAGGCGATGGGTTGGGAAAGTACACGATCTCCAACGCTGAATACTGTTTGATTGCACGAAAGGGACAGTATTGGCGTGAGATGCGAAATGTCAAACAGATCGTCATGGCTCCAAAGGCACAACACTCGAAGAAGCCGGACGAAGTGCGAGAACGTATCATAGAGTTGTGCGGTGCGTTACCTCGTATTGAACTTTTCGCGCGTCAAAAGACGCCAGGGTGGGCGACGTGGGGTGACGAAGTATGAGAAAGATTCGCCAAGCCAAACACGGGCCGGAATACTATATCCAGAAAGACCTTGTTACCATGCTTCGTGCCCGAGGCTGGTACGTGGAACGGATGATCGGCAACGCGCTTCAGTACGGCATCCCGGACATATTCGTTGCGCATACGAAGTGGGGCCAACGCTGGATCGACGTGAAACAACCGAAACGGTACAGTTTCACTAAACAACAGAAGCAAAAGTGGCCGGTGTGGGAATCCTTTGGAATCGGCATCTGGATTCTGACCGCCGCCACACAGGAAGAGTACGACAAACTGTTCAAGCCACCTAATTGGCGGGATTATTGGAAAGAGTCTTGGACCTTGCCGACACAGGCCAACATTGACCGAATGTTGGAGGAATGGGATTTAGAATGATCCATCTTTCATGCGGGGATGCGCTGAGTTATTATGACCAATGGGATGCGCCAATGGTCATTATCTCAGACGGACCTTATGGTCTCAGTGGATTTGACGGCGACCTTGCACGGCCCAACCAACTCAGTACGTGGTATGAACCGCACATCGCAGCGTGGACTCGTCGCGCCTCACCACATACAACATTATGGTTCTGGAATACGGAAGTCGGTTGGGCTGAAACCCATCGCATCTTACAGGACGCAGGGTGGATTTATCGGGCATGTTGCGTTTGGGATAAAGGTTTGGCGCATGTAGCAGGCAATACCAACACTCAGACACTCCGAAAGTTCCCAGTTGTCACCGAGGTATGCGTCCACTACATCCGTCAACCCAAGTTCCGATTAGCGGTTGATGGGCCAATACTCTCGGCTCAAGATTGGCTCCGAGCGGAATGGCGACGAACTAAGTTGCCTTTTGCTAAGGCGAATGAAGCGTGCGGTGTGAAAAATGCCGCTACACGCAAGTATCTCACAGGCGATCATCTATGGTATTTTCCACCGCCCGAAGTGTTTCAGAAATTGGTGGACTATGCCAATACGTATGGTGATTCTTCCGGGTGTCCATACTTCTCGATTGACGGTGAGACAAGTCTACCAGCTTCGCAGTGGGAACAACTTCGCGGAAAGTTTCATTGTGACGCCGGAGTGACAAATGTTTGGCAGGTTCCTGCCGTGCGTGGCAAGGAACGAATCAAAATCCACGGCAATGCCGTCCATCCCAATCAGAAACCACTCATTCTTATGCGGCGACTCGTGAAAAGTTGTTCGGATCAAGGTGACGTGATTTGGGAACCATTTGGCGGACTCTGCACGGCTTCAATTGCAGCGACCGAACTTGGGCGGGAAGCATTTGCCGCTGAGATCAATCCTATTGTCTATGAACATGCACTCCAACGGATCAAAGATGCTACTACAACGTAAACCCAGTCGTTGGACCTGTCTGCCAGTTTCATTCGCAATGGCTCTGAACATTGCGGTTGAAGACATCTTTGCCGAGTTGGGGCATGACGGCAGCACCATCTTCTGGCCCGATCTGCCCGAGCCAATGTGTCGGCGTGGTTTTCATATCCAAGAGTTAATAGAAGTGGCTCTGCGTCGAGGCTTCACTGTGACGCCCTTCGAGTTGTCCCCGGTCTTGGAGAGTGGCGGCAAACAGTATATCTTCGATGAACGTTGGACCAAGTTTGCAACAGTCATTGCAAACAGTGTTGGGGTTCTTGAAGGTAACGGCATCCGCACGCGACACGCGGTTGCCTATGAGTTTGGGCAAATCTTTGACCCGGACAGTGGTGTCTATGACTATTCCCGCGCTGCGTGCGAGGGACGATTTTTCTATGCAAACTGCGCTTGGCGCATTGATCGGAGACAAGATGTATAATCAAGAATTGGCGGAACAAGTCAGGCGACAGGGAGAACCGTTGACAGACGAGGCGAACTTGACGCTTTATACCCTTGTATGCGCCGGTGATATGTCGGCCCGTGAACGTATGGTCACAGGCAACATGCCTCTTGTCGTTGAATGGGTCAACAATTTTATTCAAGATGGACGCCCCTGGCTTGAATACCTCCGTGACGATCTAACTGGTGCCGGTTTTCTTGGACTTGTTGGAGCCGTCAACAATCTTGCCAAAGGTGAGAGAAATGTCGTAAACCCAATTGGTTATTTGCGCGGTGCCGTTTTAGCAAAACTATTTGACGCCATCGGACAAGATCAAAATGTTGGACGATCCCGAAGTGGTGGTCGAGCACGGCGGGATGAAAATTGGACGTTGCCATCTACTATCCCTGTGGATATGGAAAAGTTGCCAGTCAGTTCGGAAATTCGCGCGGTGGACTTGCGTGATTTCATAGAGGCATGTTGTCGAAATGATGTGGAGCGTCAATACGTGCGACTCAAGGAAGAAGGACATACCTACGCGGAGATCGCACAACTTACCGGCGTCCATGAAACAACAGTTGGACGCACTATTCACCGCATCGAAACAACAATCCAACAAGAGTGGTATAGATGATCCGCCGTATTTTCTTAGACTTAGATGACGTGTGCAACACACTTGCGATGTACGTATTGCATATCCGGGGCATCAACATCAGCCCGACTGACTACGCCGAGTTCCCGGTTGAGTGCGGCTATGATGTTGTAGCCGCCGCCAATCGGTTGGGCGCACAGCAATACACGATCCCGGATTTCTGGGGGACCGTCACGCGGAAGCAATGGGCGGCCGTGCCCGAGACTGATTTCTTTCCTTGGTTGCTGACTGCTTGCGAGCGTCTTGTAGGTCGGGAGAACATCTGCATCGCTACGTCACCCACGAAGGCCCCGGACTCTCTGGCAGGCAAGTTAGAGTGGATTCATGCCCACTTTCCGCCGTGGATGCACCGGCAGTATGCTATCACGCCGCGCAAATACCTCTTCGCCCGACCAGATGCGCTACTGATCGACGACAATTCCGATAACATCGACACCTTCATCCAAAATGGGGGACAAGGCTTGCTTGTGCCCCGTCCCTGGAACGTTTATGCCGATTGTGACGCTAAGGCCCATCTTGAAAGATTCCTGGTCCAAAGACTCCGCGATGTCGCTTAGATACGTATGGACGGCTATGAAGTTGAATACATTCCGGCAAGTTGGGTCGAGCGGGCGTGCGCCTGTCCGGGATTGGTTGTTTACAGTCGTCCTATCATCGTTAAACGACGTGTCAACATTCGCCGGTCCAGTGACCGCATTGAAAAACTACTGCTGACTCTCTTGGAGACTCCTAATGCGACGTGAGTTCTTGCAATTGGCCGAAACCTTTGAGCCAGCCAAACACGATGTCGGTGGCTGGGTTATCAGCGAGAAATTGGATGGTACACGTTGCTTCTGGGACGGCGGCCTTAGTCGTGGGGTGCCCACTGAGCAAGTCCCGTGGGCGAGTATCACGGACCCCAAGACCGGCGGCCGAAAAGCGAAGATCAAGCCGGTCGCCACGGGTCTATGGTCGCGTTACGGCAATCCCATCATCGCCCCGGAATGGTTCTTGAATCAACTCCCCGCTTGCCCTCTGGACGGCGAATTGTGGGCGGGTCGGGGTCAGTTTCAACTCTGCCGGTCGATTTGTGCGGGTGACATCGCCGACGAACGATTCGACAAGATTGTTTATGCCGTTTACAGCAGTCCTTCGTTGACTACAGTTTTCGGCACGGGAGAGATCAAGAACGCCAACATGGTGGCCGGAATCGACTACCTGCGCATCGAAGATTGGATCAAGCAACGTCGCAAGCGATTTGGACGTGACTTCCAGTATCTTCCGCCGGGTGCCACCTTCCACGATGAAATGAACTTCCTTGCAGGTGCTCTGGATACCCAATTGTCACCGTGCTACATGCACCGGCAGACTCAATTGGTAGGCAACAATTTTGCCGCGAATGTCCAACTTCACGCCACTTTGGATGCAATCTTGCTGGAAGGCGGTGAGGGCGTTGTACTTCGCAACCCGCAAGCCATCTGGACGCCAAAGCGGCACCGGGGCATCCTCAAGTACAAACCTTTCCACGATGCGGACGCGATTCTTACCGGCTTCACGGCCGGTCGAGAAACGGACAAAGGCAGTCGCTTGCTCGGTAAAATCGGTGCTTTGGTCGTAAACTACAAGGGCAAACGCCTGGAATTGGCGGGCCTAACGGACGCCGAGCGAGAGTTTGTCAACGCCGACATGGTAGCCAATGCCACGGCCCACCCCGGTCAAGAGTTGAAAGGTTGCCTTGCAGGCAAGTGTTTCAAGATCGGACAGACCGTGACGTTCAAGTATCGTGAACTGAGTGACGACGGCATCCCGAAAGAAGCCCGTTATTGGCGGCGAAGGGGTGTGGAATGAGTCTGTTGTTATTGGTCTGTTTCTGCCTCCTATTCGGGCGACCGTCCGATTTATGGTGGCTACTCCTTTGGTGGATTATTTTCAAATGAGATGGTCTAGTATTCGTCTGGCAGATCGTGCTCTCGTCACTCGCCGCCGGTTTTTATGGTGGCCTTTGACCATTAAAAGCAAATCGGGCACAGAAATACGGTGGCTCGAAGTCGCTGAAATCGAGTACCGATACCACCATTCGTCAATTTTCCCACTTGAAGGTTGGTGGGATGTTGTGAGGTTCGTGAACCCATGAGCACACTGATTCTCATTATTGTTGTCGTCTTCCTGGTTGGGGCACTTCTTCTCGCACTGATGGAAGCATCAGGCGGATACGTAGGCGACGGTAGCATGGTCCCCGGTTGTTTGGGAATCATGGTCCTGGTGGTGGGTGTTGTACTTGCCGCTGGATTTCTTTCAGGACATTGGGGAGTGTGGATGCGATGAATTTCGAGCCACGACAACTTGTTGAGGTTTTGTACGACCTATACCGAAACACGTACCTCATGTGGCAACCCCTTGTGGCCGCCCTTCTCGTGCGATTGATTACCAGTGGGTTGGCATCGGGCACCGCGCCGTCACATTACCAATCCATTGTGCGTCCTGTGTCCTGGACTCACCGATTCTTTGCTGCCCTGAATTGGGTGGCAACCTGGCTCCTTGTGGGCATCATTCTAACCATCGTCTCCATTTCTGTGAGGTATTGATGACCACCTACCAACTGATTCAGATGATGGCGAATCGACACTTCTTCTTTGAGTGTGGTCCGCATGAAGGATGCAGCGGATTCTATGCCATTTTCTACAAGAAGCCGCCTATACGTCCAGCCGTCTTCATGTGGTCATCGTGCGGTCATGGTTTGACACTTCATCGGGCCATCATTATGGCCGTGAAGATTGCCACCGGCCGCACGATCCACGTTCCGCCAATCGAAACTTTTGCCACCTTTGGGTCCAAACGCCAATGACCATTCGCAACCCGAAACAAGAAGGCACGCCATTCTACGACTGCATCCCGCAGATCGGGCCGTGCCCAATGAACTGTAACCAATGTTTTTACAACCGTCCGGGTGCATACTACGTGCCCATCGACAAACCGCATATTCCAACACCCGAAGAAGTAGGTGACGGCATCGTGCGAATGAATTGCGGCAATGACAGCAACAATCAACGCGACCTAGTGATTGAAACCACCAAACAATACAAGCATTTCTTCTTCAACACCAGCATCGCACGGTATGACTTTCCTGGTCCAGTGGTCCTGACGGCCAATCCCAAGGAAGAAGACGAACAGCATTATATCAGGCCAATTTGGCACCGCGATGGTTGGTATTCACCCGCTCGCAATCTGATGTTTGTCCGTTTGCGGACCAGTGCTACGAATCTGTCCCTGGTGGATAAGGCGGTTGCCGCCTGGACAATTGCTCATGTGCCAGTGGTTATCACCTTCATGGCCTATTATGACCATCAACCACTGGTGCCTGCCGACCTGACCTTTGAGGGTGAATGTTACGAGTGGCGGGTCCGTCACATCAATTCGTATTGGTGCCCGACCAAAGAGTTCATGCGTTGGATCATGTCACGTTATGCGGACAACCGCTTGGTGAGTATGTGTAGTAGCATCAACTCGGCCTACTGCCGGGACTGCCGCAACTGCGAAACCCACTATCTCCAAACCATGAAACGGTTGAGGGGCGAATGACCATACGTGAAGCAGTCAAAGAAATCGACGCTGTATTCGGGAACGGATTTGCCAAAGCAAATCCGAGTCTCGTCGGAAGTGTTTTACAGGCTGACGCCTTGAAGGAAATCGACAAGACGTTTGTGGAAGCCATTGAAAACATTGTCGCCGGGGCCGGAAAGGTCAATTTAGCGTCTTTGGTTTCGAGTCTTCTCAAATGAATCCCACGGTTGTTGACATAGTTCTGGAAACCTGGTGTCCACATGAAGATATTATCGGTTGTTTGGCTTCTTGCCTTGAACTTTCTGGCCTTTGCAGCCGTGAGTCGGCTTTTCGAGCAATATCACCGTCTGCTCCCTTACATCCTGTGTATTGCGTTGGGCCTGACAACGGGCCTTGCAGTGCGCTACGTCAGCGAGGATTGAACATGCTCAGTATCGAACAAGACGTTGCCGTTGGAACCCAGAACTTAGGCCCTGGCCTCAACCTGACTGATCTACCCGACCTGGCAGCGGGCCGCCTGCGGGTCTGGCAACTCATGCGTGACTTGCAATGGCACACGGTTCCCGAGATGCACACTGCCGCTGGCACAGATGGACCGGCCTTGCAGGGCGACCGTCGCTGGCGGGAAGTCCGGGCCGTTCTCAAGCATCATGGTTACGGCTGGGAAAAGCGCATCTGTGATGGTGCGAAACGTCTTTGGGAGTACCGATTGGTGCCGCCATGCACGGACTAACGATTCAGATTTCCAAGACTGCGAACGGGTTGCAAGATTACGTACAGATTACCGCGCCCGATCAGGTCTCTCTGAACATCGTCTTGATCGCTGACAAAATCAACATCCAGGACAGTCGAAATGAGCAACATCAATGTGAGCATCGAGCAGGTCGCCGAGGTCGTCGCGCATCCTAATGCCGACCGATTGGAGATCGTCAAGATTCTTGGCACGCAGACGATTGTGCCCAAGGGCGAATACAAGGTGGGCGACCGCGTGGTCTTCTTCCCGCCCGACATCTTACTCCCTCCGGCTGTCTCCGAGAAACTAGGCATCCAGAAGTACCTCAAAGGGTGCATGTTGGGTGGCTTGAAGTTGCCTTGCCGGGTAGCTGCCTGTCGTTTGCGCGGCACCCCGAGTTATGGATTCATTATCCGTGCCGAGGGTAATGAACCCCTTGGAACGGATGTATCAGCCGACTTCGGGGCCGAGAAATATGAGCCACCAGTCAGTTCAATGGATCGTCGCCGCTTCAATGGTGACTGCGCCACCGATCATTCGACATTCCACAAGTACACGGACATCCAAAACTACTACCGGTATGCGTCGGCTTTGCCTGACGAGACCCCCGTGCGCATCACTGAGAAAATCCACGGGACCAATAGCCGTGTTGGCTACGTCCGCACAGAAGCAGGCGGCTATGTGTTCATGGGCGGTTCGCACAAGACGAACCGCAAAGAGTTCGATGTGGCGGGCAATCGGTCGCTTTACTGGCGACCCCTGGCGTCCAACATGCTTGGGATGCTGGTGGCCTTGAGTGGGGACAAACATGATGTCATCGTGTTTGGTGAGTTGTTCGGTCCTGGCATCCAGGATTTGGACTATGGCGTGGTGCCAGGTGAAGTCGGCTATCAGGTTTTCGACATCACCATTGACGGTCAATACATCGACTGGGACGACCTGCAAGCCGCGTGCGAAACACACGGTATTGCTACCGTGCCTTTGTTGTATCACGGTCCTTTCAGTAGATGGGTCTTGGATGCCCATACGGATGGTCCCACAACTCTTGGAACCGTGCGGTCCAAGTTCAAGGGACGTGAGGGTGTCGTCGTGACGCCTCTCCATGAGACATGGAGTGACATACTGGGCGGGCGACTGATCCTCAAGAACAAGTCGGCTGATTATCTCGACCGAAGGGGTGCAGTTGACAATGAGTAGTCTCACTCTACGTCAGATCAAGAATGTTGTCCACAAGATGGACGACACAATAACACCTGATGATGAAGCCTATCAGGCTGCCGTCATCATGTTGGCCGCCTTGCAGGTTGGCGCGAACATCCGCCGGGTGGCACGATTCACTGGCTACCCGATTCGGGAGGTTGCGAGAATCGGTTATTGTCTCCGTGCGAATGGTATCTGGTCCGGGTCCAAAACCAAGTGCGATTGGTTCGAGAAGGACGGCGGTCTTGCCTTTTGGTTAGATGTCAGTGTTGCCCTTGGTTACATGGAGCGGGTATGAAAATCTTCAAGTACAGTCTGCGATTTGTACGTGGTGTCCTATTGGGCATGTTGATTGCTCTGATTCCTGGCTACCTCTTTGGCGTGATCGGTTACGGATCAACGTATGGTGGCATCGCGGAACAAATGTGGCTTGATGATTGTATCGCACACGTACACTATCTTCGCGCCAACTGTGATGATCCTGACCTACAAGACGTATTGGATTATACGATCCAACGTTACAATCGAATCGGACCTTTCGATATTGCGGTGTGTCGCCTTTGGCAAATGCCCTTTAAGACTCCGGCTATTGCTTGCAACAATCCATTGATTCCTGGCATGTCGGTGGACATTGAAGTGCTCACGTTTCCAATCCACGACGGCGCAATGATCGTGATTCACGAAGCCTTGCATGACTATTTTCCATTCGCCGGGCACAGTCACATTACACCCCGCGAAGAAAAATTGGAGGAGTTGTACTATGGTCTCCGACACCTTCGTTGAAGTCACCTGTGACGGGTGCCACGCGATTGAAGTGGTCCAGTTGACCGCAATCGCCTGCCGAGGTTGGGATGAACGCAACGTTGCAGGTCATCTCAAAAGCATCGGTTGGACCGTCGATGGCGATTTGCACTACTGCGACGAGTGCCGCCCGAGGAAGAAATGATGGAAGGTTGGGTCTGGTTACTGAACGCAACCAAGAGCCATTACATGGTCGATGGCCGCTCCCTGTGCGGGAAGTGGGCCTATCTTGGCATTGATTACGAACAACGCCCCGCCAACAACGGGGATTGTGCAACTTGTAGGAAGAAGCATGAACGACACACAGCGAATTGCAGCCGCTCTGGACCTGGCGGTTCTGAAACCTAATGCCCGCAGTGGAGATGTACTTGGTGCCGCTCGTACAGTGGAAGAGTACAACCTAGCTTCGATCTGTGTGGCACCTTGCAATGTACAACTTGCCCGTCTCTACACGAGTCGCGTTTGTGCCGTCATTGGTTTCCCACATGGCAACACTTTGAGTGAAGTCAAACGCATGGAGGCGCATCGCGCCATCGACTACGGAGTTTGTGAGTTGGACGTGGTAGTAAATTTCGGTCGTTTCTTAGAAGGCAACATCGAAACTTTACGGCCGGAATTGGAAGGAATCGTTCGTGATGCCCATTCTTGCGGCGTAAAAGTCAAAGCCATCCTGGAAACTTACTACTATAACGGGCAGCAGATTTGGAACGCTTGCCGCGAATGTGTCGATGCCGGTGTGGATTGGGTGAAGACTTCAACTGGCTTTGCACCTGGCGGCGCGACACCCGAAGCCGTCAAAATCATGCTTGAAGCCGTTGCTGGACAAGCGCAAGTCAAGGCCAGCGGCGGTATCAAGACACAGAACGACGCCCTGTTGTACCTGGATTTGGGTTGCACTCGCATCGGGGCAGGTCGTTACAAGGAGTTGATCCTATGAGAAAGATGAACCGCTTGGCTCTGAATCGTGGCTACCTTTGTGGAGCGATGGATCGCGTATTGGATGGCGGCATTGGCTGGCGTCAAGACTTGAAGACCAGTCTGAAAGACTTGAAGGTTCTCTGGCTTGATCCGACGCGCAAACCCATCAATATCGGCGTCGAAGACTTGGAGAATCGTGCCTTGCGGCACAAGGCCAAACGGGTCGGTGACTTCGAGTTCGTCCGCACGCAAATGAAACAGATTCGTCCTGTCGATCTGCGTCTCGTTGACATCTGCGATTTTATGATTGTCAACATCGACTTGGATATTCATGCCTGCGGCACCTACGAAGAATTGTACTGGGCCAATCGGATGAAGAAACCTTGCATCCTGCGGGTTGAACAAGGAATCGAACACACGCCGGATTGGCTCTTCGGCGTACTTCCCTTTGAGATGATCTTCTCAACGTGGGCCGACGTGAAGACATACCTGCGGCATATCGCACATGACCCTGTAATTGACCGACTCAATCGTTGGTACTTCTTTGACTGGATGGGTGAACATTGTGACCCCAACACTGTCAATATCAAGCGCCAACCGAAGCAACGGTCAAAACCGAAGGGGAAGAAATGAGACCAGACACAAGCACTCCAAGACGAACTTTGGTCAAAGCAGTGAGTTGGGAATCGTTCTCAACGCTGGCGACCTTTGGCCTAGCGTGGTTCATGTTTGGTAGTCTGGAAACGTGTGTAGCATTTGCCGGAGCTAGTTACGTGATGAAGTTGATCCTTTTCTACTACCATGAGAGAGTGTGGCATCAGATTCCGTATGGCAAGATACATTCGACTGACGCAGGATAAGTGCGCCATTGTCAGCGACCGTGATTATAGAACCGTCATGGAATATACCCCGTGGTATTTCGACGGTAACTATGCCGTTCGTATGACACCGCGACCAAATCGGCGAAAGTTGTATATGCACCGTTTGATCGCACGGTTGCGAGGCGACCCATTGAAAATGGAAGTCGATCATCACAACCACAATGGATTAGACAATCAACGCCGAAATTTGAGGCCAGCGACACGCTCACAACAATCACAAAACAGCCGTAAACAACAACGATCATTGCCTAAAGGCGTCCGTTGGCATACCCGTGACGAGGTATTCACTGCGCAAATTAGTGGCAAACATATCGGGACATACCAAACGGCTGCGGCTGCACATCGCGCCTATTGCCGCGAAGCACGGCGTTTGTTTGGTGACTTTGCGTGTACTGAGTAGATACAAATGTGAATGGTGCCCGAGGGTGGCTGTTCGTGTTTCGGTGACGAGCGGCCTGGGTGGGATGTTATGGGCGTGTGGACTAGCGGAGATTATACCGACGCCAGCGAAACACGCAGTAGGGCACCTAGCTTACAATGGAGATGCGAATGAGAATTACGCAACGTGTGACAAAAGGCCCACGAGTCAAGAGTAAACTCGTTCCTTATCGAAAGTCTCCGACGCTTCGCGTCAGTCGAAACAAACCGTGCCCTTGCAAGAGTGGCAAGAAATTCAAGCACTGTTGCTTGCCGAAGGTTCAGGTGTTAGAAACACTTTCACCTGGGCTTCGTCAACAGGCTCTTGTTGAACAGATTCTAGGAAAGCCTCTATGAAACCGCTCTTCTACATTGCCCTCTTAGTTGCATTGATCGTGACTGCGGGTTGTCAACCAACGCCTGCGCCCAAACCACGCCCACGCCCACGCCCATGCCCGTGCCCTGGTCCGTGTCCCAAGCCGATGGAAATTCAAGAGTCCCAACTGGTCTCGGACTTGAGTGACATGCCATTGCCGCCTTTTGATACGACGCCAGTAGCCGTGAAGTCGGCCAAAATGCCGGTATCCGTCGAAGTGCCGGTTGAAGTCATTGTCTCACCCCTTCCCATAATCACCCCAACGACGGAATCCAATCGCCGTCCCTATGCTCCCTTTTTCCGCCGAGGTCGCAGATGAAGTTACCACGTTCCCTTTCGTATTCGTCGATGTCACTTCTCGAAAAGAATCCCGAGGAGTTTTACATTCGTTACCTTGCCGACAAGGCCGCTCCGCGCACGCCACAAGAACCACCGATGGCGGTAGGGTCTTCATTTGATGCGCACGTAAAGGCCGCGCTGGTGGAAACTTTGTTCGGGCAGGTGCCCGAGTTCGAGTTGGCGACCATCTTCGAGTCGCAGGTCGAATCACAGTGCCGAGACTTTGCCCTGGGTGCAGGTCAATATGTCTTCGAGTGTTACAAACGCTGCGGAGCCTACGGCGACCTATTGACCCTCTTGCAAAAGTCAGTCGAGCCGCCCCGTTTCGAGTTCAAGGTTGATGGACTGGTTGGCGACGTGCCCTTCACCGGCAAACCTGATTGTCGTTTCGTACTCGATTTCGGTGAAGGCCGTATTCAGACAATCCTTGACTGGAAGGTCAAGGGGTTCTGTTCCAAGTATGGAGCATCCCCGACGCCAGGTTACGCTCTTTGCCGGGATGCCTACCCCGAAGGTGTGAAGGCAAGTCGCAGCCACGGGACAGAACACAACAAGTACCTGGGCCATTCCTTCCGGGGTCTGGTCATCAATGCCGGGTACATGGAAACCTGCTCGACGGAATATGCTGACCAACTTTGCCTCTATGGCTGGTTGCTCAAAGAGACGCCAGGCGACGAGAACGTGGTCTGTTGCATCGAAGAGATCGTCAGCAAGTATATGGGCGATCAGCGCCCATTGCTTCGAGTCGCCAATCACAAAGGACGTGTTAAGTCCGAATACCAGTTGGCTCTGGTCGCCCGCGTGAAAGCGTGTTGGCAGCGTATCACCAGCGGCTACCTCTTCCCGGAGATGCCACGCGAAGACAGTGACGCTCGATGCCAAATTCTCGACAAAACCGGCGAGGGTCTGTTATCAGACGGCACCGGTCGTGACGAGTTTTTCAGCCAAGTAACTCGTGCAACAAGGTGGTAACATGCAACTTTTACCTGTCGCACTTGAACGGATTGCGGCCAGTGAGTTCAAGCCTGAGCACATCGTCAGTGTCTTGAAGACATTGGAACTTGCTTTACGACACAATCCGGTTCCTGTGGCCGAAATCACGTTGAACTACCAATCCGACGAGGATCAAGTCACCCAAGACGATTTGATTCCCGTCATCACCTTCTCGCTCCGACCTGCAAGGATTCCAAATGAAAAGATGGTTCAAGAAAATGCTGCGCAGTCCGAAACGTATCTTCCAACAATCAAAGGTTGAATTGCCGGAAGTCGTTTTGTTGCACAGTCTGAAACGAGTCCGGCGGCAAGTTTCGTACTTCGATTGTCCATTAACTGTGTTGCACAAGTGGTCGTGCATCATCGTGACCGACAAGGGCAACTACGAAAACACAACGGTTGTTTGCGTAGACCGGGACCAACGAGACGATTCCGGTTGTGTCATTGTCACATTTACCCCAATGGAAGTCATTGGTTGTGGACATATCTTAGGCCAGATGGTCTACGATGACACGGGTACTCTCGTTGCAAATCGGCCTCTGAGTATTTACGTGCGATCAGGAGATACACTCAACATAACTTACACGGTGAATGTATGATTGAATCGCACACTCTCACAGGCGGCAACCGAGTAAAACAGCGGGAGCGCGATGACTTTTATCGCACGCCTGCCTGCGCCACTTGCGCACTGTTGCAACGGGAGACTTTCGAGGGAACAGTGTGGGAGTGTGCGTGCGGCGACGGCGCGATAAGCAAACTTCTACCGTTGAGTACGATTTCAACAGACTTGTTTGACCGTGGATTTGGCGAGATCGGAATTGACTTCCTCACCGAACGTCGGCAAGTCAACAACATTGTCACGAATCCGCCCTACAAGTTGGCACAACAATTTGTTGAACATGCGTTAGAGTGTGCCGACCGGAAAGTAGCGATGTTGCTCAAGTTGAATTTCCTTGAAAGCATCAAACGGTACAGATTCTTTCAGCAGACACCGTTGCGAGCAGTCTACGTCTTCTCAAAACGCCTGAGTTTTGATAAAGGTGTCAAGAAGAGTGGCGGAAGGGGACTTCTCGCCTATGCCTGGTACGTGTGGGAGCAAGGTTACACACAACGACCCCAAATTGAGTGGATTCGATGATTCTTTTCATCCTTAGTGTCATTGGTATGACACTCATTCTCACCGGCAGTGAGATCATGGAACCGATCCATGTGTGGATCAAACCATGTACCTTCCTGTATAAACTGATGGAGTGCAACCAGTGCATGGGGTTCTGGTGCGGCTTGTTATTGGCTCCATTAGTCACACTTAACCCACTCGGTATCTTTGCTTGCGGCTGCGCTGGAAGTTTTCTGGCTCAACTCGGCTGGTCGATCCTGGAATACTTGGAGAGTGACGATGTTTGATGCCGAAGACACTGAGAAATTGGAAGGTTGGGTGACGGGGTTTGCGTGCTGCCGAGTATGTGCGCATACGTGGGTAGCAGTGGTTCCGGTTAATGGCGAATTGTCCAATTTGGAATGTCCTGAGTGTCACAGTATGTCGGGAGAATTAACGGAATGACCATATTACTTGTTGCTCTCGCGTTTGTCTGTGGCTTTCTCATGGACCTAGTATGGACACTTTGCGTAGATGCCGTAACCCGCAAGAAACCATTGTTGGCCGCTAACATGAGTGCCCTCTTGTATCTCTGTACCATCGTCTCCACCATCTTGATCGTCGAGAAATGCTTTGTCGCCGTGGCGGCATACATCATCGGCGGATGGATCGGCACCTATCTTGTCGTCAAACGGAGACGGAAATGAGTGAAACAATCTATTTGGTTGGTGCCGAGGATGTAAGAAGTGCTGGTCGCAGCATTGCCACTGCGGCCGATGGGATGAAACGCGCCGCTGACACCCTCGACGAATCTTTACGAAGTCACCAACGATTCTTGGACGATTGGTTGACTCGATTCCAAACTATACTGGCTGATTGGAGACCAGCATGAAAACTGTCAGTATCTTAGTTTACCGCGGCAAACACAACGATGAATACTACCTCGTTGATACACCCGAACAACTTGAAGCGGCTCAACGTCGGCTTTTCGAGCAATTGGACCAGTGGGGATGTTACGAGGATGAAGATACCGCCAAGGCTCGGGCAGGTGACATCCGCGCCATTCGTTGGTTGCTTGACCGACACAATGGCTATGAATACGAAGGTTGGGACATCATAGAGGCCGTTGATCCGCTATGCGAATAAAATCCACCTTCCATGACTTCTACGATTGCGTGCAAGGTCAAGGACAAGACTTGTCCTTGCTCTATCTCCGGCAACCGCGTGTAGTGCGACTACAAGAACCACTGTTTCCCTTCATCACGAAAATGCGTCATTGGCGACGAACCGACCTGATTCGCACTTGTTACGTCATTGGCTTTTGCGGAAAGATTTATTCAGTTCTAGGTGTACAAAATCCTTCCGTCTATGCCACACCACGGCCGCTATGTTACACGCTTGACGAAGTAGATGCCTTTGTCCAAAGAACCTTTAAGGCAAAGTTGGCGGAACGATATTTCACTGACGCCCGGCGCAACTATTGGCGTGAAGCATGGCATTACACACGGCGCAGTACACTGGATGCCTTCTTCAACGAGAGTCTTGCGCACCGTGACAAGTACGAGTATATTTTCCGTGATAACCATTGTCCCATCTTTGTTTACCGTGAGACCCGCGACGAATACGTCCTTACTTACAATGGCTGTCTACGGGACGTGCAATTCTACCGTTGCATTGAACCTTTCACCGCCTTCCAGGAAGTCCAGATGTTCCTTGGCGGCATGGCGTTTCCCAATAAACCGATCCCCAAGGTTTCTGACAAGATCATGGCAGCGGCCAAAGGATTCGACAAGTGGAGTTTCCGCAAGGAACCAAAGAAATGCACACCCTAGTCAATGCTGACTGCCTCAAATATCTGTGTGGCAACTCTTGCGTTTGGACCACCCTGTTTGCGGACCCGCCTGACAACCTCGGCTTGAATTACCACGGCTACAAAGATCGCCTCCCGGACGCTGACTATGTAACACTCCTACGACAGTGGCTTCACACCTTTGTTCTCTGCGCCAAGACGGTCTGGTTCTCGTATAACGCCAAATGGACCTTTGAGGTCGGGAAGATCGTGACCGAGATGCTTGCCTGCAACCGTGGACTGGAAGCCAAGCCATGCGTCCAGACGTATACGTTTGGTCAACACAATCAGCACGACTTGGGAAACAACCACAGGCCGCTATTACGGCTCCGCTGGCCGGATGCTCCTTTGTTACCGGATGCCATCCGCGTGCAATCCTGGCGGCAAGAACACGGGGACAAGCGGGCGGACCCGCGCGGACGGGTGCCCGGTGACTGGTTCGATTTCACGCGCGTCACTGGCAACAGCAAACAGCGCCGCCCTTGGCACCCGACTCAACTCAACGAGGGATTGATCGAGCGGTGCATCTTGCTCACGACCCCCGAAGGTGGGACAGTTTGTGACCCCTTTGCGGGCACCGGAACCACACTAAGAGTGTGTAAACGCATCAATCGACCATGTACCCTGATCGAACTTGATCCTCTTTATTGCGCCAAGATCGCCGAAGAGCACGGTCTACAAACCCTCAACCCTCATACCTGGACTCAACCATGATCTGTATGCGTTGTCAAGGCACTGGTTTCCTCAATCTGGACCAAGTTGATGAATTAACTCTGGTTGCTTTCGAGGCGTGGGGCGACCACAACATCATTCTATGCTGGGTCGCCGTCAATCCTGGCCACGATGTTCAAGTTTGTGATTGTTGTGGCGACGGCGAGACTTGGCATGGGACGCCAGGTGAGCACCACCTGGAAGATGGGGAACCTTTCCCGGAGTGTTCTTGATTTTTGGTCCAATTGATTCACTATGACGCTAAGGTAGGTATGCTTCGCATTACAATCGAACTTGTCCCTCTCGGCGTTGAAGCCAACAAGAAGACTCTTGTTGTCGGCACCATCGTCAATGATGGAACGGGTACGCATACGACAGGTAACTATCGTGTGACGCTGCAAAATGCCGCTGGCCGAAAGTGGAAGGCGGGAACCATTGTTGATTTCCCGCGAACCCGCCTCTTGGCGTGGGACTTGCTCTATCGGTGTCTTGCGAAATTGGTTGGCAAACGAAACATCGACGTAAAGACGGTGCCATGTGAGAAAATTGATTCTACTCTCTGATTGCATCATCGGTTGCACCGTACTGATCGCTTTACTAAGCATCAGTGGGTTGCTTTTCTACTTGGTCTTTCAACTGGTATCACTGCGGGGTATTCTGTGAACGCTGCCACTTTATCCAGTATCCTAGCGCGTCACGGTATCCACCGCAAATTCTGGCATGACTTCCGTTTGTTGGTGGTTCACGGACGGCAACCGTCTGGTGAACTGCGAATACGGTTGAGACATATCGACAACTACAAGGCAGCCTTAGAAGAGGCACTTGCCGTCCCCAAGCAGTTTGAGTCCTTAGAACCCGGAGATGTCCAATGAATCCCGCTCTCGATTTCATGGGCCGCGAAATTACGGCCGGTAACGTCATCGCTTACCCCGTTCGTCGTGGCAGCAAGATGTGGTTGAACAAGTTGAACGTTCAACACGTCGAAGACGACAAGATTGTAGGTTACAATAATTTGGGTCGCCGCATTACCATTACGAATTTGCGGAATGTTGTGGTGGTAGCCTGATGCCACTATACGATCTACAATGTCGAGCCTGCGGACACGATTACGAAGACTTCCAACTGATGGATGCACTTCGACCGGTCAAATGTCCCAAATGTGGCAAGAAGAAAGTCGTTCGTGTGCTGGTGAAACCTCCCGCCTTCCACGATAACTACAGTCCTATGCACCCACGAAAGAACCGGGGTCGAGGTTGATGCAAAGTCGAAGAAAACCACGTCGAAGTCTCTCACAACGATCAGAACTGATCTTCGACTTGCACAATTTCGGGATCAACCCTGACACACGAGAGATCGTGTTAATGAGCCGCCCTGAAAATGCGGAAGATGGCATTGATTGGACTTGTGCCAACACATTCATCAAGAATCTGCTCTTGTTGAACGCGATGAACCATCAAGCGATACTCGTGCATCAATGCACTTGTGGCGGGGAGTGGAACTACGGCATGGCAATCTATGATGCCATTGCGGCCAGTCCCTCGCCTATAACGGTGCTCGCCTATGCTCATGCAAGAAGCATGTCGAGTATCATTCCGCAAGCAGCAAAACGTCGGGTCATCATGCCGAACGCCGACTTCTTGATCCACTTTGGTACGGCGGGATACGAAGGTGACTCACGCAGTTTTGTTGCCGAGGGTCGGCAGATTGATAAGATGGATAGTGTGATGCTTGCCATCTACACTGCCAAATGTATCCGAGGGTCGTTCTTTAAGCGCAACAAATACTCAAAGGATCGCGTAAAAGAATTTCTACGTCGGCGCATGAATGAAAACCGCGAGTGGTACATGCCCCCGACCGAGGCTGTTGACAAGGGATTCATGGACGGCGTATTCGGAACAACGGGATTCCGCACTCTTGAAGAGATCAAAGCAAGGTGAAAGTGCGATGAACTTCAAGCGAGTCAAGGTCAAGGGACAAAGCCGGAAGTTACACCGGACATGGAAATCCGATGATCGGTGTTATCGCATTACTTGGCGACGAGAGTTCATGGGTGTATCATTGCCACCCCGTTTTCAAGCCTGCGTGCGAATCCATCTTCCCAATTGTGGTGAGATGTGGGACTTTGCGGGACGACGCAGCCCCTTCAAGACTTTCAAGGCTGCAAGTGAAGCGTGCGAACACCATCGCCGACTCTGGTCGGCCATTGCCCAAGCCACGGGTGTTCGCCGTATCCAGGAACTTTGCGGCGGGAAAGTGCCTACAGGTTATCCGCTATGGATTCGCAAAGAAATGAACGCCAAAGTGCGGACCATCTTGGAAAACGCCAACAACCCGGAACAAAACAAATGCGAACACGACCAAGACGCCCCTACCGAAGTCTTATCGACTACGTTGAACACATTCAAGGATGGCGATATGCCTGTCTCCCTAAAAGACCCCAAGCGTGGCCGTGCCTTGCCTGCCACGGACGAGGATGGAACTACAAAGAGTCACCGCCGCCGCCAATCCTTGACTGTGAACGAATCCAATGCACCGTCTGCGGAGGCACCGGTGAAGGGACGAAGGCGGCAGTCATCGAAGCATACCGCACGGAAATCAGTCAGTACAGGAAAGAAAAGGAAGCCTACGAAATCCTCGTCAAAGCGCAGAAAACCGCAATCGCCAAATTAACCACGGGAGAATTGTTCGCAATCCGCGAACTGGGAATCTGATGGACGCCAAATTAGCACAGTTGCGTGACACCATTCGCCGCGAGGCGAAACACATTGGTCGGAAACCGTACTCACACAATATCGTGGGGTTGGCTTTGCAACAAATCGACCGTGAGTTCAGTACCACGGACGCCAATCAAGCCATACGTGACTTCAAGTTGGCGCGCAAAGGATTCAACGAGGTAGCAGAATGAAGACTGTTCGCTGTGATCGTTGCAATGCAGAAATTCCGATTGTACCTGGCCGCCGTGTAATTTGTTTGCACTGTGGAATAGACTTCGGCCATCCGCAACCAGCCCCACTCCATCAAAGCATGAGTGAATTTTGCCCTCGATGCGGGTGCCCACTCGAAACGGCGGCTGATCCTGGCCGCTTGTGTGAGGCATGTGGTTGGTTTGGAGATTGGCAAGAAGCGCTTCCCACGCCACCGCGACAACAAGACTTTAACTTGGTATTGGCCGTGTTGCAAAGTCTCGAATTGTTTCGAGAAGTGTGCCGCAAAGAACAACTTGCCGAAGTCTACTTTGACGCAGGACAAATAAGTGAACATGATTTGCGACAAATCCGCAAAGGCGTCCAAGAGGCGCGTCAATCACTCGTTGCACTATTCACAGAACTTCGATGCCGCCTTCCTCGTGTCTTATTGGCCGAGAACGATATGGTGCCGTGGCCCGAAGATTGGACCGACCGGCATTTCAACGCGAGCAAAGACCCTTGTGACATGCTAATCGGTCACTGTTCCTGTGGCGCGTATCATTATGAGAAAGAAGGTTGGGTGCAAGCCGCCCTACAACGTCACGATGCAATCATCCTCAACCCCGAATGATGATTTGCTCCATGTTTTGGAGCGAAACAACGCTGATCTGAGAGCCATACTTGCTCGAATGGAACGCGGTGAGTATAACCGTGCCATTCGAGAAGAGAGTCGCCGTGAACGGGCCTTTGGCCGCTATATCCTACAGGAAAACGACCGTGAGTAAATAACATGGCATCAAAGTTCTGTCCAATCTGTAACGCCGTCGTAACACCCGCACAGGAAGCCGACTACCGGCAGGGAATGATGTTATGTCGTTGTGGTTGGATCGGTCACGGGTCGCAAGCCCTCAAAGAACCAGCACTCCCGAATCCGCCGCCGAAGATGTCCTATGTCTCGGTTGATATTGAGACAACGGGCCTGGACCCTGAAACATGCCAGGTACTTGAAGTCGGAGCCGTCTTCGAGGATTGGAAGTCACCTATCAGCCAACTGCCAGCATTTCGGCAGATTCTCAAATATACCGAGTTGCGGGGTAATCCGTTTGCCCTCGCCTTGAACGCGGAGTTGCTGAAACAGATCGCCAACCCGCAACCGGAAGAAGCATTTTGTCAGCCCTGTGAGTTAGGTCAACGCTTAGCCAATTGGGTCCGCGCCTGCGGGCTTGACCCAATGAACCTGACTGCGGCTGGCAAAAACTTTGCTAGTTTCGACATGCAGTTTCTCAAGAGACTGCCACAGTTTGGCGAATCTGTGAAGTTTAAGCACCGTGTCATTGACCCCGCGATGTTGTACTGGCAATTCGACGATGAAAAGTTGCCGGACAGCAAAATGTGTTACCAACGTGCGGGACTTGATGACAGGGTTGCACACACTGCCGTCGAAGACTCACGGGCCGTCGTTCGTTTGATTCGCGCTCGCATCCACCTACTGAAAGGCGTATCGTGACCTTAATGGTCCCTACGAAAACTTGCATCCTTTTCAACCGCCCGGTTGAACTTCACTCTCAACCTGCCACACAGCAGGATGAATGGGTGATTGAACAACTGCATGGCTACCGAAATGGATACTTCGTTGAAATCGGTGGGCACGATGGACAACACCATTCCAATACACTTGCCCTCGAAAAGCATTTCGGGTGGACAGGTCTGTTGGTGGAAGCCGACCCGACACTATGCGAATGGTCACGTTTCGCGCGACCAGATTGTATACATGACTGTGTAGCCGTGAGTGTGGTCGATAGTCACGCTTGGTTTTCATGCGGTGGCGCGTGGGGTGGCCTTCGTGCTTTCCTCCCCGAAGCATGGCAACGTGAGGCTAGGGATCGTAATACACCTGAGATTTGGGTGCCGACCACAACCTTACGGAACATTCTTGAACGGAATCACGCACCCAAACTCATTGACTATCTCAGTCTGGACATTGAAGGTGCCGAAGTTTCTGTCTTGAATGAATACTTCAAGTCACCAACGCATCAATTTCGCTGTCTGACAGTTGAGTTTCGAGATAGCAATACCTTAATGCGGATTCGTCGCATCATGGAACCGCATGGCTACACACTTGAACTGATCCGAGCATGGGACGCTTTCTTCACCTTTAACCCACAGGCTAAACTATGATCGCTGCATTGGAAGCCCTTGTGCTTCTCTTTGTCCTGATCTTCGCCGTCCTGGTGTACCGATGGCTGATTCACAGTCCATCGTTTACGCGCTTGGTCGGCGGCGTGATCGCCCCTTCGCCGGAGACAGACCGCGAAGTGATTAACCGCCTTGATGACGCCGAAGCAATCGCTAAGCGCCGTGCCGAAGAGGCTGATCGTACAGCAATCAATCAGAAACGAACAGCCGAAACCATCCGTCGTCGAACCCGCAAATCCTAACATCGGAGAACCCATGAACACAAGAGTCAAGGTTGTGGCAGCCGCTATCGCTGCCGTTCTCGTACTGATTGTTGCCTCCATTCTCTGGTTTGGCATGATCGGTTACAACAGTACCCATGAATATCAAGTCTATCAGTCCGTCACCGGCAACGTCCAGATCATCGACAACTCGGGTTACTACTGGAAAGGCTTTGGCACCGTCTGGACCTATCCTCGCGCCATCCAAGCCTACTACTCGCAACATCCCGACGAAGGCGGCGTGAAAGATTGGTCCGTGAAGGTCACTTTTAACGACGGCGGCACCGCCCAGATCAGCACCTTCGTCAAGGTTCAATTGCCTATCACCCATGATGAACGGTTGGCCTTGCATTGTGACTTCAATGCCAATCCGAAGAACATTCTGGATGCCGTGCGAAGTCATCTGGTCAACTGCGTCAAGGCAAGTGGCCCTATGATGTCTGCGAGTGAAAACCAAGCAAGTCGCAAAGCAGAGTTCAACCAGATCGTTGAGGAACAACTGGTTGCCGGACTCTTCGAGATGCGGCGCACTGAGGTTGAACTATCCGACACGGCTCAAATGGAAACCACGGGTGTAACCCCGGACGGTAAACCAGTCATTCACGAGAAGAAAGCCCGCGTACAGGCAACTGAGATTGTCCGTGATGCGAAGACTGGCAAACCGATCATTGTTCAGGATTCACCCTTGGCTCGCTACAAGATTGCGATTCTGCAATTCTCCGTCACAGAGACTACCTACGACGATGTGACCTTGCAGCAATTCGCCGCCAAGAAGGAAAGTTACCTCGCCGCCGAACAGGCCAAAGCCAAGCGCCAAGAAGAATATCAGCAACGGCTCATGGTCACGGAAAAGGGTCTCCGGCAGGTCGCTGAAATCGAAGCCCAGATGAACCAGGAAAAGAAGAAGGCCACCATCTCGGCCGAGCAAAAGCGTGAGGTTGCGACAATCGAAAAGGACCAAGCCGTCATCATTGCCGTGCAGAAGGTCGAAGTCGCAATCAAAACGAAGGTTGAAGCCGAGACGTTACGAGAGATCGCCAGTATCAAAGCGGCCACCGCCGAATTGGACAAGAAGGCCACGATCAGTGCGGCGGAAGCCAAGCAGAAGGAAATCGAACTAGGCGGCGGATTGGCCGAGAAAGATCGGATTCTTGCCACCATCAAGGCTGATCGAGACGCGAAGGTTGCGGTAGCCTTGGCCGGTGTCAAGACACCTGGCGTCGTGATTATTGGCGGCCAGGATGGCAAAGGTACGGGTCTCACCGAGACCCTGATGAATCTGTTGTTGCTCAAGGCAACCGGTGTGTTGCCCGAGCAACAGAAGTAGCGTGAAGCACGTTTGTTCCCAGCCGCCCGGCATTTACGCCGGGCGGCACCTTTCACAACTTTGGAGAACCCATGAACGACACCATCCGCAAGATCGTTGAAAGCCTAGACATGCTGCGTAACACGCGCATCGAGGAAGTCAACATCCAACTGAAAGACCTGATCGACGCCTACCGCGAACGCCTCGACGAACAGAGTGCTCTGTTGTCCAGCGCAGCGCCCAATGCCGAGAGGTACACCACCTTACTCGACGACGTGACAGCAACCGTGGACCTGGTTCGCGTGCTCGTCAAGGCCGCCGACGATATGGACAAGTTGCAAGGCAGCGCCATTCGTGTGATGGACCGCGTTTACAAGAAGTTGCCCGCACGCAGCGAGCCGACCACCTAAGTCACTCGGCAAGAGTGCCTACAGCACTCCGCGTACTCCATGACTGCCAACATGGGTGCGTGTGACTCCATAGGATAGCGGTCAGTCCGCCGGGCCTTCAACCCGGACACACCAGTTCGACTCTGGTTGGGGTCATTAAAGGAACAAATCATGCCAAGTACCGACATTGATGGACGTGTTATCGTGATCCTTTCCGCCGAAGAGGCAGAAATGGTTTATCGTGATCTCAGATACGTCTGGGATAGTGTACACCGACTGAATGACACTGAGCGACGTATTGCCCGCAAGATTGCTCGTGATCTCGCTCTAAAACCCGAGGAACGTTTCGATGATTCGACTCAGCCAACGTAATCTGTTGACCTTGCTTCACGGTTTGGAAACCCGTGGTGTGCGACATCTTCACAAGCCCGATGTAGGGTTGGTCGTGGCCGAAATGGACGCCCGACACTATCAGGGGCGTGAATATGGCCGGATGTCATTGCCGACCGAAGCCTTCATCACCGGAATGATACCGGCAATCCGGCGGGTCGAGCAACAGGTCTATTGTGACCAGAACCCACCGGAATGGGCCTTGACGGCCGCCCGCGTCATCGTAGGCGATTTCGCCAACACAACCGAAGTCGTGGGCACCGCTCACGTCATCGCCCGGTACGCCCGTGAAGCCGGAGCCTGGTAATGGGTTGGTGCCGTGGGTCCGAAATTGCTGAGAATGTGTGGACCACTGTGCGACGGTTCGTACCAACTTGTTCCCGGCAACAGGTTGCTCGCAAAATTATAGACATCTTCGAGAATCACGACGCCGACACGATGGAAGAAGCTGAACAATTATGGCAGGATGCAATCACCCCGATCCCAAGAGAATCCCATGAAAATCGCCTTTGAGAACGGTCACGTTCGCCTCAAGAATTGCCGTTATGGTCCCATGATCTATTTACCCGCCGATCAATACATCGGACAGGCACTCGACAAATATGGTGAGTTTTCGGAGGGAGAAGCCTTCTTCTTCCGTTTCCTCGTCAAACCGAGTTGGACCGTACTCGACATTGGAGCCAACCACGGTGCCCACACGATTGCGCTTGCCAAGAATGTCAAGGCAGTCCATGCCTTCGAGCCGCAGCGAATCCTCTTCCAACTTCTCTGCGCCAACGTCGCCTTGAACGCCTTAACCAACGTTTACACGCATCAAGTGGCAGTCGGCCGAGAGCCAGGTACTATCAACGTTCCGGCTCTCGACTACACCAAGAGTGCCAACTTCGGTGCGCTTGAGATGGGCGGTACAGGCGGCGAGCAGGTGCCCCTTGTAACCATCGACTCCCTAGTCCTTCCTGAGTGTCACTTCATCAAGTTGGACGTGGAAGGCATGGAAGGGGAGGCCATCGCCGGTGCTGAGAAAACTCTGCGTCAGCATCAACCGATTCTCTATCTCGAAAATGACCGTCCTGAGAAGTCAGCGGCAGTCATCGCTCAACTTTTCGCATTGGGCTACCGTCTGTACTGGCACCTACCGCCTTACTACAACCCCAAGAACTACTTTGAGGATACCACCAACATCTATGGCCGAACCATTTCGGTCAATATGCTCGGTGTCCACAAATCGCAACCCCAAGACATCAAACTTCGGGAAGTTCGGTGCGCAACCGATACCTGGAACGCGCCCTGACTGTCTGATGTCTTGAGGCAAAGATGCCAATAACAAAACGAAAACAATGTCCTGTATGTGGTAAACCAGCAGTGAAATACTGTTCACAGATTTGCTTTCACGAAGGGGTTTATCAATGTTGGAAACAAGACGTTCTCCGAAAAGGCCGCATCTCGCGGCATTGCAATGCGACACCGCGAATCAAAAGATTCATGGCCGAACAATTCGGAAAGCACTGTGCCATTTGTGGGAGAAAAACTTGGTGCGGTCAAACGATTGCACTAATCTTTGACCATATCAACGGCAACCACCAAGATTGGTGCCTATCCAATTGTCGTTTGATTTGTAGTAATTGCGATGCGCAGTTGCCAACATACAAAGGACACAATCGAGGCAAGGGGCGTTATTCACGCCGTCTGCGTTATCAACAAGGCAAAAGTTACTAACCCAAGATTTAGTCGTGCGATTATTACGGTTATGCCATGTGTAGGGGAACTAACGGCACCTGGTACGCCTGTGGCATATTCGCCCTCAATCGGTGACTTGACTTCTGCAAAATCTGTGATATACTTGAATATGCAACGAAAAGAAATCATGGCCGCAGCCCGAACCCAAAAGTCCAATGCTTCGTGCATTACGAACAAACGGGGCAAGGCTCGCCATGCCAAACGGCAGGGTGCTAAACGAGTCCGCCAACAACTTCAGCAACGGTTGAAGAAAGAACTATGAAACCACTACAGTTTCCTCGCGTTGTCCGAATACGCGGCTATGAATACGTGATTGATTACGTGAATAAGCCGCGTGAAGTGGACCGCGATTTGGCAATCGTTGATCTTGTGGGACAATGTGCCCCTGGGAATCCTGGTTGTATACGTGTTCTAACGACACAACAAAGCATCGGAATTCTGGATACAGTCATCCATGAAATTCTCCACGCCATTTTCAACCGAAACACAGTCTTACCGGCTGCCATTCGACCAGAGATTGGTGCTGAAGCCTTCATCGGAGCACTTGGAATCGAACTTGCCAACCTGTTAGTTGATAACGGTTGGATCAAGTTGCCCGAGACTGTGAAACCAACGGACGTGCGCATCAACGCATAAACCTGGAGTAAACCATGAAATATCTGTTGACTCTCGTCGTGCTGCTTGCTGGTTGCCAGGCGACACCCACCACATTCGCGTTACATGGTAAGGTGGTCGGTGTTGCCTCGATAGCTTCGCCCAACTATTGGGCCTTTGCCGTCCAAACCGACACCGGTGTAATACCGATCATTGTCGTTGAGCGCGACAATTGCCTGGACAAGAAGACTCTTGTGCGATTTCGCACGCTGCACTCCAATCAAGAACTACTCAACAAGCGGGTCACGGTATTCGGACTTCGCCGTGACGGTCACTACATTGCCACTTCCGTCTACGAGGATCGACCGTGATCGAGGCTGATTTTACTGCGCAACTACAGGCCATTTTTGCGCTTACGGCTCAAGAAGGACTGACGAAAGCGAAACTCGAATCTAGTGTTGCAGTGTTGCAATACACCAACATGGAAGCATGTTATCAAGAGTGCCGCCGTCCGTGGCGCATGGTAGGCGCAATCGTCACTCGTGATGACACCACGAACCGATGGAAGTGTGAGTTTCAGGGCGTCACAGCCTGGGGTGATACACCGGACATCGCGTGCGACAACTTTGACCACTGTTGGATGTTTGGAAACCGCGCGGAGTGAACCATGAAATTGTACGGTGTCTATTCAGCCAAAAGCGCAGCGATGTTTCACGACTCAATTTACATTTGGACGCGCCCCGATGGCACTGAAGTTGAAGTCACAGGCGTTTATGACCAACCAAACGACCCTGCTTATCTGTGGCCAGATGCCGTATGGCTTGGGGAAGTTTTAACATTCATTCGGAAGAAACCATGCCCAGCGTAGTCTCGCAACTCTCCGCTCGCCATCTTATCACGCCGCCGTCCTGGCTCCCGGATAACATCATGTTCGAGGGAATTCAAGGAAGTACCGCCTACGGTGCCGCTGTCGATGATTCTGACTTCGACATGATTGGTTGGTGCATCCCGCCCAAGGACATTGTATTCCCGCATCTTGCAGGACAGATCGACGGCTTCGGGCGTCAGAAACAGAAGTTCGTCGGCTACCAGAAACACCACGTTCACGATGCTTCGGCTCTTGGCGGCCGGGGACGCCAGTATGATCTGAACATCTACAATGTCGTCCACTACTTCAACCTGTGCATGGAGAACAACCCAAACATGCTCGATTCTTTGTTCCTCCCGGCTGAGTGCATCGTGCATACCAGCATCGTGGGCAACATGGTTCGAGAGAGACGGCATCTCTTCTTGCACAAAGGGGCGTGGCATCGGTTCAAGGGCTATGCTTTCAGCCAACTTGCCAAGATGGAAACGAAGTCACCCGAACCTGGCAGTAAACGGGCGGTCACTGTTGAGCAATACGGCTTTGACACAAAGTTTGCTTGCCATCTCGTGCGCCTCATGTATGAGGTCGAACAAATCCTGACGACTGGCGACCTGGACCTGCGCCGCAACTCCGAAGAATTGAAGTCAATCCGCCGGGGCGAATGGACTGCCCAACAGATTCGAGAGTTCTTTGCCGCCAAAGAAAAGGGCTTAGAAGCCATCTACGAGGCTTGTGAGATTCTTCCGTGGGGACCGCGCGAAGACGAGATCAAGCAACTGTTGCTGGATTGCCTCGAAGAGCATTATGGGCATCTGGAAGGTTGCATCGTCACTGATATGACACCGGTACTTGCTCTCCGTGAGATCGCCAACGTTCTCGACCGGCATCGGAGTCTGTTGAAATGATCTTCTATCAAGTGCGCGACAAACGAACTGGTCTCTGGTACAAACGCGGCCCCGATCAAGTTAAATGGGTCGCCCAAGAAATGGCGTCAGTTTGGACCACACCATCCGGGCCGCAAGGTTGTTTGCAGATCATTGCCCGTTACAACCGCCGCCGTGCGCATCCCGACTATCGGCGTGTTCCCGAAGTCATCCCGTTGCAAGTCAAAGACCCTCCCACAGTGACATTCGTAGACGGCGATGATTGGCAAGGTCTCTACCTTAACGGCAAACTGGTTGAAGAGGGGCACTGTGTTCGTGTTGATGATATACTCCGTCGCCTGGGAATTGCCTGTGAACAAATCTATGCCGACGATCAATGGTTGGCTAAGCGAGGCAGTCTGCCTGAGAACCGCAACGACATCAAAGAGGGATAAAACATGCTACGAATCAACTTCTATGGAGGTCCGGGTGTCGGCAAGAGTACGCTTGCGGCAAAAGTCTATGCGGCCTTGAATCAAGGTGGAACTGCCGAGTTGGTCCGTGAGTTCGTCAAGTCTTGGGCGTATGAAGGACGGCAACCTGACGCCTTCGATCAAGTCTACACTTTCGCCAATCAGTTGTGGAGCGAACACCGTCTCCACAAGGCCGGAGTAAAAGTCATCGTGACCGATTCCCCGGTCCTATTGCAATGTGTCTACGCCGAGCGTTTAGACTGCGGTATTGCGGCCAACTTGATTGACATAGCGAAACGCTATGAACAGTATCACCAGTCGCTTAATTTTCTGGTCTATCGAAACATACCATATAACCCGGCGGGGCGTTTCCAATCTGCCAATGACAATGAATTGATCGTCTTGGACACGCGCATCAAATACAGTCTTGACAAATGGGGTCTAACTTACCACTCTGTCTGCCCCGATGACTGGCAATTCATCCTCCAAACTGTCAAGGAATTTGCTCATGCGTGATCCCGAAGTACCCAAGCATCAAAAGAAGGCTTTACCAGCGCGACAAAAGAAATATGGCATTGAACAATGGAGTCGTTGGTTTGGGCGCTGGTGTCTCCCAACGTGGTACAGAACCGAAAAGGCCCGAGATCAAGCCTTCGAGAATCAGATTACCAAAACCACAATCCTTCGGCAATCAAACTACGATAACCCACTGCGAAAGGTGGACCGATGACAGACACACCCGCCACCATTGAAGACATCGAAGTCGCTATCAAACGTGCCTATCAAATGGGTCAACTCGAAGTTGTCGGGCGAGTCAATGTTCAACGGGTCCGTGTACTGAAAGAACGATTTGACCGTCTTGAGACACAGTTGCAAGTCACCCCAGATGACGAGTTATTGCGTAAGACTCTTCGAGTTCGCAAGCAACTTTTACGTGCCTGCGAAACGGGAGTCCGCAATGAGTTGAAATTGAAGGAATTGATGGAACAATGAAACGCTGGCTTCGTCAACGTGATAAGTTCAGTTGTGGGCCAATAGCGCTCATAAATCTTGATAAATGGCGTGGTAAGTCAGTGACAAATCGTGACTTGCCGCGATACCAGCGGCGTTGTAGTTGCCGCCATCCGCGCGGCACCGTCATTGCGAATTTTTCACGGATTGTTGGCCGACCGCACTATCGACTTAACTATCGTCGTTTCAAGCAACATTTATTGTCGGGTGGAACTGCCATCATCAACATCGTGTGGGCATACGGCGTCGGACATTTCTTCTTTGTACGCGGTGTTGCAGAACGCAATGATGGTCGCCGAGGATTTCTAGCCGTCAATTTCATTGAAGGGGAGACACTAACCTTGCTATCGTGGCAATTGATGGTTGCGATGTTGCGAGAAGGACGTACCTGGACCTTCCGGCCGTGAAATATGAACCAGTATTTGTATGGTTGCTCACCAATAGCGCAGGTCAGCGGGCAGTGGTCCTGGCCTGTGATAGTGATGAAGCGCAACAACTTGCCGCCGTGTATGCGCCCCAATGGCGCGGTGCAACTTGCGAGAAGATCGCTGATACGCGCCGACCCAGCCGGACGCATCGCGTCCTAGTCTTGGAGAAACCCGATGCCAAGTGAAGATGAAATTCGCCGACAACAAGTTCCCGTGAGTCAAGCCATGCAAGATTTGCTTGCAAACATCCCAATGGTTAATCCCAATGCCTTACGACGCCGATTAACCGGTCGTTGTGAAATTTGCGGTTTGGACCTGACGCCTGGAATGAACTGTCCCCGTTGTCTGAATCTGATCCAATGAAACCTGAATACGCCAACTGGATTGCCAACATCGTTGATGGATACGGCCGTTGCGCTGATGTCACGGCGGCCATGCAACTGACGTTTCCAGAATTGGTCCGCGTGCGTGGACACTACTACGATTATCTTTGGGGCGAGCGTCAACATTGGTGGCTCACGGACCCAGAGGGGTCGGTGGTTGACCCCACGGCCGCCCAATTTCCGTCGAAAGGTTGCGGCGTTTACACGCCCTGGATTGAAAGCACCCCAGAGCCAACAGGTATTTGTCCGAATTGCGGCGAACCTGTTTACAATGGCACTTGTTGCTCTGACGATTGCTCCCGAACCTATGCCGCCTTTTGCAATTTTGGTCCAAACGTCACATGATGTCGCTTAGACGATAGCCCGTCAACATCTTCGGGAGGCTCTGAATGGTTAAAACAGTACGCACGTCGGTTGAACTGACAAAGAACGATGATGGCACCTGGCTCAATATAGAGATTGCAGGACGCAAAGCCTCCCTTTCCCTTGACAACAGCGGTCACGGGCCATTGGTCGGTAGCGTTCTGGCCGACTGGGGTGCGAGTCATTTTAAGCCGACTGGTCTTGTTAAGAAGACCATCGCCGTTCTCAGTGAGTGCCTATTAGCCGGACTCGTCACTCTCGTTTTGATCGCTGTCCTTGGTGGGGCAATCTGGTTAATCTACAATCACGCGGGAGCAATGGCTGAGGGTTTCGGAGCCGCATTGGCCGCCGGACTCTTGGGTGGAATCGTGCGATACTTCAAGACCACCCGACGACTACTCCACAAACTCAGTGGTGGTAAGTTGTTTCAATGATAAAGTATGGCCCAAACGATAACGGCTACATCAATGGCCTAGTCCGGGCCGCTGCTGTCTCATTACAAGCCGCCGTGGAGATTTACTGCGAAGGGCACTACCCTCACAGCAATGCCCGACCGTTGCCGCACACGCATCCGCTTGCAACCGCTCTCCGGGCCTTGGCAAAGGTAGACAAAGAGACGGCACGATACGCCAACGAGACACACGATCCGGCTCTATTCGTACCTTACAATCCACCCGAAGAAAACCTTCACCGATGGGACAAAGTATGAGATGCGACCAACCTCAAGGATTGCCTCCGACTGCCACGACCTTTCTTGCCAAGCATGAAATTGACGAAGATTGTTGCCGAGCCTGCAAGCGACCCTTTCCTCGCCATTGGGAGGTAGTCGGCCACTATGAAGGCTTCGATACTCACGATCTATACCGGCATCAATTAAAGGACGGCCGGACAGCCGACGAGTTTCTTCAAGCCACCCCCTGGTCATCCGGGCCGATGTTCTTTCTCGGTCTTCGGGTATCAGACGGCACAGAATTTGCATGGAGTGAAGAAGAAATCGACCGAGCCATTTGACTTCTGCCAAATCCGTGGTATGATTGTAGTATGAACGAACGCATTGAACTTGACGCAACGTTGGTTGCCCGTTACGTGGCGGGGGACGAGAGTGCTTTTGTCGCTCTCTATGAGCACTATACTCCTTTGCTGCGAACCTGGGCCACGTCCTGGTTGGGTGGATGCCATCGAGACGATATTGATGACATTGTGCAACATGTGTTTATTGACTTCCACGAAGGTCGGGATGCAGTCTACAGTGTGCGGGGGCATCTCCGCAACGCATTGCGTCGGCATCTTATCGACTATAAACGCTACATACTGCGCCAACGACGGAATCCAACCCGCGAGACGCATGGTTACGAAGTCACTGACAATGTTGACCCGGCGACTCAAGTCGAACAGGATGAAGCAAACAAACTCCTACGGAGTTTGGTCGCCAGGTTGCCTGAACGCGAGCGTAATTGCATCGAGCAGGTGCATCTGGCAGGTCGCAGTTGCCATGATTATGCGAAGGAACTTAACACCCACGTCAACAATGTGAAGCGATGGACCAACGAAGGTCTGGAACGACTCCGTGAATACTATCATTGTCAACCTCAAGACTGAATCACGTTGCCATACGCCGATCCAATTAAAAGACGCGAAGCAGTCCGAGCCTGTAAACAACGTCATCGAAAACGTTATTTATTGGCTCGACGAAAAGCATACGCGCTCAAACATCCGCCCACTGACTATACTCACACACGAAACGACGAAACACCATGCGAACGCCGAAAGCGGCTTAAAATCCAGCAACAACGAGGACAAAACTACCGCCAAAGTGACCACTACCGAAAACTAAAGGCGCAATCCTCACGCACGCAACGCTTAGCTAACAAAGGAACATTCAAGGCAAGGCGCAATCATTATTGGCACAAGTTTGGTTTGACACTCAAAGAATTAGACCAACTGTGGCGAAAACAACATAAACAGTGTGCTATTTGCAAGCGTGAGATTCATCTGCGGCACACGCGCATAACAAGGGGAAAAGTCGATGCCGCGCACCTTGACCACAACCACAAAACCAAAAGAATTCGTGCCTTACTATGTCCGGCATGTAATCGGGGACTTGGCAACTTTGTAGACAGTGTTAGGCGACTTAAAAATGCTATCAACTACCTCAAACAACACCGTCGTCGTCAACAAAAGGCTCGAAAAATACGACGTTGATATTTCTCGTGCCGGAGAAAAATGGGGCAACCCGTTCGAGATCGGTCGTGATGGCACCCGTGAACGAGTAATCAAGATGTACGAAGTACATATCCGCAGGTCGCCCAAGTTACTTGCGGCCCTCCCTGAGTTGGTCGGCAAACGGCTGGGTTGTTATTGCAAACCGCTGGCGTGCCACGGAGACGTGTTGATTCAACTGTTGAAGGAACTAGCATGAACTTTCCAAGACATGAACGCGGCCCGTACCGAGGTCGGTATCTCGACCCGCAAGGTCAACTGACTGGTTCGTTTACACAACTCATGGAAGCTGGGTGCATCCAAGCCGAGAACCGGGAGTTGGAACCACTCTTCTATGCGTTAATGCTCGCAACGATGAAGAATCCTTGCGACGGTTGCCCGGTCTGGGGCAACAAGGGGCCAGAGTGCCAAGCGTTCCAACAGTACCACACGGCTTATACCCAAGCCATCGAAACACAACAACAAGTCATCAAGGAAGCCACGACGCCAAGTAATGTCCCCGCCGAGCATCCGCTGGCCGGACTCAGCGTGAAACAGATCGCTGCCAAACTCAACGTGAGTATCAGCGAAGTCCGTCGTAGAAAGGCCGCTGGAACACTATGAACGAATTGCAACGTGAAGCCAATCGCATCGTAGATGCCTTGAAAGCCAATGCACTCTTCCACAAGAAGGTGCAACCCACACTCCGCGAATATGTCACGGATAAGTCAATTCCTCTTGATGAGCGCTTTCCGATTTGGACGGCCTACTGCAATAAGGAAGAGCGTAGTTTCATAGTTGCCCGTGGTGACTTCGGCATCATCGGAGACTTGGTGCGTGACTGCGAACCCTATGACTATGAACGTGGATGCACGTATACCTGGGAAGATTTCCTGGAATATGCCATCGACGAAGAGATTGATATTCCCGTGGAGCAATTCAAGGAAATGTTGATCGAAACCAACTTCGGTTCCTTTGAGATGGACTGGTAACATGAACGAACAAACTGTCCCGTGTGAAACCTGCGGCAAATCAACACCTTACCTGGGCACGAAGCGTTGCAACAACTGTTGGGAAGTCGAAGGTCGATTTGCTACCTACATGAAGTCACCCAAGGCATGGGAGTTCGTGCGTCAATTCATCCCACACTTGGACGACTGGGTGAATGGGCACTGTGATGCTTGGGACTACGAAGCCGTTCTCTCTAAGAACGAAATTAGCGTTGCATGGTGCCACGAACTGACCAGCGACGGTGTGACCTTCACCGAGGCCCCGCCCGATCTGTGCGGTTGGGGCTTCTACTGGAAGTACGGGGCCATTCATATCGGCCAGTGTAATGAAACAATCGCCCGCAAAGGGGCGGCCCTGTTCGTGAGCCTGTGGCTGCGGGGCGTATCTGCCTCGTTCTGCGATAAGCTGATGGACGGGTACATTTGCTTCCTTGAACGGCAAGAAAATACGTCAATAACATTCTCGGATGACGAATATCGAACCGAGCAACAAATCATCAATTTCTTGGCCCCGAAACCGGACGAAGAAATCATCGTCACCTTCACGAAAAGGAAACGCTAATGGGTGAGTATTACCACTCCCATATCCTTCGTCTGCAACAAGAAGCCCGACAACGGTTTGATCGACTCATGGCTACTCTGACGCCGCACGCCGCTGTTCACCACCCTCACAATGACAAGGAAATTGTCAACATCAACGGTTGCGGTGTGCGATTCGCCGTGGATGATTTCAAGACCGTCTTGCTTGAGATTCGGAGACTCAAATGATCTTCAAGCGGTGGCAACGCCGAAAGTTGCATGGTGCCTTAGTAGTCGTGCGTCAATTAAAAGCCCTCGGTCTACCGCTTCTTGCCAATATAATGCGTGAAACCCTCCGAGGAAACCTTAGCCCTATGAGACAACTCCATGACACTCTTCGCCTGTGAATACTGCGGCGGAACCCTTGAACCGGCCATCATAGCCGGAGTCGCTATCGTTTGGGGTTGGGGTGCTTACATGCTGGCCCGCATGTTTGGTTGGTTACGACCCGTAAAGCCCGAGTGTCAATCGCGTCCGAAACAGAAACCCTGGTATCGACGGTGGTGGTAATGTTCTGGTGCTATCTTCGCTATTTACTTCGACACAAATGGTACGTGTTCATTGAGTGCTGCAAACTCGGTATCCCGTGGCGAGGGATTATTCACGACCTGAGCAAATTCCTCCCGAGTGAGTGGCGGCCATACATGCTGACTTATTATGGACCGTGGAAGTATGAACAACGCCCGGATTGGTTGGTTGCCATCTACAAGATGGCGTGGCTCAAACATCAACATCGGAATCCGCACCACTGGCAGTATTTCGTCTTGATTAACGATACTGACAAACACCACGACGGCCCATTGCCGATGCCAGACAAATACCGTCGTGAGATGTTGGCTGATTGGCGTGGGGCCGGTAAGACACTAGGCAAACCAAATACAAAAGCCTGGTACAAGCAACACGCTGAAAACATCGAATTGCACCCGGAAACCCGAATCTGGCTTGAGGCCAACTTATGAGTCGCACTGTCAAGGGAAAGAAGGGTCCAGAGTACGAATACTGGTCGCGCCGACCCTCGAAGATGAAGTTCCCGCCACCCGGCAAAGAAACGAAAACCATCACTCACCGCCAAGAGCGGCGCATTGCCAAACGAGACCTAAATGCCTGACATCTATCGACAACTTGCCGCCGATGCTTTTGAGAAACCGACTGCGGATGTAACATCCGCTGAACGCGAGTTTGGTAAAGCCCTTGCATACCGCCGTCTATACGGAGCAACCCAAGAAAACATGGTACAACGTCTTGGCATATCCACTGCGGATGCTGCCCGTTGCACCGAAGCCTTTACAAAGAGATTTCCGAATCTATGCAAATCCTAACCTACCCCCATCCGTTTCTTTCCCGCGTCTGTCACCACAGTTTCACCGTCAGTTTGGACGACATCAATCAAATGTTTTTCCTAATCCGGGAACGGAACGCTCTCGGATTGGCGGCTCCACAAGTCGGCATTGACGCACGATTCTTTGTGACGGCTTGGGGCGATGTTTTCGTCGATCCAAGAATCGTGAATGGTGCTCACCCTGTCAGAATCATGGAGCAGTGTTTGAGTCTGCCGGGTGAAACCTACGAAGTAAGACGCTTAGGTAAGATCAAGTTGGCGACCGGACAAATCTTTAAGGGCATCCATGCCATCGTCATCCAGCATGAAATCAATCATCTGAATGGCATCCTGATTTCTGACCCACAATGAAACGCATCCCCTTGACTCAAAATCAGTTTGCACTCGTTGACGATGATCTTTTCAAGATGTTGTCACAGTATTCATGGTACGCCTTAAAGCGGGAACAAACCTACTATGCCGTACATGCTTACGGAACAAATCAAACGCGCCGCAGTGTAATTTATATGCACCAAATGGTTTATCAGTTACGCGGTAAACCCGTGTCAATTACCATCGACCACTGGGATGGAAATGGATTGAATAATCAAACCTCTAATTTGCGCCCCGCAACACGCCGCCAGCAGCAATTCAATAAACGCAAACGACGGCGACCAGCAAGCAGTCGTTACATTGGCGTCAATTGGGACAAACAAACAGAACAGTGGCTTGTGCGCGTTTCAATCCAGGAACGAGCACGGAATCTTGGACGATACGATGACGAATTTAGTGCAGCATGGGTGCGAGATTACTACGCTCGAAAATACTATGGCGTCTTCGTGCGAACTAATAACCTCATAGATCGCCGCAATCAATCTCAATCCACGTCTGATGAACGACGAGGAACTTGGAAAGAAAGAATATTTCATGCCTAGCGTACTACAATCATGGACTGAACAACTTGGTTTACGCCACCAGGGCGTGTTGATGGCCTGCGTGCGCGGGTGCGATTGCGTGCCCAAGGAAGACGCCACAAAGGCTCTGGCTCGTTGCTTGCGCGGCGCGATCCTCCGTTCCTTCGATCCTAAACCCACGTCATTCATTGAAACCGTGGATGACGTAACGTTGCGCGAACGGATGGTGGCCGTTCTCAAGAATCACGACCACTATCCGATTCACTATATCATGCACTTGATGCACGGAAGCGAGATCATCGGGTACAAGTGTCCGGCACCGGAGGCCGTCTTCTGGCGCTGGTTCTATGAGAAGCTGGCGCAGTGCTTTCACCTGAACGTCGAAACCGAAGAGCAACTGGATGCCCGGCTGGGCGCTTGCGAAGCAAGATTCGCCGCCCATGCTGCCGCAACCTATGAGACTCATAATGAAACATGACTTCAAGCCGGGTAGTTTCGGTTTTCACGAAATGGTGGACCGATCCTGCATGATCGCTGAATTATTCAGCCGCGAGATCGCTGAACATCCTGCCGCAAAACATCCGAAGTTGCGAAAGCGCATCAAGCGCTTGGAAAAGGGATTATTCGCATTGTACCAACAGGCTGCCACCCTGCATCTGTGATTTCTGTCCGATTACCTTGACTTTAGCCCATTGTGTTGTAGGATTGAATATGGACACAGCACTTGAAGTTCTCCGTCAACTATCCCAAGTCCATAACTTGGGTGACTGCGTTTACGACATCCGTGAACGTGAATGTCTGGGATGGGAAGGCCCGAAGGTCGTGGCATGGGGCAAGGCTTGCGAACGCGCCCAACAATTGCTCGACCACACAGATGAAGATTACTTCGACTGCGAACGTGTCCTACGAGAAAGTGGCGCAAGTATTACTTACTCAATGACATTCCAGGATGGGATGGGGCGTATCTTCAACGATCCGTTCCCCGGCTACGTCCTTACCTGGAATAACGAAACTGTTTCATTTGGCGGCCTGGATGAACACCGCGCACGCCATGCCGGAGGCGTCTATGTCTACTTGCGGCGGTCGGGCATCTCTTCTACGCTTGCCAACAAGTTGGCTATGTCCTACGCTTTCCTTTTACCCGAGGATGATCTGTGAAAGACCTGCTTCTGTTTGTCGTCGCCTTGGGCGGCCTTGTTCTTACCTTGGCAATCGGTGCCCAACTGCCGACCGTTTGTGAAATCCCAACTGGGATCGTCGGCGGTTTAGGAACCCTTGCCGCTCTCAACCTCAGCGGAGCACTCTAATGACCCGTGTTCACTTCGTCAAGAAAGCGCAGAAAGACAACTCCGTCGTCAAGAAGGGTGAGTCCTACTGGTGGTGGAAATTTCGTTGGGGCGGCAAACACTTCTCCAAAACGTGTCCCCGCTCGTCGCAGTTGACACAAAGCGACTACCTCTCTTCGGCCTACGCCCTGCAAGAACAGATCGAAGACATGAACATCAACCCTGATGACTTGCAGGCCGCCGCCGACGAGTTGCGGAGCGTGGCCGACGAAGTACGCAACCTGGGTCAAGAGCAAGAAGACAAGATCGGGAATATGCCCGACTCACTCCAAGACAGCGACACCGCTCAAATGCTCCAAGGTCGGGCCGAGGCGTGTGAGGAAGTCGCCGGAGAGTTGGAGAGTGCTGCCGACGACATCGAAAACCTGGACCCGGCCGATGAAGACGAGCCGGAACCAGAAGTCAGCCAAGTGGAAGACATCATCAGTGGCATCGGATGGAACTACGAATGAAGTACCGCTTCCACCGCTGCCAACCTCACGCCAAGTGCCCTGATCTAACCGGTTGGTACTTGGAAATCAAGCCCGACGACCATGAGACTTTGTTCAAGGTTCACAAAGGCGTGACGGGAATCTACTACAACAAGTTCTCTCTTGACCCGCATATCCAGGACGATGAACTAAACAGTTACCTCTATAACCCGATCCGATTGGCCGCCCTCTGGTTGCAAGGTATCCACAAGTTTCTATTGAACGGTGAGACGGTTCTGGTCAACTGCAATGGCGGCATCGTACCGCTGGTTGGTACAACCGTCTTAGAGACAGTTGAATCCGACGATCTGGATTGGGACGTGCGATACGATGACGAGACGATAACAATTAGTAGGTGGCCCGAGGGCAAATACTACTATCTGTGCAGCAACAAGTTCCGTATCTTCATTCCCGACAAGTACACCACGTACACGGCCGCCTACAGAGTAGCCCAGCGCTACGTACCTGCTAAAAGAATCAAAAGCACATGCTAGACAAGTTCGAGCAAGCCGCACGCGACGGTGACTTCACCAACACTGTTGCTGAGGCCCGTGACATGCTGCGGCCGATCCTCACCGGCCAGATCGAACGTGAGCACGGCGTTGGTTTGGAGCGAGAGTGTTACGGCAAGTCGCCCGGCTTCCGCAAGACGAAGCTGGCCGACGCCGTGAAGATCGCCAAGACAATCGAAATCGTCTTGAACAAAGCAATCAACAAATTTCTGGACGAATCAAATGATTGAAGTCTTCCTGCGCGTAGTGCATTATGACCGTATGTTCACAGCCGGTGGTGGGCACTACTATGGATTCCTGCAACAGGGCCGGGATGAAATCCAGATCACTCACAAGTTGACGCAGGCCGAGGCCGATCAACTGAACGAAGAAGAGTTCGGTCGTTATGATGGGCCGAAGGAAGACTTGGAAGCCTGGCAGTGCCTCTACAAAGAAGGCGGCAACTGCGGGCGCTTTGACGATGAAGTCCAACTGATCCATGCTGCAATCAAATGTTGTCTACCCAACATTCTCTTGATTCTGGGCGACCGTATTGTATTAAATCCGCAACTGATTTTGAGTGGGCCACCTAAAATCGTTGACAAACTGAATGACATCGTAAGCCGGTATGAAATAGCCGATGCGGCCGACGACAAACAAGCAATACGATCACTATGCCGCGAGTGGCGACAAATCAAAGGAACACTCTGATGCTTGAAACCATCCTCTTTCTCAAACCGTGGCGTTGCTTCAAGGAAGAAGTAATCGAGTTTCATCCAGGCGTCAACCTGATCGTTGGCGACCAAGGGACAGGCAAAAGTAGTTTGTTCCAAGCCATCCAAGTTCACGGAATGAAGAAACCACGCAGTTGGAATTTGTCACCAAAAGATTCGATCCCAGCAGCCATCGTTGCGAAAAGCATCCCAATCTTTGCCTTCGACTTCGAGGGCGACAACTACCGAACCAAGTCCTGGTTTGACGCCGACATTGCCTTTCACATCGGGTCCATGCACAGAAGCCACGGGCAGATGGTCATGGCAATGATCGACGCCTGGCTGCGGATCGACAAACCTTTCCTCGTACTGGTTGACGAACCCGACATGGCCCTAAGCATCCGATCCTGCCACAAGTTGGTGCGTGCCTTCCAGCATGTCGCCGATGTCGGCGGGCAGGTGGTGGCAACAGCCCACAGTCCCATCGTTATCGCCGGATTTCCCGAGGTCTATTCCTTGGAACATCGCCGATGGATGCCAAGCCACGAGTTCATTGAAAGCCAGGGGTCAAACGGAGGGGTCTAATCAATGGGGGATCAAATGAAGTCAAATCCAGAAAGCGCTCAAGCCGGAGCGCTTGAACCTGGCGCGCTTCAGACCTATGACGAAGCATGGAATGACATCTTTTGCGCGTTTATACGCCTCCTTGGCGACATGGCCTTCACACTCAAAGAACCGCGAACCATGACCCTCGACCTGCCCCGCCTCCGGTCTCTGCCGGGTTGGAACCGCTAACTATCGATCTAAGCCAAAAGCAAAGTGAAAATATACTCAAAATCTGTACAATCATATTCAAATATGATACAGGAAAGGGCGGGTGAACCACGGCCACAATGTACCAACAAACCGCACAATACCAAACCGTTTGGTACTGTGCATCTCGCAGGCCGCAGGTTGACAATCCAATCATCTACCTTTGAGCCGCCTTTATCCTGGCCGCCCTGGCCGCCCCTGCCGCCCCCAGTGCCGCCCCTGGCCGCCCCTGCCGCCCTGGCCGCCCCTGCCGCCTTTTCACCGTTGCCCCTGCCTCCACCGCCGCCCTGCCGCCCCTGCCGCCCTGGCCGTTGCCCTGGCCGTTGCCGCTGCCACCGATGCCTCTACTGCCTGCCACTGACGCCTGACGGTTTGCCGTCTGCCAGCAAATGCGAATTGGCACACCAGAAACCAACTGGCGCGCCGATTGGGTTTTTCAATCCAAATTCCTGTAGCCAGTTTTCCTAACGGTTAAGCACATGGTTAAGGAAAGCGCCCATCAGCCGTCACGACCGACAAAAGTCAGAAAGTTATTGCAACCGATTATGCTAGTTGTCGGGGTCGGCGACCGGCCCGACAATCGGAGTCGGCGGCCCGACCCCGACAACCGGTTATCGTGTGTACTCTGGTCCATGTGCGCAACCCGTCCAATCAATCACTCCGCTGGCATCCGCATAGATGCACATGGCGTCGAGCGGGGCCGGAGCCGGGGCCGGGGCCGGGGCCGGAGCCGGGGCCGGGGCCGGGGCCGGGGCCGGGGCCGGGGCCGGGGCCGGGGCCGGGATGGGCGTGTAAACTGCCCAACAATAGGCGACCACGGCCGCCACACCGACCATAGCCGGAGTCGGGCCACAAAGAATCAACAGGACCGCGAACAGAAACAAGAGATTCAACATACCGCCTCCGAGGTAGAAGGTACTTCGTATGGGTGGTAGCGACCGTCACCGCCACATCGCGGGCATCGGGTCATAGCCGCATAATCCCACATCGGGACTGTAATCAATTCGTTGCCTCCACATAACCGGCAAACATTGTTCTCACGGAAGAAGTCGTCAAGCCCGCAAGGTTGACCCAAGCAGTTAGCCGTGGCCCGCCAGACTCGTATAGCGTCACGTCCCTGCGTAAGCGGAATCAGTTTCATAACTCACCTAGTAGTGGTCGTACAGAGATCATCGACTGTGGTGGCCTTGACGACTTTATCGACATCCACGAACATATCGTTGCCGTCAGCACACCAATCCTCACCGATTCGAGCCGCAACCTTGTTGAAAATCTCATAGGCGTCATCATCGGAGACTTCGATGTCTCCAAACTTCTTGGACAAGCCGACAAGATAGTCATGCTTCGCCCAACACTCCCAACCCTCCGAAGTCAACTCCAATTCATATTCGGACAGTTCCTCTTCGTCAATGACCGGATACTCGTTGAGGGCTTCCAGTGTATCCAGGATGGATTCCGCTGGTTCCCGGTTGTCAAGGAGCCAGCGTATCGACAGCGCCACGGCAAACGTGCCGTAGCCACCTGTAACAGCGTGTACGCCGGGGTGTTGCCCGTAGAGTTTCAAGAAGGCCCGATGATTGGCCCGTTCTACGGTCGTACCGGCATAGTCGCCGCCCGACAACAATTCGGGCACGATGTAATCGTCAGGCGTGGCGTCACCGGCCAAGTTGTGAAAATCGCCATAACTGGCAGATTCGCCAAGAGGCAAAGTTTCCTTCCGCCACGTCGAATAGTTGACGAAGCAGCACACGGGAAGTCCCAAGATGCGGGTTAGCATGATTTCTCCTGTTGTACTAGATTTCATTCGGGCCGCTCGTTTCCAGATTGTTCCACCCTACGCCGTGGTGACACCGATACCAAAGCGCCAAGTCGGCAGGGTCCGATAAATCGAAGTCAACCACGGCGCGCGGTTCCCCGTAACGGGTTTCGTCACGCGGAACCTTGCCGCCCCGGATTGCTTCTGCCAAGTGGTAGGCCGCGCTCTTGTCTCCCCGGTCGAATCGAATCCGGCCGGTTAGATGTAGGCCCCACATGGCTGCGCCCGCAAGAGTGTCGGACTTTGCCAGCGCCTTGCGGTAGGCGCGGATGTAGCTTTCCGGTTTCGTCACGCGGCCGCGCAGTTTCGTCATGCCGCCAGAACACCCGGCAGCGAAGCGGCAACACGAACCAATCACTTCCCATTCCGGGCCGATGCACGTTGCGCCCCAACTGCGCGCACGCCGCCCGCGCATATCGCGGACGTTGTTATCCCCGCCTAATTCCAGGACGATGTACACATCTTCATAGTGGTCAATCACTTCTTTCGGGAAGTGAATCACCTCTATTCGGTCAACAATGTGAGTGCTCATTAGGCCCTCACCACGCGGACAGATTGGAAGGGCGCGCCAGTCACGGCACCACCACCACTAGAATCACGCCGGGCGATTTCCAAGTGAATCGGAATCGTGCCCGTGCTTTTGCCGACCTGGAAACGTCGCCGCTGGCCGTAACAGTCAACGACTTCCACGCGCTTGCCCTCCAAGCCCGTAAGCTGGGGCGTCAATTCGACGGGGCAACGCCGATTGTGATGCAAACAGTAACTTACCACGCGCTGCAAGCGTGTCTTGTAGGCTTTGTAACCTCGAATGGTTCCCCGCGCTTCCGGTGGCAGATCGTCTTCTTGCAGACCTTGCCCACGAAGCCACTTCGCGTAGGCGTTAGCCAGCGCCAAAGTCACATCAAAGCCGAGACAACTATGAAAGTTGCCGTCAGGAATAACGTAAAGCTGTTGCTTCACGTTCAAGATAACTTCACTCATGGTATTCCTTTCAGTAAAAGGCTAGTGGGAAGAAACTGGACCACTATGCCAGTTTCTTCCCACGAGCCTTTATGACCCGTTTCGGCCGGGTTTAATCCGGCAGCGTCATGGCAGTCTCCTCATACTGATGGTTGCATTTGCTTGATGCAGTCCTCAATACTACAATCCTAGCACGAATTTGGCAGAAGTCAAATCCATTTCTAGTATATTTCCCAGTGACGCCGCCGCTTCCGGTGCTTCTTTGATGAAACCGGCAACCACGCCGATGATACAAAGGTTGGTTGACGCTCGTACTCATGGACGTTTGGCGAAAAGCGGATTGTGACACCATCGCTAATTCTAGCGATATTGCAGAGGGAACCCGTACAAGCCTCAAGATGCTTCCAATCACTGGAATAGTACCAGTTGCCGTACTTGTCACGACCGATGCAAATCTCGTTATCAAACGCTTGCAGATAAAGAAAATCTCCGTCAAACCATGTAAGTCCCCACCAACCGTCAATATCCACAAATGCCTTCTGGTAGTCGCCATTTGCCTTGTTTAACGAATCCAACAGATATTCTGAGGTCACTTCGTAGTTGGATCGTAGCGGAGGCGTTACACATCCGTTGTGACTTCCGATGATGCGGCCGAATCGAAACGGGTGGGCGTTGCGGAAAGTAATACCGCCGCTTGTCGCACGGCGCGTATGCCCGGCGATAAACCAACCCTTGCGACAAGACACAGTAATAAACTCCGCGAAGTCCTTATCACTCAGGCAGGTCAGAGGATCATTTGCGCGTTTGACACAATGCCCGGAGCCGTTGAAAAATCCAAGCGAATCCGTCCCGCGTGCCCTATTGGCAAGGGCGAGCGCGCGGATGGTTCCAGGATTTAGATTCTGGCCGATTGCTCCGAAAAGTCCACACAAGGTAATATCCTCTATGGTTTCAAGGTATAGTTTCTAGGTATTCCAGTAAGCCAACACCACGCACCATAAAACGTGTTTGACTGTCCTCATGCTGCAACCAACAATTTTGGCTATTTTTGGCACACGCCCGTATCGGACACCGTTCTTCAAGAAACGTTTATTCAGTCGCATAACTTGCAAAACTTGTTTCTTTGTTACTTTTGCCCAATGGTGCTTTTCTCCAACAACGGTTCGACCGTCTGCATCCCGATCAATTGCGTTGCGTTTATCGTCACCGGGGTAAAGGTGTTTCGGATTGACACAACCAGGATTCTTGCACGTATGACAAGTAAGCATCCCGGTTGTTCCGTGTCCAAGAAAACAGGCAATCCGATGCGCCCTATACCAACTGGCATTGCCGAAGTGTGGGTGAAAAATACCGTAACCATCTTTATCGTGAGCGCCGCGCCACTCCCAACAATCATTGCGGCCCTGCTTTTTGACACGAACCCAAAAATTGTCAACATCCGTTTGCGCCAATCGAATAACTTTTGTCACACGCCCCATGCTTATAACACCTTCTGGTAAACAGCGACTTGATTGCCACTTTCCGAGTTGAAAAACCTTGCCGTCAATGTGTAACCCTGCCCACGGAAAAGTTCCTCACTCGCCTCATTGCCGCCACGAATCGTACACTGTGCAATCTTTGCGCCGTGTTGCAGGGCTTTCGCTTCGGCATCCCGAAGAAGCCCCTTGGCAATCCCGTGGCGACGAACATTCGAGCCAACAGACAAATGGCTGATTTCGCACTGATACCATTGTACTTTCGTCACGGCAACAACGCCTAAGACGAGCGAATTGTCCATGCGAACGTCCATGCGGACAAGGTAACGATCCTGATGTTCAAGGATCATTTCCGGCGTGTAGGAAATTGCAAGTTGATTCTGCTTATTGAGCAGTGCGGCAATTTGTTCGGCAGTTCGATGCAACATTAGTCTGTCCCTCCAACTCAATCATACCACGAGATTCGCAGAAGTCAAACAAGAGGCAAAGATTCCGGTTGTCGGGGTCCGGCCATCCACACCGCCTGACCGGACCCCGACAACTGGAATCTTTGGACCCCACTTGACTTCTGCAAACCACATGGTAGTATTGAATATGAGCATTACAGTACCACGACTCGCTAAGGGTAAAGGTTACAAGGGGCCAGAGTTTTACGGGTGTTTCAATACCGGTATGGCCCCGTCAATCTTTCATTCACGCACAGGCAAATACGTGGTGGGGCCACAATTGCGTTGCCATGACGCTATGCGAGAAGGCTTGACCTTCTCCAAGAAGCGCGTACACGGAACGGGCAACCAACGGGTGTGGATTTTCAAGGGCCGCAAGGCCGCCGTCGCCAAGTTTATAGGATTGTGTGAAATGGCGGAAGCGGTCAACCGTGACATTGCCTCACAGCATACCGAAACCCGCCGCAAGGCCGCTACGGGTGACTTCGCCGCTATGTTAGCTTTAGGTGACTTCTAACTGAAAGGGACCAATGAAAGAATTGACCGAACGATGGGCCTTTACCGACCGTGAACTGAGCAACCCGGCCGCCTGTTGCGGTTTCGATGAACTGATCGCCGACGTGCCCTTCGAGGATTTGGGCGTCCTTGTCCAGCGCAATGGCAACGTGACGAACCGATGGGTAGACGGGACGGTCGGGATTCCCGCCGATATTGCCGAATTGGCTGTTGCGTGCGAATCCCTCTATAACTCCCGAACCAATGAATTGGCCGAAGAGTGGCGCGATGTCGTCACGAATCCCGCCGGTGAGTTCCTGCGCTTCAAGGAGTGAGCATGTGCAACAAGTGCCCGATTTGTGGCAGTGAAGAGTGGTACGAAAACCGTAGTGACGGTTTCGTATGGCGGGAGTGTGATACTTGCGGACACAAGATTGTTGTCAAGAATCCAACTTGACTTCTCCGAAACACATAGTAGAGTTGAGTATGACACACAACGAAGAACTAGCCGCCGCCGTGGGAGCAAGTCGCTTGCGGCTACGCAAGCGTTTCATGGAAGCAAAGTCGGTTATGTCCCGTGGACTGAGCCGACTTTTCAAGGGCGCAAGACTCGACTTCGAGAACAAGCGTTTCATCGGGCAAGGGTACGCCCTGCAATGGGCACTTCGTCGCTGGCCTGACCGCCCGGAAAGTTACGAAAACCAACAAACCAACCGGGGCGACGTATCATTGGTGCAACTATGAACAAGTACACTGCCAAACCAGCAAATTACAAAGACGAGTTGACCGCTTACTACAACGATGTAGAAGAGGCAATCATCGTCATATTTGGCACTTTCGAGAAGGCCGCCGAGTGGTTTGACACACACGCAACCGCGCTCAATTCCTTATTCGCCTACTGCGAAGAGAAGTACAAGACCGGATGGAGCGCCAGCCGGGCCGCCAACGAGTGGTATCGCTTGAACATTGCCACCACGCCCATCGTACCCATCGTGAAAAGTCCGATTGGACCGGTAAAGACTTACACCACCTACTACAAAGCCAAACCGGAAATCGAACCGGAAGTAATGGCCGCCCGCGCTGCACGCGCGGCCATTTGGGAAAATGCCTATCTACCAACATGAATCGCACAATCTTCAAGACCACTTTAATCGGCATGTTCGGCTCTCTCAGTCGAATGACGCAATTCTTTGCACAACACCCCAGTTATGCGGGGCAAGCATGGAGTATTGCCGACAATGCGGAAGATGCCCGTGCCGCCGCTTCTGAGTGGTTTCGCTACCGAGTAATGCCACAACTTGCCGATGATTCCCGGACCCGCCGGGCGCGCCGACCGCCGACCCGGCAGAAATCCTTCTTCGACGCTTGACTTTCATTTGACTTCTCTGAATTGCAAACTATGATTAAGTAGGAGAACACAATGAAGATCAACGGTACGAAGTACGATACAATGTTCCACGGTATGCAAGCCGTGGTGAAACACCTGGGCGGTCCTGTTGCCGTCAAAGCCACATTTGAAGCGCTCACAGAGCGCCGGATGTTATGGGATTTATGGCACACCGTTGACAAAGACTTGCGTTATGATGACGCGCATCCGAATTTCCAATCCGGCGGGTGGATTCGGGTAATCCCACAGAATCCGACCTTTGACGTATTTTCGGACGGCGTGAATGACGCACACATCGAAACCACCTTACGGCGCATCGGCCAAGAACTGGGCATTATATGACACACATACTCGCACTACTTCGCAAACCGTCCGGCCGTGGTTATCTCCGCTGTTGGACTGGATTCTTGTTTGACACGATTGTCCAGTCAGAAGTCGAGCAATTCATGCTTGAAGTACATCAGCGCGATTACTTCTTGACGGACCCGGACGAGTTGAAAAGGAACGACGTGGGAAACCTTCTGTACAATGGACTTTGGGTAATGGAAACGCCCGTGCGCGTGCGGACCCGAGGGGTGCATACCACTTTCACAATCAAAATTTGACTTCTGCCAAATCTGTGCTAGGATTGTAGTATGAGAACCATGAAACAAATCATCCGCGCTTGCACTGATACCGGCAACGGTCCCCGTTACAAGGAAATCACGGGCTACGTTCACCCGGCCCTTCCAGGATTGGCCGTGGCCCGCGCCTGTTTCACAAGTGATTCGGGTTGGATTCTGTCACATACAGGTACGGGCCTGCGTTGTGGCACAATGAAGGATAAGCGGGAAGCTATCCTCGTCTTGGAGCAGTTAATCCCCGCTGGTATCGACTGGACCCTTGACCGTGACAACCTCTTGCGGGCTTATCCCCGCTTGCACCTACGGCAAACGGTTGAGAAGGCAATCGAAGCCGCGCGGCTTGGACGACCCCGGCAGAAATTCCTTTTCCCCGCTTGACTTCTCCGAAACACATGGTATGCTTGAATAGGTTCAACAACACAACAAGAGCAACAAATGACCAACATCCGAATCAGTAACCGCGAAGATTGCATCAAGTTTCTCGCCGGTGCCCGTAGCAAGGCCAATGGCCGCCCGATTGCAAAGAACCTCCGCGTTTTCCAGCGGGGCGACGATTACGCCGTCCAGTATCACTGGACCGACATTGTGACGTTCCACGCGAACGGCGACGTGACCCTCCGCAACGGCAGCTACCGAACGTCAAGTACGAAGGGCAACATCAATTCCTTCGCGCCGGTTTCGGTTTGGCAGAAGCGGCACAACTGGTACATCGTCCTTGACGGGCGGGAAATCCCCTTCCGTGAAGGTATGCGAATCGACCCTACAACGTCGCGTATCGTCAATTAGCCGCCCGGCCCCTGGCCGCGCCCGCTACCCTCCTGGCGGGCGCGGCCCCTCTTCTTGGAGCGAACAAGAGCAAACATGAGAATGAACACGCATAGCAAAGCCGTCAGTCTGGGCTTTCCCTACATCGCCGCTGACAGGCACGAAAGCCCCGACCGTCTAGTCTGGTTTAGTCACTTCTGCAAGACGGCTGACCGTTCGGACCCTGGCATTTTCATCGGGTGGAATCAAGCGTTCCATTGCTGGGTGGTAGAACAACCGAAATGAGTGAAGAGGCCCCGGCCGGGTTTGCTCCCCGGCCGGGGCTGATGGACAACGATTGAAGGCGCAGGTTCAACGTCCTGCCGGATGCAACCCTGACAGCGGCCTACCCTGCCGTCAGTGGGCTTGGAAAGGCGGAAGCCCCAACAAAGACATTCGTGGTGTAAGGTGCATATCAATCTTTACGTGCCAATGTTCCAAGGCTAGGCGAACGAGACTCCAAATCCCGTTGGCAGGGTTCGATTCCCTGGGTGCGTGCTTGACTTCTCGAAATCACATGGTAGAGTTGAATATGAAAACAGAAAAGGGAAAGATCGTCAAAAGTGGCATGGGCGGATTCTTGAATCCACCTACCCACCCGGAACACGATTGGAGCGTCCAGACTGGCCTACGCCGCCGCCCTGAGAATCGCGGTAGCATGTACCTAAGTAGCGCAGTCGAGTGCGAATGGCTTGACCCCGCCACGCGGGCGGCTGCTAAGCAACGGCTTAGCAGTTGGCAGCGCCCACCCCTCGAATCCGTGCGTGAATGGGTCTTGCAGGTACTCGGCTACTTCCGCAATTGCTACAACCTGACCGGGACCGACGATTGGAGTGTGGGTAGGTTGACCATCGCCGACGCCGACCCGATGCTTAACGCCGACAACCACGCCGGGGTGCATTTGATCCGCAAATACTACCCGGAATACACGCCCACGGCCGATGATTTCGGCGGGGCCTACTGAGGGAGCAAACCATGACTTGTATTCGTTGTGCCCGCTGCAATCTGCCCGTCAAGGTTGACGGGGAAATCGGCAAGTTACGCCTTGCCAATCCTGGCAACCACGATTCGACGGGACCAACTGAAACCGCCGTATGCCCCGGTTCGGAGCAACTAGGTATTGTGGAACACTCCATTTGGGTGCGCGTGGGGGACGCCGGGGCGTATGAATCTTTTGACTCCCTAACCGACGCCCTCGACTACCTGAATGAGTTGAATGTCGGCAAGGTAACAGGGTGGCGCGCTCTTGGATTCGACACTCCCAACTTCTGGGGACAAGACTACATCAGCATTTACCACGGCACCGCCGACGCCGACGCGCTAGGCGAGTTGACCGCCGACGAAAAGGCCACCCTCGAATCAGGGCTTATCGAGATTTTCGCTTGACTTCTCCGAAACACATGGTAGGGTTGAGTATGAACAAGCCAAGCAAACAAGAAGTCGTCGATGCCCTGGAAATCCTCTTGAAGTGGGCCACGGGTGGCGACAAGCACAGTAACCCCTATTGCTATCCAGCCGTCAAGCACGCCTTGAAAGTGCTGGCCCGCGAACGGGGTATAACCGATTGGCTTGACGTGGAACTGCGAAACCTACCAATCTAAGGGAGCAAACAATGGCGTACATCTATCAGGCCGATGTGTGGTGTGATGATTGCGGTAAGGCAATCTGTGAGCAATTACAGAAGGCTGGCCTTGCCCCCGCGAATCCCGCCGACGAACACACTTTTGACAGCGACGAATATCCCAAGCGCGCGGGCGACGATGATGAATCTGATTCGCCGCAACACTGCGCCGCCGGGGAGGATTGCCTTAACGCAATCGTGTTGCCCGGTGGCAATGTAGGTTTCCTGTTTGGCGAGTTGACCGCCGTGGGCGTCGAATACGTCAAGGAGGCCATTGCCGAGGGCGGTGAGGTTGCCGACTTGTGGAAGGAACACTATGCCGACTACCTATAATCGGACAACGGACCCGGCGGCCCGCAAAGCGCTGGCCGCCGACTTGCGTGAAATCCGTCACTACTACGCCAGAAGGGCTATTGGTTTTGCAAGGCCGTCCTGGGGAACTTCTACACGGGGCTTGCGTGCAAGCCGTGGGATGGGAACATGACGACAAAATGGCTTCTATCCAAGACTCTTTTCGGAAACGATCCGATGCCCCAACACTTTGTTGCCAGCGACGGGGCACACTACTTTGGAATCCTCCAATCAATTGAACGTGAGGATGGAAGCGGGCAATCTTTCAATGTCCGCATTGCCAACCAAAGTGGTAACACCACCTTTCACGTCAAGACTGAGGATTGAACAATGAACCATCGTTTCAAGTCGAGTTTACTCGAAGCATCGAAGAGGATTTGCCACCCACGCAAATTAACTTCCCGGACCTAGCCGAGTGGTTGGAACGCTGCCACCGGACTGTCAAGAGGGCAAGGAAGGGGGCACGTATGATACAGGCAAGCCGACAAGCAGCAACTATCGGCACAACCTTGTGCGGGCCGTCAAAGCTTGCTTCCGGTGGGCAGAAGATGAAATGAGAAACCACTTACAATGATTATCGGGGTCACTTCCACCATGCCTAAAATCAACCAAGATACTGCCCTTCAAGCCATTTATGCCCTTCTGGACATACTTGACGGACAACAGGATCACGACCTAGAATACAATACCGGCTTGCCGTCCGCCCGATGTGCGGAAATCGCGGACCTCCGATCCCGCCTCGTGGTCGAATACGGAAGCGGGTGGTTGAATCGAATTTGATTTGACTTCTGCCAATCTTGTGCTATGCTTGAATAGAAAGGGAACAACATGAACAAGTTGCACAACAACCACGAAATCGCTAAACGGCATACCAAGCCGCTGAACCAGAAGTGCGTGGAACTGGTCTACGTTCGGATCTGCCGACCCGTCGCCCGCCCCACCACCTTGCACGCCGGAAGAGCGTCACTGTTAGTTGTCGGTAACGGGCGTATCGTTGACGACTCACGGTTCCCGGTCGATGTGTGCGAAAACCGCGACGTATGGATTCATCCGCGTAGTAAACCCCCTTATCGTCTTGCAGGGTACGCAACGTGACCACAAGCAAGCGAATCGTCCGAAACCTAGCAACCGCCATGACCTGGCTTGACCGTGAGGTTAAGCCGTGGGATGATTTGCCCGCCGCCGATGTTCGGAAGTTGCGGGAAGCCCTCACCGTGGTCAACAAACTCTTGGAGAAGAAATGAGCGATCCGATTGTCCGCCCCGTGACCGACCAGCGTTGTGTTTTCCAAACGGGCCTTGATCTCGTTGGCCGCCCGGTGCGTTGCATACGCAAGGCTACCTTGTCGCTTGACGGCAAGCCGCTCTGTGACTACCACGCCGAACTCGCAATGGCCGCCGCTTGCGGCCGGAATGTCAAAATCGAGCGCAACCTGACTTGACTTCTGCCGATTCTGTGCTAAGATTGTAGTATGGACAGAACGGCAGAATACAATGATTACGTCCGCGATGTGTGCGGGTTTCTTCGCAAACTCGCTCCCGCCGATGCCGACTGGATTCTTAATGATACCGTTCTTGTCGCCTCTCTTTGGCGCAAGACGGTAGCCGGTTGGAATCAAACGGCGCGCCCCGCACAAATTGCCGCCGACTGGTATGGCGACTACATCGACAAGACGCCGGTTGTCGGGGTCGGACCAATCACTCGGGTTGCCCCAGTTGTTCGCTGGAAATCGGACATTCCCGCCGACATACTCGCAAATCGAGAAAAACGCCGCCTACTTTGGAAAGCGGCATACTTGACTTCTTGAAAACACATGCTAGATTTGAGTAGGTTCAACAATGACACACGTATTCACACTGAAAGCAACGGGGAAGGATGGAATCGTGGGTGAGTGCCCGCGAACCGTTGAATCCACCAACTGCTTTGCAACCCGCGAACTAGCGGAACGTCGAATCGAAAACTTCCGCACGGCCTTGTTGGACCATAGCATGATGGTCGAACCAATCACGATTGAAGTCATTCCACATGAGGTAGTCTACCAATGAAACAAATCGAACTCGACAAATTCACCCTGGCCTACATCGAAGCCGCCCTATGGTCAAGCAACGATGAATCGGACGACAACGGCGGGAAACCGCTTGACGCCAATTACAGCGCCAGCGACATTGACCCTGAAACTCTGGAAGCAATGGCCGCCGACTGCAAGCGTTTCCAAGCGGAAAACGGCACGGACATTGCCGCCGGGCCGGACGGTCCTGACTACACCCGTTATGAACGGGCGGGTCACGACTTCTGGTTGACCCGCAATAATCACGGTTGCGGATTTTGGGATGGGGATTGGAGCGTTGACGCCGGAAAGCGTCTAACGACTGCCAGCCACGCCTACGGGGAAGTCAACCTGTATGTCCAGGATGGGCGCATCCATGCTGGATAACTGCGCCCACCATGTTTGCTTCTGTTGCCGTAAATCATGGGCACCGGACGCCCCACGTTGCCGCCGGTATCGCCGACTCGCCACGCCGGATACAAGAGTTTGCCCTGATTGCGGGCAACCATTGATCGGTCTTGGTTTAGCGTTCAAGCCGCCGAAACAAAACAACCGCCGCGCTTGGCATAAATTGGAAGTCGCCGCCCGCGCGGGCAACCGTTTCCTGAAACCATGAAAACACCGCACATCATCGCCGGGCCGACCTACTTCCCCCTTCCAAGAGTTTGGGAAATCTCTGTTGCCATTCCGGGTTACAGTCCGAAACTGGCCGCCCGCCGATACCACGCCCTGCCCGAAACCATCAACCTTGACGGGCGCACCTACATCAAAGCCGGAATGAAAGCCGACACTTTGACGGCATGGTATCGGACTCAGAAAACCGATTTGACTTCTGCCAAATCCAGGGTATGATTGAGTATGGAAACAAACGAATATAAACGCCTTGCCGGACTCGGCTATAGTGACGCCGAAATCCAATCCATTGCCCGCTACCACGCCTTGACGGCCGCCAAGACTGACCCGGCTGCCGGTATTGCAATCTGCAATCACGTCAATACCCTCCTGAACGACACAATCCTCACGTTCAGTCAATGGGATGGTAGTGACTTGTATGCCGCCGATCAATACGGGCGTATGTGCGTCATTCCTGGTAGTTGGTGGAATGATGCCTACATCATCCGGGGAGTTGTGCAACAAAAGAGGCGCGGACGCCGTTACACGTTTCTATGCAACGGTCAAGCCGGGGTCAATGCCGCACAAGTGGCCTACTTCGGGGAAGATGTGCGCCTGCCCTTCTTGGCTTTTGCGGGTGTATCAGCCGCTTTCAACGCTGTCTTTGGAAAATCCCGTCAGTTGGTTTGACTTCTGCCAAATCCGAGGTATGATTAAGTAAAGGAGCAAAGCATGTATTACTACAAGTTGACTGCCACCGAACTTGAGGCCCTTGTGCCCGCCGACGCTGCCTGTATCCTACGGGTTGCCGCTGAGCGGAAGCCGGGCAAGTTTGCCCGCGAAGTGGTGCGCGTACCCTTGAACAAAGCTGGCACCATTTGGGTCCAGAACACGCATTACTACGGCGGCGAAAACTTTGGGGAACCGTACCATTTCCCCGCTGAAATCTGCCACGTCACGACCAACTCAGCTTTCATCCGATTCGTGAACAAGCGAAACCTGCACCTGCGAATCCCGATCAGTTACTAGGAACAAACACATGGATATTCACGTTGTCGCCCTCGTCGAAACCAGTCACTACCATATCGACTCTGCCGACGTGCCTTACATCGCGCAGATTCGTGGCGTGTACCTTTTTGACAAAGAGCAGCGCACGCATTGCTGCGAACTCACCCCCAGTTACTATCTGATTCACTTGTACGATCAGGTGATTCTTTCGGAAGCCGGGGACGCGCTTGACGACGACCAGAAGGACCGACTCTATCAGGCTTATGAGTACAATGGCGGTGAGAACAACTACGTACATTGCCACGAGATTGACGCCATTGTCGAACGGGCCGATCAGGGTGAACACTACGTCTATGGCGATTCGGAAGTCAAGGAGGATGATGTCGAATATGACGATCAGATCGAAGCCGTCCGCGAACATCTTTGCGGAAACTGCCCGCTGTAGACCGGGCCGCCACCCCGCCCGAATCCACCACGGGCGGGGTGGTCACTTTTGGAGATACCAGTGAGTAATTTCCTGAAATTCTGTAGTTGCCAACAGTGCCGCGCCTACAAGCATTGCCCGCGAAGCAAGTTTCACACTCGACTCGCTATCCGGGCCGCCCGCCACGCCGCCAAGTTGGCTCTTAAACAAGGCCGCGAGACTACGCCTGCCAAGTCTGCCGGTTACACTGACTAACGGGGTCAAACCCTGGGGTCTACCACCGGTCAAATCCGACCGGGGTCAATTCGGAAGCGCTTGGCGGTCGGCGCTCAGAGGCGCTTGGCGCTTGGCGCGCTCTGCACACCGGGACACTTCCCATCCCTTTCCGCCGAATGGACTATCTCACCCCTCGCAAGTCGGTGCTGTTGTGCCTGCATCCCTCACTCGAAGTATCTCACCCGCCCGTGGCAGGGTAAACTATGTGAAGTGACCACATAATTATGTGTCGCCGGGGTGAAACTATACGAAGTCAAGGGCGTCGGCAGGGCGTCGGCACCAAGTTGAGAGTAGTCGGCACCAAGTTGAGAGTAATCGGCACCAAGTTGAGAGTGGTCGCCGCCCTGGCCGCCGCCAGCCGCCTCTGGCCGCCTCTGGCCGCCGCCAGCCGCCTCTGGCCGCCGCCAGCCGCCTCTGGCCGCTCGGCCACTGTTGGCCCTAGCCCTGGCCCTGGCCCTGGCCCTGGCCATGTTCACTACTTTGGCCTGATTCACTACGTAGTGAACAGTGAACAACGCAACCGCGTGTAAACAGTGTAAACGCAGCAATGCGAACTCGCCTCAATGCGAACTTGCATCGGGCAGGTTGGCGACAAAGCCGCCGAGGAAACCACCAGCCAAACCACTGGACTCGGCGCGCCGGAAACGGCGCGCCGGTTGGCGCGCCAATCCAAATTCCTGTAGCCAATTTTCCTACGGTTATTATGTGACGGTTAGAGTACACGGTTAGAAATGATGCGCCCCGCCCGGTGCCACAGGAAAAATCGTTACAACCGTTACAATCGTTACAACCGTTACAATCGTTACAACCGTCATAGATGTTCCAAACCGGTCGTGCCGATTATCGGGGTCGGACCAGGCCCAACCGCAAAACCGTCATAGACGTTCGGAATCCTACAACTGGAATCCCCTCTTTGGGAGGGGAAGATACTTCTAATGGGGCCGGGCATCGGGCAGGGCCGGGCATCGGGCGGGGCCGCCGGGCGGGGCGGGGCGGGGCCGCCGGGCAGGGCAGGGCCGGGCAGGGCCGCCGGGCGGGGCGGGGCGGGGCGGGGCCGCCGGGCAGGGCAGGGCCGGGCAGGGCCGGGCAGGGCCGCCGGGCAGGGCAGGGCCGGGCAGGGCCGCCGGGCAGGGCAGGGCCGGGCAGGGCCGCCGGGCAGGGCAGGGCCGGGCAGGGCCGCCGGGCAGGGCCGCCGGGCAGGGCCGCCGGGCAGGGCCGCCGGGCAGGGCCGCCGGGCAGGGCCGCCGGGCATCGGGCCGCCGGGCGGGGCCGCCGGGCGGGGCGGGCAGGGCCGGGCATCGGGCCGCCGGGCGGGGCCGCCGGGCGGGGCCGCCGGGCAGGGCCGCCGGGCAGGGCCGCGCAGAATGTGGCACACGACGGGCAAGCCGTCATAACCGTCAAAATTGTCAGCGCAAGAACAACCGTCCCCGCACACAAAAGCGGAAGAATCACTAGAACCTACTTCACCGTTGCGTTCGATTCTTTCAGCAAAGCCGATATAATCGAACTAGAAAATCGGGCGCGCTACGCGCAGCCAGCAAACTCACTACAATCCTCCCAAGTATCAATAGTCGGAATTTGTGTCTATACTCTAGTATAGCACATAATCCGAAGAAGTCAAATTTGACGCCGCCGGGCCGTCACATTCCGCAAGCGCGGAGAAACTTGGCGCGGTCAAAACAATCGTTAGACGCAGCACAAACGTCCGCGATGCGCGCAATCGTTTCACGCAACACATCCCATCCCCGCCGATTTTTCGTCTTATCCGTCAGAATCCGCAGAGCCGCTGCAATCGCTACAAAGTCTTTCTTCGACACAATCGGTCTCCCTATGCTTGAACCGAAATGTTAGGAAAATCGAGACAACTGCTACCACCGTCAAATTCCGTTGCCACGCCGAATAATCGGCACTCCCGGTACAATCGTTGCAACCATGCCACGACGATAAATCTGATGCGACCGAATCGGTCGGCAAATCCGGTTTGATTGACATGCGCCATGCAACCGAACCAGCCACCCTCAAATTCGGCATGAACTCCCCAGATGTTAGCACCAGCAACAACCGAAAAATCGAGCAAGTCGATATAATCAGCAGAAGCCACGCGAACCTCCGGCATCCCTACAGTCAGAAAATACCGGATAGGTTGCACAATCGTTTTTGTATGCAGATTCATCATAAACCTTCTCCTATACAATCAAGTATAACACATAATCCGAAGAAGTCAAGAAAATCGAATTTTCTATCACTCCAGAGGGGTAAGATACCACGGGTGGGGGACGAGTACCGCGCCAGATATTCGGGTTGTCGGGGTCGGGCCGGATATGCGGGCGTCTATTTAGTCAAAATACCCTCTTTAGAAGGGTAGGATACCACAAATGGGGCCG
>Ga0315284_10000291_pt1 | contig 68277 bp, 64 predicted proteins | sample YL17G09_16_MG_FD_203696 | JGI IMG/M metagenome (GOLD analysis project Ga0315284, IMG submission 203696) | Sediment microbial communities from Yellowstone Lake, YNP, Wyoming, USA - YL17G09_16 | ecosystem: Environmental > Aquatic > Freshwater > Lake > Sediment | place: USA: Wyoming | collected...
CGTGCGAACAAACTCATAAGCCCAGCGCAGCTCGTTATCATGTTCCATCGGTGTTGGCTCGTACTTGGCGAACTTGACGAGATCCGCCGTAGTGAAGAAAGACCGAAATTGGTTCACCAGAGGCTGTGCCTGGGAGAGGGGTTTCAGCTGTTGCATGATCTCGTCCGATGTTGATTCCAGGGCAAGCATTCCAAACTGATCTTCCAAGAACCTGCGCACGATCTCCGTCACCTCGGAGTAGTACTCTTTGATTTTGCCCCGTTGCCAGAGACGCTTGTCTTCAAGAATGCGCAGCGCGACGATTGCCGCTTCACCGGGCGGGATCGCCGGCCTAGGCGGTGCCAGAGCTTCCTCTCGCTGCCGTTTCTTTTTGCGGTAGTAGAGGTACGCCGCTATTGCCAGGGCAATGCAGACGAGGGCAATCAGGTAGGGGAGAACGTCTTCGAATTTCCAAAGTGCATCAAGCGGTGGTTTAATGTCCTTGATGTCGCCCTTCGGATCAACGGTGACACCGGCAATGGAAAGAAAAACGGGATTTGTGAATGCCGTTCGCCAAAGCGTATCACCAGCAGTTTTGTAGCCAAACGGAACAGGTGGGATAAACACATCCCCGGTGTCAAAGGTTATCAGCCGAAACGTCCACCCTCGCCGCTGCTGGCCGTTATCATGCTGCAACTCAGCAGTATCGACCTTGAGAACCTCGAATGGCCCCAGGCTATCTTTGACTGCGGGCCCAATCGATTGCACGAGGTTTGGGAATTCCGCTTCGACGTGGAAGATAACCCAGTCGCCGATTCTGTAGTGGGACGAATCCGCCCGGGCCGAGAGCTTGGGTTCCTGCGCCAACGCGGCGGATACCAGCAAGAAAGGAAATATGTAGCGAGGTACTCGCATTCTTTGCGATCACCAGCGTCGTTCTCTGAGCCTGAAGAAATCAATCAGAGGCTTCATATAGGGCTGGTCGAGCCGGATCTCGATGCCATCGAGTTTTGCCTTGATAAACATAGACCGGTGAGCGGCTTCCGTTGACCGTCGGTATATGCGATACGCGGCAAGCACCCGCGGATCGGATGTATCAATCCATCGTTGAGCGCCGGTTTCTGCGTCGCGGAACGTTATCAGTCCAACCCTGGGAACTTCGTATTCTCGCGGGTCGAGCAAAACGATGCCAATCAGGTCATGCCGTTTCCCGGCAATCCGCAGCGCCGTTTCATAGCCGCTGTCGATGAAATCTGAGATAACGAACACAATGCTTCGTTTCTTCAGCATATGGTTGAGGTACTCAAGCGCTGTTCGCAAGCTTGTGTGCGGGCGTTTCGGCTCAAATGAGATCAGCTCGCGCACAATCCGCAGCGCATGCGATCGCCCCTTGCGTGGAGGAACGAACTTCTCAATTTGATCCGAGAACAGGATGGCACCAACCTTGTCGTTGTTTTTCATTGCAGAGAACGCAAGAATGGCGCTCAGCTCTACTGCGATATCGCGCTTTAGCTGCCCCTGTGAGCCAAAGAACAGGGAGCCGCTCATATCGACCAGAAGCATCACCGTAAGTTCGCGTTCCTCTTCAAACACCTTTACAAACGGATGGTCGAAGCGGGCTGTCACATTCCAATCGATCGTGCGGACATCGTCGCCGAGCTGATATTCACGAACCTCGGAAAACGCCATGCCGCGGCCCTTGAACACAGAATGGTACTCTCCAGAAAACACCTGGTTCACCACCCCACGGGTGCGGATTTCGAGCTGCCGGACTTTTTTGAGAAGCTCCTTTGTTTCCACGGAGATTGTAGATTGAAAATTGTAAATGCGCTATGGGACCTCAACGTGATTCAGGATTTCCTGCACGATATGCTCAGACGTGACTTCTTCTGCCTCGGCTTCGTACGTCACAGCCACTCGATGTCGCAAGACATCCAGACTTATGGCACGGACATCCTCGGGAATGACGTACCCGCGGCGTTTGAGGAATGCATGTGCTTTGGATGCAAGAGCCAGATAGATGGACGCGCGGGGTGATGCGCCATAGCTGATCATCGGGGAGATCTTTTCGAGCTTGAAGTCGCCCGGCTGGCGCGTTGCGAAGACGATGTCGAGGATATACCGCTCGATCTTCTCGTCCATATATACATTCTTGACGGCTTCGCGGGCGGCAAGGATGTCTTTTGGGGAAACAACCGTCTTCGTCTCGCGTTGGTCCCCAATCACGTTCTGTCGCATGATCACCAGCTCTTCTTCCCGGGAGGGATAGTCGATTTTGACCTTGAGCATGAAGCGGTCTACCTGTGCCTCGGGTAGCGGATACGTCCCCTCTTGCTCGATGGGGTTTTGGGTGGCGAGCACGAGAAACGGCTCATCGAGTTTAAAGGTGTCCTCGCCGATGGTCACCTGTCGTTCCTGCATTGCTTCGAGCAACGCGCTCTGCACCTTGGCTGGAGCGCGGTTGATTTCATCGGCAAGGATAAGGTTGGCAAAGATCGGTCCCTTCCTGGTAAAGAACTTGCCATCCTTCTGGTTGTAGATCATCGTGCCGATGAGATCGGCGGGGAGGAGGTCGGGAGTGAACTGAATGCGCTGAAATCTTGCGCTGATGGCTGCAGCAAGCGTCTTGATGGTGAGCGTCTTGGCCAGACCCGGTACCCCCTCAAGCAAGATATGTCCATTGCAGAGAAGGCCGATGAGCAGCCGGTCCACCATCTGCTTTTGGCCGACAATGATTTTGCCGACCTCCGCGGTAAGGGTATCCACAAAGCCACTCTCACGCTGGATCATTTCGTTGATGCTCTTGATATCCACTCGATCCTCCTAAATCGTTGTCTCTGATAAAGTTCCGTAGTCTCTATTTGACGAAAAAAAAGGCGGAACAGTTCCGCGCTTTTGGTAGTGTACAAACAAATCGAGCCACGCAACAAATTCTCTGCCGTGCTCTTTGGCGGGTCAGCTTCTGGCTGAGCATGAACCTGAAAGGCGGCTCGCTTGGAGTCTGTGCAAGGTTATCCCCGGTGACGCTGGTCGTTCTTCGTTGTTGTGATTCTTGGGAATTGCCTTCTCAAAGAGAGCGAACGCAATCTACAAAAAAATCCCGGCTCACGCAATTTCCCCGAAGTCATGCAACTCATCTGTGCGCGCCTGCAAGAACAAACGAGCCCGGGTTAAACCGGGCTCGTTGTGTCGCGATCAGTGGCATCGGCGATCAATCATGGTTGAGTCGCCGGGGGCGCAGGCTTCTTTTGGAAAACGAGCGCGAGGATGATACCGTAAATAATGTACTGGATGACACCATAGATGAACCACTGGAGAGCAAGCGAGTATGGAATTGCAATCATCGCATAAGTTCCGTACGCCATGCCGATGCTCATCCAGATGCCGATGTAGAGCCCGTACCGGACACCCTCCATAATTCCCTTCCCTTCATAACCCTTTGAGAACACAAAGGAGAAGAAGAACGCCCCAACGAGCATGACGACGTGGAAGATCCACATTTTGGATTGCATGTCGGGTCGCCAGAGGTTCTTGAGGGATTCGTAGGTTGAGCTAAGCAGCCAGTAGTCTACAATGAGACTCACGACCTCCATTGCAACAAACACGGCAACGAAGCCAATCAGGACTTTCTTCATGGCATCCTCCTCATTAATGGTTGAAGAATAAGTGTGAATGGAGCGATGGTTTGAAAAGCTTGAATCGGCAATGCGTGTCAGACCTTTGGATAGTGAAGGGGCACAACATAAGACGACGGCCCATCCCCCAAAGTAGGTGAGCCGGTTGTTTACTCAGAGCGGGCGACCGGGTTCGAACCGGCGACGTCCAGCTTGGGAAGCTGGCATTCTACCACTGAATTACGCCCGCAATCAAAAACCCCTTGTTTTCAAGCCTTTTCTTGAATATCTCCCGTTTCGTGCAACAACCGTGCAACAAAAACTCCTCATTGTGGCACTTTTCTCACTTATGAAGGTAGCAATCGGGTAGATCAAAAACAACCCTTGCCGTGCCTCTACCTATCTCGCAGCTCAACCTTGCCTGAGAGGACCTTGCTACGGGCAACGTCGCATGAAATAGGCGTGTTTTTGAGGCGGGTTCCAACCTAACCTCGACACTCGAAAGCTGTCTATCCCCTCGACCCTCGCCCCTGAGTCCTCGAGTTTCAGCTCCTTGATGTGCCGGTTCACAGTCTCGCGCGAAATGTCACACGTCTTGCCAATCTCTGTCTGCGATGGAGGGCATTTTTTCTCAGCAAACAAGCGCAGATACGCGTCGACGATGGCCGCGTGGTTGCGCTCCCAGTCCTGCCGTTTTGTGACACTTTGCGACCCCTTTTTTAGGGACTTGGGAAACTCCTTTTTAAGGCATCCGTAGCGACTTTGATCCCACTGTATAACAGCGAGAAAATGTTAGGTTTTGTCAGGGAATTAGGAAATTCAGATGCCGTTCGATTTTCTCACGTAATAGACCTTGATCTTGATCGCCATCCCCGCCCGGAAGTGTGACGCTAAGATTGAGACAGATTTCTGCGAGTTCTTCATAGGGGTCTTTCGATGGGATCAAGGGCTGTCCTTCGGGCCCCGTGAGCTCCCTTACGTCGCGCCAGCCAGCCACGTTTTTCAATGCGAAGATCGGCATACTCACGTTGAAATTTTTCGAGAGGCCCAATTTGACGAGCTTGGACTCCTGTATTATCTTGCACGCCGAGAGGATGAACGCGAAATATCCATTGCGGTTCGCCCATTCGGCGAATCTCTGGAAATGAACCATCTTCTCGACGCAGAAATCCTTGAGCCAGAGGTTCTCTTCTTTTTGGAACCAAACGAGCATTTCATCAGCCAGCCGCTCGATAGCCGAGTCAGTCCAGGCCTGGCTATATTGATTCGCCCACCTTTGTTGGTAGCTGTTTTTAGGCTTCCGTTGCTCAGACTTTCCAGTCGATCTCTTTGCCATTGATGTTAGTCGGATTGGTTCTGGTCTGTTTTACGCGGTCTCATCTCGGATGCCTAACTTATTCATCGTCTCGAGCACCTGTTCACTTGCCCTTGACCAATTGCTCATAACGTCGTAGAATTCCTTGAGTTGGATCTGCGAGATTTCGCCTTGACTGAAAAATTCATAAGCCGTTTCCGTGAGTTGTTGGACCGTGAAGAGTAGAACGTCCTCAATCGGCGCTTTCGTTGTTCGCCGTTCTGTCATCGCGCCATTGTCAAAATACTTTCTCATTTCCATCATTCTTCTTTTGCACCTCTTCCAATTGAAACTGCTCCTTGATTAGGTCTAAAAGTTCGCTTCCACTCTTCCAATTAACCGAAGAAGATGGAACCGCTGCCGAGGGGCTGGCGAGGGGCTGACTAGCTCCTCCATTGGACTGGTGAACAGAGGAGACTCCTCCGAGAAGCTGAGAAGGATTAGGATCAACAGATTCACTTCCTGCTTTCTGCTCGCTACCTTCTTCTTCCTGCTTTCTACTCTCTACTCTCTGCTTTCTACTCTCTACTCGGAGTTCGGAAGTCTTCGGCAGTCTTCGGAAGTCTTCAAGGTTCACCTGCAATTGTTCACTGAAGAGTTTTAGAACCTCTTCCCCGGACATTCGGAGGTATTCCGACTTCTGACGGCGTGAGAGCAACTGAGCCTGCCAGAACTTGAAGCTCGCAGGTTTGAAAACGAAAAATGGTTTGTTCTCTACTTCGAGCCGGAAGCCGAGCCGCTTACTGACGATTTCATCGACAAACGAAATGACATTGTCGCGGATCCGCTGAGGAAGATTCAAGACAGCACACAACCGGATTTCGTTGGTCGGAACAATGCCATAGTCGTCAGTGATGCAAAGCATCCGAAGGAAAAGACACTGAGCCTCAAGGCTGAGTGAGTTGAATTCCTCCTCGACTAATAGCTCGGCAGAAATCACGCGCCTTCGCGCCATCGCAATTCCTTTCGCGTTTCGACGCGATGCGCCAGAAGATAACGATCCAAGTCCTCTCGGAGAAAATAGAGTTTTTTGCCAGTCTTGAAATGTCCAATGAGCGACTTGCTTGTCAAGCGGTACAAAGAGCTTTTTGCGATGTGCAAATACTGGGCCGCCTGCTCGAAACTGAGAGGCGGTGGCTGTTGGCCCGTGAGCAAAGTCTCGATTCGGTCCAACTTCTCCAAAATCTCGGTTGTCTGTGTCATCGTTCCCCCGGTAAAAAAAAATGCCTCGTTGGGACACTCCGGTGATTAGCCGAAGCGTTCCAATGAGGCTCACACTTTTCGCTTCGTTGGAGTGTCCCGCAACCAGGGCCCGGCGAAGTCACCGAGTTCAGGTCGCGAGAGATAACGTACGGGGGAGAATTTCGCGTGACAATTCCGCGAAATTCAACTCACAATAATGAACTCCCTCCTGTTGCGATCCTTTCCGATGTCAACCGACTTTCCGCATTTCTTTGCAGCGTTGATAAGCCTTTTCACGTATTCCTTCTTCCATCCCTTCTGCGCGGCGACCACATCAATATATGGAATGCCCTCGAATTGGTTCACGTACGTCACAAACGAGTTGATCTCTTTTCTGGGGAATTCTACCCGTTTGAACTTGCGCTTGTAATCGGTTGGCAGTTGGGACCAGAGAATCTCGGCCATTACGTCTCTTTTGCTGCACAACCTCTGTGTTTTCTTCATTACATTTAGCATCGGCACCTTCACCTTGAGAGCTTCAAGGCAGGACTTCATTGAGCTATGAGAAATCAGAAAACCCGCTACCATACCCTCGAAGAAGAGCAACTTCTCCTCTTCGTCACGGCCTTTCATGTATTGCACGATTCCCTTTGAGAGTTCTTTACGTGTTGCTTGGCGAAGGTGAACGCCCCGCGAAGTGTAAACCGCCGGAAGGCCGGCGATGCCTTGCAACTCTTTGAAGTAACGATTCACGAGTGTTCCCCAAAGCCCCAAGACTCTGTCCGCCGCATACTCGGCAGAGGAAATCTTACTGCTCGGCCTTCCCACCTTTCGTCTTAACCTTTGGGCTCTTAGTTTCTTCCTTTCCTTCTGGAGACGCTCTTTTTCCTCCTTGCTGAGATCCGGGTCTCCGGACCAAAGCTTCGTGAGAATCCGAATCTCATCACGCGACATAATCGGAATGGGAGAGGACCTGGGAACCCTGAAAAGCTTTAGCTGCAGCTTCTCCCATTCGGCGTAGGTAGGTTTCTGGTTGCTACTCTTCATCGTTGACCCCACAGAAACAAGAAAGCCCCAAACGTCCGGCAGAGGCTCGCGAAAGCCTTGGTTTCCGTCTGGGGCTTGAGTCCTCTCATCGCTGAGAGGTCAACTTTGTTCTCTCTGTTCGCGATTTCTGCCGGAGGTTGTTTCTTAGACTTTTCGCCCGTGATCTTCATTGTCCAACTTCGCAAGGTCCGCAACCCTGCACCCAAAACCAAGCGCTTGTCTGACTTTTGGAGCTTGGACCTCTTCTCTCACTGTCTTAACGGACGATTTCATCAATTCTATGTGCCACTTCTTTCACATCGAGGCTTCTGAGCGTTTTGCACTCATTCGACACGAGCTCAGAGAGTCTTTGCATCAAATCACTCCTACCAGTCTTTTTCAAGAGTTTGGATAACAGAGATTCAATTTCTCTTGGAGAAATGAACAAGTCGAGCTCTTCTTTTCTCTTCTGCTCATAGAGACCCAATGCCTCTGAAAGATACGATAGAACTCCGAACTTCACTGCCTGCGAGTGCTTTTTTTTGCGTTGCAGGAAGAGCCGCATCTTGTCGTAGATGGCTGCATGGGCCATCGGCATTAGTTCTGGGATTTTGAGTTGATTGGGGTAGCCATGGGTTAGAAGCCTGTTGAATTCACCCCAAGCTTCATCGGTCCGTCCCAACTCTTGCAGATACATTGGAAGTCGCAGAAACACTCCCGGTGAGTAATCGAGACTACTCGCCTTGATTTTTTCATAAGCCTGTCGAAGCAAGTCAACCGCCGCTTCAAGATTTCCCTCCTTTTTCTTTTGCGTAGCTTCAGCAAGCAAGTCGTTCGCCGACTTACCTAAACTAAACATCTGTGTATTCATCTTTCCCTCCGCAAATAGATAAGCCTCAAACGTCCGGTGCACCGTCCAAGATTCCAAGACCGTCTTCTTTCAAGACGGAGTCGTCATCAGTCTCTATCTCACGGCCGCAGAGATGAGTACCGACATAGGAGATTCGGAGACAATCTCGAAACCCATACATTTTTTGTGTGGGAGCATGGCGCTCTATCGATGAGTCAAAGAATCGACGTAGACGATGGCCGTCGCGGATGCTTTAAGGGCATGCTTGACCCTGGCGCTAAAAACCGCGGCCTTTGTAAAGGTCTCGAATTTCAGATCAACCAAAGCATCCGCGCCGATCTCCTGTCCCTTGGTCTTCAATAGGGGAATCAGTTCGCTCTCGGAAATCTGTTCATCCGTTGTTGTCGCCTGCTTCGTCACAGTGACGCGCCCGATTTCCTTGAATGCCTTCTCAGATTTCCCCAAGAGTAGCGGCATGTCGTAACTTTTCGGCTTCGGAGTATAAATGGTTGGATCGGTGCGAATGAACTCACCTTGCGCCACGCAACCGACAAGAAATAGCAAAAAGGGGATTGCTTTGATGAATGTTTTCATAATCACTCCTTTTTAAGGCGTCCGAGAATTCTTCACTCCCCCCCGGGGACACGGTCTACGCGGCAAGCTTGTCCCTCAGCTCTCCAATGTGTTTCCTGTCTACCTCGACCATGGCACTACTCCACCTCTCTTTTTGTCTGAATTACTCCGCAAAACTCTCCTTACAACGGCAACGCGTATCGCGAAGCCGATGCCTTTGATCTTTTTCGGTGCGAGCAGGAGCGCCTCACTTGAAACGTATCATGGTTGCCTGAGATGCAAACTCGTGAAGGGTCAGCGGTTGACTCACGCCGGTCGCTGGGCTACTTACAGCACTGGAGAATTCGATTTTTATCAGTCCTTGAGCACCGCACTCCTTTGCCTTTTTAATCATCGCTTGCAACAAGTCCTCCTGTTTACCGCCCGTCACCTCACTCGCCTTTGCATGCACAAAGCCGATTTCGAAATACGCGGCTGGCACGCTGGCAGGATCGTTGTATACTTTGCATTCGCCGGTTGGCGGATAGACAGTATTGTCAAACCTCGTGACCGTTGCAGCGGGGCCGCAGCTGACGAAAAGAACCAAGCATAAAACCGCAACCGCCTTGATGAGTGTTCTCATAACCCCTCCTATTTGTTCACGTCGTCAATCAGGGTAAACTTTTCAACCACATCATTTGTATCCAGGAGCACACTTAGCATCTGCTTCTTGATATCTACGCTGAACACCAAAGATTGCACGCGGGTGTAAAACCATACCACTACAACCTTGCCATTAGCATCAACGCTCATCGACATCGGCGAGCCGAACCATTGCAGCATCTCAGCTTTTGTTGTGACACCCGGCTTAATCTTCGCAAGTTTGTCTGCCTGTAGCTGAGTCCCAGAACTTGCACACGCGGCGAGAAATACCAAGAACAAGAACGGGACTGCTTTGATGAGCGTTTTCATTGTTCTCCCTTTCGGTTGAGTTCAAAGTTTAGAGTCTTGGCAGCCTGTTTATTGCGGCCCGTTTCTTTTCGTCAATGACCTTCGCGTAGATTTGTGTCGTTGCTAGGTTCTTGTGCCCCAGCAACTTGCTCACGGTGTAGATGTCAATGCCCGAAGAGAGGGCAATCGTCGCGAACGAGTGTCGGGCCTTGTGGAAGGATAGCGGTTTGACTATCCCGGCAGCCTTGCCCCATTTCTTCAGTTGTTTGTCAACGACGGGCTGAGACGGCAAGAAAAAGACGGCATTTGTCAGGATCTCACGCTCAAGGTTCGGGCTGGGCTTGGCCTTCTTCTGCTTCCGCAAGATCTGAAGGGCTTGAGCCGATAGCGGTAAGCGTTCTGGCTCTCCCGTCTTTGTCTGCGTGAATTCCAGGTATCCATCTTTCACTTGATCCCAGGTCAATCGATCGATGTCAGAGTATCGCAGTCCCGAAAAACAACTGAATAGAAACGCTTGCTTCACCTGATCGTTCGCGCAGGCAGTTTTCGAGAGCTTTCGGATTTCCTTGATTGACAAATGAACCGGGAGCGTTTCCGTCTTGCGGATTGTAGTCCGGGCTGCGGGATTGACCGGGAGGAGGTTCTCACGCACCGCTTCATTCAACGCCGTCTTGATCCGTGCGAGATAGACAAGGGCTGAGTTCGCGCTAAGGCGATTGAGTAGATAGGTCTTGAATTTCTCGAAAAGGTGTGGCGTGAGATCGCCAAACACAACGCCCGCGCCTGCGAAGTCCTCAAAGCACTCAATAGCTCGCTTCCATGAGGCCTTCGTGTTTGGTGAGGTTCGGAGTTCTGCTTGAGCGTTGAGGTATTTCAGGAACCCGGCCTTTCGGTTGTGGGTCCCTGTGAGGCCGTGCGATTCGGCCTGGAGGTCAAGTTGTCGTTTGGCTCGGATCTCCTCAGCCATTTTCATCGTCTCGCGATTCTGGAATCGATTATTTTTTTCGAGGAAGAATCCAAGCGCCTCAGTTCTGCGATTGCCAAAGCGATAAATGTCCAGGTAGAGCTGAGTACGCCCGGAAGGGAGTTTCCGCTTACGTAAGGCTACGCTCATTTGTGACCTCCAAAAGATTATAGCCGAATTTCGCACGACGTTGCGTTATGCGGGCTTTTCTTTTCCTTCGTTTTAGGATGGTCCCCGCGTCTATTTTGACCTCCTAGAAGTGTTGTGTCTACAAGGTACGAAGCATACAACAAATATGCAACAAAAAAGTGACAAGTAAGAACAAAAAAGGGTAGAATCAAATACCGATCTACCCTCTCAGAACCCCTGATTTGCCTATGTTTTCTGTCTATGCTACTCTTTTGTTATGTTGTTGTTTATATGGGCACTATACTACCACTGAATTACGCCCGCGTGTACGGTTCATGCCAGCTTGGTCCCGACAGACAGCGTCGGGATTCTCAAAACTACAGCCACTCGCAAAAAACACTCGTGGGTAGTTTTGGAAGAAGTCCTGACCAAAAACGTCGGGATCCTCAAAATGGCACCGACTCACTTCGTTCGTCAGCCATTTTGGGACTGGCATTTTTACCCGCCGTGCCTTGTGGCGGGCTACCACCGAATTACGCCCGCGTTGACCTGCCGCCAAATATAAAGAAATCATTCTAATCCTTCAAGGACACAAATCCTGTAACCTCACTCATGCACGCTTCCAACAGAAGAAGCAGCCGGAGAGCCATCAAGGAGCTTAAACCGCACCTTCACCCTCCCTTCGTACCTTGTTGAGTATACCTGGAAGGCGCCGATCTCCTTCATCCTCCTGACGCGTTCGCCGATGCAAGGGCAAGCATCGTAATCGCCGATTCTGATGATCCTAACCGTCTCTCCGGCTTGGTCAGGCAGGCGGTTCAGGTTGAATCGCTTGGCAGCTTCTTCTCTCTCGTTTGCAACGTTGTCGCCCGGCTTCATGTCGCGGATCGATGATGCCCTGAGCAGAGAGCGTGGAGACATAAATGAGCGTGAGACAGAATGAGAGTGTGAATAGAAGCGAGCAAAGAGACGATTCGAGAGAGGCGACTGGTGAACAGGGGTGATTTCTTCTGAATGAGAGGGCAAAAAATGACGAAGTGTAATACCTACCAGCGCTATCTCTTCAGGTTGAGCGATATGTGCTACCAGATTGTTACACTTTCTTTTGCTTTCTCAAGAAGGCAGGATCGATATCGAGGCCAAGTCCAGGACCTTCGGGGAGCGTAATCATACCTTCCTTCACTGCCATCCCGCCTATAACCGGGTCAACGGTGTGCTCGGCATTCCCGTCGAGATCGGCGAAGATGATGTTGCTGTTGGACGCAACGACGTGAGCGGCCGCCGTCAGTGCGAGGCGGCTGTCCAGCATGCATCCCATCATGCAGCGAATGTTGGCAGCATCAGCGATGTGCGCGATCTTGATAGCGTTAAGCATTCCGCCCGACTTCGTCAGTTTGATGTTGAAATAGTCGCACGCATCGGTGCGGATCAGTTGGATTGCGTCGGCGGGAAGGAAGAGCGACTCGTCAGCCATGACGGGAATGGGGCTTTCCTCGCGCACGCGCTTCATACCCGCAAGGTCAGTTCGGATCACCGGCTGCTCGACGAACTGGATGCGGAGGGGCTCCATCCGCTTCAAGGCGTAGATCGCCTGCGGCACTGTCCACCCCTGGTTTGCGTCAATTCTGATGTTGACCTTGGGTCCGATCCCTTCGCGGATCGCCTGAAGTCGCTCCACGTCAACGTCCGGATTCGTGCCGACCTTGATCTTGATCGTCTTGTACCCCCGGGAAGCGTGCTCCTTCGCCCAGCCGATCATCTTCTCGGTTGTGTCCAGACTCACGGTGATATCCGTCTCGAACGACCGCCTGTCTCCTCCAAGCAACTTGTAGACAGGAAGCGACGCGACCTTGCCGAGGATATCATAGAGTGCCATGTCGAATGCGGCGACCGTGTTTGGACTCGTGTGAACGAACGCGCCGAAGTCCTTGATGATGCTCTCGATCGCCAGCGGATCCTTGCCGAGCACAAGCGTACGGATGTCCCTGGCCGCTGCGATGCACGTCTCCTGCGTATCGCCAGTAATGGGCGTGAAGGGACATACCTCACCGAGTCCGACAATTCCTGAATCCGTGTGGATTCTTACAAGCACGTTGTTGGCTGCGTACATCGTACCGATGGAAATAGTGAAGGGCTCGATCAAAGGCAGGTCATAATGGAAGATCTCTATTTCTTTCACTTTCATTCCTTTGACAGCCACCCGCGCCTGGTGCAATGTCTCTGAGCGAAGAGGACTGGTTGGTGACAGACCGCCGAAGATTGCGCCGAGACCGAGCGCGCGGAGGAAGTGTTTTCTGGAGATGTTCATGGTTCTGGACTCCTGTGAAAGGTGCGGGGGATTGACGTGCTTTTCAAGATAGGATAGAGATGGGTCTTTTTCAAGATTCAGAAAAAGAGTTGTACATCGTTGGGAGAATTACACACCTGGTCGATTTACCCTGATCGAAAACTACGCAGAGCCTCTCGCTCTGCTTCGGCGGGCAGGCAGCCCGGGGAATATTGAAAACCTGAAAACCCGATGGGCTTTGTTGCCAACTTCTCATGGCGGTCAAATACCAAAGGGGACGCGACTCCTGACGTAGGTCAGCACTGGCAGGGGACTTGTTTTCTCCTCCTTTGGATGGCCCCACCGGAAGGCACACACCTGGCCCCCTTGCTATAAAACCTTCCGAAAGAATCACCCGCTTCCCCCGAGCCCTCGGAAGGTCTAGGAGAGTCTAAACCTCACCTTCAAGACGCCATTCTCATAACTTGTCGTCGTGATGCGAAACGATCCAATCTCCTTTGTCCTCCCGACGTGCGCTCCGATGCAGGGGCAGGCGTCGTAGTCGCCGATCCTGATGATTCTGACCGTTTCCCCCGCCTGCTCAGGCAAACGGGCGAGGTTAAACTGCTTACCCGCTTCTTCTCTGGATAGAAATTCCTCCTTCACCTCCAGATCGCTCTGGATGATCTGGTTCACGCGCGATTCAATCTCCTGCACCTCCTGCGATGTAAGGTCACGGTCGAAGTGGAAGTAGAGTCGGGACTTCTTGGATTCCAGGTGGCTGGTGAAGCACCGGCCGCGGTTGAACATTCGAACCATGGTCTGATTCAGAATATGTTCAGCGGAGTGCATTTGCGGATCGTAATCTTTGGCCATGAGCGCTCTCCGAGTTACCGATTAACCATTTACCACTGCACCACTCTCCATTGTGCTCAGCGGGTTGCACGCACTGAGATTTCACCGACAACAGCGCCAAGGAAATCACACTAAAGCACCCTGCCCCCTTGCCTGACGCGAAACAGGTTCGGGGGGATGGAAAGCGCCAGACCCCACTGTGCAGGCGCATCAGTACCCGAAAATCACTAAGACTATCCTGATCGCAATCAATGCCCATCCCACGATGATAACAATCCAGGCGATTTTCCTTGCAACCTGGACGAGGATGAGAAACGCGGTGAGGAGAGCAAGATACCCAACGGGATCTACCAGGTCCCCCGGCGTCTTCACATTTGGGATGATGAGACCCAGGAGATAAACGATCAGCAATCCGACATAATGAGCCGTGGAGTACAGAAAAGTGAGGATCTGTGAGAAGATTTCTTTCCACGGGATGTCAACAATTCCACAGAGGCCGGCTAGTATTCTGTTCATAGTGTATCCTTTGAATGAAGCTCGGAGCGCAGTCGAAACGTCGGTGATTCGAGTTTCACCGCCAAGATCGCCAAGCGGTTTAGATCATTTCACCTGGCGCCCCTTGTGTCTTCGTGGTTCATAATCTTTTTCAACCACAATAGAACCTATCTCAAAAACCCCTCCGGAAGAAAGGAAGGTTTCACGCCAAGTCCCGCTCCTGGATTCCGCTCATAAGCGGGATTCAGAGAGCGGAACCGCAAAGGTCGCCAAGAACAGATAATTCTTTGTCTGCGTGCGCCTTAGCGGCTTTGCGTGAGTAATTTTGAGATGGCTTCTAGTCTTTTTTCCATCCCCGTGCCCATCGGGTTCCGCAGATTGCACCATAAGGGCACCGCGGGCATTCCTCTTCAAGATAGTCCGTGGGCTTGAACGGTACCGCGGGATTGAGTATCTCTTCGATCATTGCAAACATCACCGGCTCAACGGTCCGATAAACATCCGCAGGGGTGTACTCGTCACCTCCAATTGGCGATTCGATGTCCACACCGACCTCATTTCTGCCGAGGAAAAGAAAGGCTGGTGCAACATCATCGATCGGCTGGTGGTTAGCTTCGGCGTACAGGAGCATATACATCGGAAGTTGGAACGAGCCAATCCCGTCTCGCCATGACTCGGGATCTTTCGGGTCAATCTTCGCCGGTTGAATCTTCAAAAAGGCGTCATCTTTTCCTGTCTTGTAGTCGAGGATGAAGGGCTTCCCGTTTCGCGTCTCGATGCGATCAATTGAACCGGTGAACTGAATGCCTCCCTTTTCGACTGTGAGCTTCTGCTCCAAACCGGTGATAACAACTTCGTTTGACTGTGTGATTGGCGCCTGATACTGCTTGAGGAATTTCTGCAATTGAAGCTGGATCTGTTGGCGCAAGAACAGTGCGGGTCCGAGTAGGTCGCTGCCGTACTCTTCTGCGACGCATCGGTCGATTGCTGCATCGAGCTGCGATGACTTGAGATCGCCCGATCTCATTGGCCGGCCGAGAAACGATGAGAAGTACTCCTTGAGAATGCGGTGCACGAGGCTCCCGATGTCGCGCTGGTCGACATCCTCGCTTGCTTCGGCCTTTTCTCTGAGTCCAAGTACCGCGCTGTGGTAGAACTTCAGGGGGCAGGCGAGATAGGTGTCCAGTTGCGTGGCGCTGAACCGGTTCCATCTGCGGAGGAACTCAATAACCGGGGCCGTCTTGGAGATGCTCTGGGGCTTCGGATTTGCAAGATTGACTGAGTACTTGATGGTCTGCTCGAGATCTTTCTCCAGAGGTCGTCGCGCTTGCCGCTCCATGTTCCATATCAGCTTTTGCACGAAGCGACTTTTCTCTTTCCCCCCACCTTTTGTCTCCGTGTAAAAAAGGTGCACCTCGCGAGCGCTTTCAATGGCGAGAGTGAAATAGTACTCGCTCAATCGCTCCCCGTCCCGGTTGGTGCCGAGTCCAAGCTTTTGCCGCACCGATTGCGGGAGAAGTAAATCCTCCTCAGGTTTTGAGGGGACGATGTCGTCGTTCGCGCTGAGCAGGTAAAGCGTATCGAACTTGAGATTGCGAGTCTCAAGGAGCCCGAGGACCTGCAGACCTTTGAGCGGCGTGCCGGCGAACGGGACAGATTGTGTCGTGATGTACTGCCGCAAGAAAGTGAAGTATGCAGTCGTGCTGACGAAGCGTTTGTCACCTAAGAGGGACGACCTTATACCATCGAGAATTTCAATAAAGTGCTGTGCGTACGGACGGAAATACGGATGAAGGCTTGCGGTGCTGTGGTCGAAAACGAAGCTCAGCACGTCGATGCCCTTCTGAGCAAAGTCACCGAGCGATGAGAACGAGAGGAACCCGCGGATCGTCCTGTCATGGATCATCTTCACGTGCTGCTGAAGCTGTTCCCTTGTGATCGGCTCGCCGAGCCCCTCAAAGCCTTTGAGAATGAAATCATACAGCCTTACATCTTGTTCCAGCTCGTCGAGCGTCAGCAGGAGTTTGGCTTTGCGCTCCGCAAGAAACTCCTCGACCCGGTGGAAGAGGATGCGCGTCAGGTCGGAACGTGAGCCAAACCGTATGTTCTTGGTATACGGGTGCAGTGCGAATTGCAGGTATCCGTGGGCGGAGAATTTCCCATTAAAGGATCCGCTCACAAGTTCCATGAGATTGTTCAGAAACCCAAAGACGGGTGTGCGCGCAAGCGGGTAGCCCAGGGAGATGTTGTATTGATCTTCGCGGAGGAGAGAAAGGGGTGCGTGAATGGCCGGGAACAGCGCCTCAGCCGACGGGAGCACAACGACGGATCGCTCGTCAATCGGCTCACCGGATTTAAGTCTTTCCTCCAACTTTGCCGCGAGGGCAAGGATCTGTCCGTGTTCGTCGGGCGCTCGATAGAAGTGTAGCGTGGAAAGGTTTGCAGGCCCAGCCTCTATCTCTTCATTCTCCTCAATCTTCATATCGAGCACCTCGAGCTGCTTCTGAAGTCCTACGCCTTTCTGGAAAAGGAGAACCACATTGTTGAGGTTCCGGAGGTGAGAGATGATTCGCTTCTCAGCGTGTGTAAACGCGTAGAACCCGGCCAGGATAATCCTTTCGAACGAGCTCAGATCGAGGGCCTCAAGATTATCCGCAACAGAGCGGTACATCATTGAACGGGTGAGGGAACCGCGTCGCTCAATTTCCTTATAGAAGCGCTCGTAGTAGTCTGCAAGCGAATGGAACTTTGGATATTCCAGGCCCTGAACTACTTCGCGCAGGCGTCGCGGAGGAACATCGGCGAGAACGATCTCCTCAAGCTCGCCGAACAGTTTCATGGCGAGAGGGAGGAATGTGTCGAGCGATGTGTAGGATGTGCCGCCGAGTTTTGAATCGAGTTCGAGATGAACGGAGTGAAGGATGGCGATCGCATCGACCGCTTCGATTGCTTTCGTATGGATGCCGAGCCGGTCTCGCAGGAGGAACTCGACAAAATGGTCAACAGAGAAGATCCGGGGCGGGATGATGCTTGTTCCCGCACGCTCAGCAAGCAGTCTTCGTAAAAAATGCCCGGGCCGTTTTCCGGGAAAGACAACAATGGAGTTCGAATAATCTCCGCCGCCTGGCCGGAGATACTCAGCGACCATCCATATCAGATTCTGCCGGGGTGACACGATTTTCGCTCGGCTCACGTCACCCTCCGGACAATATTCAAATCGACGTAGGCCAAGAATCCTTGCACCGACCGGGCTGTGTACAATTCTGCCGCAAGTTTCATATAACGCTGAACTTGGGCGTGATGCTCGTTTGACTCGCCGCCGGTTTTGTAGTCGATGACCGCGACCCCACCCGTATCGACAATGAGCCGATCGAGGCGCTGTAATGTTCCATCCGACGCGACGATCTCCTGTTCCATTCTGACAACCCGGTCGGTTCGTTCAACGAAGTATCCCGTGATTTCGGGATTATGGAGCAGAGCGAGGATTCTTTGCTTGATTGAGGGAAGGTCAAAGCTTTCCCGAACATTAAGTTTGAAGAACTGAACGGTCTCGTCGATCTGTCCCGCCGGATTCTTGCCGAGGTAACTGATGTGGGACAAAATCGAGTGAATGAACTCACCGCGCTTTGTTTCCTCGAGACCGATGCGTCCGGGACCTACAGACTGTTGAAGACCTCGCGTTGGGGGGTGGATGATAGGAGCGACGAGCTCCTTCTCGGGTTCCTCCCGCTCGATGGGACTCCGTACACCTTCAGAGAAGCCGCCGGGCGGGAAAAACTTTGAAGGGTATGAGACCCTGTTCGCCTTTACTGAGAGGAGGTACATTTCACTTTCTGCACGGGTGAGGGCGACGTACAGCTTGTTGAGCTCATCGACTTGCCGAAGAGCCTTGCTGGCACCGTAAACCGCACCAAGGTGGTCATCTGCTTTTGCCCAATCGGCCGTGATCCGTAGAAGGTGGAGGGCACCCTCGCGCTCTTCAATGAAGAGATTGTTGGGCTGTGCGGGACCGTCATAGAACAGGAGAATTACCACGGGATAGCCAAGGCCCTTGGCTTTGTGGACCGTCATCACGGTTATCGCGTCTTGCCCTGGCCCGACGGCGATGTTCCACGAGTCATCTTCAGAGTCGGTTTCCGCGAAGCGGAGGAAGTCCTTCAGGTTGTTGTTCCCTTTCGACTCGAACTCGCGAATGACTTCCAGCAGCTTCACAAGCGTGGCCTCTTCTTCCGGGTGCCTGCTGAAAACGGAGAACGCCTTATATGCCTCAGCCACAACATCGTACACCGGCAGGTAGCCGACAACGTTGAAGAGGTGTTCAAACGATTGTTCCCAGAGGTCAGGGTACAGTTCGCGGAACGAGGTGTAGAGGGCCCGTGAACGATCCTTCGACTGGCGTTGCTGGAACAGGAATTGCCGCATCTCTTCGGCCATGGGCTCGCGCGTTGTAGAGGTGAATAGCCCACTCATCAACACGGTAGCGAATGAGAGATCATCAACGGGAGAGTCGAGGAACTTCAAAAGGGCGAATAGCTCACCAGTGATCCTGCGCGTGCGAATGTCAAGGCTGCTGTGGGAAAGGAACCGGATCTCCCGTGTATTCAGCCATCCGCTCACCTTCACGACATCTTTGTTTTTCGGTGTGAGGATCGCGATATCCTGATACCGATAGCCGCGGCTCAGACATTCCCTGATTATCTCCAACAGGCGTTTCTTCTCAAGTGGGTCATCGGTCTTTGTCTCGGGCGGATCAAACGAGACGACTTCAACATAACCCCTGCCTTTTGCTTTCTCGGGTACGTCCTGCTCAAACGAGGCCAATCCACTCAGGTCTGCAATCTCGTTCCCAACTTCTGCTGGAACGATTTCGTGAAATACCTTCCTGGCAAACTTCACAATTACCTCGGAGCTGCGATAATTGGAAGGAAGTGTCTGGCGATTGCAGCGGGCGGAAGCAAACTCCTCGTCTCTGAGCATGCGGGCCATGATTTGCCAGTCGCCGCCGCGGAAGGTATAAATCGCTTGCTTGGTGTCGCCTACCAGGAAAAGGCTCCCCTCTTGCCCCAGTGATTCTTCAATGAGAGGCCGAAGTGTGGTCCACTGTATGGGGTTTGTGTCCTGAAACTCATCGATTAAGTAGTGGTGAATGCGTTCCCCCAGCGAGAAATAGATCTCTGGCACCTGTTCCCCACGGAGCGACGCAGCGAGCCGTTTACTCGCATCGCCGAGGTCGATTTCGTTTCTCTGTCGCTTGACCGTCTCGATCGTGTCCAGCAGGAGCAAATATGCCTGCACATAGGGCCGGTAATACTGTTCCGCCCGAGCGACAAAGTATCGTGAAAGAACGGCCAGGAGATCACGTTGCAGGCTCTCAACGCGCTTGAGGGTTGCGTTGTAGCGCGGGTCGGTGGATTTGTTGAGGACCTTTTGATCGAGCTTCTTGTCGAGCACGAAGGAAACATTGCCCGCCCGCGCAGCCTCGATGATCTTCCGGTAGTTGGCACTGACGGCGAACCCGGCCGCGTCTGCAATCTCACCGACTGCATTGATTACCTCGATAATCTGGTGTTCAAGGCTCGAGAGATCAGCAGAGAGACCGTCAAGAGCGGGTTGGCCAATGTGCGAGCTAAGACGTTTGTAAAGACTTTTTACCTCGCTCGCGATAGCATCATACGGATTCCAAATAAACTTCCGATCTCCCCCCTGGTTATTGTTCACAAGGGCAACCAACGCTCCCATCAATTCTCGCTTCTGCCGGTCGCTGACAAGCTGTTCAGCAAACAGGACGAACGCTTCATCGAGGAGAGCGCTGCTGTCGAGGATAACCTCAAACTGCGAGGGTAACTGCAAATCAATCGCGGACACCCTCATCACCCTCGTGAGAAAGCTATCGATTGTCTGGACCTGGAAGTCGGAATAAGAATCGAGGATTTCATCCAGAAGGGTTTCGGTTCGCGTTTGAAGCTTGTCGCGCTCCAGGGAGATATGTTTGTCCAACTCCCCCAGCGTCTCACCGTCACCGAACGTTGCCTTCTTCAAGTACTCGATGATCCTCTGCTTCATCTCGATAGCAGCGTTGTTGGTGAAGGTGATGGCGAGGATGTTCTTAAGGTTTGTGTGCGGAATGAGACCGGAAAGCATCAACTGCAAGTACCGGTGGGTGAGGGTGCGGGTCTTGCCCGATCCGGCTGACGCCGAGATGAGGGTGAAATCCGGAAGCTTGAGGTCAGTATCCTTGGCTAGGATTGCGGACATGCGGTGAGTGCCTCTCTCAAGCTCAATTTAGAAAATATTTTGAAATGTTGGGTGAGATGAAAACAAATGTGAGACAGTGCGACCTCGGTGCTGGGTCTGATGAGCTTGCCGGAGAGTGACCGGTGCAGAAAGAGACCGAGCCGGTTATTCAAGTTTAAGCTTCTTCAGCTTCGGCTTGATAACCAGGAGGCAATAGGGCGCGACAGGATTGCTGTGATAGTAATCTTGGTGGTAGTTCTCTGCCTGGTAGAACTGAGTCAATGGTTTGATCTCCGTGACGATTGGATCCTGGAAATGCTTCTGCGCTTCAAGCTTGGATTTCTCCGCCGAGGCTCTCTGTTTCTCATCGTGATAGAAAATCGCCGAGCGGTACTGGGTGCCTACGTCAGCGCCCTGCCGATTGAGTGTCGTAGGATCGTGGCTCTGCCAGAAGACGTCAAGGAGCTGCTCATAGGTAATCTTGGACGGGTCGAAGGTGATTTGTGCTACCTCGACATGGCCGGTCATTCCACCGCATACCTCTTCGTATGTGGGGTTGGGTTTTGTCCCTCCTGCATAACCCGAGACAACAGAGTGAACGCCCTCGAGTCGCTTGAACACGGCTTCCACACACCAGAAGCATCCAGCGCCGATCGTTGCCTTCTCCAGCTGAATCATCTTGGGTCCTTTCTGTGCAACCGTGATGGAAAATAGCGATGCAAGGATAACAACAGTTTTTCTTATTGTACTGTCAGAGATCATAACTTGCGGCACGCAATGTTCATTGTGTAACATCTCCGCCACGAGCCGCTGATCAACCGCCATCAGGCCCATGGCTCAAGTTCGGCCCTCTGTGTAACATCACATCGAAATATATCGATGATGGACCGTGGGAAATCCACTCATCTTGAGATGTAAAAAAAGGTAGAATATTGTACAACCGGAAGGATGGGCTGAGACGAACAACGGTACGTCGATTGCCCACAGCCGCGCGCTCAGCGCGGAGAAAGAGCGTCCCTTGGCTGAAGCACAAAAATGCGACGGACGAGGGAGCGGAAACCCTCGCGTCACACAATCGGCGACAAACCGCTTCTCAATTCGCCTTGGCCTCTATAGAGCGCGCCAGTCGCTTGTAGATCACATACTGCTGCCCGAGCGGAAGAGGCTTGGTAAACTGCCCCTCCTGCAATTTTACAAGCTCGTGCCGGATGTGGGCTGGAAACGTGCGCACATCAACCTCACCGAGCAGTCCTCCGCGCTCCCGCGAACCAGCGACGGAAAAACGCTTGGCCAACGAGTCAAAGGGCTCGCCCGACCCCAGCAGCGTATGGATCGAATCAGCGAGATTGGCCTCTATGCACGCAAGTTCAGCCAACACCATAAACGTCGGCGGCTCAAACTGCATGCGGACGGTCTGATGGATCCACAGAGGAACCGGCTTCCCATCAACCATAGCGGGGGAAAAACGCCACTTCCGCACCGCCTGCAATGCCTGAACGTCCCATTCACGAAATCCTGTCGGTGTCACGAACGCAGCATCGCGCACCGAGCCGTCGCTGCCAACACGGATTTTCAGATCGAGAATGATCTCGCGATCGGTTGACGAAGAAGGCCAGAGGGGAAGAGGAACTTGGTAAATGATTTGAGGAAGCGTTTCGGGTTCTTCGGTCGTCCGAAGCGACGCGCAGCCCCCAAGGAGAAAAACCACAACAACAAAAAGGCGTGTCATAACGTGCCCCGCGATAATCACAACCATCACAAACCACTGACAGACACATCGCCACGCCCAATGTACAGTACAAATCCCTCAGCGTCAATCCCCCGAGCACCCGGAGCTACACGTAAAGCGCACTACTGAAATCACGGCGGTGTTTGAGCGTGATTTCGTGCTCCTCACCGAGGATCTTGAAAACTGCAATGCAGGCCTTCCGGGACCCATCATTGTCGTGGTAGCGATCATTTCGTATGATCTCGATAAATCCTCGAAGCGCTGTATCAAAATCCTGAGCAAACAGGGACTCTATAGCGCTGCGGTACAATTCCCGCACGCTCGACGGCGGAATTGCATCAGGGTTCTCGATAGCATCGTGTAGCCGTGAGATTGTTCGTACAGCATTGGCAAGCTCCAAGTGGCGTGGATCTTCAACATTATCCAAAAGCTGTGCAGCCCTCTTTGGATCGTTGAAGAGGACAAGTCGTGCAAGCAGCACCCTCGCCTGAGCGTTGTCCGGCTCGAGGCGCACAACCTGTTCAAGGAGAGGTTGTGCTTCAGAGGGCTTACCTGCCCGGAAGAGCTGTTGCGCCTGCTCCAATTGTTTTCGGTAGGTGCTCGGGAGCGCTTGCTGCAGCCAGCGCTGGACGGCATGCTCTGGCAGCGCACCAAGAAATTCATCAACAATCTGTCCGTCAACGAAAAGCTTCACGTTGGGAATACTCTGGATCCCGTATTGCTGTGCCACATCCACGTGTTTCTCAGTGTCAACTTTCGCCAGATCCCATCTGCCGTCATTCTGCTGCGCAAGCCGTTCTAAGATAGGGCCGAGAACTCGACATGGACCGCACCACGCCGCCCAAAAGTCGACAAGAACCGGAACTTCATGACTCCGCTGAATTACCTCCTGCTCAAAATCTGATACATCGTACCACATACGTATCTGACGGTGAGGTTCAAACATCTTTGACGACAAAACGAAAGGGCTTGCGAAATATCCTCAAAGGATAACACACATTCACGCGCAAAGGTTTCTTACAGAGCGCATCACCGATTCCGAGGGCAGCTTGCCCTGAGGTATTGGAGGAATTGAGACCTTCCGTGCATGACGGCCTCGTGATCCAGGTCTGTGTGAATGAAGATCAGCCGATGCTTGTGGAGATCATCAGACGTGATACCGACTTCGTCCTTGAGAAGGTAAGGAATGCCCCATCCCTCGAGATCTGCCATGAGGAGTTCGGTTTCTTCCTTCGTTCCACCGGAGTCAGTGAACACGTTGATCATCTTTCCCGGGTAATGGTCGAGCCAGTACACGTACTTCTCCGTCTGCCCATAGAGCGCGTCGAATAGGTAGACTTCCCTGATCTTTTCCGGTATGCCGCCGCGCATCAGAATAAAGGAGATGACACGGTAGCCCCCGCTGTGTCCGGAGAGGATAATTGTTCCGATCGTTCTCGTCTTGATTTTTAACTGCCGAACGAGCACATCAATGACATCTTCGATGAGCTTCTTGAATGCACCAGCGTCCTCCAGTTTCCCGCCGAACGAATCCGGCGCGTTGCGAGAACCTTCGGGGACAACAAGGATGGCATTCTTTCCGCTCTCAACAAGCTGCTGGGGCAATTGGTAGCGGCTGAGCGTTGTATCGATGTTGTTCCACCAGCCGTGGAAATGCACAATGAAATCGGTTGCCTCTGCCTGCCGAAATCCCTTGGGGATGAAAATCGCAACGCTGCTGTCACTGTAATGCGCGTCCACGGGATACGATCGACCGCCGTAAGTATGTCCCGTGGCTCGTCGTGGATGGGGAAAAGGAGCCGATGAAAGCTGTGCGATGATCAGTTGGCCATACTCTGCAAAGCGCTCGGAACCGCTTTGAGCATATATGGCGGGCGCGACGGCGATCAGTAGCAGCGCAAAGAAAGGTCGTCTCATATCAATCAGAACTGGAGCGGTTTACCGTTGTCAAACGTCAGAGTTGAGATCTTATCAAGGTCTGCAGCGTTGAAGAACACACCCTCTCGCTGCATCAACTCCTTTTTTGCAATGCTAATGTGGAGAAACGGATAGTGTTGGTGAAGGCCGAAGCTGTCCGATTCAATCCCGTAACAGGTGGCAGCAAGATGATCGCAGAAGCTCGAGTACGGTTTCAGCCAAGGGTCTGTGTTCAACACTTGCAATAACTGATAAAGATCTTGCTTCAGTTGAAAAACGATGACGGAATTCTGCAGTTGGTGTTCAGTCGCGTTCTGAATGTCGATCCTGAAGCTCAGCGTCCGTGTTGCCGGGTCGAGCGTAAGACGAGACATTCGCTCGTAAAGATCGTGAGATGAGCGGCTGAACGTGTAGATCTTCCACTGGTCAGAAATGTCCGCCGTTTGACCGGCCTTGAGTTGTTGCAATTCTTCCTTCAGGCGAGCCGATTGCGTTGGGCGGTCGGTCAGCGCGAGAACCTCCTGACGCAATCGGGCGACCTCCTCTTCAGTTAGAAGCGGTTTCTCTTTACGGACAGTTGGGAAAGGTTTGTTTGACGTCTCTCGGTAGACTTCGCGAATGTTCTTCTTGTCAAGCTCCTCACCGAAGTGCAACGGTTGTGGAGCGTAGGGACGAAAGGAGAGAGCTGTCCTGAAGAAGTCCCACACGGCAACGACATCAAGAACCTCCTTGAACTGAAACACGAATCCCGAACCCAGACCGATGAGCATCAAGATGAACATATTGCCGAGTGCGCCGAGGACCAAGAGAGCATAGAGCAGAAAAAGGGTCAAGAGTACCCAGCCTGCGCAAGAGAGAATGAAGAGCCAGGAAAGCAGGCCAGCGACGGTGACCTCCCATTGCCGAGGCCCCCTCGCCAAAGCCAATTGGCTGAGCTTGTGGAGGAGGAGGTACGTTGCCGAAAAAGTGGCGAACAGCAGCAGGGCCAAAGCGAACATGTATTTACAAAGGAGAAATGAGATTAGGGCGGAGTGGGCTGATCCCGCCTCAAGTGTTCAAGGCGCTTCTTCTCTTCTTCCAAACTCTTGACAGCTTCTTCCAGCGCCCGCTTCTCCTCTGCAAGTTTTACGATGGGTAGGATGAAGCCGCAGAGAACGATGGGGACAAGGACGTACACCGGGTCGTACAGAATGCTGTAACGATCGAAGAGCCAGATACTCAGAACAACAATCCCCACGCCAAGAACGAGAGAAACGAGGACGGCTATGATCCCGCGGAAGCGATAGCTCGCAAGTGAGAGAACAACCACAACAAGGATGATAAAAACCAGATCATACTCGTTGTGCCGATCCACGAAGTTCTTATGAAGGATAGCGTCGATGATTTGAACATAGATTGTTCCCAGGCTTGGATACTGATATGGCGAGAGGTAGGCCCAGTCGAGAACAACAATCTTCCCATGGTAGAATGCCCATGAGGAATCCAGATTGATCGTTTCCTTTTTCCCGCTCCAGCGAGTCGGGAAGAAGATCAACGAATCTGTTTCAGGCCACAGGGACGCAAAAACGCCGCCATCAAACGACGAATGGAATGAGTATTTCACATAGGCAAAGCCGTCGCGCTCGAGTGGGATCGCGTGCGGACCAAGGAAGTCGCAATAAGGCGTGTGGCGGATCTCGAGGGAATCCGGATAGTCAAGGTATCGTTTCAGAGCTTGGAGGGCAATGTCAGGAACAGGCTCACCGGTATCAAAATCCCTGAATTGACTGGGAACAAAGCGATACAAAGCTGCAAACGGCTCGGTCTGGATTGAAAGAACACCCCACGGGATGCTCACGCGGTGCAGGGCGGGTTGCTGGACCCACCAATTCTGTGGATCTTCAAGATAAGAAACCGAGCGCCAGGAAGACGGCAAAGAAGAGGTCGTGGCGCCAAACACCACGATGCCTTGTTTCTTGAGCTTGTCAAGGAGATCGAGGATCTTTGGAACAGGGAGGATGTCGCTTGGCAACGGAAGCACAACGACCTTCGCGCCGGCTTTCTTCAAGTTCTTGACAATCGCGAGAGAGTGGCGCAGATATGCGTCGTGAGACGCCTGTCCCCAGAGCGAGAGGGGAACAGCGGGCGCGTCGGCTTTCGTTTGGAGTTTGGCTGCGAGCTTGGAGCGGAATGGTGAACCGAGGTTGGCGATCTTCAGTTCAAGGCCGCGGAGAGACCGAAAGCTGAAAAGTGCAACGGAGAAGGCAAAGATCAGCATGCTCCAGAGCAGGCACTTCAAGAGAAAGGATGTTCTCATAAGGTTTGCACGTCACGTGTTACCAGAGATGTCGACCGCGAAGGGGCGAGCCGCTCGAGCCGACAGCATATATCAGCCAAGGATAGCTCTTGATAGGCCTGCTGCGATGAACCGCGGAGGTCTTCTGGACCAGTGCGCGTGACACCAACGCTGATGAGACAACACGGTGACGTCGCGGTGAATGCCAACGAGGGCACGCGTAAGAGGCTGCGAAGTCGAGGACGAGGTTGGTGAAAGCAGGGTACAACTACTTGAAGCTGGCGACCGCTCGTTCAACAGTCTCGTAGGTCTTGAAGACTTTGATGAGTTGTGTGATGGCGAAGAGGCTCTCAACCTTGTCGGTGACGCGCGCCATCCGCAACTCGCCCCCCTTGGTCTTCACGGAGGTCATCGCAGCGATGAGCGTGCCGAGGCCCGAGCTGTTGACCCATTTCACCTGTCCAAGGTCAAGGACGATTTTTGTGAACCCTTCTTGGAGCAGGCCGTAGATTTTCTCGCGAAATTCCGTTGTGTTGGGTTCACCCATGAGATTGCCTTTGAAGGAGAGAACGGCGACATCGCCGTGCATCTTTTCTTTGATCGTCATACGAAGGGGCTCCTCAAGAAGTTCTTCTGAATCAAGAACGGGTTTGCTGACGAGAGTGCAACATAGTGGATGGTAGCACAGTGCCACAAATGTTAATGCCTTTTTTGCCGAATGTCAACAGTGTCCTCGGCAACCGGATGGATCGACGGAATGTGACGCTGGCCGAAAATCCGCGGTCAGAATCGGCTGATATCTCTCCCAAAAAAGAATGTCTTGAACCAATCGAACAGAACGAGGATCTTGTTCTTGAGGCTGACGAGGCGTGTGAGGTATGCCGACCGCCAGAAGAGCCACGTGGAGAATCCCTTCCCCTTGAAGCTTGACAGATCGGCAAGGGCCTTGCCGCTGCCGATGTAGGCAAGCATCCCGTAATGCCGGTAGCGAAATGGTCTCAGCGGCTTGCCCAAGCTTGCTCGGCGAAGGTGCCGGGCAAGGAACACCCCTTCTTGCTGCGCAACCTGTGCAGTCGCGGGGAGCTCTTTTCCCTCGATCACCGCACAATCGCCGATCGCGTAGACGCCTTGTGTGGCCTTGACGCAGAAATAGTCGTCGGTGAGAATGCGGAAATTGCGGTCTTTTGGGAACGGCAGAGCACCAACAAGAGCGGTTGGACCGATACCCGTGGACCACACGAGGAGGCCATGGGGAACTTCTGCGCCATCACGGAGAACAAGCTTGTTCGTTTCGACGCGGACGACAGGCGCACCCGTGCGCACCTGAATGCGTTGACGTTGAAAGAGCTTCATAGTGTATGCGCTGAGCGTTGCGTCAAAGGTGCCGAGGATTTGATCCAAGGCTTCCAGGACGATGATCGTCACACCGGGTGTGAGGTCTGGGAAGGCTTTCTCGAGATCTTCGCTGAGGAAATCGTGCATCTCCGCGGCAAACTCGACACCGGTCGGCCCGCCTCCGACCACGACAAAATGCAGAAGGCGTTTGCGCTCATCCTCCGGTGTGTTGGGCTGAGCGGCTTGCTCAAAGCACTCGATGATCCGCTGGCGAATAGCTCGTGCATCGGCGAGGTCTTTGAGAAACAGCGCATGCTCCTGAACGCCAGGAATACCGTATGTGTTGCTCACGGCGCCCACGCCGATCACGAGAACATCATACGGAAGCTCAAACCGCCCGCGATCGAGACCGCCCTCGCAAACGATTCGCTTTCGCCCAGCATCAACGCCCGCGCAGGTCGCTTGGTAATACTGCACCTCCGGGCACGCTTTTCGAACCGGCTCAATGATACTGCGGAACTCGATGGTCCCGACGGTGGTGCTGGGCAACAGGGGAGTGAAGAGAAAATGGTTGCGAGGACTGACAGCCGTCACATTGAACAGCCGGGTGTCAATTTCCTTCAGGAGACTGAATGCCGAAAATCCTGATCCGAGAACGACAACCTTTGGCTTTTCCATTTAAAGAGTGAGCACGGGATGGTCGAAAGTGTTTGCTTCTACCAGCTTAACAAAATTTCCTGTCCAAAAGTTGACTTCATAACCCGCATCTTGTATCATAGGACGTCACATTCTTGTACGGGCAAAACCGAAGAAGCAATGCAGGTTACACACGTAGCATCAATCGATAGCGCAGACCTTCAGCCTTATAGCACACTCCGCCGACCCGTGGATCACCAGCGGCGCGGGATTTTCGTGGCTGAAGGCGAAAAGGTAGTGCGGAGACTTCTCGAAAGCGAGCTCGAAATAATCTCGGTACTGCTGACTCCCGAATGGCTAGCAGTCCACCGCCGCCTCCTGGAGACGAAGGGAGAGGGTTTGAACGTATTTGTTGCTGACAAGAAGCTTGTCGAATCCATTGTTGGCTTCCACCTCCACCAAGGCATTATGGCTGTTGCGAAGATACCCAAGGCAAGCACGCTTGACGGTGTGCTTGCAGGTACTACGCGCCCGCACCTCTTTGTGGCCATCGACGGTCTCACCAACGCGGAGAATCTTGGCGCCCTCGTTCGGAACTGTGCAGCGTTTGGCGTTCAGGCACTTCTCGTCGGTGAGACGGCAAGCAGTCCTTATCTCCGCCGGGCGGTGAGGAATTCGATGGGCGCCGTGTTTCGACTGCCCGTTGTCCATCTTACCAGCCTCATGAGCACCCTCACTGAGATGCGGTCGAAGCACGGAATATGTGCCATCGCTGCCCATCCCCAATCCACCAGCAAGCAATTAAGCCGGGCAAAATTCGCGAACGACTGTTGCATCGTCTTTGGCAGTGAAGGGGAAGGAATCTCACAGGGTGTTCTCGCGGCCTGTGATGAGGCAACAGTCATTCCCATGGCGGAAGGCGTGGACTCGCTCAACGTGGCTAGCGCAAGCGCGGTGGTATTGTATGAGGCGCAGAGACAACGGCGATTGTAGTTGCACAGGGCGCTCATGCTTTGGCGCTGCACAATGAGAGGTCGGACTCTACGTCTTTGGCGCGGGTGGGGGTACTACGCGGGCAACGATTTCCGACTGGAATCCGCACTCTCTGTGAGAACGGTCGCAAAAAGGCTTGTCCTTGCTCTGACCGCATCGGCAGAGTGAAATTTTTGTGTGCCCAGTGAGATCAAACTTGTTGCCGTCCTGATCGTACAGCTCAAAGTCTCCCTCTACCCTAATGCTTCCGTTGTTCTTGATAGTGATTTTCGTCGGCATGAGAACGGCCCCTTGCTTTCGTCATGAACCTTTGAGTCGAAACGGAACAGAGACGGAGGTCTTCTCCCATTCAAGCACGAGGAGACCTGAGGAGTTGCCGGTTTTCTTGAGCGAAATGGTGAACCGCTCGATGTACGTGTCGGGAGCGCGTTTCTGCATCTTCACGCGGGTGAAATCGAGCTTTCGATGGTACACCAATCCGGATTGCCCGGTTTCTTTGTTGATGATCAGCCGCCACGTAGTTTTCGATGGAAGCGTATACAACGAATAAACACCACGAGGCACGGTGACTCCACCGAAAGCAAGATCCACTTCGGTGAGGAATCGAGTTGCCTCATTTGCACCGGTTCTCCACACCTCGTTATACGGAACCACACTCCCCATAATCTTGCGGCCGCGCGCTGATGGGCGTCCGTAATCCACCAGGATTCTCTTACCGTTCAGCACGAGCTCAACCGAATCGCGAGGGCTCGCGATAATCGGAACGGGGCTGACCTTGAAAGGAACCGAGAGGGAGGTGTTCTCCCACTCGATCCGCAGGACGCCGGAGTAGTTGGCTCCGCGCTCAAAGGCGAAGGTCAGTTTTTCAACCGGGGTGGAAAACCGTTTCTTTTCCAGATCGATCCGTGCAAGATCCTGTTGCGGATTGTACACGGTTCCCCACTGTCCCACTTGCTTGTTGATGATCAGCTTCCACTGTCCTTCCGAAGGTAAAGTCCAGAGTGAATATGAACCCCTTGGAATTTCCATCCCCCCGAGCTCCAAATCGGCTTCGGTGGTAAAACGTGTGGCCTCATTTGCACCCGTTCTCCAGACCTTATGGTACGGGACGAACTCGCCCATAATCTTCCGCCCCCGCATGGACGGCCTTCCATAGTTGATGGAAATCCTCTTTCCATTAATGATCACCTCGTTTGAGTCTCGGGGCACCGGGATCGGTTGCTGGGAAAGCAGTAGTGGCGAACTGAGGGACGAGCCCAGGACAAGGAGAGTGATCAATATCGAAGAGCTGTTTCGCTTCATATTCAAAAGGTGGTGAGGCCTTCGCACGACAAACCGGGTTCCATCATAGCAAAAAAAGGAATGTTGTGCAACAGCGGACTCAAATTGGTTCGAGGGCTCGCGCGACCATGATCCCGGATTGCTTTTTGTTGCCGGCCAGGTACTCGGCCAGCGTCTTCTCCGTAATGACTACCTTCTGACCGACGTTCGGGGCGTGCATTAAGTGAAGCTTGTTGTTCTGCCAGATCGCGATACCCGTGTGCGCGATATCCAGGCCGGGTATAGTACAAGTGATGGCAAGGATATCGCCGCTCTTGATCTTCGACGCGAATTTCTCAACGTCTGCCTTGGGAATATGGTACAACTCGCGTTTATTGATCTCTGCCTCCTGCCGTGCGATCGTCTTGACAAATTCTGGATGTTCCTTCAATTGCGGATAGGAATCCACGTGGGTTGACATGAAGTCAATCGTCTTTTTGTACGGAACGCCGCCGATCGACTTGGTGATGTCTTTCAAGACGCCCTTTTTCTCATTGTCGTAAATGTAGTCCGAGAAGTAGTGCAACCGACTCGGATAACGGTTAATCACTCCCCCCCGGTAGCGAATGAATTGAAGCTCGGCCTTGTACGCTTCGAACGTCATGGTGTTCTTCTTCACACAACGTGCAAGGGAGAGGGAGTTTTCGCACAACAACACGCAATCGAGTCCGCGCAAGTTGACGACGAGGCGTTCCTCACCGGGTGCTTCCAGCGAGTGAGCAACGTAGTCAGCGCCCAGGAATGATTTGCCGATTTCAACGATCACCTCGTTCATGAGCCTCTTGTGCAGATTGAGCGAGACTGCCAGGTCGAATTTCCTGGCGCAGATCAGAGCATCTTCGTCGTCAACAAAGAAAAGCGCGTTGAAGTGTGACCTTCCCGGCAACAGAGGAACGCTAGCTGCAAAGGGTATGGTTCCCAGAAAAGTGCGCCTGTTCACCGTTGGATCCTTTCTTACAGAGCCATTCCCACGCCAGCAGTGAGAAGAAATCCCGAATAATCAAACTCAACGGTCGTGGTTTCCGTTGTATGTTCTCCGAACCGTGTGACATCTCCGCCGAGCTTACCAAACTGGGCAACCCGGTATCCCGCCTCAAACCGAAAAAACATGGGTCGGACAATTGGGACATCCGCACCAAGGAAAATGCCAACAGTGACTTTGGATTTCTTGTATGTTCCGCTGGTCTCGGCGAGAGGAATTAGCGTTGGCTCCCCGCCGACTTTTACCGTTCGCGTTCCGTACGCTTCAGCCGTCGCTCGCGCAAATGTCAGAGCCATATCCACCTGAAGGTACCATTGAAGAAAATATGGTTGTGCTGAAGGAAAATGCGCGATGCCCAGAGAAACACCACTCGAGCCAACAGTCCGGATCAATGACAAGCTGGCCTCCGGGCTGTTGTACGAAGCTGTGACCCTTTTCGAGTTGTAGAGCGCCGTGAGGGAAAACGCGAATTCTCTATTCAAACGGTACTGAACCCGTCCGGAAAAAACGGGTGACCACTTCATGGAAGCAAACGCTCCAACCGGTATGCCCTGGCGATTCCATCCCTCAGCATCCGCGCTGTTATCACCGTCGACGTCATCGAGGCTGAGGCGGGCATATCCAACAGAGCCACTGATGGACCAACTTCGATCTTGCGCGTTAAGGTGTCCGGGGCGGGTGCCGAACGCGAGAGCGATAACGGTAAGCCAAACGAGTGTGCGCCGCGGGCTGAGCCGCGACGCGCACGCGTGAATGTTAGAAGGGGGTTTCATCGGTTGGCTCGGGCGGCAGGAACGCAGCCTCACGGAACCGCGTGAGGTTTTCGAATCGAGCATATTGTTTGATGAAGGCGAGGCGTACTGCGCCCGTGGGGCCATTGCGTTGCTTCCCGATGATAAGCTCGGCCATCCCTTCGGTCGGCTCTTTCGTCTCGGGATCAATGTCGATCCCGAACATCTCCGGGCGATGGACAAAGATCACAACGTCCGCATCCTGCTCGATGGCGCCGGATTCACGCAGGTCGGCAAGCACCGGGCGCTTGTCACCGCGCAGCTCGAGAGCCCGGTTCAACTGAGAAAGGGCGACGACGGGGATGTTCAATTCTTTGGCGAGCGCCTTAAGAGAGCGCGAGATCGACGAGATTTCCTGTTCACGGCTCTGTGCGTTCTTCGGGCCCTGCATCAACTGGAGATAGTCAACAATGATCATGCCGACATTGTGCTCGACCTTGAGCCGGCGCGATTTGGCGCGGATCTCCAGGGCTGAAAGTGCCGGCGTGTCGTCGATGAGAATTTTCGCCTTATAGAGTTTTCCAATGCTCGTGCTCAGCTTTCGCCACTCGTCCTCCGGCAGCCGGCCAGTACGGACGCTGTGCGCGTCAACCCGTGCCTCTGCACAGATCAAGCGCAGGACGAGTTGCTGGCTGGACATTTCCAGACTGAAGAAGCCGACCGGAATATCATGAAGGATGGACGCGTTCCGCGCAATGGAAAGCACGAGCGCCGTCTTCCCCTGGCTGGGTCTTCCGGCAACGACAATCAGATCTGATTTCTGAAATCCGCCCGTGATATTGTCGAGCTCCGTGAAAGCCGAGGGCACGCCAGTCACGCCGCTGTGCTTGCCATGGATACTCTCGAGCATCTCCATCGTGCTGTGCACAGCGGTGTTCATCGAGACGAAGTTTTTCTTCATGCGCTGCTCGGAGATCTGGAAGACCTTCTGTTCAGCTTCGTCAAGAAGATCAAGCGCATCTTCGGTTTCTTGATATGCGCGGCTGGCTATCTCGGACGACGCGGAGATCAGCTGGCGCATCAACGCCTTCTCGAGAACGATGTGTGCGTGATATTCCATGTTGGCGGCAGTCGTTACCCGCGTGGTGAGTTCCGTCAGGTAGTACTCACCGCCGACCTTCTCCAGCTCGCCCCGGCGACGCAGTTCCTCGATGAGCGTAATCAAGTCGACAGGTTCGCTGCGCTCGAAGAGCGCTATCATAGCGGCGAAAATGCGCTGGTGGGCGGGCTTGTAGAACGATGAGTCATCGAGAATCTCAATCGCCTTGGCAATGGCTCCTTTTTCAATGAGCATCGCACCGAGCACTGCCATTTCGACGTCGACCGCCTGGGGCGGGACGCGCCCACCCGCCTCTTGCGTTCGGGCGAGACCTTCGGCTGGCACCTCGGGTGAGGCAATATCAAATAGTTTTCTGGGTTCTGCCATAAAGTAACTCCTTCAATCTAAATAAAACCAAATTCTCCGACATTCTCAATGATGTTCAAATACCTTTTCGCCGGCTTCGATTCGTACATCAAGGCGATTGGACTCGGGCGGCAGCGGACACGTGGCGTACGGCGTGAAAGCACACGGCGGATTGTATGCCTTGTTAAAGTCAAGTATCAACTTCCCATCCTTCGGTGGTTTGCTGTAAAGGAAACGGCCGCCCCCGTATGTGTCTTTTCCGTTCGTCTTATCTCCAAATATGAAGAACAAGTCCTCTGAGCCCGTTTCGAGCACAGGCTCGAGACGATATTCTTTTCCACCGATTGTGAAACTTGCTACACCCGGCATCACATAGTCCTGGGGTTGGTCCGGAATGACCGAAGGAACCTTGACTTTCTTCGGTGGATCGTACGGCTCCCACCGCGCTTCGATGCGCCATTTTCGGGACACGGGAAAGCGCTCGATTCCTGTGAAGCGTTTGCGTTCCTCCGCGGTGCTGTCCCACATGCGCAGAGCATATCGGTCTGAGCGCTTGATGATAATGAACGCGCGGGAGCCAATCTCGACTTTGTCTGGTCCATCCTTGTCTGCATCGGTCCTGAGCGCGCCCGAGGAAAACGGCTTGCCAGAAAGTTTTGCCTCGACGTTTGGAGCTGCTTCAAACGATACTGTTCCATTTTGCAGCGTGAGCGATCCGATGGAGGGGACTTCATTCCTTCCCTCTTCTAACCAGTCGAGTGCGATAAGCGATAGCCAGCCGTGATCTCTCTTGAGGCTGGCAATCCGCCGCTCGTGCCAGGCCTGGATTTCCTTTTCGTGGGATATCGCAGCCGTGTCCTGCTGAGGAACAAGCGGGAGTGGCCGCGAAAAAGTGGCAGCAGGGAGGAGAACCAGCATAAGCAACGCAACGATGACGCTTCGGAGGAACAAACATCTCATCAACATAGGCCTTCGTAAGTGTTATCGGTTGTTAGAGAGTGAGGGACAAGAGAACGATGCAAAGAATGATGAGAATTGGTACGACCTGTGCGATCCATTGCCACTGGGCGTCTCGTTTCAAGCCCCTCACTGCAAGGTAGAACAAGCTTCCAATGATCCCGAGAACGACGGCCACCATGAAGAGTAAGAATGGCAGCGCAAAGAAGAATCCCTCCGGCGGAAGTGCCAGGACCGCCATTCCGACGAAGAGGGCTGCGAGTATCAAGAATAGCCTTCCGATGAAGCGATCCACGGTGATCAATATTGTCTTTCCTGTAGCCATGTCCGCCGGCGGTTAGGTGCTTTCGTCGTTTGCTTGCGATCGTGGCTTCAGCGGATGACAAAATGCTTCTTCAAGTTCTCGAGTGATTTGCAGATGATCTTGTCCCACTGGGGCTTTATGAACAACGAATCAAGCAACGAGCCTACGAGAGGAATCGGCAGTTGATATTCGAGAACGTAAGTGAACTTGGTGTTATCAGCCTGAGGCTCAAAGATCCATTGGGTCTTGTGGGGCACCCCTTTTGTCGCGACACCTTTCCACCCAGCGTTCTGGACGAATTCGTGGATCTCCGTCTCGACATGAGCAGAAACGCCCATCAGCCGAGCTTTGTATGCGTAGCGAGCGCCGTTGCCTTGCTTGAGGTCTGTGGTCGCTCTGAAATCTGAGACGCCTTCAAACCAGTCGGGCCACTTCTGCCAATCAGCCGCATAGCTGAAAACGTCCTGAACTGGAGCCTGGATAACGGTGCTATGTTCGATTCGGGTCATTTGGTCAACCTCCTGTTCACTGGTCAATTGTTGAAAGAGTGCCTAGCCACCCAGAGAACCGCGCAGCGAACTCACCTCCCGAGTTCATAAGGATTGAAATCCAAAGTGAAAATCAGATACTTAATTCGATAGGCATTATCCGGTTGTTTCCTCCAAACCTGGAAATAAGACCCAAAGGCTCCAATGGGATGTCTCAGCATTTTCGAACTTACCGACATACCCCATATCCCCCGCTCATATACTCTATCGCCGCTCACCAAAGAGATCACTCTTTAAGTTTGCTTCCGTGCGGGAACCAGCGTCGGTTCAGCATATCCCACGTGCCGTCGGATCGGATCTGGCGCAATGCTGTGTTGACTTCACGCAGCAGCGTTGTGTTTCCTTTGCGCAGGAGGAGAGCATACTGCGCAGCAGTGTCGGGAAAAGACCGGAAGACTTCAATGCCAATCAACGTCGCGGTGAAATGCATGCCAATGGGGGAATCATCAATCACAAGATCGATTTCACCGATTTGGAGCGCCTGGTACGCGTTGGTGTTGAAGTCAAAATGCCTTACCGGATTCTCCGGCCAGTGAGTTCTCTGGTACGATTCAGCAACGGTTGCCCGGCGAACCCCGATTGTCGCCGACCGCAAATCAGTATCTGTCTTGTCGCTGCATCGCCGTACAAGGACCAGTTCCATGTCGAGGTAGGGATCGCTGAAATCGAACTCACGAGCGCGGTCTTCGGTAACCGTGGCGGCACTACAAATGAGGTCAAGCCTACCGGTCGCCAGTTCGGTGAGCAGTTGAGCCCAGAGCGCGCTCTTGAATCGGACTTCAAGCCCAAGCCGCTGCCCGACGGCGTTGAGCAGATCAACCTCAAACCCGCGAAATTCTGGCGATCCCGGGAGGCCAAAATTCATTGGCGGTGGAGGTGCTTGATCAACTCCGACGATGATCGTGCGCACTGAACCGAGTGGTCTCTTGTTTTGGTTTGACATGGCGGCGCGTCACGCGCTCGTGGGCGGCGGCCAATGTCGCTCCCTGAGATGAAGGCTACTTCTTCCTAACCTGTTTCATAACAGTCTTGATCATTCGCCCGAACTGCCTGTCCTTCTTGCGTCTCTCGACATAGGACATTTGATGAAACTCGGATTCCTTCATCAATTTCATGTAACTCTGGTACCGCTCCTCACTCAACCCTCTGCTTTGAACCGCCATCAGGATTGCGCAACCGACTTCCATGGTGTGAGTGCAATCGTTGAACCGACAATCCTTGGAGAGTTCGTGAATATCAGAGAAGCTATCATCGATGCTGGCACCAACGGCAATCATACCCAGCTCCCTCATGCCTGGCGTATCGATCAGAAGTGCTCCGTTGTCAAGAACTGTCAATTGCCGACGAGCTGTCGTATGTCTTCCTCTGCCGTCCTTTTCACGCACAGGATTTGTCTCAAATACCTCACGACCGAGGAGATGATTTAGGAGTGTAGTCTTGCCCACACCCGATGACCCGAGCAGGCAATACGTCTTTCCCTTTTCCAGGGCCTGTTGCACCGTTTCCAATCCGCTAGCAGTCTTGTTGCTGAATGCGATGACTCTTGCGTCGATGTGAGCTTGCCTGATCTTTGAAATCCTCTTCTCTATGTCTTTGGTACTGACGAGATCACTCTTGCTGAGGAGGATTATTGGCTGGACATGACCTTCGTTTACCATAACAAGGTACCGTTCCATCCGGCGTAGGTTGAAATTGAAATCGCACGACTGGATGATGAAGGCAATATCCACATTTGACGCAATTACCTGGTAGTCAACTTCCTTTCCGGCAGATTTCCGACGCAGGAAGGATTTCCTTGGGAACAGGTCATGAATGATTGCGAGTGTGCCATCATTGTAGTACTGGACGAACGCCCAATCCCCCACACATGGGAGGTCGTGACTTGAGTCGGCACAGAAGAGGAGCTTGCCTGTAGGCTCCGCTTGAACTTCATTCTCCTCATTCCTGACGAGGTATCGGTCCCGGTCGACTCTGGTGATTCGTGCGACGCCGCAATCCGGTCTCTGCAACTCCTCTCGCTTCTTTTGAAACCAACGATCAAATCCGAGGTCTGCCAGTTCCATTTGCTATTCTCAGGACGATCAGTAAATACGGTCCGCCGCCGGTTAGCCGCAGTGTGCCGTAATTAGTCCAATACTTTGAGGGTGACCTTTCTTTCAAAGTAGTTTCCAACCATTCCTTCCCTTGCTTTGCCCTTAACGGATTCGCCTCGCGTGAGCATCCCCTGGAGGACGATTTGCGCATCCCGTGCAGAATCTGAAGGGCGAATTGTCATCGGTAATACGGAGAGGTCACAATCTTCAAATCCTTCAAATTTGTCACCGACAAGCCGGCACGATGCCTGAAGGTTCACATCCCATCCCGGTGCGAACTTCGAGAGTGAACTCGATTCAATGGTCGTCGGATCGACATAGATCCACCCGTTTCGATACGGCGCGATTGTGCCGTTTTTCTTGTAGCCAATGACGGTGAGAACAGTGAGCGGTTCATGCCGCTTGATTTGAAGAAGGAAACTCCCATCGGGCTGCCGGAGGGATTTCCTGGAATCCTTCTCGATAATGTCGATAATGGTTTTTCCCTCATCGGTCCACGGTCCATTATTAGCGTGGCAGGCAAGGCAATTCTTTGACTTTGTGAGAATTCCAACGCCGGGCGGATAAGCGTAAGCCTTTTCCTGATCGAAAATGACTGATGGCACAGTCAAAAGAAGTACCAGGAGAACAGCGAGAGAAGCAAGAATGATCAGTTTCACTGTAAGTCCCTCCTCAGATTATACCTTGTGATCGGCACATTGCGCCTGACGTTTGGCCAAAGCACGCAGCGGTTTTGCGAGCCATCAAATGATCAATTTCTTTGTGAGCAAAACCGTTGAGCGAACACTTTTGTGATGGCCAATCTTGTTTCTCCTTCGCACCAACCAAATGAGCGAGCGTCGTAGCACCTGCTGTTATGTGAAGCGGCGGCACGCATCCTTGCGTATATTTGGAAGTTGACTAATTTGGTAAACTATATTATATTGCTCCAGAATCGAAAGGAGTCAGGCCATGAGGTCCATTGATACGATCGACTTTGGTGAAGCAGTAAAACAACAGCGAAAACAACTCAGTTTGCCGCTAACTCGATTAAGTTCTCGGCTGAAAGTCACAAAAGGCTACCTCTCACGTCTGGAATCGGGCAAAGCTGTCCCATCCGTGACGATGGTGAAGAAGCTTGCAAAGTTGCTGAAGCTTGACTCGACGAAACTTGGCATACTTGCTGGCTACCTTCCTTCAGATATTGAAAAGATACTCTACACAAATCCCGTGGCGGCACCTGCCATTCTTCGTGAGACATTCGGAGACTACGATGAAACCGCTTCAAGCACACAAAAGGCCCACTATGAACTAGAGCAGGCCGATTGCTTCAAATGGCTTGATGAACGAAAGAGCAATAGCATCCACGCAATTGTGACAGACCCGCCTTATGGATTGAAAGAATACACCGCAACCGAGAAGGCTAAACTCCGCAATGGCAACGGGGGCGTCTGGCGAATTCCACCAAAATTGGATGGATATGAACGCCAACCATTGCCTAGGTTTACTATTCTCAACAATGACGACAAAAATGAGTTGAAACGCTTCTTCTCTGATTGGGCACAAAAGGTCCTGAAGGTTCTTGTGCCCGGTGGACATGTTTTCATTGCGACGAATCCGTTGCTCTCTCACATTGTGTATGAGGCAATCGAGAGAGCGGGGTTTGAAAAGCGTGGAGAAATCATTCGCTTGGTTCAGACGCTTCGTGGTGGTGACAGGCCAAAGAACGCACACAAAGAATTCAGTGATGTGACTGTCATGCCCCGCTCCTGTTGGGAGCCGTGGGGCCTTTTCAGAAAACCTTGCGAAGGTCGCGTTCAGGACAACCTTCGGAAATGGAAAACAGGTGGATTACGTCGGATTTCAAATGATCAACCATTCTGTGACATAATCAAAAGTTCACCGACGAGAACCGGCGAGCGAGAAATCGCCCCACATCCTTCATTGAAGCCACAAGCGTTCATGCGCCAGATTGTAAGGGCGGCTTTGCCGCTTGGTCAAGGTGTCATTCTTGATCCGTTCATGGGGGCAGGCTCGACGATCGCTGCCGCTTGCGCTGTCGGTTACAGAAGTATTGGGATCGAGTCTGACCCTGAGTTTTATCGCATTGCGGTAAAAGCAATTCCACAACTTGCCGTCCTGCCAATAACGGGACGTATGAGTGGATCGAATCCTGAGACGTTAGTCGAGTCTCAAGAGCAGCTATTTGTGTTGAGCTAGAATCTGTTTGTGCTTGCCGACCCCATATTCTGGCAACCTGTAAAGAAAATTGCGACGAAGCTTTTCCAGACCGGTTGTCATGATCGATGCGGTTGGCGTCCGCCTTGATTCACCCTTCCGACCAGAGAACGACCAATCCTTCTTGGTCAGCTTGGCACAAAGAATCTCAACAAAAGTGAGCGGCAGCACTTGGTCGTCCTCCTGTTTGCCCACCACGTACCTGAAAACCATTAGCCAACAGTTTTCCGGATTGTGTCCTTGCCAGCCGCCTTGATGAATGGAAGCCTTCACCTCTATGCCTTCATCACCCTTGAGGACGAGGTTTGAAGAGTAATGGCCTTTTGGTAACAAATCGGGATGTCCCCCGATCTTGAGATTGGCGACAAGGGAAGTAGAGCCACGGGCAATGTTCTTGACAATGAATTCAGAGAGAATCCCTGACAGCGAGTTGCCAAGGAGTAGCTCTTCCAGCGGTCGAAAACCGCTTGAAGTGAGATAATTGTTGACTCCATTGAAAAGCCGATAAGTTTCTGAAACCGCCTTAGACACCTCATCGACAGTGAGATCATAAGGGAGCTTGACTTTTCGGTTGATGTGAGTGGGTTCGAGTTGAGTGGATCCTGCCATAATTGCCTGTAGTTGGTTGGTAATGGGCTTGCATTGAATGTACGAAAAATATCTTTGGGTCTATTTGAAATCAAATGCGTGCCGCCGTTTTCACATAACGTCTGCGGCATTGAGCGAGTGAATGAGCCTCTAATAGCTTGAACAGTCATTTGAATTAGTAATAGCCTCCCAACAATAGCCCGCGGGCGCCGTTTTGCGGTTTGTTAGGCGCCGTTTGCCGCTGAAGAAATTTGGATTCACTTGATAATTCCGATTTCGCGGAGAATGAGGCTCCCGAGGTAAGCTATCCCGCCGCCCGTAAATCCCCACTTTATGAGTTCTTTGAGAATTTCGATTCTCCGCTTCTTGTGTTCATCGCGTCGTTTGCGTTTGGCTTGAAGATTCGCCTTTTCGATCGTGGATTCGATCAAGCCGCAAAAGCGAGATGACGCACTATTGAAGATTGATTCGACCTCAGGATGTAACGCTTGTGCAATCTCGCGAGGTCGCATCGTGGCGGCAAAACTGGAATCGCTGTTCTTTGCTTGTTCTCTCCTGCTTGCAAGCACAGTTTGGATTTTGGCTTTCAAGACCTTGACGTGAGATGGCAAGATCTGGTCACAGTGAGGCATTATGATGGATTTCATATCCTCGATGAAATCGGTTCCGATCTCGTTGGCGTACTCAGCATAGAGCCGATGGCGTTGCACAAACGGCTGGGCTGATTTCTGAAACTCCGGCGAAGCCGAAAGGCGCGACAAGGACTGAGCAAGCCGAGTAGCCCTTTCGCGAGATTTGCGGCCAAGTTCTGCTTTGAATACCGCGAAGGCTTCGTCGAACACTTGGTCGGGCGGCGGTGACGTCCATAAATTCGCGATCCTGGCTTTAAACCGCGAGAAGAAGGTAAATATCGATTTCATTGGTGACTCCGTTGTGAATCGCGACGCGGCAAATGACGCCTAACGCTTGTTAGGCGCCGGCACTTCTTACTAGCCTTACTGCATTGCGATTGAGAAAACCGTCTCCTTCAGTGCGCCTCAAGAAGGCATTACGCCTGCTCGTCTCCATTCTTCTGAGAGAACAAGTGATCTCGCACTGCTCGATGGCATTCCTTGCATCGGCGTATTCAGCTTCCATACGTTCGAGGTCTGCCGGAGTTCCATGATTACCAACCAGTTGTCTGCAGACAGACCGAAGATAAGGCGGTTGTGAGCCGTCGAACGCAAGTCGTCGAGCAGTATCGAGCAATTCTGCTGAGGGAGAGTGTTCCAACGAATTGAACCACTCGATGATCTGGTATTTCTGGTAAGGGTAGACGGCCTCTGGAGAATTCAAAAAGGCAGTGATACTTGTTTCAACAGACGCAGCAGCACCCACGGCCTTGAAATATCCAAGCACGGCCTGGCCTTCTTCCGGATGTTTTTCAAACAAGGTACTAGAGTGGTCGACAGCGAAGCCGTCAGATTGTGCCCCGAGTCGCTTAAGAAGAAAACGGAAGAGCGTTTTATCGAAGTTGGCGTCACCGGAGTCGATAAAGTAGGCTTGATAGGCTTCTCGGATGAGTGCAATTGGTGTGTTCTCGGCCGAGCCCGCTAACATTTCTTCCGCATCAGTAAGAGAAAGGTAAGGGTTGCCTGGGCCCAGTAGAGCAACTACTTCTCGGATGAAGTTGTGCCGCACACTCATTAAAATGGGTAGGACACCCTCAATGATTTGACGTGCGGTATCAGCCCGATGAATCTCAGATTTGGCCGACTGTAAATTCAATCCGCGCTTGCGCAGGAGTTTTGTCAGATCGACGAGGGCTTTTTTTGCTTCCACTTGAGTTCGGCAGAAGATACGAATGTCGTCGACATAACGGAAATGGGTGTATCCCATCGCACGTAAATTCTGGTCGACATTATTGAGATAAAGCTTTCCTAGGATATCTGAGGGGCTCTGACCCTGTGGAATACCGCGTCCAGGTACCTGTGCCCAGCGTTCTAAGCAGGAACGCAGCAAAGCAAGAATATCATTGGGTGCGTTTATCTGTCGGAGGTCTGATATGAGTAAGTTGAGGTCAACGTTCTCGTAGTATGCGGTGATGTCGGCGAGGACAACAAATGAACTGCCCTCGTCTATCTTCTGAATGCTTCGGGTTCGGAATTCTTGCCAACCACCGAAGCGGCTCTGCAGCCATTCAGGATTAGCTGGGTCGGACCGAAACCTATACGAGAAATCCATCGTGCCCTGGGATGGAGCCAGATGGTGGTGAATGTGATCAAGGCACGCGCCAACACAAGCAGCATATACAACTCTATCAGCCATCGAGAGATGTGCACCAGGACGTACGGCGCCTTTTCCTTTTGGCACATCGGCAATGAATGCACTACCTGGATTGAAGCTATCATTGCGGATCGAGGCTGCGAGCCCGGTGATCCAACCGGCCAAGTCCTGTTCAATAATCGCTACTTCAAAAGGGTGGCGAATGAAGATTCTGTCGGGGATGTCGTGCTTGACACGACGCCATGCTAGATTGAGATCGAGCAAATTTGCTTGTGCTCCTGACATAGATGATCCTTGAGAAGTGCTTGCGCCTAACCCTTGGGTTAACGAATCGTTTATCCGCGCAAGAGCGCATAGTTAACGGAAAAATTCGGTTATTTCGCTTTTGTCCGAGATAACTTGCCGGCCCCCCATGCAAATCATTTTATGACTGAAGGTGCACCGGCTCGCTTCTCTATCCAATTGCGGGTGAGACCAGCAAGCCAATAGAATACGTAATCGCCGCCTCGCCGAGGCCAACGAGCGTCATCTCCGTCCCGCTCTTGAGCCACGAGCGGCCCGTGACCAGTACCTTCGACGCGCCGACGGCAAAATGTGCGACCGTGCTCACGATAAGGGAAATAAGGAGCGCTGTCATGCCTGAGCTAAACAGGAAGGGAATGACTGGCACCGCCGCGCCAATCGCCGTGCTCAGCGTAGCGCTCACCGCAGCGCGCCATTCGTTGGGAAACGTTTGCTCCGACAGCCCAAGCTCCTCATGCGCCATCGTCTTTAACAGCTGATCCGGCTTCTCAGCAAGCCGGGTCGCCATTGTCCTGGCTTCCTCTGCGGTGAAGCCTTTAAGCTGGTAGAAGAGCTCCAGCTCCTCGCGCTCTTCTTCGGGATTTTCTTCAATCTCGCGCTGCTCGCGCTCCATTTCTGCTTCATAGATCTCGCGCTCGGATTTCATCGCGAGATACGCGCCGCTTCCCATGGAGAGCGCCGAGGCGATAGCCGCTGCAAATCCGCTCAAGAGCACGAACTCGCTGTTCGCCTGCGTAGCTCCCGCCACGCCGCTTACAACGCCGAAAGCCGCGCCGAGCCCATCGTTAACACCGTAAATAGCCTGGCCAATCCACCCTCCTGCTCGCACGTGCCACGTTTCCCTGCCGAGGATAGTATCCAGCCGCCGTTGAGGATGGCTCGGACGGCCTTCAAATTCCTCCAGCAAACGCGAATGAGCATGCTCGTCGCGTTGGGCTTCCAAGAGTGATGAGCGATCTTTCTCCGTTTGCGCATTTGCCAGGAGCGCGTCATAAAGCTTGTCGGCCTGGCTCTCGCCCGCTTCAAGCATCTTTGCCGCGACCTCAGCGTCGCTCTTGAGCAAAATCCACCGCCGGATGCGATCGATGAAGGATTCTCTATACGCGCCGGGGTCAGCGCCAAGCTCGCGCAGGCGCCCTGCCCATCTCTCCGCGTGCCGCTCCTCGGCTTCCGCCATGCGCTGAAGGATTGCCCGTTTCTCGGGATTTCGCTCGCGCTGCGCGAGCGCGCGGTAGTTCCGGGCGCTGAGCATCTCATCGCGCCACGCGAGCCTGAGGCCCGTTATGAATTGCTTGTCTTTGTTCATTGAAAGCGATGAAATAGAGCCCGCAAGAAAACAACGATAGTCATCTCGAGCGAAGTCGAGAGATGTTTGTGGGATACACCTCGGTACACGCTGCGACCCCATTCAGCGTGGCTAATTGTCCTTTTCGCCTGCCCTCATTTCGTCGTACATCTTCCATTCCAACTAGATTTAGTCCCGCTCGCCCGAGCGGGATTGGAATGAGAATCCCGCCCTCTTTTGGTGGGATCCGGGACTTGTTGACTCCGCTACTGATGCCTACTTCATTTCGTCGTACATTTTCCATTCCAACTAGATTTAGCCAGCGGAGCGCAGCTAAATCTATCGTTGGAATGAGAATCCCGCCCTCTTTTGGTGGGATCCGGGACTTGTTGACTCCGCTACTGATGCCTACTTCATTTCGTCGTACATTTTCCGAATCCACTGGACATCTTCCCAGGTCGGCTTCTTCCAGTTGGGATTGCGCAGGAGCGCGGCGGGGTGGTACGTTACCACCAGCTTCATCCCGCGGTAGTCATGTACCTTGCCGCGCATATCGTTAAGGCCGGCGGTTGTGCGAAGGAGGGTCTGCGCCGCGACGCGGCCGAGGCACACGATGATCTTCGGCATCATAATCTCAAGCTGTTTCCAGAGATACGGCTCGCATGTATCGATCTCAATCGGCTGCGGGTCTCGGTTATTTGGCGGTCGGCATTTGATGATGTTACAGATGTACACGTCCTCGCGCTTGAGCTGAATCGCTTCCAGAATCTTGTTCAACAATTGTCCTGCCCGCCCGACAAACGGCTCGCCTTGCAAGTCCTCCTCAGCTCCCGGTGCCTCACCAATGAGCACGATGCCGGCCTTCGGATTTCCCACACCAAAGACAAACTTGGTTCGAGTGTGCCCGAGGGGACATTTCACACAGTTGCAGATCATCGAATCGAGTTCGCCCAGGCTCGCGGCTGACACCCATGGCTCGTTCGGATAGGGGGGGAGCTGATCCTGCGGTGAAGGTGGCTTCGGTGCCACGAATCCAAACAGGTCGGCACCTTCTGCAACTGGCGGGGGCTTCTTCTTCACTGACATTGGCTCCTCCTCTGCCTTTCGCGTTTCAGGTTCCGGGCTGGTATTGATTGTATTTCCAAACAACTCCTTCTGCTGGGTCAAGGCTTGTTGGATATCGGTCAGGAGTCTTTTGAGTTCGTCGTCGGTGTTGGGCATTCAGGCAGGAATCGGATTAAAGGCGAGAATAGGACACGGAAAATGATGACCCAGCGCATGACCGCGGAAGAAGACATGAGAAGCGCCTTCCGCGTCAATCTGCTTGATCTGTCAACTTCCGCGTCCTATTCAGTTCTTCACAGAAACTTCTTGAGCCGGTTGAGAATCTCGTTTGCTACATCAAGCTTGGACATCAGGGGGAACTTCTCGGCTTTTCCTTTCTTGTCGATGACGGTCACGACATTGGTGTCGGTGCCGAATCCCGCACCCTTGTCGGCGAGAGAATTCAAAACGATGAAATCGAGATTCTTTTTTTTCAACTTCTCCTTTGCCCCGCGCAGCTCATCCTCGGTCTCAAGAGCAAAGCCAACCAATACCTGACCTTTGCTTTTCTTTTGACCGAGGGATGCGAGAATGTCCGGTGTTTCTTTGAGAGCGAGGGTGAGACTTTTTGCTGCAGATTCCTTCTTGATCTTGTTGCGCGCAGGAGCTTGAGGCGTATAGTCCGCGACGGCGGCCGCCATAATCACTGCATCCGCTTTCGTCGCGCGTTTCAACACTTCTCGCTGCATGTTGTCAGCCGATTCCACATCAATGCGGGTAACACTGCGAGGGGTCTCGAGATGAACAGGTCCGGTGATAAGAGTAACTGTGGCGCCGCGAAGCGCAGCCGCGTTGGCGAGAGCAAACCCCATCTTGCCGGATGACCGGTTGCCGATGAAGCGCACGGGATCGATCGCCTCGTGCGTCGGTCCGGCGGTTACGAGAATTTTCTTGCCTTTGAGATCTTGATGCGATTTTTCGAGGACGCGGTCGATCTCTTCAAGAATGAGCTCGACAGCAGGAAGTCTCCCGGGTCCCTTGAGACCGCTGGCATGCTCGCCCTCTTCCGGCGGAACGAGGAAATAGCCCCGCTCCTTGAGCCTTGCGACGTTCTGTTGGGTGACGGGATTGATGTACATGTCCGCGTCCATCGTCGGAGCGAGGACGATTGGACCCGTGCTTGCAAGCGCGATGATCGTGAGGAGATTGTCCGAGAGACCGTAGGTCAGCTTGGCAATCGTGTTTGCCGATGCCGGGGCGATGACGAAAACGTCGGCCCAGGTAGCAAGATCGATATGCTGGGTGCCGACGGCTGAGCTGGTTGACTGGTTGCGGGTCCAGAGATCGGAGGCAACCTCGTGGCCCGAAAGCGCGGAGAACGTGAGGGGCGCAACAAACCTCGTTGCGGCCTCTGTCATGACAACCTTCACGTCTGCACCTGCTTTCTTCAGCTCACGGACAAGGTAGCAGATTTTGTAGGCGGCGATCCCGCCGGTTACCCCCACCAGTATGTGCTTTCCGCGAAGCACGGGACACCCTATTCTTCAGGTTCTTTCTCTTTTTCCTTCTCTTTCGGCTTCACTTCGGGTTGTTCCACGACCTTGTAGCGCCATTTGACCTTTTTGGCGCTGACTTCCTGAAGAGCGACATCTGCTGGTTTCGGGCGTTTCTCGAACTCGAGACTGATCCTCAACTGATCGGGATTGGCGCTCACGTCCATTTCATCCTCCGATTCAGTCGTGTTGCTGAGCTGGTTTAACGTCTCAATCCGCTGGCCGAGCTCGAGTTTGATCTCGGTGTGAATCTGCCGCGCGCGCTTCGACGCGATCACAATGGCTTCATACACATCGCGAGCAGATGTAGAAAACTGCTCCATATCGATCGGTTTTATAGGCACGATTTACCTCCAGTGAAGTAATGACAAAAAAGTGTTTCCTCTGATCGAGGCTCCTACAGTGGCACAAACCCTAGCTGCTTTGCAACGATCTGTTCAACCTCCTGGACTGCTGTTTGAAGATCATTGTTGACGACTTGATAATCGAACTGATTTCCCGTCTCCAGTTCCATGGGCACGCGACCCAATCGTCGCTTGATCGTTGCCTCGTCCTCGGTTTTCCTGTTGAGCAAGCGGGACCGTAACACTTCGAAGCTCGGCGGTTTGACGAAGATCAAGACGGCGTCGCTCGGATAGTGGCGTTTGATCGAAATGGCGCCCTTGACATCGATGTCGAAGAGCATCGTTTTTCCCGCCGATAACGCTTTGTCAACTTCACTCTTGAGCGTGCCGTACAAGTTCCCGTAAATCTCTTCCCACTCCACCAGTTGGCCTGCCTTGATTCGCCGTTCAAACTCCTCGCGCGGCAGGAAAAAGTAATCTCTTCCCTCAGTTTCGCCTGAGCGGATCGGCCGCGTTGTCGCCGAGACCGAAAAGAGCAGCGACGGGTACTTTGCCAGAATTGCCTTGACGATTGTCGTTTTTCCGGCGCCGCTGGGCGCAGAGACGACAATGAGTTTTCCTCTGGACATTCAGGATAAATTAGGTCATCGAGCCATCGGGTCATTGAATCCCTGTGCGGAAATTCAATGGCTTGATGACCCGATAGACAAACGATCAAATTCCTTCACTCAATATTCTGTAATTGCTCCCGGATCTTCTCCAACTGCTCTTTCATCTGCACAACGAGATGAGCAATCTCTGCGTCGTTCGTTTTCGAGCCAATGGTGTTTGCTTCGCGGTTGATTTCCTGCACCAGAAAGTTCAACTTCCGTCCGGCAGATTCCTCACTGGCAAGGGCCTCGAGGAAAAACTTATTATGGCTCCGGAAGCGGACACACTCCTCGGTGACGTCAAGTTTGTCAGCAAGGAGAGCAATTTCGAGCTCGAGGCGATTCTGGTCAATAATGTTCTTGTCTTCAAGCAGCTGTGTGATCCGTTCGTTGAGGCGCTTGCGTTCTTCGGGAATTCGCTCCTTCGAAAGAGCCTCGATCCTGTCAACGGTTTCATTAAGCCGTCGAATCCTGGGCTCGAGATCCTTTACAAGCTCACGCCCTTCGTTCTGCCGCATTGCGTTGAAGTCCTTCAATGCACTCTGCAGGGCCTCTCGGACAACAGCCCATTCGCGTTCGTCGGATTCGATTTCACGCGGGACCTCAAAGACCTCTGAGAACTTCAGCAAGTGCTCGAGTTTGACCGTTTCGTGAATCTTCGTCGCTTTGCGAAGCTCATTCAGAAGCTTCGTATAGGCGCGTGCCGCTGACTTATTTACAGATAGCGGGGGGATTCCGTCCGACTCTTCTTCAACAGTCACTGCAATCGTCAGGTTTCCCCGGTTCACGCACGCACGAACAATGTCCTTGACGTCCTTTTCACGCTGCGAGAGGGCTCGAGGCAATCGGGTCGTTACATCGAGGTACCTGCTGTTCACACCACGCGCTTCCACGGTAGCGGTGATCCCGTCCCGCGAAAGCTCGGCGCGGCCAAAACCGGTCATGCTAGCAATCAATGTTGCGCCCTCGTGAGTACAAATTCCTCCATTTCAAGTAGAATTTACGCAAAATTCGAAGAGCGGGCAAGGAAAAGTTCGGAACATGCTATCCACACGGTTATCCACATCGCGACGAGCAGAAATTGATTTTGGGGTGAATTTTCTCAACCTTTTCTTGAGGTGTGGATAACATATGATCGCTAACTACTATACTTTACGACACCTCGCTCGTGATTTGGACAAGAGGCTTGCTGGCGCGGTGATTCACGAGGCCTTCTGCCAAAGCAAAAACGAGCTCTTGGTTTCCCTCAGCTGTGGCAGCGACCGGTGTGCTCTTCTCGTTTCGTGTGAACCATCGACGAACTTTCTCTTTCTCCGCGGTGAGGTTCACCGGGCGAAGAAAAACTCCATTGATGTCTTCTCCAGAATCTGGGGACAACGGGTCGAGCAAGTGTTCATTCAGCCTGCAGACCGGGAGATCGTTGTTCGGTGCAGCGGTGACACGCGTGTGATGATTCAGCTGTTTGGGTCAAAGGCAAACGTTTTTCTTGTTGACGCCGAGAACCGGATCGTTGACGCGTTCCTCCGCCCTAAGGAGACTGTTGGAGGGACATACCAGCCAAAAGTGCGCGATCTCGCCGAAGTGCCGTATACTCCCAAAGAGTTCACAATACGCCTCCAGGCAATTGGCAACATCCTTCTTTCTGCGGCAGTCAAAAAACTCTTCCCGCTCTTGAACAGCGTCCTGATCCGCGAGGTGTGTCATCGTGCGAGCCTGAATGACCGACAACTTGTGGCAGAGCTGCAGGAGGGAGATCAGCAGCGGCTGTATGCATCAATTCTCAATCTCATCGAACAGTTGGAGGGTCTGCCAGCCCCCCGGCTGTACTACCAGAATGAAGAACCTAAGTCTTTTTCTCTCGTACCCCTTGTGTACCTCGAGGCGACGCGCGAGGAGCGATTTGATTCCCTCCACGAGGCGATCAGGACATTTCTCGGAAAGTCGAGAAAACATAAATCTCTTCTGCGTGAGAAAGAAAGGCTGGTCCGGTACCTAGAGCGAGCGATGGAGCGGGCTGGACGAACACTGGAGAAAATCGCCGAGGAAAGTGAACTCCTTGAACGGGCTGCACAATACGAGTTATCCGGAAAGCTCTTGATGGCGAATTTGCATCGGATTGAACCGCGCACGAGCCAGGCGAGTGTCGAAAACGTCTTCAGTCCCGCGCGGGAGACCATCACGATCCGTCTTGACCCGGGCCAGTCACCAGCGAGGAACGCCGAGCGCTATTTTGAGAAAGCGAAAAAAGCGCGTGGGAGTGTCGCGGAGAAGACGAAACACAAAGATAAGACCGTGCAAGAGTGGGAGGGTTTGCGTGACTTGGTCGAGCATCTCTTGCCAATTCAGACGCCGGAGCCGTTTGCGGATTTTCTGGCCAGCCACGATAAGGACCTTGCGCGGGTTGGCTACAAAGCAGAGGTTCGCGGGGCGGATCAACCTCGCGAACAGGTGCCGTTCCGAATCTTTACAGTGGCCGGCGGCTTTGCGGTTTGGGTCGGGAAGAGCAGCGAGAACAACGATCTGCTCACCCTGAAGTACGCGAAACCGAATGATTTGTGGCTCCACGCCCGGGGCTCGAGCGGCTCACACGTCGTGCTGAAAACGGGTACGGGAAAAGGTCAGCCAAGCAAGAGGGCGATTGATGAAGCGGCGAGCATTGCGGCATACTACAGTAAGATGAAGAACACCAAGTATGTTCCTGTCGCCGTAACAGAGAGGAAATATGTGCGCAAGCCGAGGGGGGCTTCACCGGGCACAGTGACAATTGAGCGGGAGAAACTTCTTTTCGTTGAGCCGAGACTGCCGACTGGTGATCAACAGAACTGAGAACAACACGGCGCACGAGAAAAGGAGAACACTATGCAATGGTTCTGGATTGTCGGGTATCTCTTCGCAGTTACCCTAATCATGCTTGGTTTCTCAAAGTGGACGAAACTGAAGGTCGCTTCAAAACAGATTTTCGTGGGTCTTGGATTTTTCGTTCTCATCGCTATGACGGCGGTGGTGCTTGACGAACAATATCACTGGTCAAAGGGCGTGCCGGAGTTGTCGCTGGCAATTCTCGGCTGTGCTATTGTGCTGTATCGAGCGATCGGTATTGTCCAACTCAGGCTTCGCGGGGGAGCCGTGGTGCTTGATCTTGGTCGTGTCCCCATCGGTGAGTTCCTCATTGAGATGATTGTCGCTGGTGCGCTCGCAGCAAACGCCTTGATCGATGGCGTGCGAGCCGTACAGGCGCCGGCGTGGACAATCAACGGCATCTCGTTTGAAGTGCTGGAGCTCTCCGTAGCGTTCGCCGTCTTTGTCCAGGGGGTGACTAGGCGGAGCGTCCGGGAGCGCGGGATATTTCATGGCACGGGCCTGATCCCGTGGGAAAAGATGGACAGCTTCGCATGGGAGGGGTGGAAAGGCAAGTACCAGACGTTGGTTCTTCAAAAACAGAGCTCGATAGCGATGCTCCGGACGGTTACGCTGTCGATTCATGCTGATCGGGCTGACGCCGTAGAGCAACTGCTGCGAAAGCATAATATTGTACTGGCAGGGGAGCCTTCACGGGATAAATCCGGCGATACGCCACAGGGCCCCGGTTCTTGAGCATCCAGGCTATCGTTGTTTTTCCCGCTGCTTCTGTGTAGATTGTTCGGGTCAGCCGAGCAAGGGATTTCACACTTCCATCCACATCAAAAAGGATCGCCGTGCTCCTCACCGTTCTCACACGGACCGGCATCAATCAACACGATGCCGACCTCCTCAAGCGCATCCAGAAAAAGGACCGACAGGCGCTGGGGATGCTCTATGACCGCTATGCACCGCTCTTGTACCCTCTTGCACTTCGCATCGTTGGATCCACGCAGGAAGCGGAAGCGGTGCTTCAAGAGGCGTTTGCCCACGTCTGGGAGAAAGCAGGTGGGTACGTAGCAGACCGAGGTTCGATTTTCTCTTGGATTGTCGCGGTCTGTCGCAACAAGGCCATCGATAAACTTCGATTGAGGAGAGAGAATCAAAGAATAAAGGAAGGGGAACGCGGCTCTCCTCGAAGCGCGCCAGAGCATGCCCCAGATGCCGGTGCCCAGCAGATTCTTGCATTCAAGGGGTATACAGAATCAGTACGGGATTCGCTCAAAGCCTTGTCAAAGCTCGAAGAGCGAATTCTCGAGATGAGCTACTATGATAGTCACAGTCAGTCGGACATTGCCAGGACACTGCGGATGCCCCTGAGCTCGGTGAAATCCAAACTGCGCAGAGGGATCCAAAAATTGCGCCAGGCCGCTCGGAAGGAAGGAGGATCTCCATGAAAACGGAAGAGCGACACTCCTACCTTGAGCTGTGCATCCCGTACGTATTTGGGCGATTGAACCCGGGCAACCGGAAGCAGTTTGAAGCACACCTTGCAACAGGCTGTCAGCCGTGCACGAAGGAATTGGCGGAGCTCCACGAGGCGATGGCACTGCTGCCGTTGTTGTTGAAGCAACAGGCCCCACCATCAGCCATACGGGAGCGGGTGGTCGCAAGGGCAACCACGGGGAAGGCCGAACAGCCCGCAATCGCCAAGCGAGCAGGTGAAATTGGAAAGAAAGAGGGAGAACAGGCTCCTGCTGTCCGAAGCTCGAAGCGCTGGTATGGTTATGCTCTGGTAATTCTCTCCGTACTCATTATCGTTGTGCTTGCCGTATTTGTGAGCGAGTTGATCAACACGATCGGCGGACAGGAACGAAGGGTAGTTGAACTGCAGGGGGAATTGCAGCGCAAGGATGAGGTTCTCAGTGTGCTGCGGTCAGAGCGGCTTGAGATCGCTTTGTTGAACGGGCTTGAGCCAGGTTCGACGGCACGAGGAAAAATCGTGTGGGATCCAGTCAAGAAAACCGCGATCCTCCAGCTCACAAATGTCTTGATAACGCCCGCGAACAAAGAATACCAACTTTGGGCAATCAAGGGTGGCAGGCCGATGAGCGCGGGCACGTTCACCGTCATGAATGACAAAGAGAAGGAAAGTTACTTCAAAGTGGTGAGCCTACCTGCTGGAGAGAAACAAGAAATCGACGGCTTCAATGTGACGCTCGAACCAAAAGGAGGATCGGCGCAGCCAACGGGGGTGGTGTACCTGCGCGGCAAGTAAGAGAAGGATTCCCGAAATCTCCCAGCAAAGCGGGCTAAGATTTCGGGAATCTGTCCGGGCTACGCCAACTCCAGCGCTTGCTCGAAATCTTCAATCAAATCATTAATTCCCTCCACGCCAACCGAAATCCGGATCATCCCTGGTGTCACTCCGTGAGTCTTTAGTTCGTCGTCGGACATGAAGATGTGCGACGAGTAGACTGGAATGCTCACAAGAGTCTCCACTCCACCAAGGGACATGGCGTTGACGGCGACTTTCAGATTGTCGCACACCCGCGCCACAGCTTCGACAGGGGATCGTCCTTTTGAGGGTTTCAGCTCAATGGTCACCATCCCGCCGAAGCCGGACATTTGCTTCCGCGCGAGCTGAAATTTGGGAAACGAGGGAAGGCCCGGATAGAGGACGCGTTTGATTTTTCTATGCTTCTCAAGCGCCCTCGCGAGAGCTAGGGCGTTCTCGTTTTGCTTTCGCACCCGGAGCTCAAACGTCTTGAGGCTGCGAGTGAGCAAATATGCGGCGAACGGATCTGCACAGCCCCCATGGTGTTTCGCCAATCCCTTGACCCGCTTCACGTAGTCAGCCTTTCCCACAACGATCCCCGCCATCAAGTCGCTGTGCCCTCCCAGGTATTTCGTCGCGCTTTCAACAATGACGTCAACCCCGAACGCAAACGGATCCTGGTTAAGGATGGTGGCAAACGTGTTGTCAAGCATTATGAGGATCTTCGTGCCAAGCTTCTTTTCGGCTCGACGCGTTTGGTGCACGACCTCCGCGATATCGACAAGATCGAGTATTGGGTTGGTGGGAGTTTCGAAGTAAACGATCGTTGTCTTTGGGGTCGCAAGCTTTTCGATCTGGTCGAGATGATCGGGATGCACGTACTTCACGGCGATGTTGTTTCTCGAAAGCTCGTCGCGGAACCAGCGATACGTACCCCCATAGAGTGCCGGTGTGCTGATGATCTCATTGCCCGGTCTCGTCACGGCTAAGATGGCCGTTGTTATTGCGGCCATGCCGGACGAGAAGAGAGCGGCAGCTTCGCCTTGTTCCATGAGCGCGATCTTCTCTTCGACATCGTGCACGGTGGGGTTATGGTAGCGCGTATAGACGTACACCGTCGGATCGCCCTTCGCAAAGCGGATTGCGTCCTCAGACGTTTCGAACCGGTATGTTGAAGTCTGATAGATGGGGGTGGAAACGGGACCCTTGAAGGCGTAGAGCTTATTGCCGTGGATTGCATACGTAGAGAGAGACCGAGGCAGCTGTGTCCGTTTCGTTGTTTTCATGGTCTATGATCCTGCGATGTTGTTGGGAATATTCGAGATTGGTTTGGCCAGAAGAAAACCTTGGGCTTCCTATTGTACCAGTATGAACTTCTTCGTATCCGCAAACGCCGGAGAGACAACTCTATAGAAATACACACCGCTGGGAAGGTGAGACCCGTCGAATTCTACGCTGTATGAGCCAGCAGTATGTTCATCATCGATGAGTGTCGCCACTTCCACACCCAGAAGAGTATAGACCTTCAAGGTCACCCTGGTGTTTTTGGGGAGATGAAATCCTATGATCGTCTTTGGGTTGAATGGATTCGGATAGTTCTGCTCGAGGAGAAAAGCCGTGCGCGCCCCCAGATCACTTTGCGGTTGCAGAGGGGGCTTCTGGATAATGAGAAGCCAATCACTTGTGTCTGGTGGTGTGAACCGGAGTGGCCCAACGATTTGGTGAGACTCGGAGCTGTCACCGGTGGACGGGTTGATCCAATAGTAGCGCGAGAAACGGGCCTGCGGAAATGTTCTCAAGGCTATCCACAAGGTATGATGAGGAAAATAGGTGATGATACGATCGTCGGTGGAGGCAATCGGAATGAAGTTCTCCTGTGAGTTGAAGTCAACGAGAAGGTTTTGGGACGGAACCGCGTTGATCCACGGGATCTTGAGCATGATGTCCTTCAAGATCGCCATGTGTGAAGAACCGGGAAAGGCCTCCGCCTCAACAGCCGCGTAGCGCGGCAGGTGTGTGCCCGGCAGCTCGGGGGTGTTCCATTGCCAAATACCGTTCGCGCCGTATGTGATACCGACATGCGCCCCCGACAGTAATGACTCATAGCTTGCCTGCCGGACGTCAACGGCCTGAATACGAGATGTTTGAACGTGACTCGTGTCCCCGGGCTGCCAGAGGTTGCTCGGGATGTCTTCGTACGCGGCCTCGCCATTGAGAAGAGGTTTTGTGTTTTTCTCGTAGTATCCTCTTAACCCGGCTCTCCACGTGAAGTCGCCGCCAGCAACGTGCGATGATTGATACATGTGGAAGTCAAGCCATGTTTCCCACTTGTCGAAAAAATCAAAAGAGGCGCGGTATGCCTTAGGGTGGACCGTGGCGAGATGATGGTTCCCCGAAGCTTCTTTGAGCGTGAGTGCGAACTGAGACCAGAAGTTCCTCTTTTCTGTAGATTCGTACTCATTGTCGCCGCCGATGATCCATATGACGTTTGAGCCGGCGTACCGTGCACCAACGTAACGCGCAAGTTGAAGAGCCTGCGCTGCAGTGAGGGTGTTTGACCCTGTTTTACTTGCGTAGTACTCCATCATTCCAGCCCAGAGTGGAGCGAGCGCAATGACAAACCCGGAATCATTTGCTGCTTGCACGATCCGATCGAGATAGTCAAAATATCTTGGGTTAGGCCTTGAGCGGTCGTCGTTCAAGAAGAAATCCGCACCATAGCGATTTCTGACTCCATTCTTGTAGAAGAACTGATGCGACATGACAACGATTTGAAGGGCATTAAACCCCTTCCTTTTTCGATCGGCTAAATAGGCAAGCACCTCCGGCTCCCGCGATTTCCACGCGAGCTCCCACGCCGTATCACCGAGATAAAAGAACGGTTCAGCGTCTCCATAGGTGAGATAGCGACCGTTGCTGGAAACCTTCAGCCAGCCTTTCGAGTAAAACGGATTCGGACCATTATATTTCTTCACATGAACCTGTCCGCGAACTCCATGAAGCCGTGTATTGTCTGTGTCGCTGCAAGTGATAGAGTAGTCCCAGACTCCCTCAGCGAGAAGCGCAAATCGCACCCGATACGTGCTATCGCCGTCCCAAAACCCACCGACGTTCATGGTTATTCCCCTTGGTCCTGACAGCCGACAGGAGAGGGCAACATCCTGCTGGGGATGCTCATACAGGCGTGACGAGATCAGGGTTACCTCAACCATCCGGTTGGTTGTTTCCTGCACTGTTTGGCCGACCAGAGAGATGTGGCAACAGACCACGCAGGCCATGCAGGTGCTCACGCGCGAGCGAGCGAAACGTGTCTGTCGAAAAGTCATCACCGTTGTATTGGACAGCAACTATCTCTTGAGCAGATTCGTTTCAAACAGTTTGAGAATCCGTTTGTACTCATCCGTCCAGCTTGTTGGCTCGCGGAAACCGTGATCTTCAACCGGATAGACCGCAAGCTCCCAGTTCTCTTTCTTCAGTTCGATAAGGCGTTGAATAAGTCGAACGGCGTCCTGGAAGTGGACATTGACGTCAACCATGCCGTGACAGATGAGGAGCGCACCTTTCAATCCAGCGGCGTAGTAGATCGGTGAGCTGCGTCGATAGGCGAGGGTGTCTTCCTGCGGAATGTTAAGAATGTTGGCTGTATAGAATTGACTGTAATGTGCCCAGTCCGTTACGGGGCGGAGGGCTGCGCCCGCAGCGAAAACGTCTGGGGCTGTAAACATTGCCATCAAGGTGATGAACCCGCCGTAGGATCCGCCATAGATCCCGACGCGTTTTGGGTCAACACCATGCTTCTCCACCAACCACAGCGCACCGTCAACTTGGTCGTCGAGATCTTTTCCCCCCATATGGCGATAAATCGCAGTGCGCCAATTGCGACCGAGCCCTGCACTGGCGCGATAATCCATATCAAGCACCGTGAAACCCTTGTCTGCCAGCAGATTGTGAAACATATACTCACGGAAATAATCACTCCACCACTTATGCGCATTCTGAAGATAGCCGGCGCCGTGAACAAAGATTACCGCAGCGCCGTTGGGTTGCTCTGGTGTATACAGTCGCGCCGGCACGTCGGCCCCGTCACGTGCTTTGAAGGTGAGCACCTCGGGTGATCGCCAGTCGTACGAACGGAATTCCTCGGAAGGGGATGACGTTACTTGCACCGCTTTGGCTCCCGGTTTATTCTCCATCACGTACAAATCGGGCATCTTGTTGCTGAACGAGTACTCGATGGCAAGGCGCTCCTCGGTCGGCGCCAGCGTCACCTCATTCCCGCCTTCCATTGACGTAATGCGCGTTCGCGTTCCTCCATCCAAAAGCATGGAATAGAAATGCCGCTCGCCAAAGTGAGCCTCGTTGGAGCTGAAGTACCACCGCTTCTTATCTCGAGAAATCTGAGGGCTGTAGACCTCGAATTTCCCTTGCGTGAGCTGCGTTTTGATCTTGCCGTCCAGTGTGGCGGTGTAGAGATGAGACCATCCATCTTCTTCGGACTGGAAATAGACTCTTCGCGAATCAGGCATCCAGCCAATGCTCGGTGAAAGCCCGAATCCGCGAACTCCGGGACCGCCGAGCCATGCGTCGTCGTGCTGGCGCTCCACAAAAGTGCTGAATTTAGCCTTCTCAACATCGAGAATCATGATCCAACGATCCTTATTGTCCTGCGAGAAAAGCTGCACAATCGCATGGTTGCCATCGTCAGACCAGAACGGTCCATTGAAGAAGACGGGTCGGGGTTTGGGTTTACTCTTGCTCGTATCGCCGGGCACCTTCGCCGGGACGACGCCGGGGATGTCATCATGCTTCACCTGCATCACAGAATCAAGGGCGACATTGTAAATGTAGAATTCCGTGACGGAGAGAGGTTCACCGACCTTCGTCCGACCTGAAATGTCCTCGGTGAAACCGCTTTCCGTGACATAGCTTGGAACAATCGTTCGCTTTGAATCGGTTGACTGCTGTGTAAGAACAAACGTGATGAACCGCTCGTCCGGAGAAAGGACAAAGGAAGAGGCGGTCTTCTGTCCGATGGAGTACGGCTTGGGTCGTTTCAGTTCGAGCGCTTCCTGCAATTTCCTCCGGGCTTCGCGTTCCGTTTTCCGTTCACGCAAGACCTCAAACAGCTCAAGCTGTTGTTTCTCCAAGAACTTCTGCAGGTCAGTCTTTGATCCTTCTCTTGTTGAGCTTACGGATTGAAGGTTGGTGAGCTGCACCTCAGCGGCTGTTCGCAGATCGCGAAGGAACTGGTTCCCCCCGCGCTCGAACACAACCTTCTGCTCATCAAATGAAAACCGTGGACCCGATTCCGGCGTAACGGTGTTGGTGAGCCGTGTCTCCTTCTTGTGCGGAATGTCGAGCAGGAAAATGTCGCCGTCGCGGATATAGAGCTTCTTGGTCTTGTCCTTGCTGTACGTGCCGAAACGAGAGGGAAGCCTCTTACGCTCCGCGAGCGTCACGCGCCGCGGCGTTCCTCCTTTTGCGCTGGCCACGTACAGCGAGTCGTCTTCATCCCCCTTCTGCCGCCAATTGAAATAGATGTACTGGCCATCTTCCGACCAGAAGATACCGCTGGGTGATGTGCCTATCCATTTTGGATCACGCATGATTGTTTCAATGGTAAGCCACCCGCGCGTTGGATTCGCCGGTGTGCCTCGTTGGTGCGGGTAGGATGTTGAAAGCGAGACGAAGAAAAGTACGGACATGAACATGGAGGAACGAACAAGCCGCATACGCATGTCCCCTGAAGTGAGTGTGAGATGGCTAGGGTTGTGTCAAAGTAAAGAAAAGGGGAGTAGGATTCAACGCTTGGGACTTTGACCCGACAGAACACCTAGCGGGTCATGAAGCGAGTTCCCATCGATTGGAGAACAAGGATGCGCTTTGCCGTGGGAGGATGCGTTGCCAGTATGTCTGCAAGCCACCCCTCCCTGGAGTTAAAGGCTCGATTCAAAGGATCGATAATACAAAGATGGGCGACGTTGCCCTTGAGCATAGTAGCTGATCCCGTTGCTTGTTCAATCTTTGCGAGCGCGCGGGCAAGTGCGTCAGGGTTCTGGGTCATTTGGGCAGCAGAAGTATCAGCAAGGTATTCGCGATGGCGGAAGGTGAGAATAACCAGTACGTATGCGACAACCGGTACCACGAGAAGGGACAAGAGCCAAAAGACGAGCAGAAGAATCTTTTTTATACTCCTGATCTTTGGGAGAGCCAGGCTGGCGGCGCTCCCTTTCGCCGTAGTCAGTTTTGCCCAGTGACTGAGCAAGACGACAGAACCGAAAAGTGCTGTGGCCGCGGTTCTAAGACGGATATCATAGCTCCTGATGTGGCTTATCTCATGTGCAATGACACCCTTGAGTTCCTCGGGAGTCATGGTCTCGATCAGCCCCTGGGAGATGACAATCGAGGCATGTTTTGGACTGCGACCGATCGAGAACAAGTTTGGAGCATCGTCTCGTACGACAAAGACCGCAGGTGGTGGAATCCCGGCCGCCTTGCTGATCTCTGCGACGCTGCCGATCACGTTGCGGTCCCCCTCGAATGTGCGATCAGCGGGTGCCGCCTCAACGGATCTGAGGACGGAATATGCACCCCACTGAAGGGCGGAGAAGGCGGCGCCTACGCCGAGGCACACCCCCGCGATGAAGCCATATGGTGACGTCTCCCCAAGGACCAACAGAGCTTTCGGTTTCCCGAACACATGCGGATCAATATAGGCAAGCTCCTGTGAAACCATCCAGAAGATCAGGATGAACGACGTCGAAGCCATCCAAATGCTGGCTTTGTTCGAATAGTATTCAATTTCTTCCTCGGGATCACCGCTTCTGTAAAAGCGCTCGTTCAATCCGTCAAGGAGATTGAAGACCAAGGATATGACAATCACGACTGCGACCGGAATAGTCAGGAGCTGAAAATTGTTGAACGTCCCCATAAGGTAATCGAATCCGTAGCCGAGCAAGGCAAAGGAAAGGGCGAAACAACCCATCACAAGAAGCGTCAGGGCCTTGTTTCTTAGTTTCTGCTCACCAACATCTCGTGCTTCGAGCATGAGATTCATAGCGGTCCCTGGGGCAATGCGGACCCTGAGGTGGTCAGCAAGGAGACGGGCAAATATCGACGGTGCCTCGCCAATGAAAGAATTGCAACCAGAAGGTATCGAAAAGGACTGCGCAATTCAATCGTCTTGGGCTATTCGGAACTGATGTGTCGTGGGCGTATCTGAGCCGCGCGGTCAAAAATTTCCTGTTTGCTCACACCGGCCTCTGCATACAGGGCAAAGATATTGTCGTCGGGCGTCTCCGGTGGGATCGTGTGGGAAGCAGCGAGAATGTACCCGCCACCATCGGAGGTCATTCCTTCGAGCAAGCGGGCAGTTGAACGGCGGACATCTTGGACTGTTCCATTGGGAAGCAAATCAACCGTATCAATGCCTCCCATAAACGCGAGATCGCGGCCAAACTCCCTTTTCAGCTCAAGCGGATCCATCCCAGGGCAGTTGCACTGGATCGGATTAAGAACATCCAGACCCATCTCGATCAGATCGCCGATGATTGGTCGGAGCGAACCGCAGCAGTGATACGCGACCCAGAGGTTTGCTGATTTCCCCACGTCAAACACCCGCTGAAGCTGCGGCTTGATCTGTTCACGCCACATGCTCGGATTCATCATCAGTGAATCCTGACCTGCCACGTCATCACCCGTCCAGAGCCAATCAAGAGGGTAGCGCCTGCAGGCCCTCTCGGCGAGCTCGACGGAAAAATCAGCACAGCGCCTGAGCATCTCTTGGGCAAGGTCCTTATCCAGAGCCATATCGAGCAAGGCGCTGTTCATACCACGAAGCCGGCAGTACATCTCAAACGCACAGGGCGACACGTCACATCCCACGAACCACCGATCCGGGTCTTTCACAACGGGAGACATCTGCATCAGAAGTTCTTCGCGATGGTCGGACGGAAACCGGTAGGCGAGAACCCGTTCTCGAGCCACGCTCTCGAGCGGGAAGTTCGTGATTTGGTTGAAAGCGCCGACCCGCTCCCATCGAATTCCCCAAAAATCATTATGCCATTCACCCTCATGCTCGTGCACGATACCTTCCATCGCGTAGTTGTTATTCACCCACGCCTGCCGGATGTCGTTACCCATTGCTTCCGCCACGAAGCAGGACGGAATGTCAAGGAGCTTTGCCAGCCGACGTGTTGTCTCCGGATGGAACCACATGAAGATCGGCACGCGATCGACGGGCTTGCGCTCCAGCGCCGCGTGAACACGCTCTTTTGAAGTCATGAGTACGACCCCCCCCGCCCTGTTGAGTCAAAAAATGTCCACGGGGACTAAAAACTCCTGGCTGTGTGAATCATCGCTTTCAAGTTCTCTGAGGGAGTTATCGGCGGAATGGCGCACCCCGCATTGAGGACGAATCGGGGTGTGTCGGCAAAAACTGTAAGGAGCTTGCGCGTTTTCTCTTCGACAAGATCCCGAGTCCCAAGAGCCAAAACCCCGCTTGGATCGATGTTCCCTACGAAGACGGCCCGGTCGTTCATTCTTTCACGCGCCAATGACGCATCGGTCCGGTAGTCGAGCTCGAGGCCGTCGGAACCCGATGCCAGCATGTCATCAAGAATGGCATTCGTGTTGCCGCAGATGTGAAGGATGTAGGGCAACCCGAGCTCGTGTGCACAGTCCACAATCCGCTTCTCGTATGGCAGCGCAAACGAACGGAACATCGACGGCGAAATTAATTCAGGCCCCGCCACGCTGTCGCCGTTCGAGGTCATATGAGCGCCGGTGTCCGCCATCAAACGGATGAACTGAAGCGTAATGGTTGTGGCGTATTCGAGAAGCTGGTGCACAAGCTCGTGACGATCCGGGTTCGCGAGATCAAGCATCCATGGTTCGAGACCGCGGATCATGCTCGCAAGTGTGAATGGCGATTGATCGCAGTTGCCCCGAATCAGGATATCGTCATCAAAATGCTTCTTCAGGATTGCGGTGGCCTCAAGCCACACTTGAACGCCACGGTAGTCACAGATGTTGACCGGCTCCAGACCTCGAACCTCCTCAAGGTTATTCAAACGCGCGCCGCTGACTTGCGCTGGCTGGTCTTCTGGAAAATCAATCGGCACGCCGGCGGCGCCAGCCAGCGTAACCGTGTCGACATCGATCATGATACTGTCGTACTCATATTCCTCGACAGCTTCGATAAATGCGCGAGCCATCTCCTTCGGATCGCTGCGGAATTGCTGCATGGTCATCCCGGCCTCACGAGCAGCCATCATAAAATTGTGAAGCATTACTGGAGTCGTATCAGGCTGTTCGCCTCTGAAGGCGGCCATGATCCGCTGGTATCCGTTCATCATCGTCCTTTTTCTTTTTGCAGAAGGATCAACAGCAGCGCTGTTTGGATCAAAGCGCTGCGCACAAAATGTTGCCGGCAAGAAATATGATTCGGGCCAAAGTTAAGTTCTCGCGGTATGTCTTGGGAATTAGAGTTCGTCTGTTGACTCGACGACAGACCAGGCCCCGTTCTTTCGCTTGAGCCCCATGGGTTTGAGGCCGAACGGCTGAGGCAGTGCGCTCTTGGCGAAATCCATCATCTCGATGCGGTGCGGGATGACCTTGACCAAAATATACTCATTGTTCTCGGGTCCGCCGGGATACATATCGCTCCAGTACGCCCTCCAGTACTTTCGTTTCAGCTCAACATTGTTGTCAAGTGCGGCCTCGCCAATGATTGTTACATAAGCAGTGCTGCGAGGGTTCAGAAACGCGAGCGTGACATTGTTCTGCTTGAGGATCTCGCGAACCTTGCGTGAATTCGGACTCGCGCCGAGCCACACATTAAATTCACCGTCCGGATCAAACGGGTGCATGAGCCGAGCGTTGATTTCACCGGACTCGCCGTGACTCATGAAGAAACAGTAATCTGCTTCCCTGATGATCACTCGCGCCGTAGCCAGGAACTCATCAGTCTTCGGTTGACTCATACGGTGTCCCCTTCCTCATAACATCGTTATAGTTGATGATTGTATTGGTAGCAAATCCGTACCCTGTACACTTTGGGGATCTTGAATGACATTCATCCTCTGGAAATCAAAATTCCCTTCAATCCGAAAACCAAGCGACACGAATGTACACTTTCTTGACCGAGAGAAGCAAGATATTTTGCCTCGTCATTGTTCCAAAACTGAGAAGCGAAGGGAGCGATGCTTGACATTCGACGGGAAATTCTCAATCTTTTTTGTGACTCTGCTGGAATGAGAACTCACCCTACGCCTCTCTCCACAATCCGGAGGTAACTCACCATGCTGCGTAAATGGATTCCCCCCGTAGTTGTTGCATTCTGTGCAGTTGCAGTTTCACTGTTATTGGGCTCAACTCAGGAACGACCCGCTGATCTCGTGATCCGGAATGGGAAAATCCTCACGATGGATGCAAACAAGCCTTCAGCACAGGCGTTGGCAATGCGCGGTGATGTGATCGTGGCTGTCGGAACCGACGAAGAAATCCAGCCATACGTTGGTCCAACAACCGCGGTTATCAATCTGAATAGGAAGCTTGCGATTCCCGGCTTCATCGATGCGCATGGTCATTTTATGGGGATCGGGCAAGCGAAGATGAATCTCGACCTGACGAAGGTGAAGAACTGGGACGAGATCGTGGTGATGGTGACGGAGGCCGTCAAAAAGGCGAAGCCAGGCCAGTGGATTCTGGGCCGAGGTTGGCATCAGGACAAGTGGGACAGAAGACCAAATCCCAACGTCGAGGGATTCCCGACACACGAGTCGCTGAGCAAGGCATCCCCAGACAATCCCGTGATGCTGACGCACGCGAGCGGCCATGCCGGTTTCGTGAATGCAAAAGCGATGGAACTGAGCGGCGTCACCAAATCGACGCCAAACCCATCTGGAGGGGAGATCCTAAAGGACAAGGAAGGTAATCCGACAGGGCTCCTTCGAGAAACTGCGCAGGGACTTGTCTCACGGGCGATTGCGAAAGCGAGCGCAACCATGACACCTGAAGAACTCGAGGCGCAAGCCCGAAAACAGGCAACGCTGGCCGCAGAGGACTGTTTGAAGAAGGGTGTGACAACCTTTGAAGACGCCGGCTCTTCTTTCTCGACGATCGATCTCTTCAAGAAGATGGTTGAGGAAGGGAAAATGGGAGTGAGGTTATGGGTGATGATTAGGGAAAGTACCGATCAGCTGCGGAAGAAACTCTCGTCGTACAAAATCATCAATTTTGGGGACAGGCATCTCAGCGTTCGCGCCATCAAGCGGGTAATGGATGGCGCTCTCGGTTCGCGAGGAGCGTGGCTGCTGGAACCGTACAGCGACTTGCCGAGCAGCACCGGTTTGAATACGACGTCTGTGCAGGATATCACCGAGACGGCCAAGATCGCAATGCAGCATGGATTCCAGCTTTGCGTCCACGCTATAGGTGATCGGGCGAACCGCGAGACCCTGGACATTTATGAGTCGATCTTCAGGGCGAATCCGGGGAAACGGGATCTCCGATGGCGAATTGAGCACGCACAACACCTTCAGCCGAATGATATCCCGCGCTTCGGTGAGCTTGGAGTGATAGCGGCCATGCAAGGGATTCACTGCACCTCAGACGCTCCGTACGTCATTGCACGACTTGGCGCAAAGCGAGCAGAGGAAGGGGCCTACGTCTGGCAGAAGCTGATGAAGTCAGGCGCGGTTATCGCGAATGGAACGGATGCTCCAGTTGAAGACGTAGACCCGATTGCGAGTTTCTATGCGAGCGTGTCGAGAAAGCTGAAGGACGGCTCGAGGTTTTATCCCGACCAACGGATGAGCCGGGAAGAAGCGTTGAAGTCGTACACACTCAACGCTGCATACGCTGCATTTGAGGAAGACATCAAAGGCTCGCTCACGCCCGGCAAGCTCGCTGACATTACCGTGCTTTCCAAAGACATTATGACCATCCCGGAAGATGAAATCCCCAGTGCGGAGGTGCTCTACACAATCGTCGGCGGAAAGGTGATGTATGAGAAGGACGAACGACAAGGTAAGAGGTGAGATGTGAGCAGATGGCAGAAAAGAGATGTAGCCTCGGACTTCAGTCCGAGAGAGAAGAAAAAAGTGAGGACTGCAAGGCGACAAGCAAAAAGTGGAAAAGAGATGTAGCCTCGGACTTCAGTCCGAGAGAGTAGAACAGTAAGAAGTACAGAGTAAGAAGCCCCCTTCTAGGGAATGCTCGGGTTCTGCACTGAACGGAGAGACCCCAATGTTAGCCGGGGCGAACGAAGTCGAAAGGATGAAGACTGAAGAAAAAAGGTCGGACTGATTATCCGACCTTTTCTATTCTGTCTGGCAACGGGCTGTGATGTGCTTCAGGTGTCCCGCGGCAGCCTAAACCACCCCCCAACCGTTCCCCGCAATTCTCCCCGGTCATTCTTGTGTCGGAACTCATTCGTGTGTGCATCATAGGTGTAGTCTTTTTCCCACTCTCCGGCGTTCTTTTCGATCTCGCGCAGGGCGTTTAGAATGAATTCGAGCTCCCGATCTGTTGTTGGATGAAGAGAAAGCCGAACCCAGCCTGGTTTCGTTGACAAATCACCCTCATCAATCTTGTCGGTAATTCGCTTCGACGTATATTGATCGACATGGAGCAAATAGTGGCCGTACGTTCCGGCGCACGTACAACCGCCGCGCACTTGAACGCCATACCGATCATTAAGCAGCTTGACGACAAGATTGTAGTGGATCTTCTCGAAATAGAAGGAAATAATGCCCAGACGGTGTTGGATGTTGTCCGCCAGAATCGTCAAGCCGCAGATTTGTCGCAATCCGTCAAAGGCTTTCTGCACCAATTGTTGTTCACGCTGCAGCATGAGCTCTGAATTCATCTGCTCTTTCAATTCGACAGCGAGGGCAGCTCGAATCGCCTGAAGGAATCCCGGTGTGCCGCCGTCCTCGCGTATTTCAATATCAGGGAAGAACCGGTACTCACCCCATGGGTTTGTCCAGAGCACAGTTCCGCCTCCCGGCTGATCCGGCGACTCAAGAGTATACAGACTGGAATTGAACACGAGGACTCCCGATGCCCCGGGGCCACCGAGGAATTTATGCGGTGAGAAGACAATTGCATCTAAATGTTCAAGGGGATCGTTGGGGTGCATGTTGATATCGACGTAGGGAGCAGAAGCGGCAAAGTCTACTATGCAAATTCCCCCATGCTCATGCATGATCCGGGCAAACTTATGGTACGGTGTCTGAATACCTGTCACATTGGAGCAGGCTGTAAGACATCCAATCTTCAGTTTTCTCTCTTTATGCTGCTCAAGCAGAACATGGAGATCATCGAAGTCGATCAATCCCTCACCATTTGGCTTAATCACGTGCACATCCGCAAGGGTTTCATACCATGTTGTCTGGTTGGAGTGGTGCTCCATATGAGTCACAAAAACAACCGGCCGGAGTTCTTCAGGGAGCGTGCAATGTTTTTTGAACCGTTCATGGATTTTCAGCCCAAGGATGCGCTGCAGCTTGTTGATCGCTGCCGTCATGCCGAAGCCGACAAAAAGAAGGGCGTCACGCGGACCCGCATTCACGTGCCTCTTGATAATCTGATGTGCAAGGTGGTAGGCATGGGTCATCGCCGTGCCGGTAATGCTCGACTCGGAATGAGTGTTTCCAACCAATGGTCCGAACTCATCGAGCAACCGTTCCTCGATGGGGCGATACAAACGCCCACTGGCAACCCAGTCAGCGTAAACCAACTCCTTTGCTCCACAAGGTGTCTGGACAGGATGATGGTGTCCGATGATTTGCTGGCGGAACCGACGAAAATGCTTTTCAAGGTCTCTATATTGAGAACCTTCAGGTGCTAAGTTCACAATTGACATATCAATTCCTTCTCTTAAGGATCCCCATCATTTTCAAATCATAAACCCATCTCTCGGTGAACTCGTTCCCTCAGTCAGTTGATGAACAGTACCAATTGCGTAGTAAGATACGCAGTGTATACGCATTTCAGATTATCGACTACATGGTTAACTGAGTTCGGTGGGTATAGCCATTGAACCCAGGCTGTCCAAGGCTAAGATCAGCGGACGCCAGCAGGTGGCAAGTCAGAGGAGCTTGTGCTCATGATGAAGCGCTTCATCCTTGAATACTTGTGCGGCCCGTCCGATCCTCGATTCCGTCCCCCCTCGGAAAGCGGATCAGTCACTTACCGGGGAGATACTCACTTTTTCGAGGAGACACGCCTCTCGTCTTCAGCAGGTTACCTCCGAATCTCTGCTATCTCTTTCACTGCCTCAATGGCTTTGTCGATATGCTCGTCGGTATTGAAAGGACCGATGCTGAGACGGACTGTGCCATGAATCTTGTCAGTGCCTAACCCGACATGCGCTTTCGGCGCACAGTGTAATCCGGTACGGCATGCGATGTTATGATCCACATCGAGCATCGTGCCAACGTCCCCCGCGTCAAAGTTTTTGATATTGAAGCAGAGTACCGGGTTATGATTTTCCGAACTCTCCGCGCAGTACGTTACAACATTTTCGACGCTTTGAATGCCCTTCCGGAGCTTGTCCCACAGCTTCATCTCTCTGGCATGGAGATGTTCCATCCCGTTTTCAAGTATCCATTTCACACCAGCATGCAACCCCGCAACACCCACGAGATTGAGTGTGCCACACTCAAGGCGATAGGGAAATTCTTCGAGGTGGGTCAACTGCGCGGAACGTACCCCCGTGCCGCCAAACCGCGTAGACTTGACCGGTACATTGTCCATCACGTACGAGCCGCCGATACCGGTTGGACCCATAAGGCCTTTATGTCCGGTAAATACAGCGACGTCGATTCCCATTGCCCCTATATCAATCGGCACTGTTCCGGCGCTCTGGGTCGTATCCACAATAAACAGGATGCCGGCTTCTTTGCAGATCTTGCCAATCTCAGCAATTGGCTGAACTGTACCGATGACATTGGAGCAGTGGTTTACCACAACCATCTTGGTGTTGTTGCGGATGGCATGCTTGATATCATCGGGGTGAATATATCCATGTTCATCGAACATGACATAACTGACTTCGATAACCCCATTGATGTTCAGGTGGTGTAACGGTCGCAGAACGGAATTGTGTTCCAGCATCGTCGTAATAACATGATCACCCTTCTCAACCAAACCCTGGATGATCATGTTCA
>Ga0315284_10000292_pt1 | contig 68186 bp, 59 predicted proteins | sample YL17G09_16_MG_FD_203696 | JGI IMG/M metagenome (GOLD analysis project Ga0315284, IMG submission 203696) | Sediment microbial communities from Yellowstone Lake, YNP, Wyoming, USA - YL17G09_16 | ecosystem: Environmental > Aquatic > Freshwater > Lake > Sediment | place: USA: Wyoming | collected...
ACGAGCGGGGGTATAAGCCGGATTCTGTATCCGCCGTCGCTAAAGCTATGGCGGACCGCGATCATCTATCTGAGATTCGCATCGCTGCGAACCTTATGCGTATGGGGGACGGAAGGGTCATCCATTTTGTCCCCGGACTTGCATCGGATGGGGTTTTCCAAGCTTCGCGAATCGCTTCGCAAACTGGTGAGCTCTTACCTCGCCTTTTCACCATCGCCTGGTTCGAGACACGCTGGAAGCGTATGCTACAAACCATCGGCAGTTTCCCTTTCTGTGGCACTTTCCTGCAGGTTACCCCGACTGGATGTTATCCAGCATCCTGACCCGTTGATGTCCGGACTTTCCTCAGGTTTTCACCCGCAACCGCGCCCCCCGCCCGCGTATACAATTTTATCACATCCTCCGGTGTGCTTTTGACAGTGTAATTCTGAGCCACGCATATCAGCGAGATATGCACATTAGCTGTACAATATTGCCTTTCTTTGTAGTGTAGGCTTCCAGCCTGCCTTGAGTATAACCAGAAGAACAATTTTGTGGTGTAATCTTCCAGCCTGCCCTAAGATTCTGAATTTCAAACCACATGCGTGTCCAATCATCCGGCATAGACCTTACAAAGGGAAGCATCGTTAAAAATCTTGTTACCCTCTCACTTCCCATCATGCTTTCCAACTTCATGCAGACTTTCTACGATCTCGCCAATGCATTCTGGCTCGGGAAACTCGGTGAAAATGCCAAGGAGGCAGTATCCGCTGCCGGAATCACCATGCCTATTGTTTTCTTTCTCGCGTCATTCGGATTCGGTTTCGTGATAGCTGGAACAGCTATGACAGCTCGTTACAAGGGGGCTAATGAACCGGAGAAAATAAAAAAAATTATCGGGCAATTGATTTTCATATTATTGACATTCATCGCAATTATATTGGTGCTAAGCCTTGTATTCATCGACCAGATTCTTAATTCACTCTCAACCCCGAAGGAAATTTTTTCCATATCAAAAGGTTACATGAGCATAACCCTCATATCGGCATTTTTCATGTTCGCGTTCTTTTTCTATCAGGGCATAACCCGTGGACTCGGCAACACGATAACACCCATGAAAGCGCAGTTGGTGTCCATCGGTTTGAATATCCTGCTGGATCCTTTTTTTATTTTCGGGATTTCATTTTTTCCAAGGCTTGAGACAATCGGCGCGGCATACACATCACTCATAGCGCGAGCTCTCGCCGCGTTTCTCGGCGTTTATTTATTCTCGGTTCAGTCAAGAGATTTGATTCCACAGTTCAAGGATATTATTCCGAAATGGGATTTGTTGAAAACCATATTCAAGGTTAGCATCCCGTCATCGCTATCGATATCTACGACAAGTTTTGGATTCGTCATCCTGCAGGGTTTCGTGAATTCCTATGGTACGGTTCCGATCAGCATCAACTCCGTCGGTAATCGAATGATTAATTTTTTCATGATGCCGGCTATGGGATTCTCGCAGGGTCTCGCGGCTATAATCGGTCAGAACCTTGGAGCGAAAGATATAAAGCGAGCGGAAAAAAGCATCAGCTATGCTTTTCTTCTGATAATGCCAATCATGATTATCGGTTCCATTTTTGTCTATTTATTCGCTGCTGAGCTGACAAGGTTTTTTATTAATGATCCTGAAGTTATCGAGGCTGGCAAGAGGATGTTCAAACTAACAGCAATCTCAGCGCTTGTATTCGGGGTATTATTCATTTTCAATGGGATATTCAACGGTTCCGGTGATACAAAGGTGGTTATGGTTCTCGATATAACACGCCTGTTTGTTCTTCGAATCCCGTTTGTTTATATCCTCTCCGGAAAACTGATTGAAATGCGATGGTTTTCAAATGAGAGCATTATCCGCTTTCTTGAGCTGATATCGAGACACCTCGCTGCATATCCATATGATGCCTTATGGTGGTCGATGGTTTACAGCAATATCGTATCAGCCATCTGCGCATATTTGGTTTACCGTACCGGTCGCTGGAAGCGCGTAAAAATTTAGGTTTGTGATTCGGGTTTCGGTTCTAATATTTTCCGGGGATTTTTTAGTTTGGATTCATAATGAAGCAGAATTTCCTCAATGACACCCCAAGGTTCAAGAAAGGAATCCGGACTCTCATATTTTTCTTTGAACGTTTTTATCATCCCCTTATTGTTGTCATACCATGTGTCGAATTCAATATAAACATCATTCAGATTATCTTGATCCGAACTTCGCACGGCGTAATCAGCTTTTTGGATGTATGCGTAGAAAGAGGACAACCATTTTAACTGCGATTCATCATCACTCGTGAGACTTGATACAGTCAAGGCATCATCCGCAATGGCTTTGGAGACCTCCCAGTTTTTATAACCGAGATTTCCTCTCAATAGATAGAGTTCCGAATAAGCTTCATAAGGTTGTTTGATTTTGTTGGTTTTTGTTAATCCGAGAAGATACTGAAAATTCGATCGTTTCAACTGGAATATTTTTACAGCTTCTTCAGGTTTGGTTTTGTCAAAGGAGAATTTCGAAAAGTAATAGCTGTAGCTGTATGGATTCGGCGCGAAAAACGGGAACAGCAAAGAAAGAAAAATATATGAGCAAACATTCGCGTATGTGATTGCCTTTATGAATTCCCTGCCCAGTTTTAACAGAAATATTCCGGTGTATCCTTCAACAATCAAAGTAATTCCGAAGCCGAACAATAATGAAAGGTCGCATATCAAGAGGAGAAACCAGGGATTCTCTACCGCATTGAAAAGACTGAGATATCCAGCTTCTATCATTCCAACAAGGATCAGTGGAAAAACTATGATGTAAAACCATATGGGAGTATGTTTTCGAAAGCCATTAGAAATAGATGCTGCGAATAGGATACCCACGGTAAAAAGAACTCCGCAGGAACTTGACGTGGAACATGGTGAGAATGCCGTGCCTACTATAGTGGAGATAAAATTCAACAGGACCGACCATAAAAATGATTTCCGTAAGGGGATATGCAGGATTATTTTTAAAGCAATTGCCTCAATAAGTACGATACCAACAGCAGCAATACCGAAACTATATACCGACAAATAACCGGCCGGATTGCTCGCAACCATATAATATCCGAGAGGTACATTTGCATAAGCTCTTGAAGTTGACAGCAAAATGACCAGTAGGATGAAAAGGAATGTTGAAATAAATTTTTTTCGATTATAGCTTGAAGAAGGCATCTTCATCGATATCTCCTCATAAGCGTTTCCCATATTAATTTTATTGTATTGTCTTCCTTGCGGCAACTAGTTAAGTACTTTAATAGGATTTTTTCTGGGGTTATTTAATGGCGTCATTTGCTAATCTGTCAGCATGCTTGTTCTCCTCGCGAGAAATGTGCTCAATCTCCCACGATTGAATCATCTTCAGCTGGCGTTGAACCAGGTTAAACAGCGCGAATAAATCCATATCCTTGACTTTGTATTCACCGCTGAGCTGTCTGACCATCAACTGGCTGTCGCTCTTGATAATTAATCTCTCGGGTCTTAATCCCGCGACCTCTTTCAGCGCGAGTATCAATGCCTGGTACTCCGCCTGATTATTTGTCATGTTGCCGAGGAACATCGATATTTCGCTGATGACATTCCCATCTTTATCCATGATCACAGCACCGGCACCAGCCGGTCCGGGATTACCTTTCGATGCGCCATCCGTGTAAATAACTACCGCTCCTTTTGTCTTCACTCTTTTTTCAATCGGTTCATCGAAATCCAGCAGTTCTTCTTTTTCCCGACTTTCAGCTGGCGATTTGGATTTTCTCTTTGCTTTCGATAATTTAATATTTTGAAAATCATCATCATCATTTTCCGATCGCCTTTTAAGGAGTGCTAACGCATCCGCAGCTATGCCCTCACCACGACCAACATAACCAAGTCCCTCCCATGTCGTCGCTTTTATGTTGATTCTCTCGATTGCACATCCGAGATCATCAGCGATATTTCCACGCATCTCGGTTATCTTTCGCGCTATCTTCGGTTTCTCGGCATGAACGGTAACATCGATATTTCCAATCTCGTATTCGGATTCCTCCAACATCGTTGCGACTATTTTCAAAAGTTTTCTGCTCGAAATATTTTTGTATTTTTCATCGGATGGCGGGAAGTGATGTCCTATATCGCGTTCTCCAAGCGCTCCGAGGATTGCATCCATCACAGCGTGCAGGATAACATCCGCATCGGAATGGCCATCGAGACCGAGCTCGCTTTCGAACTCCACACCGCCGAGGAAAAGCTTTCGTCCTTTTTTGAAAGGATGCACATCAAAACCATGACCGATCCTGTACATGATGAAACCTCCGATAAATCCAATGCAATCGATCATAAAGTTTATCAAACCGATGCGTGTTTTAAAAATCAAATGTAGGGGCAGGTTGTCAGCGTTGACAAACAGAATGCTAAATCCCCGCTTACACCTTTTACATGCAGGCATCCAAATAATGATTAAACCTGCCCTGTCCACGCAACGCCGATTAATCCAGGCAACCAACGGGGCGGGTTTTATTCGGATTTATTTCCGTAGTTTTAAAAACAGGTTTAAAGATATCTGGCAGTCAATCCGTAAACGAGGACAACCCGCCCCTACGTAAGATTCTCTGGTGAAAATGCGGTCAAACTGCTACTTTGCTGCTTTTTTTGATGAGGATGTCGGTGATGACTTTGATCATCCTCGATGTATCAATCGGTTTCACGAGGAAATCATCAGAACCGGCGGTCACGACCTCGCGAATCAATGACACATCGTTATCATAGAGCACGGTTATCAATGCGGTTTTTTCGCTTGCATTTTTAGTATCTCTGAGAATATCGATCTGGGCAGAAAGATTGTTCAACTTTGATATTTCGAATACGCATACATCCGGATGCGAAAGCGCGCAAGCTGATGGCGCATCCTCGCAGCGATCGACCGATGCGACATCGAATTGATCGCTCTTTGTGAGCAGCGTCCTCAGTATATCTCTCAGCGTCTTGGACTGAAAGACGATCAGGATTTTCCCTTTGATATTGTGACTCGGAGTTTCGATTATTTTCATGCTCGCGTCTTTTGGACGGAAAATATCGAGCTGGGCTTTGATCTCGGCAATCTCCGCTTCTTTGCGAGAACCGATGTTCAAAAGGCATTCTATTATCTCAAGAAAATCCGTACCCGATAATTCATGGATTTTGCCCATAGTAAATTCAACCCCTGACAATCTTTCAAATATTAATATCCTGATAGAAATGGAGCGTTTGAATGCGGGAGAAAATGATTTTATGCTCGAAGTTCATTCCTTGGCAGATTCGTCTTCTGTTCCATCAATTCTAATGCGGCGGTATATGGGTCGCTTTCGTTGCGAAGGATTTTTTCAAGGACTATATCATCAATAGCGCCACCCTCAAATGCTGCTTTTACCTGTCGACGCAGCATGTCCTGAAGAATGTCGCTGACTTCCATTATGAGCTGTTCCCGTCGACGTTTCTCGAACAATCCTTTTTCTTTCTGGTATGCGATAAATTCATCGAAGCGAGTCATGAGCTCATCGAAGCCTATAACCGATGTAGCCTGGGTTGCAACGATCGGGGGTTTCCATCCTGTGTCGAAATCGCTCAATTCGACCATTCCCATAATGCTTCGGATCATGTAATTCGCGCCATCGCGATCGGCTTTATTCACAACATATATATCCGCAATTTCCATGATTCCAGCTTTCATGGTCTGGACATAATCGCCGCCTTCCGGCACCATGACAACAGCTATAGCATCGGCGCTCTTCGAAATATCGCTTCCCACCTGACCGCTTCCAACGGTCTCAAAAAGAATCAAATCGAAGCCTGCGAACTCGAGGATTTTCGCGACATCCCTGCTTCTCTGCGCGAGTCCTCCAAGGCTTCCGCGTGTGCCCATCGAGCGGATGAAAACATCGGGGTCGAGCTGATGATCAACCATCCTGATTCGATCGCCAAGTATTGCTCCTCCAGTGAATGGCGATGTCGGATCGACAGCTATCACCCCGATCCGATGTCCTCTCGCGCGATATTTGGGAACCAGTTTATTTATCAATGATGATTTACCAGCTCCGGGGGGACCGGTGAATCCAAGCTTTAATGCTCCCGGCAAGTGAGGATATATCTTCGCGATGATTTGTGGAAGCTCCGGTGATTCATCCTCGACCATTGATATGATTCTCGCAAGCGATCTTAAATCCCTGCTTCTTACTTTTTTAATCAAATCATCTATCAAAACTCAACACCCTTCCGAGCTGCGATACCCTTGTCATAATGATGTTTTACTTTTTGCATGCGCGTGACACAATCGGCAAGCTCGATCAGCTTTTTAGGTTCCCCTCTGCCAGTGAGTACGATATTTATATAGCTTGGACGTTCATTCAGGAGCGCGATTAGATCATCCTCGCTTAATAACCCATAATCAATCGCTGTGATCGCTTCATCGAGGAAAAGCCAGTCGTACTCTCTCGAACCCATGCTTTCCCTCACCATCTTCATCGCTCGTTTCGCCATCTCGAAATCCTCATCTGATGGATTTCCTTTTATTACATGTTCTTCTCTTCCCATTTGATATATTTCAAATCGTTCGCCAAGTTTTTCAAATGAGAAAAGCTCACCGTACGGACGTTTTTTCATAAATTGAATGAATATGAGTGGTTGATTCCATCCAGCTGCCCGCATCGCCATTCCGAGCGCGGATGTTGTCTTGCCTTTGCCATCACCGATTAGCAAGAATATGAGACCATTCTGGTCGCGTTCAGTATCGCCTATTACTTCTATATCATCACGCCGCATGCTGCTTCTCCATCATAATCCTGTCATTATTTGATTCATCTGCATTATACATCGTGACCGCTGCAAAAACAGTAAAAGTGTCATTCCGAAGCGAAGTTCAGAATTTGACATCGTTGAAATGCGCTTCATTACTGTATTTTAGTTTGTCAAATTCTGAACTTCGCTGAGGAATCTCTCTTTTCGCAACGGTCACACATCAATCACTATCGCAATCTCATTTCCCGCATGCCTTAACGAACGACTCAAAAAGCATTTTGTGTTCGATGCCATATCTCCATACTCTCTCCGGATGCCATTGCACTCCGATCACCCATCGTTTGGATTGAATCTCCAATGCCTCTATTACCCCATCGTCCGATCGTGCTGAAATCGAGCATCCATCGCCGATTTTATCAACCGCTTGATGATGCGATGAATCCACCGCGAACCTTTTCGTTTTAACAATGGAATATAAAAGCGAATCTGTCTCCACATTGACATGATGGCAGAAAGTACCAGGGGGGAAACCGGGATTATGCTTGAACGCTTGAGGAATATCATCTTCAATATTTTGATGAAGTGTCCCGCCTTGAACTAAATTCATCAACTGAATACCCCTGCATATCGCGAGAATCGGTATATCCATCTCAAGAGCGATTTTAAACATTTCGATTTCGCCAAAATCCTTGTCCGGATCGACCTTGCCGCATCCTTTCTCAACTTTATGCCCGAATAAAAATGGATTGACATCAACACCGCCGATAAGCAGAAGCCCTGATGCGTTCAGCATTGAATCCCGGTAATAATCGGTATCTCTCAGAACAGGGATTATCACAGGTGCTCCACCGAGCTCGACTATAGGACGGACATAATCCGCGTAGATATAAAAATGCGGTCCCATGGTTTCATATCCATGTTGCGAGTGTGTGGGATCATAACTTGATGATATGGCTATGAGCGGTTTCATTAATTTCGTTCCCTGATGATAATTGGAATAAAATATGTCATATATTTCGATAGAGCCCTTGAATACAGATGTCATACGTTATGGTATATTTTATTTTTGTACTTTTTAAGGGTCATCAGGATTTTGCAGCCGGATATCGTGAAATAGCCGAATCCCGTGTAATGGGCATGAATATTGATATCAGCAACGAGTACATTATCTCTTGAAATCCCATAAGCCCGGTTGTCCGGAATCCATGCCTGCTATATACCCATCGAAATTAACCAGCTCAACACCGGCTTCTTCAAACATCTCCTTACCCATATCGTGAGGGTAATCGCCCTTGTAAACGGCTTTCTTTATCCCTGCATTTATCAGCATCTTGGAGCATATCAGGCATGGACGGTGCGTGCAGTAGATTGTTCCTCCGGCAAGGCATATCCCAAACTTCGCAGCTTGCACTATCGCGTTCTCCTCCGCATGCGAGCCTCTGCATAATTCGAGATGTTGTCCCGATTGTATGTCCATTCGACGTCTGAGGCAGTATCCTCGATCGAGGCAGCTTTCTATCCCGGATGGTGCACCGTTATAACCGGTTGTCATGATCCGTTTTTCTTTCACAACTACCGCACCGACCTGGCGAGAGATGCATGTGGAGCGTTTTGAAACAACATAGGCGAGCTCCATGAAATACTCATCCCAACTTGGTCTCAATCTCTTTTGCGGACTATCGGGCATTATCTATCTCCAAAAAGAGTGAAGTGGGGCTGTCGAAAAATCCACTGGGAGCGCCGGTGTCTCGCCGGCATCGTTTCATAATCCTGTTAAAATGCCTGCGGGACGCCGGCGCTCCCATTATTATTTATTTACGATGGCTTGTACCCATATATTGGGTACTGAAGACAAAGCTCGCGAACCTCGCTGCGAACCTCATTATACACTTTCTCATCACCGATATTTGTCAGCACTTTCTTTATCCAGACAGCGATTTTCTTCATCTCTTGTTCCTTGAGTCCGCGAGTTGTCATTGCCGGCGTTCCGATTCTTATACCACTCGCAATGAGAGGCGGTTTTTGATCAAACGGTATAGTGTTCTTGTTGACCGTGATTCCAACTTCATCGAGAGCGGTTTCGGCATCAGCGCCGGTGATGTTAATCGTCGTAAGGTCAACAAGCATCAGGTGGTTATCAGTTCCGCCGCTGACCAGTCTTAATCCTTCCGAGATAAATCCCTCAGCCAGGGCTTGAGCGTTTTTGATAATCTGTCCCTGGTATTCTTTGAACTCAGGTTTCATCGCTTCTTTCAACGCTACAGCCTTCGCAGCGATTACATGCATCAACGGTCCGCCCTGTATGCCCGGAAACACCGCCCTGTTTATATCCTTTGCAAAATCTTTTTTCATGAGGATCATACCAGCACGCGGTCCTCTCAGGGTTTTATGCGTGGTGGTGGTTACGACATCGGCTATCGGGCATGGATTCGAATGATACCCGGTCGCTACAAGTCCCGCGATATGCGCCATGTCCATGACAAAAACAGCGCCCACTTCATCGCATATCTCCCTGAATGCTCCGAAATCTATGAATCTCGGATACGCACTCGCTCCCGCCATGATTAATCGCGGTTTCGCCTCCCGTGCTTTGTCTCTAAGGGCTGCGTAATCGATTCGCTCATCTGTTTTTGTGACTCCATAAGGCACGACTTTGTAGTATAAACCGCTTATATTGAGCGGGTGACCGTGTGTCAGATGTCCTCCATGACTTAACTCCATGCCCATTATCACATCGCCCGGCTTGCAGAAGCAGAGATAAACAGCAGCGTTTGCGCAAGCTCCGGAATGCGGCTGCACATTCGCCGCTTCGGCGTTGAAAAGTTCTTTCGCTCGATTCCTCGCGAGTATCTCGACCTGGTCCACAAATTCGCATCCGCCGTAATATCGTTTTTTGGGAAGTCCCTCCGCGTATTTATTTGTCATTACGCATCCCTGCGCCTGCAGGACAGCCTCCGAGACGAAATTCTCGGATGCGATAAGCTCGATCTTCATGTTCTCGCGTTCGATCTCGCCGATTATTGCTTCATATGTTTCAGGATCCGTCTCTTTTACAGCATCGAGGTTAATCATCGAATCAATCCTTTCATATCGAGTATTTGAGTGTTTTTGTTTACTCTTTTCTGAATATCGCGAAACCGAGAAGAATGGCGCCTGCGATAACCAAAGCCGCGGGAAGAGATATTATTGGGCGTATATCACCGCTCGTCTCCTTGGCAAGCATAATCATCGCGGCGGAATTTTTCGCCTCGATCTTCTCAGCTGCCATGAATAATGCCGCTGATTTATCCATTTGTATTTTTTCAGCTTGTATACTCTGGACATTGCATTGGTTCAGCTTCACCTCGTCCGCTTTCACTGAATCTATCTCGCGTTCTGAGAAATCGACCATGTAGCCGCTTCCCTTGTTCGCCTTACCCGAATCAGACATCTTTAATTCACCTTCCTCGAAAAAAAAAATTAAAAGCTGATTATAAACTGCGCATCGTAAAACCTCAAGTATCTTTTGCCTCTGTAGGTTGACATAATGGTCAGAATGCCATATATAATTAATAGGGGGCCGTTTTTCGTGTACGGAAGCAAAAGGTGGTGGAGAGCCTTTAAAAATATATTATTGAAAGAGGTTTTATTTTTGTGGGGAGCAGACCCCTTAAAAATGACATTGGTTTTACACTCCTTGAGCTTCTTATCATCGCTTCAATAATAGCGATAATTGCAGCGTTGGCTATCCCACAGCTTTTGAACGCTCGAAGAAGCGCCTGGGAAAACAGGTGCAAGCTGACCCTCAGGGCTATCGGCTCCGCTGAGCTCGCGTATTTCGATGCCACCATTGAAAATACATATGGAACGTTCGAAGCCATGCTGAGCACACAGCTTGTTCAACCCGGTTATTCCCGCTCATCGCTGATAGACAACTATTCAATAATGCTATGGGATGTCGATCCACCAACAATGACTTTCGGAGGCCTTCCAGCCTATGACTCTTCGTTCACCATAATTGCCATTCCCAGAAGCCAGAGAAACAAACTTAGAACATTTGGAATCTGTGATGATCAGACTTTGAGAGTTTTTGTTGGACGAATGGAAAATTTTGAAAATACTTTCGGTTTGAAAGATCCAAAGCGGTGGGAACCGTTGCGATAATCCCCTCTTTAACCTCATCCCTTTGACCTGTATAATCTCCCGACGTGACCTATGCCGTGCGGATAAAAAAAGCCACAGGGGGAACCGGCGAACAAACTCTCTTGTCAAGCGGTTCGTTCATCGATGCGTCTCTCTCTAAAATGGAAGAGAACACTCATTCCTTCATCTTGAAATATTTCAGGAAGGAGTGGAGGGTACTTGAGGCGGGATGCGGTCTTGGGCGATGGCTCATTTATCTTTCCGACCTTGGCTTTAATGTCGCTGGAATCGATATTTCAAGTGATGCTATCAACATCCTGAAAAAAATGAAACCTGAGCTCCATTTAAGTATTGGAGACATTTCATCGATGCCCTATCGCGATGGTGAATTCGATGCCGTATTATCCGTTGGAGTCGTTGAGCATATTAAAGATGGTCCCGTGCAGGCTCTCGATGAAATGCGAAGGATTACACGGGATGACGGTCTGTTAATCCTCGTTGTTCCACTTGAAAATATCATCAGAACATTTTTTCATCGACCCCTGTGTTTTTTAAGGTATAACATTTCAGCTCTACTTGGTATAAAACTCGAGTTCGAGGAATACCGTTTTTCAGCTTGTGACATAATGAATCATGTTGTGAAGAGAGGATGGGAAATAATTGAAAAATCATGGGTTGAACTTACGCCTTCCGATAGAAGTTATTCGCTTTGGGTGGACTGGGGGAATCTGTTTCGCGACAAATCAAGGAGTGAACCATTTGCTCTAAACGCCCTCGGTCGTCTGAAAAAGCGCTTCCTGACTGCAATATCTCCATGGCTCAACGCTGAGGGAATAGTTATCTCCGCTCGAAAAACAAAATAAAAAAAGGTGCCTTTCGGCACCTTTTGAAAGCTCTTTATCGAGCATCCCCCTTACGGTCTTTTACTGCTTAAAGTATTTTTTACTTTTACTTCCTGCTAATAACCCCTCACATACCCGCGGGTTATTTCTTCTTCTTCGCGGGAGCTTTCTTAGCGGGTTTCTTTGTTGCTGCTTTTTTCTTCGGTGCTTTCTTGGCAGGAGCTTTCTTCGCCGGTTTCTTGGTTGCTAACCTCTTCTTCGGCGCCTTTTTCGGTGCAGCTTTCTTCGCCGGTTTCTTAGTCGCCAACTTCTTCTTCGGGGCTTTCTTTGCCGGCTTCTTTGCTGATTTACCGCAACCCATTAGCTATTTCCTTATATATTTGTTCCGCCCGTTGATTTACTTCCTAATCGACCTCGGGATTTTCAACTGCTTATCCCGCCGGGCGTCTGGTAATAATTAGAACTAAGATGGTAAGATTAATTCCACTTACCATTCAGAATGGTATCACACATTTTTCAGCTTGTAAAGACCTTGCCCTCTTTCCTCCCGCTTCCCATGCCTTATTCCAGATACCGCTTAAAAATAATTAATCGACACTCATCCCCCAGAATGCGTGAATATATCATCATTACAGGGATATACCAATCCCCATGTTCGAAATAATCTTGCAAAAATGAGCTACACATCCGAAAACCCGCATATATGTTAATATTACAAGAGTATAGTTAATTTTTTTATGTCAATTTCACCCGAAAATCGGATGGAAATATTTATGCAAAATATTTTAAAATATTTTTGAAAATCGCTTGCATATCAAAAATATTTAATCGATCCCGCATCTAAATTTTCAAAATGCTTCGCATCATCGATTGCGAATTTCATTTTTCAATGCGTGAAATAATTTTTCAATGTCATTATTATCATCGTCAAAATTCATAATGAATGGAATTGAAAAAAAAGAATTTAATCAAGGCTGAATCTTCAGGAATAAAAAAACCCCCTTATCGGGGGTTGGATTTAAACTCATGCGGAATATTCCGCTTTAAAAATTATGTCTCCTCGTGCGACTTCTTGACTTCCTCGAATTTTGATTTCCCCGCCTTGACCGATTCGCTCAGCGCATCTTTCGTGCTTCCGATTTTATCGCCGAGGTCTTTCGTGAACTTGCGGGTTCGGTCGCTGAGCTCGCCCGTGAATGTTTTCAGCTGATGGCGAGTCTCTCGTCCGGTTTTCGGTGCAAGGAGAAGACCAACTATGCCTCCTATGAGAAGACCGATTCCAAAACCGGCGCTTATCCACTTGATTACATCCAGGTGGCTCGTTTCTTTCTCTTCTTCCTGCATCATTTCTTCTTCTACCATTTTTCCGCATCCTCCTTGGATTGTGATATTAAAAATTATTTTCTAATTGTTTTAAACACTCTAATACCTTCATAAAAAGCCTGGGCAAGTCCGGATAATGTCGAGAAGGTCGGCTTCATCTTCTCATTTAGCTCTTCGGCTTTTTCTTTCAAACGCGATGTTGTTTTGCCGAGCACCTCGAGTGCCTGCGTTATCTCCGGCGTTCTCTCACCAATCGCCCTCGTGACCGGCAATATGCTTTCCGATATCTCCTTGTAATTCGAGACAGTCTTGGGAAGCTCGTTAAGGACTTTTTCAATCTCTCCTTTTTTCTGCTCGATTACCTCAATCGCCGGTCTGAGCTTCTCGACATTCTCATGAATTGATTTGACAGTCGGACGAAGCTCATCAATGAGCTTGTCAACGGCAATCTCGAATTTTTTTGCGATACCGTTGAGGATGACAGTTCCAACTATCATCATGATAACAATTACCGCGAGAAGCGCAGTTATCACAACATCCATATCGACGTTCTACTCCTTGTTCATTAATATTATACGATACCTGTCTCTTATAAAAATTTTTTTATCGCATTAAGATGACAGGGGACTCATTATATCATGATGCCGTCAACCAGTCATGGAAAAACGGGAACAGTCCTAAATAAGCAAATTACGCGAACAGGGAGTTAAAGTGAAATACAGTTTGCAGAAAGAAAAAATAATTTGAACGTTTGCAGACTATCTCTATTTTTCCCCCATGTTTTTCGCCTTTTACAACGGTCACATGATATAATCGGTTAACTCAGATTAGAATGCAAAAATGCCGTACATCGCATTATATAGAAAATATCGTCCCGAGCGTTTCTCCGACCTTGTAGGTCAGGAACACATAAAGCGCACTCTCCTGAATGCGATTAAAAAAGATCAGCTTTCCCACGCGTATCTTTTCAGCGGACCGCGAGGTACCGGTAAAACCACCGTCGCGCGAATACTTGCGCGTGCCGCGAATTGTCTGAGCATTGAGGATGGCGAACCGTGTGGTAAATGTGAAAACTGCAAAGCGATATCATCAGGTGTGTGGGGAGTTTTCGAGATGGATGGCGCGAGTCACAATTCAGTTGAGGATATCCGCGACCTTCAAGATATAATTCATCATGTCCCGATGAAAGGGCGATACACGGTTTATATCATCGATGAAGTACACATGCTCTCCAAGCCCGCTTTTAACGCTTTCTTGAAAACGCTCGAAGAACCGCCAAGACACGCGAAATTCATCCTGTGCACAACGGAACCGTATAAATTACCGAAAACTATTCTCTCGCGATGTCAGCATTTCGCGTTCACTCATATTCCACTTGCTGATATCAAGGCTCAGGTGGAAAAAATTGCCGCATCTGAAAAAGTCAGCATTTCAAGTGAGGCGGCGGAGTTTCTCGCTGTTCACGGACGAGGTTCCATGCGCGATACAATCTCATTCCTTGATCAGGCGCTTATATTCGCAGGAGAAAAAATCGAACTCAGCCACGTGAAAGAACTTCTTGGAGCAGCCGAGGAAACTCTGAATGGCAATATTGTCGATGCGCTTATTGAATCCAATCCGATTCGTCTTATCGAGATCATCGATTCCGTTATCTCAACAGGACTCGATCTTCCTGAAATAATCTCAGGTGTTATATCGCATCTTCGAAACCTGCTTCTTGTCAAAGCCGGCGTTAAAGGAGAGCGTATCCTCGGTTTTGTCGGCGAGGAGCTTCCTCGTCTCGAAAAACAAAGCTCGCTTGTTTCAGAAGAGATTTTGATGAAAGCTCTCGAACATCTCGGGGAGGCGAGTTCGAAAATGCGTTTCGATGTTGACCAGCGACTCGGTCTTGAGACCGCTTTGCTTGGCGCGATGAGCATACTCAAAGGCGAACCGACATCAGCTCCTCAAGTGAAGACAAAAGCTGAAGCTCCAATTAAACCAGCTCAGCAGGAATCCGGAAAAACTCCAACACTTGAAAAATCAACTGAACCTTCTTCAATTCGTCCATCTGCGGGTAAAGGTGTTTTGCGTCCGGCTCTTGTGAAACCAGAGGAAATGCGCCCGCCGAGAAAATCCCCTGTGGAAAAAACTGAGGAACCAGGCGAACCGGAAACGAAATCCGATACTGAGGAAAAAAAAAATCCACAAGATGACTTCCCCGGATTCTGGAAGTCCTTCGTAAATCATCTTCGTGTCAAACATTTATCTATGATGATATTAATCCAGGGGATTGCATCGAGGCTTGATGATAAAACCGTTCGACTTGAGTTCACATCCGATGATGAATTCCGTTACCACTTCGCAATAGAAGACAGGATTGCTGACAGGCTAAGAAGATTACTCAAGGAATATTGTGACCAGGAGTACGATATCGTCCTCTCGCTGAATAAAGAGAAAAACAGCTCATCGACCGGTGATTCATCATCGCTTCTCGACCCCGCCTGGAGCTCGGATATCGAAAAAGCCGAGTATGAAAGAGTCAAGAAAGAAGTGGGGGACAAATTTCTCCCTCTATTCAAAGGCTCCCGAATTGTTAATCCATAGCTGATATCGCTCGGGGAGTGCTTACGCGCGATGTTATGGGCGTTTCCCTGACGGTCATCGTTCGGGATTGCTTACGCGCGATGTTATGGGCATTTCCCTGACGGTCATCGTTCGGGATTGCTTACGCGTGATGTTATGGGCGGTTCCCTTACGGTCATCGTTCGGGTTATGTATGCATTATTGCAGCGTTTTTACTTTTGGTGTCGTCTATTACATTAGAGGTGTAATATGTCAAATGAATATTTTGATCTACGAGTTGCACTATCTCAATGTAGCGATAGTGCAGGTCCGAACGCGACGCGTAAGCACCCCGCCCATATCCCCGACCGTGAGGAAGCCGGAACAGCTATGCGTGAGCATACAGCCCATAACACCGACCGTCAGGAAGCCGGAACAGCTATGCGTGAGCATACAGCCCATATCCCCGACCGTCAGGGATCTGTAGGGAGATGGGCACGTCACGGAAGCACCAAGTACATATGGAATCAAGAGCAGTTGAATGCGGCATTACGTTATGTTAGGGATAGTCAAGGTACCCAAATGGCTTATTATCAGTCCCCACCTGTTGATCCCCGGACCATCCCATTTCGACCTCTTGCTTATTTCATAACCTTCAACACTTATGGTTCCTGGGTTCATGGAGATCAACGCGGTTCAGTGGATTATGCTCACAATGTGCCTGGCTTTCCCCGTATGACATACTGCCCTGAATTACACAAATATCGGGAAGAGCGATTGAAATATCCAACTTATACTATTGATGAGCGCGGTAGAATAATCGTCTTGAGAGCTGTCATCGAGGTTTGTGAATATCGACTCTGGTTTTTACATTCAGCACATGTTCGATCTAATCATGTTCATGTGATTGTTTCAGCTGGCGCAAAACCCGAAAAAGTCATGAATGATTTCAAAGCTTATGCCAGTCGCGCTCTGAATCGCTCGAATATTACATAAACATCATGTATTATATGCATTGATAGCTAAAACTTATTACAGGAGAGAGAAAATACATGTCATTCGATATGCACAGCCTGATGAAGCAGGCACAGAAGATGCAGGAGAAAATGGCGAAAATCCAGGAGGATCTGGCGAATGTACGAATCGAGGAAACATCCGGCGGCGGCATGGTGAAAGTGGTCGTCAGCGGTCAGCAGGAGATACTCGAACTCAAGATTGATCCTAAGGCTATCGACCCCGATGACATCACGCTTCTTGAGGACATGATCCTCGCGGCTCTCAGAAATGCCCTTCTCAAATCTCAGGAGATTGCGAAGTCGAGGATGTCTGAGGTTACCGGCGGACTGAAAATACCGGGGATTATCTGATAGAGTGGGGGAATACCAAAATGCCATTTAACATCCGTCCATTTGATCGCGCAATCGAGGAACTCAGCCGCCTTCCGGGAATAGGTCCCAAAACCGCACAGCGTCTCGCCCTCTTTCTTTTAAGAGAATCGCAGGAGAATAACGAGCGACTCGCTCAGGCTATTCGCGAACTAAAAGAGAAAACACAAATATGCAAAAAATGTTTCAACCTTTCTGAAGGTGAGATTTGCTCGGTATGTGCCGATCCTCGTCGCGATTCGAAAACCATCTGCGTAGTTGAGGAACCGGTTGATGCTCTTGCGATTGAGCGTACAAGGGAATATCGCGGAGTCTATCATGTGCTGCACGGAACTTTTTCTCCACTCGAGGGGAGTTATCCGGAGAATATAAAAATAAAAGAGCTTCAGGAGAGAATCGGAGCTGATGATGTCGAGGAGGTCATATTAGCCACAAGTGCAAATGTTGATGGCGATGCAACAGCTTTATATATCGCCAACCTGCTTTTTGGACGGGTTCGCGTGACCCGCATCGCAAGAGGTCTTCCTGTCGGTGGCGAGATCGATTACGCCGACCAGGGCACAATTCTTAAAGCTCTCGAAGGTCGCAGAGAATTGTAGCATAGGCATCCTGCCTGTCATTGAACATGTAGCCCGGCATCGCGTTCGAACCAATATGAAAACAAAACAATAAGGTAAATCAGCGATGCCCGCATTTTTATTTCGTTATAAATAAATGCATCAACTGCGGATGACTAATAATCGCTTGTCTTAATCTTGATACTTCTTCCTTTGGTGCAAACAACCACAGATTGTATCCCTCCCATGCTTCGAACGCGATGACGAACTCATACTCTTTTCGAAATTGGGGAAATAACACAATCGCTTTGTCAATCGGACTTTGTGGATTGAACTTCGGATATGGGTTGATGCTATTCAAGATAATAATTGTAGGATGACGATTCAGGATATAATCCGGATCGGTCTTGACATCGAATTCCCCCTTTAGGTGCGCTATATGTCTATCGCACAATCCTGCCGGATCGATATTTATTACATCAGCATAGTAGGGTAGGGCACCGGCATCGCCGAATGAAATCGATTCACCCGGTTTGAGAATATCTTTTATAGCTAATCCAAGCGGAATATGAATCCTGTCCAGATGCAGTGATGGTGTCTCTTCATGAAACAGATTCTTTCCCGCGCTCCATAAATTAAAGGAAAGAATCAACATCACACAAACAGCAGCACCAACATATTTATAATATTTCTCCCCGGGGATTATCGCAGGAATATTGTCTATCCCTTTGACTGCGAGCAGATATATCTGAGGCAGCACGGGAACAAGAAATCGTCCCCATCCCATCCATGAACCGCCGCTTATTACTATGAAAATCAACCTTGCGAGAATGAACAATAACAATCCATTCAGAATATATCTATGATTTTGATTTGAAATTTGACGCTTTGTAAATTTCAGCCATGCGAAACAAATTGGGATAATAAGAATAATGTGACCGATGTCCGTAATATTCGTAATAAGACGAGAGAATCCACGTACGAGCAAATTTGATGTCGCGACCTTCTTCGCGTAGTAACTGTTAGGAAATGGATATCCGAACGTAATCCAATGCTTGATGAAATATGGAAGAAATATTATCAGTATCGGAAGCAGATAATATGTGATCCTCCTTGCGCTTGTTTTCAGATTTCTTTTATCGATCAATAGAAGAATCGCCGCAAAAATAAAAAGGATTGTATCCGGGCGAGTCAGCATCGCGATTCCGGAAGCCACTCCAGCAATTCCCAGCCTGCTTGATGAAATCGCTTTTCCATTCGCTGATGTTGTCTCCCACATGATCCAGAAAATCAGAAGCGTGAAAAAAGAGGTTTCAAGTCCTCCGACGCTTTCAACTGCGAACATCCCATTTGTAGCGAGTAATAACAAAGCGCATCCGGTGAATATGGCAGATAATCCCATCCTGCGATACCCGTAGAACCATGTAAAAATCATTACTCCCCACGATGATAAAACTCCAAGCCATTTTGAGAATGCAATTGGCTCAAGATGCATCTTCATCCCGATTGCCAAAATCCAGGCGAGAAGATAATTGGTGATTCCATCTGCAAGTTCACCCGGATTGTAAACCGGACCAAATCCGCGAACCATATTCAGCGCATGGCGATATGTGATATATGAATCATCCCATGTGAAATATCGAAGTCTGTATTGGCTTATGATTAGAACCGCGAGAGGTATTAATAACGAAAGCAGTGTGGCAAGTTTAATGGATATTTTTTTCGATCGCGTCACTTGAGGTTAATAGCCCAGAAATCGGGGACACAATTGGCTATGAGTCTTAAATCTCTAACTCGATCATCGATAGCTAAAACCATTTTCAGTCTTGCGATAGGATAAAATCGTCCATCCTGAACAGCCCGTTTTTGTTCCTGCTCTTCAGGCGATATGTAAATATCTTCAGGCTGTGAAATCGCTGATGTGAATCCAAAGTTTGCACGATAGCTTTTCCAGAGGAAAGTGCTGTCCTGTCCGAGTGTCTTGATTACATGTAAAACCGCATCGCATACAGGACTTGGGATGTTATCGATCTTAATTACCGATACTCTTGCGCCTTTTGATTCCCATTTGGTGGCGATACTTTTTGCCACCGGTTCCAGAAACATTCGATCGCCATAATAACCGAGTGTGATATTGCCTTTGATGGGATTTGATTTTGTGAACGCTGCATGCGGTATATGTTGTCTTCCATCATCAGGAAGGATTCCCGATGCTTCAGTGGCGGCGCTGTTCATTGTAACCCTTACGAGTCCCTCGGGATCGAGAGCTCCCATAAGCTCCGTGCGTCGAGGATTATTATTGAAATCGATAACCAGCGTATCCCATCCGTCGCGTTCGAATATCGTGCAATCCACGCGATTTTGAAGGCTTTTGTATCGTTCATATGAAACCCTGTGAATATCGAGATTGCCCGCAAGAAATTCTATGAAACTGTCATCCGCTTTGGGAATCATCACAAATTCAATCGCATCAAGGTATGATTGTCCACGATAATAATTCGCATTGCGTTCAAGACGGATTGAGCTCTTGCGGTTGGTTTCGCGAATCCGGAAAGCTCCTGTCCCCGCATAATACGTGATGCTTACAGGTCCAATCGATTTCGTTATAGCATCTCCCTTGACTATCGCACAGAATGGATATGCGAGCTTGCGTGGAAAATCCGGATCAGTCTCCTTGAGGATAAACTCAATGTCGGTTTTACTCAATGGTTTGATTTCGATGATATTCGACAACTCGCTTGAACGGATTCCTGTCCTCTGGATTGTGTTGTTCAGAGCTGATGCTACATCGATGCCCCTGACAGGAGTTCCATCATGGAATCGCGCTCTTTTGTCAATATGAATCGTGTACTCCTTGTAAAAATTATCGGTGCTGAAATCGGTTGCGAGATTTGGAAGTACGTTTCCGTTTTCATCTATCCTGAAAAGGCAATCGTAAATGGCGAAGAAGATGGCGAGCTCCTCGTAACTCATATCTCTCGATGGATCGAGAATCAGCTTTGATGATGAAATGGGCATCCGAAGAGTCCCGCCGTATTTTGGCCAGATATAGGCATTGGATGTTTCATGTGAAAAAAAGACTATGGTGACGACAATCGACCACAACAGGATTTGCATGAAAGTTATATGAAAATTATGTAATCGATCGGACATTCTTGATGAATTCTCTTATCCGGACTTGTCAAAAATTTTAAATTATTCATTCTATCACATTTGAAATTCTCTACATCCCTGATTTATATTATTACTTTATTTTTCAATTCGTTTTGATGTGGCGACGGATTAGAAACATGGTGAAACTATGGAACGAACATTCGTGATGATAAAACCTGATGGTGTCCAGAGAGGGTTAATCGGTAAAGTCGTATCAAGGCTTGAAGAACGCGGGATGAAAATAGTCGCGATGAAACTTATGCGAATCACTCGCGAACTTGCTGAGAAACATTATAAAGAGCATAAGGGGCAGGATTTCTATAAACCGTTATTGGAGTTCATAACCTCATCGCCGGTTGTCGCAATGGTGGTCGAGGGTCGCGAGGCTGTCAAGCAGGTGCGCAAACTCGTTGGTGAAACCGATCCCATGAAGGCTAAACCGGGAACGGTTCGATTCGATTTCGCTCAGGAAATCAGGATGAACATAGTCCACGCTTCCGACAAGAAAGAATCTGCAAGGCGTGAGATAAAAATATATTTCAACGACGATGAAATATTAGAATACAAAATGGATATTCATCGCTGGATGTTCATCGGTAAGTAATCTTACAAGCCTTTTAATAATCGTTCTCTAAGGCTCTCCGGCAAATTCGCTTCTTCCATCTCCTCAATCGTTTTCTCTATGTTGTAATCCGTTCTGAGGAAACGTACCGAATGCTCCCCCATATCGTAAAGGAGCATGCTTAGACGTACATCGCCGTCTCTCGGTTGCCCAACCGCGCCGACATTAACTATATATCTCTGGTCCGGCTCGAAATGTATCGGCTTGTCCCATCCGAAATATTTTTTCAAATCAGCTGCGGGGTAGTAATATGGACGGCCTTCGAAATCCACTGATGCCATCGCGGGCTTGTGTGTATGACCGACGAACATGACGCTGATCTCGGATGGCACCTCCTTGAATGCGGTAAGCGTATCCTCCTTGCTCTCAACATAACCATCCGGCACACCCGGAGCGTAATGGCTGAACCCGATTTTCCGTCCGGTCTTCGGAACTGTAACCATGTCCTTCGGTTTCAGATTCGAAAGCCACTGGATTTCATCCGCGTTCAGAATGCCTTTCGTGTAAGTTATTACCTCGAGTGCCTTTGGATTTACCTTGCGCTTGTCGGCAGCTCCCGATAGATAGTTTTCGTGATTACCGCTCAGGCACATCCCGAATGTCTTCGCGATTGCCGTGCACTCCTTCGGTTTTGGACCGTAGCCGATGACATCACCGAGACAGACAATCTTCCGACGATTGTCGAATCCAAGTACTTTCAGGTATTCCATTGCTCTTTCAAGCGCTATGATATTTCCGTGAATGTCGCTTAGAATTGCCAAACAGCTTTTAATATCCATATTTGGTATCCCGAAATCTTAAAAATGAAAATGCAATGATCGACTTGAATAACTCTTACATTTCTCAAGTCCGATTCATGGCGTATTTTATCGCCATGTTTCCACTTTATCAACAATCATGGAAACAGGCGTAGGGGGCTTCCTCATCTCCATCTTCTTTTTCCATGACACATAAAACGAAATGAAATAGCTTATGGAGAAGAATAAAATAGCAATCAAGGCGATGAGGGCGAGGAAAAGAAACAGCGGATGACGGTACCTGAGCTTGTCTTTCTTCTCGATTACATCATCATAAAGTTTTTCTTCTCGATCGCGTATTTCATCCAGCTCTTCCATAAACAAGTCAATTATAGCGCATCGCCTTTGACAAGGTTAAATGTATAATCTATTCGTATGCCAATTTCATGAAAGGATGATATATAAATCCTATGGCTGAAACTAAGAAATCCAAACTCTTTTTCGCGAGCGCTCGAGCAAAGCTATTCGACTATGATGCCTCCATGCCGGGAAAACTCGACAAAATAATCAAACTCCTGAAATTCGACAAGCATTTCATTAAAAACGAACTCGTGGCTGTTAAGATGCATTTTGGTAATCCCGGGACTCATCGCACAATTCCTCCCCTTTTTGTCAGGCAGGTGGTTGATGCTCTCAAGGGGATTGGTGCAAATCCTTTTGTTGCCGATAGTACCCGCATCAAAGGTTACGATTACCTCCATACGGCTAACATAAACGGTTACAATCAGACAACGCTCGGATGTCCCGTAATCATGGCTGATGGCATATTCGGCAGCGATTCGGTCGAAGTGCCCGCGGGTAAACATCTAAAAAAAGCTTTTGTTCCATCAGCATTCTACGATGCCACCGCGATGGTCGTTCTCACGCATGTAACGGGTCACGCGCAATATGGACTCGGCGGAGCGATGAAAAATATCGCCATGGGGCTCAATGCGCATCATTCACGTGGCGGTTCATGGTCGTCCGGTGGACGAGGAAAAATGCATATGATTCGCGAGGAGAAATTTAAAAACATTACAGAAAATTGCACCCTTTGCGAGCAATGCATAAAAATCTGTCCCGTCGGAGCTATTGAATCCGCTGGTGACCATGTCGAGATCGATTGGAATTATTGCTGGCGCTGCCTTAGATGTACTCGCGTTTGCCAGAGCGGTGCGCTTGTGCCTCCTGAACCAAGTGATGATTCTTACGAAGCTCTCGCTGAGGGTGCGAAAGCCGCGATGAGCACTTTCAAATCCGGCAAAGTCCTTCATATTTCGTTTTTGATTAATCTCCAGCCTGAATGCGATTGCATGCCGATGTCCGATGTCCCGCTCGTGAGCGATATCGGCATCCTCGCCGGTGAGGATATGATTGCGATTGACTGGGCGACCCTCGACCTTGTCGGCGATATGACCCCGATCCCCGAAAGCCAGGCGCAGGGAATGATAAACTCTCGCGAGAACGATGTATTCAGCCAGGTGAATAATCGCCAACCACGAAAATACCTCCTCGCCGCCGAAAAACTGGGACTCGGTTCAACCAAATATGACTTGGTGAAAATCGATAATTCGTGATTTCCTATTCCTCATCCGGCATCTCAAGCCGCAGTAAGTGAATAGCGCCTGATCCATCTCCAACAACAATCGTTTTTCCATCTGAAGAAGCAGCGCAACATGACAAAATGCTGTCCCCAATAAAAGTGGCGATACAATTATAGTTTTTAAAATCCCAGACTTTCAATGTTCTGTCCTTTGATGCCGATATCGCTTTCTTTCCATCTGGAAGCACCGCTACTGCATTGACCCCATAGGTATGTCCTTCCAATGTTCGTATTTCCTTCCCACTCTCCAAATCCCAGACTTTCAATGTTCTGTCATCTGATGCCGAAATCGCTTTCTTTCCATCCAAAAGCACCGCTACTGCATAGACCGACTCGGTATGTCCTTCCAATGTTCGTATTTCCTTTCCACTCTCCAAATCCCAGACTTTCAATGTATTGTCCCATGATGCCGAAATCGCTTTCTTTCCATCTGGAAGCACCGCTACTGCAGTGACCCAACTGGTATGTCCTTCCAATGTTCGTATTTCCTTCCCACTCTCCAAATCCCAGATTTTCAATGTTCTGTCGGCTGATGCCGATATCGCTTTCTTTCCATCTGGAAACAGCGCTACTGCATAGACCCAATTGGCATGTCCTTCCAATGTTCGTATTTCCTTCCCACTCTCCAAATCCCAGATTTTCAATGTTCTGTCACTTGATGCCGATATCGCTTTCTTTCCATCTGGAAGCACCGCTACTTCACTGACCCAATTGGTATGTCCTTCCAATGTTCGTATTTCCTTCCCACTCTCCAAATCCCAAACTTTCAATGTCCTGTCCTCTGATGCGGATATCGCTTTCTTTCCATCTGGAAGCACCACTACTGCAAAGACCGACTCGGTATGTCCTTTCAATGTTCGTATTTCCTTCCCACTCTCCAAATCCCAGACTTTCAATGTTCTGTCATATGATGCCGATATCGCTTTCTTTCCATCTGGAAGCACCGCTACTGCATAGACCGTCACGGTATGTCCTTCCAATGTTCGTATTTCCTTCCCACTCTCCAAATCCCAGACTTTCAATGTTTTGTCCCCTGATGCCGATATCGATTTCTTTCCATCTGGAAGCACCGCTACTGCATAGATCGACTCGGTATGTCCTTCCAATGTTCGTATTTCCTTCCCACTCTCCAAATCCCAGACTTTCAATGTATTGTCCCATGATGCCGATATCGCTTTCTTTCCATCTGGAAGCACCGCTACTGCATAGACCCAACTGGTATGCCCTTCCAATGTTCGTATTTCCTTCCCACTCTCCAAATCCCAGACTTTCAACGTATTGTCGCTTGATGCCGATATCGCTTTCTTTCCGTCTGGAAGCACCGCTACTGCATTGACCCAATCAGTATGTCCTTCCAATGTTCGTATTTCCTTCCCACTCTCCAAATCCCAGACTTTCAATGTATTGTCCCCTGATGCTGATATCGCTTTCTTTCCATCTGGAAGCACCGCTACTGCGTTGACCCAACCGGTATGTCCTTCCAATGTTCGTATTTCCTTCCCACTCTCCAAATCCCAGACTTTCAATGTTTTGTCCCCTGATGCTGATATCGCTTTCTTTCCATCTGGAAGCACCGCTACTGCCCTGACCCAATAGGTATGTCCTTCCAATGTTCGTATTTCCTTCCCACTCTCCAAATTCCAGACTTTCAATGTATTGTCATCTGATGCCGATATCGCTTTCTTTCCATCCGCAAATACTGCAACTGAATTAACTCCGTCTTTATGTCCAACAAGAGTCATCAACAATGCGCTTCCAGAAGGATGCAAACTTCTCTTTATCGGACGTAGCCATGGATAATCCTTCTTCTCCTTCGCCTGTTCAAGCAAGTTTTGGATTTTCTTAGATTCCTGATCGAGCAGGCGTCCTAAGAGTTGCCCTGCAAGCTGCCTTTTGTCGTTTGCCAAGGCATGAATTGATAATTGCAGTGCACCCTTGACCAATCGCGCGTCTTCATCATCTTTCAAATGATCGAAATCATCTATCAAACCGTAGATATCAGTTGCGTCGAGCCTTGCCTGAAGCCATTTGAAATTGAATAGTAGTTTTTCAAGCTCCTGTTTTTTTCCAGCTTGCGCCAGATGATAAGCAAGATGAGAAAAGAAATATCCATCATCCAGTCCTTTATGCCATTCCCCGTTACATTTTTTGCCATATGCCTCAATTATATTTTCATGCGGTTCTTGAGGATTTGAAAATGATGATCGAACATAGTCGTATTGAAGATCGTGCAATGAAATCTTTCGAGGTAATTCCTTTTCTTCTAATTTTAATAGATTTTTGTTTTTAAATTTGATGAATAATCTCCGTCCATCTGCTTCATTAATCCCATTTATATACAACCAGAGCGTCAATACAGCATGTTCCGGTATCTGTTTGTCTTCAGGGAATGCCGCGAATCTAAGGTATTTTTTGGCTTCAAATGGCGGTAAAGCATCCACGCTTGTTTTAATCGAGCTCAAAACGCTTCCATTGGCACGGTCAAGGTATTCCAGTTTTGCATTTTGCAGAGAATAAATTAAATCACGGTAAGGCATCCCATCCCGAATATTCGCGCCGCAAAGGGTGATTGCGAGTGGTAGATTTTCGCATTCCCTGATTAGCTCTTCTGAATCCGCTGGTAGTGATTCTTTATTCTGACCAACCCAGCTTGCGAGAAGCTCCAAAGCATCTTCATTCGAAAGAACATCTAATCTGTGTTCAGTTGCTCCAAGTGCAGTGATAATTTCAGCGTCGCGAGTGGTGACAAGCATTCTGCATCGGGGACCGAGCACATCAAACGCTTTTGTGTCTTCATAATCCCAGACATCATCCAGAATAAAGAGACATGCTCTATTGGATAGAAGGCTGCTTAACCTCATTCTTCCCTGTTGTAAATCTTCGAATGCCCGAAAAGGCTCACCAAGCTCCTGGACAATTTGTGATTGCAGTGAAAGGAGCGATGGAATCGACGTTGTTCGTCCGACTGTTATCCAGAATATCCCGTCAGGAAAAACTCGTCGAACTTCCGGATTTCTCGCAATCGCCTTGGCAATCTCAGTTTTTCCGATTCCCCCCATACCGTGAACTCCGGTTATGCATTGGGTTCTGGTAACCACAACAGGACGATGTATATCCGCAAGCAGCGATTCCTGAATGCTCTTTATCTTGTCAGCCAATATCAAGAAATTCGGGGCTAATAGGGGAACTCCAATTAGTTTTCCGAGGACAGCTGGCGGTTCTTTCAATTGATGCGTTAGCTTTTCAAAACTCTTTTGATAATTTTTATCCTCTCGAAAATCGGGAGCATCTAATTTTTTCAATTCATATGGAAAATCCTTATAACTACCAATTCGTATAACAGGATTAATCGCCTTGCCGAATTCAACCGCGTATTTCCATTCCCAGTTTACATAATCTGATGTCAATGCTTCCGGACCCACAACGAGGAGAAGCCGTTCGGCATGTTCGATAGCATCGATCATCTCTTTGTTGTATGGCGCTCCTCGGCTTGACATGTCATATTTATCCATCCAAACGGAAAAACCTGCAGCTGTTAAATCCAAATATAACCTTTCAGTGAACTCAGGATCGTCCTTGCGAGCGTATGATAAGTATATCTTTTTAAATTCTTCAGACATTCGAACTTTAAACCTCTTTAAGGTTTATTTCTGATAATATATTGAGAAAATATATTGAGAGCATTTTGCATCTCGAATGCTCCATTTTTATATTTTCCTTGGATGGATACTGACTACTTTGCAATATAGATATTTTATGTCGAAAAGAGGGATGATTCAATTAATCCTTGACATGGGGGAAAGTATCAAAATATATTAAGAGCTTGTACTTACCTTGAAACGTGTTAGTTAATCGAAATAGGTGAATGATGAAAAATCGCAGCATATCCTTTTCAGCAGCCTTCATATTAATTCCAATTATCTCTGTCGGCATATGGTGTTATTACTATGCGATTGATCAGACGAGCCTCATCAACCTCGTTAAATTGATGTTCCCCGTATGTATCATCATGTATATCGTTGGCGAGTTCCTATTCTGGGCTTTTTTATCGAAGGTGAAACCGAGTTTCCGATTCGGCTTCTGGTGGGGCGTTTTCATAATCGCACCTTTTTATATCTATCAGGTTGCTTTTAATGGACGAACGGTTTTGGGGTCACTTAAAACAATTTTCTTATACCCTATTTATCTTGTAAGCGGTTTTATATCTGCTATTGCGATTGGATTCATAACATGGTCAATTGTCGGAATTGTTTTTCAGGCACGCCAATCACAAAATCCGCTGAGGATGGCTTTGTCAAGACTGGTAGTGATAATCCTCTGCTTCGCTGTGCTTCTCCCGCTCGTCTTGAAAAATAGATCGGCACAGCCGGACCTGGTCGCGAAGAGAACCAGCTACCGAGCCTTTCAGGAACGCAAACTCGAGAATAAACCATCTCATCGCCTTATTGTACTTGGCATAGATGGCGGCGACTGGGATGTAATCCAGCCTTTCGTGGACGAAGGCAAAATGCCGAACATGAAAAAACTCATGAGCGAGGGTCGATGGGGTGTTATGGAGAGTGTGAAACCGATGCGCTCACCAGTGCTATGGACATCCATGTTCACAGGGCAGCCCCCTAAAAAACATGGCATGGAGGACTGGATTATCAGCTATTCAAAAAACCGTCTCGTTAAAGCTATCTGGAACATACTCTCCGAATATGGTCTTATGAGCACGATAATCAATATCCCCGGCACTTTTCCACCCGAGGAATTTCTCGGAAAGGAAATAAGCGGATTCCCATATCCAAATCCTACTCTCAATGTTTATGGATGGCTTCTATCTACAGAACCCATGAAAACCAAACTGACCCCGTTTGTCCAGCTCGATAAAACCATGGATGCTGATGGAAATTACAATGGCACCATCAATGTCACCGATGTCTTGATTGATAAGTATAACGCGGGAATGCGTGGTAAAGTCTTCAAAAATATGGCTATCGAATATGTATTGAAAACCAAACTAAGCGAGATTTATGGAAGCGATATCCCGATTGCGAAATTCAAATTCAAACCTAAGGAGAAAAAAATCGATATAACGCCCTTGAAAGGCGAAGGCCAGGCGTTTGCGAGTATCGGCGATGGTGAATGGAGCGATTTCTTCATGGTCTCACTCGAACCGGGTATGGTCAGCAACGTGAAAATTCGTGTCCTCTCGATGAGTGATAATAACTTCGTACTTTATCTGACCCCTTTCTTTCAGCCATCCGATAATCCGAAACACCAATACACTTTTCCAAAGACCCTTGCCAAAGATATCACAGACCTGTTCGGGCAGTACATTGTGGAGATGACCTGGATGAGCGCGCAGGATGATTACATCACTTTTCCAGCCATAAAAGATATTCTGATGTACGAATCGGAAAAAAAGGTCAAGGTCGGTGAAACGATGTTCCAGGAGGGTCAATGGGATTTGTTCATCCAGGTTTTCAGTCTGACTGATCGTTTGCAGCATCCAACCTGGGTCTTCCGATATCAACAGTATGAACCTTCTGAATTGGCGAACAGCGAGGAGGGGCGAAAGATAATCGAACTTGAAAAATCATCAATCGAGGATGCCTACGCTCAATGTGATTCATGGATTGGCCAGCTTCTTGATAACATGAATCCGCAAAAAGATATTTTGATGCTCGTGAGCGATCATGGATTCACGCAGGGAACCGGTCGCGAGCAGAATCTCGGAGCGCATCGTCTTGAGGGTATTTATCTTGTCTGGGGTGATCCGATTAAAAATACGAATCGTGGAGATTACAAGCAAAATCGCGGTGACAAGAAATCGATTCTGGATGTCACTCCCAATATCCTTTATTTACTTGGTCTTCCAGTGGCCAATGACATGCCAGGTCAGATCTGGCTTGATTTATATGATGATGGTTTTGAAAAAACCAATCCTCCCTCCTCAATCGAAACATACAATAAGGAGGAGGATGTGAAGGGAACTCAACAGAGGATTGATCCATCTGCTCTTGAGCAGATCAAGGGGCTCGGTTATCTCCAGGAGGGTGCCAACATAGAGGGGGATTAATACGCACCCCGCGTGTGAGCAAGGGGATAAGAGTTTTGTTCGCTACCAGTCAAACGGCAGTTCTGATGCATTGGGATCAACAACGATATCGTTAATGACTTCTTTTATTCTTTCCAATCCGGTGCTCCGCACAATTTCCTCAGCATGCTTCTTCTGATCTTCGGTCTTGACCGTTCCCATCAGCGTAACTACATCATGCGAAACTGATGCTTTAATGCCGTAGAATTTTGTTACGGGATCTGCCGCGAGTGATTCAGTCAGGCTCGCTTCGATTCCTCTATCCTTCGCTTTAACAAGATCGCTCATGCCGAGATTTGTTTTCTCCTTGATAGCAGCATCCTGCTTTGGCGGCACCTGTATGGGGCATCCGGTCATAAATCCCATAATGAAAACCGTTATAATTATTAATGCGATGAATGTCTTGCTCATGTTTTTCCACTCCATATGAATCATGGAATTATTTATTTAATTTCAATTTTTCTTTTTTGAAATCCGAAATCCTGATAATTTTAGATATACGCGCCTAATTGGTTAACAACATATATTATGCCGATTATGAAGAGAGCCATGAAAATCGAATATAAAATCGGCGCTACTATAATGACCCCGACAAATGTATTTCCCCACGAGATATGAAGGAAATCTCTCATAGTTAAAACAAGGTAGTAAATCATCAGAACCGCTCCAGCAATTCTGAAAACCATTGCTAAGCCAGGGTTCAAAAATCCTATCCAGTATCCGAGGAAAAAAAGTGGGGTCATCCATGCGAAGTACGCCGTGCCGGAAAGATAACTACTGAGACTCCCGCCGGTTTTCGACATCGTCTTGCTTACGATAAATAAGGCAAGCGCGAACATAAACCATCCAATGCCGCACAAAATCGGAACCGTCGCGAGCAGGCCGAAGACATAATCCGGGTCGGTTATCATGTTGCTGACTATCGATGTGAACTCAACACCGGCCATCGAGGAAAGCTGCTCAAGTAAAGGTTTTATCATGGTGTCAGCCTGGTAAAGAAAAGAGCCGGCGACTTCCTGTATCCTGTAATAGTTGAAACTGATTATCCCGTTTATCAGACCGAACATCAGCGCAACGAACAGCCCGGGAACAATCTGCAACTCTCCCGCGATACGGGGATAACTCATACGGGGGAAAAACCACATACTCCAGATATTGCGCCAGAAATCAAGCCCGAGAGCTATCAACACTACAACCACGGCAACCCACATTATCCATATCGATTGCGTTATCTGACCAAACGGAAGGTTGTGGATCATGTCATCAATCTGAGTGGTTATGTCCACGATTTCAAACTCCTTGGCGAGCCTGCAATAATTTACACGCTCCAATAGGGATCAAAATAAAGTGCTTATTATAAACTCCCATTAACCGAAAATCAAAGCTTCAAAAAAATGGAACATGGCGTATCATTGCGGATTGAGGAATGATAATATTGTTGTTCCGGTACCATTAAAGACAGGGCCTATTATAGCAGATCGGTGGAGGGAGTGTCCACCAAAGTCTCATGAATAATGGCTTTTAAAGGCACTATCTCCCTTTTCTCAAAATCAATATACCATATTGATTTTTTTCTTTTTAAAAGGTAATATCTCTTAAATTTATCATTAAGCCGTTAGTTTGATGTTGAAATGCTGCACCCTTTAGGGTTAGAGGTGGTTATGAAATCCATCACAAATTTTCTAAGGATACTATTTGTAATATCCATTTTATCAATGGGATGTTCCGGCAATAGTGTGAATCCGGCGGTTGATAAAATTCCTGGCGAAGCGGACAATACCGAATTCCTCGATTCACTACCGGTGATCGGATTTGATGGTCACAGCGCTGTAACAATGCTGGGAGCGTTTGACCTTTCAATCTCACCATCCGGACCGAAAGCCGAGTTGACTCCGATGAGGTCATCTACCTTGGGTGAATCCTACATATTAAGCGGAGCTCCTTTCTTCACAAATGCCAACTGTTTCAGGATAAGAAACATCGCCTATGATGCCAGCGGTGGTATAGCTATTGAATTTCAGATAAAACATCCTTTCAAAAAAGGAAATACGAGCCTGCCCCCATCAGGAACTAATCGTTTGGATCTTGATCTTTTCGATGTTGCTATGGTTATCAGTCCTGTTGGATCGGTACCTTCTGACTTTCAGCTTACAAAAGCTTACAGCGATAAGGTATTGAACGCTGATGGTTACACAAAGGAATTGACGAATGTAATCGGAAACAATGCTGCTCTTCCGTATAAAATCTGTTATGCAGCCTCGAACAATAATCGCTTTGCGATGGGTACGGACTGGCAGACTTTTAAAGTCATCTTCTCTCTTACTAATCTGCAGTTTGATATTTATCTGACCATGGGCTACGGTGCAAGCGCGAAGAAGCTTACAAGACTGACGCCTACATATTATGTCCCGGAGTTCAACAGGAAGGCTGCGTGGAAGGTGAAAGTCTTCCCGCCCACGTGGGATGAAGGATCAGATGTGGAATATAATTGTGTGATCGATGTTTATGACTGGAATCAGGGAGCGACAGTCGCGCCTAATTATCCGGATCCCACGCATACCAATTGGATAAGCGCGCCATCCAATGTTGTATCGGTCCAGATTGAAATTCCCGCGATACTGAACTCAATTAAATCCGCATCAACAGATGATACATCGCAGAATGGATGGAATGATCCAGTTACATACACAGCGAATTTATCCAATGAGAAAATGGCTCCTGTGGGAGAGTATGTTGGTATAGTAAAGGTTTCGGATTCGAGAGTTCCCAATTCATCGACGGTGGGAAAGGATTACCTTATACATACACCTGATGGCATTCAGCTTCAGAATTACCTGATACCTGAATTCGCGACATACCAGTCTTTTAAAGCGCGAGTTGTGACTATCGGACCCGGTTATGACTGGGGAAAGGATGTGGGTTCATCAGGCGAGGATGCTGGTTTTGATTTGGCTGTTGACAGTCAGGAAAATATATATATTACCGGATACTTTGAGGGAAGTGTTGATTTTGACCCGGATCCAGATGGATATTCTGTGGTTCAGTCAAAAGGTCAGGCTGATGCTTATCTTTTAAAGTTAGACAAACTTGGTGATTTTAAATGGGTTAAAACATGGGGAGCGGGACTTTGGGACGAGGGTCATGCCTTAGCAGTTGACAGCGATGGCAGTATTTATGTGACCGGATATTTCCAGGGAACTGTTGATTTCGATCCAGGCTCGATTACAGTAAACAAAACATCCGCGGGTGGCGGTGATGTATTCTTATGCAAATACAATTCAGCAGGTTTATTTCAATGGGTGCAAGCCTGGGGAGGTACGGATCAGAGTATCTGGGATGAGGGTCATGGATTGGCAATAGAGAATCCGCAGGAGATTTTCGTAACCGGACAATTCCGTGGCACTATCGATTTTAACCCGGGTTCAGGAACTGATATCCAACCCGGCTTCAATGATGGAGACGCATTTGTAAGCAAGTTTGATGGCTCAGGTAATTATCTTTGGGCTAAAACATGGGGAGGATATATCTGGGATGAGGGTCATGGTCTCGATTTGGATTACAATAACAATGTTTATATAACCGGATGTTATGGGCATTTTGATTGTGATTTTGATCCAGGTGCGGGTACAGCGTTTGGTGAATATATAGGAGGAGAAGATATCTACCTGCTTAAACTTGATAATAACGGAAATTTCATTTGGGTTAAAAACTGGGGATCTGCTTCGGGTAACGACAAAGGTTTGGATGTTACATGTGCTTGTGCGAGTGCTTATCCGACAGTTACAGGATATTTCTCAGGTACGGTGGATTTCGATCCCAACGCGGGTTCTGATCCACGCACATCGAATGGATTAACCGATGTTTTCGTGACAAGACTAGATTATTACGGCTCATATTTTTCTACGTGGGTTTGGGGTGGTTCCGGAGAGGATATTGGCTATGACATCGCGTATGATAACGACAAATACGAGTTATTGGTTGTTGGAAGCTTTGAAGACCTTGTTGATTTCAATTTTGGCGCATTGGAGGACTGGCATCAATCGAATGGAGGAAAGGATATTTTCCTGAGTTGCATGGAGAACTGGGGCTGCTGGAGTGGATCATTCAGGTGGGCTTATACATGGGGCGGATTGGGCATCTGGGATGAGGGTCATGCTATTGATACTGGCTCATATTATATAACAGGGAAATACTCGAAATCTATGGATATGAATCCGAGAAGTGATGGTGAGGACTGGCATACATCCAACTCTGGAAGTAATGATATATTCCTGGTTCAGTTTGACGATATATGCGATTACAACGAGATTGAACCCAATGATGTATGCTCAGACGCTACTGGAATTGAAGAGCGTTATGTTTACTACTGCGGTTCCGTTAAAAAAGCAGCGGACAATGTCGATTATTGGGGTTTCAATACAAAAGCTTATTCTCTTTATGTTGTAGCAGATTTAATCAATAAAAGTGGCAAAGATATTTCCCTTACATTATATAACGAAGATTGTACTGTTCCGATTGCCACATCAAATAATCCCGGTGGGAGTGATGAATCCATAGGACCGCTGCTTTTAACAACCTATGCTTTCTACCGGCTAAAAGTACAGGCAGTCGATGATGGGTATATGGACAGTAAGAGTTATGCTCTTGAAGGAGATGTGTATTGGTAATAGTTTTATTTTACCGCGCAACTTGGGCTATATTGAAAATGACATTCCACATTGATTTTTTTGGTTTTAAAGGGTAATATGCCACGAACATATTATTGCACCATTAGTTTGATGTTGAAATGTTTAACACTTTAGGTCCAGGGGTGATTATGAAATCCATCACAAATATTTTAAGGGTACTATTTGTAATATCCATATTATCAATGGGATGTTCCGGTAATGGCGTGAATCCGGCAATTGATAAAATTCCCAGCGAAGCGGACAATACCGAATTCCTCGATTCACTACCGGTGATCGGATTTGATGGTAACAGCGCTGTAACAATGCTGGGAGCGTATGACCTTTCAATCTCCCCATCGGGACCGAAAGCCGAGTTGACCCCCATGAGATCGTCTACCCTCGGTGAATCATACATATTAAGCGGAGCAGCTTTCTTCACAAATGCCAACTGTTTCAGGATAAAAAGTATCGCCTATGATTCAAGCGGCGGTATAGCTATTGAATTTCAGATAAAACATCCTTTCAAAAAGGGAAATCCGAGCAATCCCCCATCGGGAACTAATCGTTTGGACCTTGATCTGTTCGATGTTGCAATGATTATCAATCCTGTTGGATCAACCCCATCTGACTTTCAGCTTACAAAAGCTTACAGCGATCAGATATTGAATGCTGATGGTTATACAAAGGAATTGACGAATGTAATCGGAAACAATGCTGCTCTTCCGTATAAAATCTGTTATGCAAGCTCGAGTAATAATCGCTTTGCGATGGGTACGGACTGGCAGACTTTTAAAGTCATCTTCTCTCTTTCCAATCTGCAGTTTGATATTTATCTGACCATGGGTTATGGCGCAAGCGCGAAGAAGCTTACAAGACTGACGCCTACATATTATGTCCCGGAGTTCAACAGGAAGGCTGCGTGGAAGGTGAAGGTTTTCCCACCCACGTGGGATGAAGACTCAACAGAGGAATATATGTGTGTGATCGATGTTTATGACTGGAATCAGGGAGCGACAGTCGCGCCCAATTATCCGGATCCCACGCATACCAATTGGATAAGTGCGTCATCCAATGTTGTATCAGTCCAGATTGAAATTCCCGCGATACTGAACTCCGTTAAGCCCGCATCAACAGATGATACATCGCAGAATGGATGGAATGATCCAGTTACATACACAGCGGGCTTAGCCAATGAGAAAATGGCTCCTGTGGGAGAGTATGTTGGTATAGTGAAGGTTTCGGATTCGAGAGTTCCCAATTCATCGACAGTGGGAAAGGATTACCTTATACATACGCCTGATGGCATTCAGCTTCAGAATTACCTGATACCTGAATTCGCGACATACCAGTCTTTTAAAGCGCGAGTTGTGACTATCGGACCCGGTTATGACTGGGGAGAGGGTATAGGTTCCACAGGTGAGGATGTCGGTTTTGATTTGGCTGTTGACGCTCAAGACAATATATATATTACCGGATGCTTTGAGGGAAATGTTGATTTCGACCCGGATCCGGATGTGTATTTCAAGGTTTTATCAAAAGGTGAGGCTGATGCTTATCTTTTAAAGTTAGACAAACTTGGTGATTTTAAATGGGTTAAAACATGGGGAGCGGGACTTTGGGATGAAGGTCATGCTTTAGCTGTTGACAGTGATGGCAGTATTTATGTGACCGGATATTTCCAGGGAACTGTAGATTTCAACCCAAGTACCGTAGTCAAGAGAACATCCGTGGGTGGTGGAGATGTATTCTTATGCAAATACAATTCAGCGGGTGCATTTCAATGGGTTCAGACCTGGGGAGGAGTGGATCAAAGTATATGGGATGAGGGTCATGGATTGGCAATAGAGAATCCGCAGGAGATTTTCGTAACCGGAGTATTCCGTGGCACTATCGATTTTGATCCAAGTTCGGGAGGAACTGATATGCAGCCCGGGTTCAATGGGAAAGACGCGTTTTTAAGCAAATTTGATGGAAATGGCAATTACCTATGGGCAAAGACATGGGGAGGAGGTATCTGGGACGAGGGTAATGGTCTCGATTTGGATTACAACAACGATGTTTATATAACCGGATATTATGGGTATTTTGATTGTGATTTTGATCCGGGTCCGGGCTACGTACCGGGTGCATATATAGGGGGAGAAGATATCTACCTGCTTAAACTTGATAATAACGGAAATTTCATTTGGGTTAAAAACTGGGGATCTGCTTCGGGTGACGACGGAGGCAAGGCTGTTACATGTAATGTTAATTCTTATCCGACAGTTACAGGATATTTCTCAGGTACGGTGGACTTCAATCCCAACTCGGGTACTGATCAACGTACATCGAATGGATTAACCGATGTTTTCGTGACGAGCATAAGTGATTCCGGATCATATATATTTACGCGGGTTTGGGGTGGTTCCGGAGAGGATATTGGCTATGACATCGTGTATGATAGTGACAAATCAGAGTTATTGGTTGTTGGGGGCTTTGAAGACCTTGTTGATTTTGATTTCGGTGCTCTTCAGGACCTGCACCAGTCAAACGGCGGAAAGGATATTTTCCTTAGTTGCATATACCCGGGCGGATCATTCAAATGGGCTTATACATGGGGTGGAATGGGCATCTGGGATGAGGGTCATGCTATTGATACTGGCTCATATTTTGTGACAGGGAAATATTCGAATACTGTGGATATGAATCCGAGAAATGATGGTGAGGATTGGCATACATCAACATCTGGAAGTGATGATATATTCCTCGTTCAGTTTGATTATATATGCGATAACAACGAGATTGAACCCAATGATATATGCGTAGACGCTTACGGAATTGAACGGGGTTGGATTTACTGTGGTTCCGTTAGAAAAGGAGCGGACGAGGTCGATTATTTCTACGGAATCGACGCGTATTGCTTCTATGCGCCGTGTCCGGTGGAGATATTTTTCTACAATGACAGCGGACAGAATATAGATATCTACCTTTATGATGATAACTGTTCATCACTGTTAGCATCATCAACTAATCCTGGTAGCGCTGATGAATATATATCATATGAATTTAATCAACTTGGTCCGATACCGTTTAAAATTAAAGTGGTGAATAAATCCAACGATAATTACGAACCATTGAAATACAGTATCAAAGCATATTTTGACCAATGGGAATCATAAGGTATCGCCAATTAATTCAACCTGAAAAACTTGTAGCGCCCCTACATGGCAAAAGGGGACAGAGCCCTTTTAACACGCATTAATAAAAGACTCTATAGCCATATTTACATTAGTGCCAGTTAGCAATTTTGAATGATTGTATTGCATTCTACTGGGGATATGTAAATCTCGAACTGCTCTCGACGATGTGTGCGGTTTGCCACAGATTGAGTACCTTCGAATGGACGTCCTGCATTCCGAGATAGTCCTCAACATACTGGTTGAATCCGATTTTGGGAGCTGATGCGACGAACTCATAATCCGGATAACCCGCCTCCCGGCGTGTCATCCCGAGCTTCATGAGCTTCTCCCTCATTGACATGACCGCCTCCTCAGCCGGATCCACAATTGTGACACGGCTCGGCAGATGCCTTCTAATCGCATGATAGGCGAGGGGATAATGCGTGCATCCAAGTATTAGCGAATCTATTCCTTTTTTTACAAGAGGCGAGAGATATTCATCGAGAGCTTCATCGATCTCATCGCCATCGATATGACCGGCTTCGATCAGAGGGACGAGTCTGGGGCATGGAATTGACACCAATTCAGCGCGGGGTGTTAGTTTTCGCAACATCCGTTCGTGGGCTTTCGATGCCACAGTCGCTGGATTCGCAATCATCCCGATTCGTCCGTTGGATGATACATCTAACGCGCCTTTTAAAGCTGGTGGAATCAGGTTCTGGATTACGATATTGTCACCGAATAATCTGTCAAGAAGAACCGAGCTTGATGTGTTACACGCGATAATTATCGCTTTCACCCCGCGTGATTTAAGATACGCGATTATATCGAGCGCGTAACCCTCGATTTCCTCAAGCTGACGGTCTCCGTAGGGGACATGAACGAAGTCAGCATAATAGATTATGTCCTCGCGGGGGAGAAACGAGCGGATTTCCTTGAGGATTGTAAGTCCGCCGAGTCCGCTGTCAAATAATCCTATGGGTGAATTTTTATCTGTTTTCATTTTATATCTGTAATCCGCAACCACAAAGCAATAAATATGCAAGATTCTTGCCCAAATATCAATCCAGCTTGAAAATATTTCTCCTTCTCTTTTTCAGCTCTTTCTTCTTCTGATTTTCCCCATTTTCGCTTTTATCATCCGTAATCTCCTCATCATCGGAGATTAAAATCTCCTCCTTTGGTTCATCGATTAAGATAGTCGATGATTCAGATGATTCCTTCGGTTTGATTTTGTTCTCGGAAGCATCTGATTCCAGATCCTCGAGCAGAATTTTTTCCTCCCACATTTTTTTCTTCTGATCGGGCGGCGCGAATTTCTGCGGCTCCGCTTTTTCTTTCTTTACCTCTTCTTTTTTTATTTTGCCATCGGTCGTTTTATCACGAGTTTCGCGTGATGGAAGTTCAAAGGGATTATAATCGAACGCTAACATTTTGTATTTATCTTTTGCTTGGACCTCTTTCTCAGTTTGCAGCGCTTTCCCATCAGCAGCGATTGCACCAGAGGATTGTAGCTGATGCACCATTGGAAGCCCGAATATTTCCGATATACCGTTTGCCACACCGCTCATTGCGGCTTCACAGAATCCGCTTGTCGTATTCAGGAGCTTTGCCAGATCGTTCGGATTGTTAAAAAATGCCGTTTCTATGAGTATGGATGGCATTGAGTTGTTCATTATAACGTGATATTTACCAAGGAGGTAACCGCGACCGGGAATACCCATCATCTGGCTCATGTGTCGCCATACGGCTTCCGCGAGTTTCTTATCACGGGAACTTGAGTAATAAATCTCGGGACCTGAGACATAATAACATGGTTTGGTTGGAGTCGAATTGCAATGTACACTCACCAGAAGATCGACACCGAGACGATTTGCCATATCACGACGTGAATTCAGGTCGATAAAAATATCAGTTGTTCGAGTATAGAAAACCTGCATCCCTATGCCTTCAAGGTATTTTCCAAGCATTAATCCAAGCCGAAGATCCACATCCTTTTCATCAGCGGATAGGCCTCCCATCTCCTTTGCGAATGCCTGTGTGCCGGCATCGGCACCTCCATGCCCGATATCAATTAATACCTTAAGTCCTTTTTTAAGATTCCTAATAACAGGTGATATTTTAATATAATCACCTTTCGATTCGGTTATCTCCATCATAATCGGCTCGGTAAGTTCAATCACCAATCGTGCGATATTCTCTTTATCCTGCGTGTTCTGAGCCAGCCTTACCTTTATAATCCTGCCTTTGCCCGGAAATTCCTGTTCTTTTGGATTTGCGAGAATGCAATTATTAATGTCGCAATAAATCTTGTACGGTTTTGAATCCCAGAGATAAAAAATGTTTGCTTTGTCATAGTTGACACCGCTTAGAAGCACGCTTCCATCAGAATCGATTTTTATAGTTGGCGTTGACTCTTTCTGAGTACCAGCTTTCGTACTTTCGATGTCTGATTTTTCCTCGTATGCTTTTCGACCGATCCACAAAATGTTATTGGCTGGTCCATGGATACTTTGTATCGGTTGAAATGCTGGATTATTCGCATGGTCAACGACGAATCGTCCTGTATGGGGGAATTTTTCAAATTGCCCCAATCTCACAGCACTGAACGGAAGATTCTCGAAAGGATACTGAACCTCAGGTTTATCGGTTCCTATGGAGAGATTTGAAACATCGAAAACAGATCTTGGCGGATTATCAAGTTTAAGACTTTTTATTTTCATGGGAGCTGAAGTTGTAATCAAAAGGCCATCCGGCAGTTTCTTCACTTCTTTGATGCAATTCAGCACGAAGACGGTATTATCCTTCTCGCATATTTCAAGCCCGAGTTCTTTTGTCCAGAAATTCACAGGCGCGAAAACAATTTTATCGCGCTCGATAAAACCGGATTTACGCCCGGTCGCGTGAATATCGCCTCGGTATGTTCCTTTGATCGTCCACTTATCGCTATCCCTTTTAGCGCTCATCGCAAGAGCGGAGCAGGTTTGCTCAATTGGTAAATACTTGATTCCCTTTTTAAATTTAAAAGAGGATTCGAGCTGTTTGCCATTGACATTAATGGGACCATCTTTCGCCCATGCTGTAATGGCGAGGTTTTGGCTGATGAATATAATGAGGAAACCAACAACAAACTGCCGGATTAACCTCATTGGCCTTTCGCATCGTAGCTTTCCCATAGCTTGATACCGTCCGTGCTGAGGTTTTCCCCGGTATTTGCCTGTATCCCGTCCAGCTTAAAAACTCTTTAAGCTCTGGACTCGCAAATATAATCCATTTCAAAATGATTTGCAATAGTTTTTTTGCCAAATCTATAGATTTATTTACCTTGATTTTATCCTCTTCTTTCGATAAGCTCACATTTTCTATAGATTGGGCATATATTTTTCTTACAGGCTGGAAGCCCATGTTACGAAATACAGACTGGAAGTCTATGCTACAAAATACAAATATGAAATCTATGCTATAAAATACAGACTGGAAGCCTATGCTACAACGCGAGGGAATTGATGTCGAAACTTATTGAATGTGTTCCGAATATATCCGAGGGTCGAAGGATTGATGTAATCCAGGATGTCCTCGATCAGATTCGCTCCACTCCCGGTGCGACACTTTTCGACTGGGAGCATGATACCGACCACAACCGGGCGGTAATAACGATGGTCGGTGAACCTTCAGCGATTCTTGAAGCTGCGTTCCTGGTTATAAAACGCGCGAGTGAACTCATCGATCTGAACAAGCATCAGGGTGCGCATCCGAGAATGGGTGCCTGCGATGTCTGCCCCTTTATTCCTCTCGATGGCGCGACCATGGAGGATTGTGTCGAACTCGCGAATATGCTGGGTAAAAGAGTAGGGGAGGAACTTCAAATACCGGTGTTTCTCTATGAGGCTGCGGCGACCCGCGAAGATCGAAAAAATCTCGCTAATATCCGTGAGGGGCAATTTGAGGGTCTCCGCGAACGAATCGGAAAAGACCCCGATCGAGTTCCGGATTACGGACCTAATAAAATTCATCCGACCGCTGGATGTATGGCAATTGGTGCGCGATTCTTCCTCGTCGCCTTCAATGTCAACCTCGATACCGAGGATATCAAAGTGCCCAATGCGATCGCTAAAACAATCAGGGCTCGAAATGGGGGATTCCCGGAAGTAAAGGCTCTCGGATTCTCTCTAACTGAACGAAAAATGACACAGGTCTCCATGAATATGACTGATTATCGTGTAACCGGAATGTGGAAAGTATTCGAAAAAATCAGCCGCATGGCTCACGCGATGGGTATCCCGATTAAAGAAAGCGAAATAATAGGACTAATCCCTCAGCAGGCGATAAACAACGCGTTTATCGAATCGTTCAAAATCCTGAATTTCCATGAAGAGCAGATAATCGAAAAGAAGCTCGACAAGATACGAAAAGACCCGTTGCATAGTCCATGGCCCTTTTTGGAGATTCTCGCATCGAGCGCACCCGCTCCCGGAGGTGGTTCCTGCGCCGCTCTAAGCGGTGCGATTGCCGCTTCTCTCGGCGCCATGGTCTCTCGTCTCACTATCGGAAAGAAAAAATACAAAGCTTATGAAGGCGAACTTGTCTCGATGATCGATAAATTCGAAAGTTATCGAAAAGAGCTATTCACGGCGATTAAATCCGACAGCGAAGCGTTCGACAAAATCATTGAGGCGAAAAAGCTCCCGAAGGAATCTGACGAAGAGAAGAAAATTCGCAAGGCGGCTTTAGACAAGGCGACTCTCACAGCAACTGAAAGTCCTCTTTCCGTAATGGAAAAATCTTTTGAGGTGATGAAACTCCTTGAGATTCTTGTTACGAAAGGGACAAAAAATGCCATAAGCGATACAGGAAGCGGTCTCGCTCACGCCAGAAGCGCGATTACATCCGCTTATCTCAATGTCAAAATCAATGTCGGAGGGATAGGGGATTCGAAGAAGCGATCGGAGATGGAAAGCCGCGCTGAGAAGATTGTCCAGGAATCTGAGAAGGTCTACAAGCGTGCGTTCGATAATATCGCCGCATTTCAGGATGAGGAGTAAAACTCAATTCAAATGACACGATTCGTTTTAATATCGCTCCTTTGCAGTATTTTGATATTGCTTTCCGCTTGTCCAAAAACGGAAAAACAAGAACCAAAACAGGAAGAACCGGAGGAATCTGTTCGAGTGGAGACATACAAAGCCGGTGAAAGTTTTTTTGGAACAGCGCTATATATCGCAGAACAGATTGTCGATTACTACGAAAAAACGGTCTGCCTTGATATCATTACGGACCATCTATGCAATGCTGAAAAATTCGACAAAGCCGTGGAAATCGCAAGGACTATCGAGGATGATTACACGAGAGCTCAATCGATTGGACGAATCGCTCAATACATGATGGATAAAGGAATGGTTGATGAGAGTGTAAAACTTGCTGATGAGCTGCGAGAAATTACCACGAAACTTTCTGATCCCATGGAGAAGTCCACATTGCTTACCTTGTGTATCTTGATATACAGAAAAGCAGGATTTACTGATAAGGAGAAGGAGGTTAAAAACGAGGTTGACAGTATCATTAAATCAGTGAAATCCAAATTCCCCATAAAGGATCCCTCTTCGGATCCATCGAGCGATATCGTGTCGAAAATTGATACTGACATCGATGAAGTCCGCAACCTTGCTCATGAGCTTGATTTCATCGGAGCTCTGACTAAAGCAAAGTCCATAGAATATAAACCCTCGAGAGCTTGCGCGCTTTCATATATCGGCGCCGTGAAAGCGGAAACGCACGATGATATCACCGATGAGGAAATCGTTTTGCTTAAGGAACTAATGATTTTTTCTGAGCCAACGGAATCCGATTAATCCGATATCATCTAAGCGTTTCCCATAAATTTCTGTCTCTTAAAGATTCCTTCCCTTTCTCCCATTCCGATTCTTCACCAATCCATACCAGAGGAAATTGGTCATCATTAATAGCGAAAGTTCTTAATTTTTTTCTTTGTTTTCGAGGAATGGCAACAATTGTGAATGTTGAATCATTGTTGCTTTCACCTTTTTCATTTAATGTTGATGGCTTAGTATCATAAATAATTATTTTGTACTTATCAATTAGGTTTTCTTTTGTGTAACCTGATTCAGGGAAATCATGCCATGCAAGATAATCTCGCCTGCCATAATTCTCTTTATAAGCGAGTTGTGTAGCCCCAAGTGCTCGCAATGTCAGTTTACATCTATTCTCCCATGCGCTGCGTCTCGCGCATAAAATTGACGGGATGATAACAATAAAACACAAAATCGCTATCAACATTATGAAAGTAGCAAGAAATCCTATAACGGTTAAATGCTTCTTAATACGGAGTCGGATAATTATGTACATTGGTATTCCCAACCAGGCAAGAAATATAATCAGTCCGAATGGTCCAAGTTCATTGGCTATTCCACGAAAGTGGTCAAAGAAAATTCCGCCCGTAATAAGAAAAACGACGATTAGCAGGAACATTTTTAAAAAGATAAAACGCGGTTTTTGTTTGAGCTCGATATCATCCTTATTTTTATCAGTGCTGGATTGATTATCCTCATGTTTCTCATCTCTTATATCTTCTTCCATTCGAGTTTCCTCCAATCGATTGTTGGTCAATTCATCTAAAAGATATATTAACATTTTTGGAACATGTGCATCTCCCTGGGAGCGCGGTCGTCCCGACGGCTAATGCAAGATCAAACTAAAATGCCCTCGAGACGAGCGCGCTCCCAGGAAATAACCAAATGATGAGTCAATTGCTTACATGTGCTAAAATTTAGGAAGCAGAAAGATATACTTCATGAAAGCGAGATATGCATATGGCCGACATAATCGAATTCGTTAAGAATTATGATGATCAGAGCACCGATAACGGATTTCAGTTCGAGTTTTATTGCAACAGGTGCCGCTCCGGATTCCGTACGAAATTCAAAGCATGGAGTATCGCTACTATCACCAATGTAGCTGATGCCATAGGCGATACGCTTGGTGGTGTTTTCGGACGTGCTGGGGATATCGGTCAACGAGTCAGGTCCGCAAAGTGGGAACAGGCGCATGATCAGGCTTTCGAACACGCGGTAACGGAGATCAAACCTGAATTTATCCAGTGCCCCAAATGCAACGAATGGGTATGCCGTTCGAGATGCTGGAATACGAAGAAGGGATTATGCAAGGAGTGCGCTCCGGATCTCGGTGTCGAGATGGCTGCCGCGCAATCATCCCGATCTGTCGAGGAGGTTTGGAGACACGCAAAAATGTCCGAAGAGGATAAAAAACTTTCCGAGGAATACTGGCGTGAGGGGATTGTTGCCACCTGTCCAAAATGCGAAAAACCTCTTGAGGCGAATGCGAAATTCTGTCCGAATTGCGGTGAGAAACTAAAGGAAAAACGATTCTGCAAGGAGTGCGGCGCGTCGCTTGGCAAGGATGTTAAATTCTGTCCCGAATGTGGTAAAAAACAAGAGTAGGGGCGTTTAATTAAACGCCCCTCCGTTTTAATTTACTTCATCGCATTCATCGCGAAACTCAATTAGCGCCAATTCGATAGCGAGATTAATCATATGATTCGAGAAATCGCGACCCGCATCCCGAACCTTCTTCTTGATTTCCTCCTTCGCTTGTTCACGCTTGGCATCTGAATCGAGATCATTCCGTTGTTCGAGCCTTGAAACCACTCTCCTCGCAAGCTCGATAAGAAATTCCATCCGCCCGCTCGATAAGAGCCACAGGATGATTTTCTTTAATAGATCAGATATTTTAGACATCTAAAACCTCCGTTTTTGATTATTCAATCAGTTTGTTGATTATTACATTCAACACCGTCACGATAATCCCCCATATCACCATCGCAATACTCTTGCCGACACTCCACCATCGCTTTATATCCTCTATCTCATTTCTGCATTCCCGGTAGCGTATTATCTCATCGCTTATAACAGCCAGATCAGCTCTTATTTCTCCAATCTCCTTTTCGAGATTAAAGAGCCTTTCTTCGATTTTCATGAAGAGTTCTTCGATAAATGATGGCGTCATGTTTTTCTACCTTGTTGTACTGAACACGAACCCGAATCCCCTTGCTAACGCGCGGGGTGCGTAACAGATTTTCCCCGTGCTTACGCGTGGGGTGCGTTTGCTGGATACGCACCCCGCACGTCAGTAAGGGGATTTTCTTTTCCCTGTGCTTACGCGTGGGGTGCGTGTACTGAAATGACTACTCCCGGTAAATAATAACCTGACCGTCCGAATCGTTATGAGTATCAACGCATGTGAAAAATAGTTTCGTCGCTCGAATGGTCAATGAATCACCCGCAGGGAAAATATCAGGTGCGCTTAAGTATCTCATCTGAGTTCCGGTCGTTAATCCATTCCATACTGTTTCGTAGTTGATGCCATCGAGATTATCGAAATCATCAGTCGCCCAGTATGCCATAGCCACGTTGTAATACGGATTATCGATACGTCCGATTCCGGGTGATCCGGAAAGGGGTCTGGATGAAGGCGATGGGAAGCTGGCGATTACATATGTTCCACCCTGGTCATCCACCATCACAATCGCTTCCGGATGCACATTCGGGATATTTATAAAAACGTCGTTTACTCCAAGGTTTGCATAGTCGAATTCAGCAATGACGAATGTCTCATAAATTCCCTCCGGACCCCTGACACCAAAATTAAGACGCCATCCAGTGTTACTATTAAGGACTTCCCAGTGCGTAAAAACCTCCATGTTATATTTCTCGTTATATACAGCTTTGAAATGACCGAATGGTTCGGCTCTTGTAGCGCCCAGGGCGAGCTCTATTGGACCCGAGGATGATCCTTTCAGCAGCTCACGATAAAAGTACGCGAGATCAAACAATGTGGCACTGGATGCGCTTTGTCCTTTTACAATGCTCCATGCCGCATCATCGCCATGGAAATTGCTCAGAAAACATGGGTAAAGTATGTTGGTTGCGGGAAGGCTTTCATCGGAATATCCTGCTCCGCCGGCTCCCATCGGTATGCTCTTTGTGATTATTTCCCTGAGATACCGTCTTCTCCATGCGGTTGGCGACATAATCCTATCGTATTCAAACCAGCTGACTATTATGTCTCCATGCGCACGATTGGGCGATAGGGAAAGGTCAACGGAATTAATTTTCGGTGTTGGAGGCGATCCGGTCATTGATGCCCTGTAATCGATCCTTTCGAATTTAAGCGTATTGATATCGTATGAAATCAACTCCACTCCCGAAACTATTTCCGGTGGAGATGCGAAGGTAAAAGCAATGTAAATGCGGTTATTGCGCAGTTGAGCCGAAAATTCGGTTAGGCTCAGAATTTCATTGGCAATATAACCATTAGCTATTGTCGTATCGGCTTGAAATGTGAATCCAGCGGAGAGATCGAAGTTTCCGTTCACGCTTCTATAAACGGCGAGACGTTTCATGTTGCCTGAACCGTTATCCTCCGCCGTGACGATATAGACATAACCGGCGGAATCCCAGCATGCCTGTCGCTGGTAATTACCGATCATCGCTCGATATGTGCTTCTTGATGTGGGAATCGTTATCGCTTGTTTCTTCCATAGTTTTTCCATTTTTTACTACCTCCGTTTTTAAATATTTCTTAATCCACTGGGAGCGCTGAACTCCAGTTCGGCATATATTCAGGGTTCGGGAGAAATGCCGAACTGGAGTTCAGCGCTCCCAGTGGAAATTAATAACTCACACAAACACCCACCACAACCGGGTAGGGGAAATAATTTCGAATCCGACAGAAAATCACATCCGAATTTCCTCCATCGACCAGCTCCGCTTCCACGCCGGGATTAGTCGGCGATGCATCTGACACGCATGGACGCTTCGAACCCAATCCGGTTGTGTTATCTATATCCACTCGTGAATACCATGCGTGAAATCTCCATGTTTTAATGCTGGTGTAATTCTTTTTTGAATCATATGGCAACGGTCGATCGATTCGAAGCGTTGTTGTATGAGGATAAAGCGTTTTGCCATCCGCCCCCTTTTCTCGATGATTCCCATAGCCATACAAAAGAACTTTTACGCTGCTCGATTTAAAAGCGATATTCTCCCGGAAATAATCGACGCTCAATTTCAACCATGCATTATCGCTTTTCAGATCGAGTCTATGCGCATAGATGATTTTCCATGCTCTATCACAAAGCCCAAGCCTGCGTTCGTCATCGCGATCCGGAACTATTTCGGCATCAAGGTCGAATACCGGTCGTGAGTTCGGAAGGTCCCCATGACCTAATCCTCGATGCTCATTCCGGGTGATGAAACTGACATCCTCGAACGCTCTTCGTCCTTCGCTTGCCTGACCGTTCCTTCCGCTCGTGATGTTCGTTAATTTTTTTGCCTCGATGCCAAGAAACGTTTTTATGCGACGATCGATCAAGTCGATTAAAACCTGCGCTTCTGTTTTCCGTCCCGCCATTACTCCACCTCCCTGAAATAATCGGTTCCGGATACTCGCACGATGAAATCCTCAAGGTCGTATTCGATTCGCGTTACAAGCCTTGAGTCGGTCGTATTGTATCTGGGATCCTTTTCGCTGATTGTTAATCCGTGTACTGTTACTCCGGAGACTGTGGATGGCGCATGAAGTCTGAACCGGGGGTCCCATGCGATTGATGATTCACGATCAAGATAACTTCGGACAAGCTCGTCAAGAAGCTCCGATGCGCGATGATTAACTTCATCCTGAGTTTGGAGAGAGAAATCTTCATGCATGTATGTACGGTATCCCCTTTTCTGGTAACGAGCGTACAATCCGGGATATCGGGTCTCGCTGACTTGATCGATTCCTGAAAGTTTTTCATCCTCAAAAACAGATATTTCGCGAATCGGGTACTCTATATATCGCCTTTCCGGCTTCCACTTGTAGAATAGCCCGAAATGGAAGAGTAAGCGAATATACCTGAATTGCTCGAACAGGAAATCATCCCGTGTTAAATCGATGAGTTCATTCGCGTTGACGAATATTTTATAAGCCTTTTCGCTGAGCGGTACCCAGTTCGGATCATGCATATCAAGCGGATTTATCAGTGTTTGCGCGACTTGAACCGACACGAGCATCTGAGGACGTCCCGGATTGCGATCGGTTCCGAATCGATTCGATCCAATGTTTATGCCAACTCTTGATGGTGAAATGAGTTCACCGAGATCGATATAAAGAGGAGCTATTTCATTGTATGGATGCTCGGGATCGAACTCCGGCATTGCTGAATCCTCGGTTCCTTCTATTATCGCGCCATCGGCTGTATCCTCACCAACCTTCTCACCGAGAATCCACATATATTGCGTGTTCACGGAGCCATCGATGATATTTTCCGGCATGTTCGATGCTCCCTCGATTTCGGATGGCGCGCTGAAAGATGCATTATAGCCGGGGTGCGGTGGAAGTTCGTATACGGTAATTGAGCCTTCTTTCGCAAGATTGCGCGGCGCATGGCGTCTTCCTATAACGATGACTCGCGTGTACAACTCCTCCGAATCAGCTGGGTCATCAAACGCGATAGACCGTACTACCTCGAAGTCCGGTTCAAATCCCGGTGTCTCGGGATTATCCTCATCCTTTTGATAAATGAATTGAAGCTTCCATTTCGAATCCTCGGAATCAAACCAGAATTTCAGATTCTCCGGAATCAATCCTTTGTTAAGAAGATAGTTATAAATTTCGATCGGACCGCCATCGATTTCATCCCATGTGAACCTTATGAGTGGTAATCGTTTGTCAGGGTCCGGATTATTTTGCGATGTGTCCACCAGGTCGTAATCGATTGCATCGAGACCGGTACCGCCATTTTCCGATGGGTATTCAAGCGCGAGACGGATTACCTCGGAAACATGCAAGTCGTCCCCATCATAGTAGAAATATTCAGCTTCAATAACAGATTCGTGCGACTGCTCATCGAAAAATTCAATGCCTCCGGACTTTTCAAGAACCTGGTATTCATCAGGACTGACAATCCTCGTCTGACCTTCGAGAGTCCTTTTAACCGTGACCATACCCGCAATCCAGTTTTCGTGCGTGCCGTAATATCTGAAATAATCCGATGTTATGAGCGTTTCTTCTATCCTGATAATGCCTGCGCATCTGTTCATCGCAGCTACGGCATTCCGTGCCCTGATAAAATCATCATGCGCCACAACCTCCAAACCCCAGAATCCCTCCTCGACAAATGGCGTGATTCCTGTTATGAATCCTTTGAATGCCTGGCGATATTCCGTTGTTTCTCCGGATTGTCCTATGTATGTTATCCCGAGAAGAAGCCGTATCCTCGAACCGGTTCGCAGGTAGTTTGTGTCACCGGCATCATCGCGAAATGGATCGATTGCCAACCCGGATGGATCAATGGCTTTAAACCTTAGCTCGGAGCAGAACTCATTCGCATCATGGATTAGCTTTCCATCGCGAAACGTGATGTTATGCCATGGATCGAGCGGATTCTCTGTCGAGAGTTTCGTCTCGATTTTGATATATGGTTTTATGCGCCTTTCGGAAAGCGCTTGTATTGCCTTAGGAGTGAATCCCATCAGTACGGATACCCCCTTTCCGGAGTCAGCTCCCCATCCTCAGCGCGCCATGTTATTTCGGTTTCATTTTCCACATTGAATACGCCCTCAGCGATAATCGCGATTTCGAAACTGAAATGCTCACGTGACCATTTGATCCTCGTCCTGTGACCCGTATCTATCGATAATATGAAGCCTTTATATATTTGCGCCGTATCGTAATCGCGCACATGAACCTCTTCACCGCTCTGATGCGCAGCGATTAGTGCTGTGCGAAGTCCTGTCGGTTGCTGCGATCGATGAACAGTAACGGTTACTCGCGATACCCATCCGGGTCTTTGCAACGCCGTAAAGAACGGTTTCCCGGTGGCATCCCTAAGCTCACGCAAAGCCTCAGGCGAGTCAGCATCTAAAATCGCGAAGACTCGATATGATTCATTCAACTGAGCGAATGAAAATTTTACAGAGCGAGATTGCGGAACAATCGGAATTGGGTTCATAATCCAACCACCCCTCTTTGCAGTTGACGGGCGAGAGGTTCATTGCGAAGAAAATCCTCACGACTCATGAGCCTTACTCGCCTTCCTCGAATCAATTCGCTTTGGATGTTTCGATTAAATCCCGATGGATAATCATCGGGGAATACATATTGAATCTCTTCAGGTTCGATCGCTTTTAAAAGCGGGGATCTTTTTTTCTGAAATAATTTTTTCAAACCATCGAGAATCGCGCTTACAGCGACCCCGTAAAAGCCACCGATCATGCCCCCCATGAAGCTTCCGGGAGATAATCCAAACGATTTCAATATATCGTTTCTGATGCGTGGGGAGTCGATCCATGGTCTGATCGCGCTTCGCCATCCGGATTTCACGAGTCGCGCCATCGATATGCCAAGCCTGTATTCGATATTTGAGCGGTTCCTTCTTCGATAATGTGAATCCGCATCATGCGATTGAGTGCCTGATGTATCGGAGATTCCACCTGTGTTCTCGAGTAATTTCCATATCTCGTCGAGTTCTTCTCTCAACCTGATTATTTCTGTTATGAGTTCATTCATCATTCGCTCCTTTTCGTCCGCGATCCCGGCGAGATTCTATACAGATGGAGTAACCAATTCGCCATACTCGCTATCGTAATAATCAGCTACGCTGAAATATTGCTTTCCATCATCCTTTGTGATGTCCATCAGAAGACGGAATGTGCAATTGTAGGCAACCACGCGTCTGTTCACATAATGCGTGATAACATCCGGTATGGGAATCGCCTTGTAGAAGATATATTCCCGAATCATCATTTCCGATGGCTTTTTCACCTGGACTTTTATCTCATACGTTTCCGCATCTCGACGTCCTCCGAGATCAAAGCTCACAATACCATCCGCTGGTGGCGATGGCACAGGTTCCGTGATTATTAATCCATCGGGATTGGCATTGATTGCGAGAGCGAGATTGTATAAACCCGCCTGGCTCAACGCGAATTTCACGTGCATCTCTTCACTGAGGACAAGCGCTCCAATAGGACCGGTTGTCCCATCGTCACCAAAAAATCCATGCTCGCAGAGATTGAGTATTTCAACGCCTCCGATGGTCGGTCCGATTTGAACGTAAGATGGATTAAGAGCTGCAAGTCTCTTCACGCTTATTATCGCCGGCGATGCGATTATCAGGCGATTATCGCGATTCAATTGTTCTATTTCTTTTTGTAAAGTCATATCATCCTCGTTTTATTTCCCGGCATCCCTGATTTATCGTGCGTTGCTGTTTTTATTTTGGTTCGAACGGGATGCCGGGCTACTCTTTAACTCGTTTTATTTCCCGGCATCCCTGATTCATCATGTGTTTCTGTTTTTGTTTTGGTTCGAACGGGATGCCGGGCTACGTATTAACCTTGAACTGGCGAATACAGGATATTGAACGACAAGTCCTTGCGATGCCTTTTCCGCAGCATATCAAAATACGTGCCTCGATCATCGCTAATGTAATCGCATGCGTGTATCGTAAAACCATCTCTAATCAACGATTTCGCCTTGACCGCATCGATTACAGCATCCGCAATGGGCTCCAGCTCAAGATCGCCATCGGCAAGTATATTTATGATGAGCGCATTCCTCGTGATTTCCTTATTGTCCATGTCGTCACCGATCGGACTTAAATCGCTCAGTGTGAATCTTACGGTGGGGTATTCGACCGGCTCGTTCCAGCCGCGCCTTATCTGTTCTGCCGGAACGAGCGATGTCAACACAGGATCGGTTGAAAGGGTCTCGTATATCGCTTTTATCAAATCCTCCATCGGATTAATCACTCTCCCTCTCGGTTCTGACCGCTTTCGCGCGAAGGTAATCCGGGATCGAACCGATTCCATTTATCAAGGCAAGACCGACTATTTCCCAGACAAATCCATTGTATTCAACCCTGTCTCCTTCGTGTATGTCATCGCGCACCTCGCCCACAATCCGTATTTGCGATGGATATTCTCTTCCCGGAGCATCCTCCACAAATTCTCCGTTAAGTGTACTGACTCTCACGCGCCATAACTTGGATGATTCGCCATAACTTATCGAATCGCCGCCAGCGCCATCGGGTGCGAGCGTTCGATTGAACACCTTTAGCTCATGAGTGAAAAGCGAAAGCATCACGACAACACCCCTTTGAGTCTGTATGGACGAAGAAGCCCAACCAGGTATGGATCATGCTCGATGAAACCTTTAATGTCCGATGGATTCATACGTTTACGTGCGTAGTCGAGAAGTTTTTCGCTATCGAGCTCCGCGATTTCAGGACGTCCTGAGAATAGCTGTCGGTTGATTATCATGGCTGCGAGATGCGATGCGGCTTCCTTTATTGCACCCGGCACAGCGCTCCATCCGATATCAGCTTTCATCTTTACATTCCCGTTACCGCGATAAAACCAGTAGCCATCATTCAGCGATACTTCTCCGATCATGCAATCGAGGTACAAAACAATGCTGTCAAGGGGAATAACGCTTTCATTGATTTTCAATTCGGAAATCGCGATTATCTTCTTTCCGAATACTATGCTAATTCCGTCGTTGCCATCCGCGATAATTTCCTCATCTTCATGGAGGATGAAATCCTGTCCGCACCAGGAGTCGATGAGTTCTGATGCAAGCGCGATAGCCACTGTGATTTCCGCATCCGACGGCGGTGATCCCGTGAATCCTCGTTTCCGAACTTCCGCTATTTCTGTGTAACTCATGATTTCATCACCTTTGTATTGTAGGGGCGTTCAATTGAACGCCCCTACAGCTCTCAAAAATTACGCGCTGATTCCTTTCAATCTTCCGCATGAAAGAGTTGTCCACGGAATCGGGCATGTCTGCATGATTATCCTGAATCGCACTGCATCCCTTGACTCAAGCGCCGGCCAGTAGTACGTCTTCACATCTCCACCAAGCGTTGCGCGGAACAAACCATCAAAACCGATTCGAAGAATCCATATTGATGTTAGATTAGTTCCGGTTCCGAGTGTCTCGTCAATGGGATAGTTATCATTGATTTTGATGGGGATCCCATCATAAAAACCGATTCTATGACCGAATGCGGTACTCTCTTTTCGAGTGGACCATCCGAAGTCGCTTCGAAGAATTTTGTTGAGCGCTCGTCTGACCTGGCGTCGCATCACCATGAGTGATGGCTCTCCGCCGTGAACCTTGTCTATTGCTTCATCGAGCTTGTCGAGATTATCAGCTGAGAGAGGAGCTCCGTTTGCCGCGATTGCAACCTCCTGGTTATTCGGTATTAACACATCGAGGCCATCGAACTCATCCGCGTTAGTCGTGTGATCGCCTTTATAAAGGTCGTACGAGAACGCGGCAGCCATGGCTCTTATCGCGCCAGCCTCCTCGACGGAAAGAAGATTGTTGCGACTCATCGCACCATCGATATCCATATTGTCAATCGATACCTGCGAATAGAACTTCGCGATATTATTCGATTCCTCGGTGAAAGTTGAATCGTTATCCTCCATATCAGTGTTTGTCTCGATTGTATCAGCCACCGGAAGCGCATCTCTCATGCGCCACTGCACGACTTTACCGGTCGATGGCAATGTGGGAAGTATTCCCAGTTCGGGGGATTCATCGAGGATCAGCTCTGCCGCTCCTACGATGAGCATATCCTGCATAAGCTTCTCGGCCTCCGATGAACCCATTCCGCCTTTAAGGATGTCCGGATTCATCGCGAACCGGGCTATCTTCTCGAAGTCGAGATTGTTAATCTCGCAAAATTTCCTGCGGGAGAATCCCTTCTCGATGTATTCATTCAGGAATCTGGTATCGCCGGGATATTTTCCGCCTTGATACAGCGTGAATGTTCGCTTTACACAAAGCCCTTTTTCGTATGCCTCCTCGCTTGCCTCCTCGACCTCCTCAGGTATTGATGGATTCAAATCTTCGTTCATAAAAACCTCCGTTTGATTTTTTTTAATTTCGTAATTCCCTATAAGGGCAGGTTTTATAAGAATTTGGTAATGTGCTTTAGTGAGCAGTTAGCATGGATTTGGAAAATAGTTCGTAATCGTGGACAACCTGCCCCTACATTCCGCATGATTGATTTAAATGATTCGCACTTTGCCCTTTTCGAATGCGTCGAGCTCATCACTTGTGGTTTCCTCGCGACCACCTCTCGAAATCATGATTCCACGTGATTTCGGCGGCTCCACAATATTCGCCTCTATCCTCTCTATGCGCTTGATGATGCCATCGAGACTTTTTCGAATTTCAGACATATCGGGTTTTACGATTGGTTCTGAATGTATCGATTGAGTTCTGATAATCTCACCAAGCTCCTTACAGATATAGATTGAGCTTTCATCCAGATCGGCGGTTTTGGACATATCTTCGAATGCCATTATGCTTCCCTGCGATGCTCTATACGACGGCACTGTGACCAGGTCCACTGATAGAAGTTCGAGATCGGTGATTAGAAATCTCTCGCGACCCTCGACCGGCTCGAGCTTCTCCCATCTTTTAATCAGTCCCGCGACACTGAATCCAAGGCGAGTTCCGCTTTTTATCTTTTCGTAAACCTTCTTCGCATCGGGGTTGATATCGAATGGCTCGAGCTCAGCTTCCACAATGAGCTCATGGACATCGCCCACGGCATCCGAGAGGATTTTCGCGTTAGTGAAATGTCCGAGTGTATTGTCGACCTTGAACACATGGTCCTTGTGCAGCGTGAGTCCGACAATCTGGTTTTCCATTTTGCGAAGCGCTTTTTCGCTCATTCGGTCGCCTTCGGCATCAAGCGATGTCCCACTTGCTACACCTCGTAGAACATGTCGGGGAGTTTCTTCGTGTTCGATATAAGTTGGTTCTATTGCCCCCGTGAAAATCTTGAAAATCATGTTCCCGGTATTAGTGATATTTTTCTCCATTTTCACCTCCATAATGTTCAAATATGAATAACTTTAATAATCTAAACTTATACAGGTAATCCGAGTTCCTGCCTTACCTCCGATGGCTCCATCCAGGCTCGTCCACCTGTTGCGATTCGATAAATCTCCGCCTGCGTCATGGCGTCCTCTCGATCGATTCCAAGCCAGATGAACTCCAGATCGGGATGAATCTTCCTTAGAATCTCCTCTTCAAATCGCTCCTTGATAAGCATTAACCATGGGCGAATTCCTCGCCGTATCGTGTTTCGATCCATGATTGCAGCTGTGGCTCTATTGATGTCATATGTGAGTCCGATCTCCTGGGGGCTTATGCCATAAATCATGCAGATGAGCCTTGAAAGCCATAAAAGATGCTGATGAAATTCCATGTCCTTGTTGGTTTGCCTGAGCGGAAGCCATCGAGCATCTCTCGCGTTGGTCATCGCGAACACATGCCTCTTGCCCTGTATCATCGAATTCCAGTATCGTCTGAAACTTCGCAGCTCGTCTTCGTTGAGCTCAGGCAGGTTAAGGATTCCATCGACCATCGTCCCGCGATCGAAATACTCGCGATTGTATGTCTGCCCCTTGATTAATGCTTCACACGCATTTTTGAGAACTTCGACGGGTGGAAGTCCGTATCCATCTGGCTGACGGTCTCTCACAAAATATATGAGCTCATTCTGCTCGTATTCCCCGATGATGCGTCCCATCTGGAGTCGGTAATATGCGGGTGATGGAACTGTGCCTGGTTTTTCGGATGCAGCCAGACGGATTTCCTCTCCCGGAATGTAATCGATATATCGAGGAAGACCGTCAAGCGCGTATCGCAATTCAAGCGCACCTGCGTCGAGAATCAGGAGATCCTCCATCAACCGTCGTAGTGTACTGCGAAACGTCTCCTTGCCTTCGCTTGGATCAGTGATAATAAGCTGCGTTCTTTCAAGAGCTCGCGAACCGTTAAAAGACTCGGTTTTTAAAGCAATGCGAAAGGGCACCGCCGCGACACTCTCTTTAATTATGCCTATCGCAGCTCGGAGAGTCTCGCATCTTCGCGCAAGGTCTCTTAACTCCGACGGAGGGGTTGTTGAACTCGACCAGGGAACAATACCTGAACCGAATATCCAACTACCGGCTTGTGCAATCGGAAACGCATCTTTTCTGACATATCCGAACCTGTCGGCGATTCTATCCGCCATGGTTCTGATTTTGTTTGATGATTTATTCAATCTTTGGTCACCGCCTTTAATTGGGGACTGTCCCTGTTGATAGACAACTATTAATTCATGCTTTGGATGAGTAAATAAGTAACATTCAACTTGACGTCGTCATCCGGGACTGTCCCCGTCAGCTTAATCATTCTTGTGGGCTGTCCCCATTTTTTTTGTACGTTATAGCTTCAAGAATTACATTTTCGAAGTTTTTATTCAGCGAACATGATGCTTTCACTGCATACGCAAGCGCTTTTAGGATATCATCATGACCGTATTTTTCCGGGACATAAAAACGCATGCTCCCATCTTTAAGTAGTTCACGACGAGCATTTCCGAGCTGTTTGAATATCTCATCGGATGAGACAAATCCATCATGCTTGATAGAATTTTCGTCGAGGAAAATCTTTATCCTGTTGAGACCCGCGTATCCCATTAAACGATAACCATCATCGGATACGCTTCTCATAGAGGATTGATATACCTCGACTTTGCCTTTTCTGTAATGCTCAGCGATCCACATCGCGCACGCGTTCCCGATTCCCCGTCCGTCAACGACAACCGATTCACATCTCCAGGCATCGAGCAAAGTGAGAATCTCGGAATGAAGCTTCTCCCATTGTTCATTTTTCCAGCGATAGCAATTAATCAGCGATAATTCCTCGTCAGAACGGTTTCTTGATTTCTCCATCACGACCATGATTGTCTCGTCGTGTTCATTTTCAAGATTAGCCTTAGCGCTCATTAATTCTGTACCACCGATATCGATCCCTGCGAAATATCTGCATCTATCCGATGGCATATCTTTTCGGGGGAAATCGCCTCTCATTGATGCGAGTTGCGCCGGGCTGAACATATCTCCAAGTGCCGATACGCTTTCCAGAAGATATTGAGTTCTTATCAGGATATGGTCGATTCCGAAACGCTCGACCTCTCTTTCGAAGTGACGCTTATATGCCGGATTCGAGCTTATTACCTCATCCGGCTCAACTCTGTAATGTCTCTTTACACCGTCTTTTTTCTCAGTTTCGAGATTCCCATTGATAAGATTTTCAAAGAAAGTTTCTCCGTTCCATCGCACTCCGAAAGCGATTAAAGGAGCGTCTTTCCATGCGCGCATCGGGTTGAAATCCTTGTCGAATTTTTCCTCATCGATTTCCTGCGTTTCATCAGCGATAAGCGCGATATCCGCGGTGGCTCCTACTACATTGGCTCCCGGTTGCGCGGATAGAAAAATTTCACGGGCTCGTCCCAGTTGAATCGCGTTCCCATCTTTCGCTTTCCAGATGCCTTTTGTGATGACGCATGTATTGAGGATGGTCTCAAGTCTTCGGCGTGAAATCATCAATTGAGGCTGGTATGTCGGTGCTGTCTTGATTATCGAGCCTCCCTTTCGAAAGTGTTTCAATAAAAGAAACGCTTCGCATATCGCTGAGATCTGATTCTTACCGCTCTGTCGCGGCATTTCGATTGTTATTACGCCCCCGTTTCTCTGCATTACCAGCTTCGCGATTGCATCCGCGATGGGTCGCTGGTAGTTGAGAAGGGGGATGCGGACGGCTTTGTCGCTGAATCGATTGACATCCATGAGTAACGCTCTCGCGGGAGCGTACCTGTTATAAGGCATCAGGGTGTTCGTCACCTTCCGTGAGTTCATCGATCAGCTTCTCAATCCCGTCCGCATCTCCATCCAGCTTTGCCTGCACTCCGACTATTTTCGCCCAAGTGCCAATTACCAGGTCGAAATCTTTTGGACCCCATTCATCCTTTGTTTCACAGGCTTTTCCCGCTTTCTCAGAAACTTTGAATGCTGTCCTCCTCAGGCTTGATGATTCCTCACGCATTGCCTCCCGTTCGGAGGGGAGAGGAGGAACCCCCTTTGATTCATTTTTATGGTCGCCGTCGACAAGCGGTTTAAACCCTCCATTTTTGTCGTTTTCTTTATGAACCGCGTTTTTCCTCATCGCGCTCCAGTTCTCTCGCTTCGCTGTTTCCTTGATTATCTCCAATGGGATTTCATATTTCTCGCTTAACTTCTTGAAAGATGTTTTTCCGTTTGCGATGTATTCCTCACGAACTATCTCGATTGGATTTATTTCTTTTTCTCCATCCATTTGTAAACTCATAAAGGTTAACTTCCCCTTTTCGTTATGGTTAACATTTTAGTGTTGTGGCATATGCTTCCAGCATGTTTCTGTTAGTTAATACTCCAGCATGTTTCTGTTAATCAATACCCCCAGCATGTTTTTATTAAATCAGCATTTCTAGCATTTTCTTATTAAATCAATAATTCCGACATGCTTCTCTCTGAATCGATGTTTTGCGTTAAAACCTGTTTGCGATTTTGTGAGCGACCGACTCAAGCGCATGGATAATTCTCGCCATCTCCTCGCATGCGTCATCCTCGATAAACACCCATCTGTCTGTCATGTACGGATTCTTCAGGCGAATCCACGCGCGGCATTTTGATTCATTGCGGTACGACTTACAGATAGGGCAGATGGAATACTGCGGATGAAACAAATCGTTTAAGCGGTCAATATTGTTGATGTATCCGACGCCAAGACATAGAGGACATCGGGTCGCTCCACCGGTGAGAAGGCTTGTGATTACAGAATTACGTTCTTCAGCTGATATCGTTGTCATGGGATAAATATAACCTATGGTTAACATATTGTCAACCCCTTTGGAAAAGAATTTTCAAAATTTTTCCCCTGAAGCTTGATTACATGTTAATATATGGTAAACTATATGACATGGACGCGGGCGAACTGATACGGCTTTACAGGAAAAAGAAAGACATGACACAGGATGAGCTTGCGAGTCGGCTTGGGGTCAGTAAAGCGTATATCAGTGTCGTCGAGAACGGTTTGAAATCTGTCTCGCTTACGCAGCTTCTTAAATTCTCGGAAATACTCGATATACCGGCGTCGGAAATAGACAGAATCAGAAAAGCGAGAACAAAGGGATCGGAAAAAGGGAAAGAGGAATTCGAGGGATTATTACGCGCGAAAGAGAATCTCGAGCGTTTCCTCGCGGAACGCGGTTACGGTGTATCATCGGGGAATATACTCATGCTTCCTGTTGTTGGAAAGATTCCCGCCGGCGCGCCGCTTGTGACATACGAGGATGCGTTGGATATCTCAAAGGAATTGTTCCCGGTGCCATCAAGTGAGGTCAGACATGGTCGATGTTTTTTCTTGAAAGTTGTTGGCGACAGTATGGTGGATTTCGGTATCAACGAGGGCGACCTTGTCTTGATCGATCCGGAGGATCGGGAGGTCGGTGGGGTGGGTCGTGTTATGGCGATCGAGGTCAATGGTGAAATCACATTGAAGACCGTGGTTCGAATCGATGATCGCAGGCTCAGGCTCATCAGCGAAAACGCGAGATATGCTCCGGTCGAGGTCGATATGAAAAAGAAGCCAGTGAGGATAATCGGCGCTGTGCTTCCCTTCATGGCGAGACGGAATCTTAATATTGTTGTTAATAAATAGAATGAAATCTTTTTGTAAATTTTAATACTTGCATTTCATTGTTAAAAAATTTAATATCATACTTTTTTTAAAGTGGATTTCTATTTTGTATTTGGTTGATTACTGGGTAATATGAATTCCACACATAATGCGAGTACAATGGGATATTAATCATAATAGTAATAAATCGAAAGGCTGATAGATGTCTGAGACCATTTTGCAAAAGAGCACTGTGAAACATAATCCACCACTATTACGTCTTATCGCGCCACGGTTCGCTCAGGTTAACGTTTTCTCAAGGGTCCCCATTCCGCCACTTGGACTTCTATATGTCGGCGCATCGGTCAAGGCTCATACGGACTGGCGTGTCGAGATTATGGATGAAAACAACTGGAAGGGTGAACTGGACCACCATAAAATCCAGAAGGAGAATCCTGCTGATGCTGTCGGATTCTACGCCGGTATGACATCGACAATCCCGCGCATTTATGAACTCGCGAAGATGTATAAAGACATGGGAGTAATGACCATGAGCGGCGGTTCTCATGTCGATGCTCTTCCTGAGGATGCTTTGCATAACGACATCGATGTCGTCGTGCGAGGTGAAGGAGAGAAATCATCAGTCGAAATCCTGGATGCGTGGTTCAATGGCGGTTCGCTTGAGAGTATCAAAGGCATCGCTTTTATAGATAAAAACAACCGGGTAAGGATAAATGAAAAGCGGGAACCGATCGATAATCTTGATTCGCTCGATCTTCCGGACTTCAGTCAAATTATCAACCTTAAGCATCCGATGGGATGGTTCCCCGTTTCCCGTACGCGTGGATGCAACTATTCATGCGAATTCTGCACTGTGAGAGATCAGCAGGGACGAGCGCGGTCAACAAAGCCGGAAAGAACTTTCGCTGAAATTGTGGAGCTTGTAGAGAAATTCAGAGCCAAGTATTTTTTCATCACCGATGACAATTTCGCGCAGGATAGAGACGGAACAGTCAAGCTTTGCAATATGATTGCGGATTACTCGCGTAAGAGAAACAAAAAATTAAAATTCACGATACAGCTGAGAGCGGAGGCGGCACGGGATGCGGAGCTTGTCGATGCGATGTGGCGCGCAGGTGTCCAAATCATCTGTATAGGTCTTGAATCGCCGATACCGGAAGATCTGAAAATGATGCATAAGGGGCAAACTGTCGAAAACATGGAGAAAGATATCGCTATCCTCCGCAAGGCAGGTTTCTACATTCATGGAATGTTCATCTTCGGTTATCCAAGCGAGGAGGGTACAGGTTCGAATCTGACGACCCGCGAAAAATCCGATATCTATATCGATTTCATCAAACGAACCGGGATCGATACTATCCAGATTCTCAAAGCTGTTCCTATCCCGGGTTCGAAACTTTACGAAAGGCTGCGTAAATCAGGCAAAGTATATCCGCTTGATAAAGTAGGATGGGACAAATACGACGGCAATTTCCTTTGCTTTGAACCATCCGATGATGACCCCGTTCAGGTGCAACTCGAAGCGACGAGAATTATGGATGTGTTTTATCGTCCGTCGTTCATCTGGAAGGCAATCGGGATTTTACCGATTCTCCCGTTCGATAGCATAATCCATGCAATACGCCTTGGCCGTTCGAAATCATCAGCTATGGTTCAAGGCGGGAAAATCACCGCTGGACGGCATCTGAGCGAGCGCAGAGAAGCCGCGAGCAGACGAATCGAAGCTGGAAGAGAAGTTGCGATGAAACGCATAGAAGCCGGACGAGAAGCAGCAAGTAAAAAAATCGAAGCCAGCAAAGATGCAGCAAGTAAAAAAATAGAGGCGGGTAAAGAAATGGCATCGCGGGTCATCGGTCATACGGTTGACCGAGGTATATCGCGCATTTCAGGCCTCCGCCGAGAATTCCGTAACTCGATTTATCGTTATATCGGAAGCCGCATCCTTTCAACATGGCACAGACTTGAAAAACTCGATGTCTTTTTGGATATGCTGCGTCGCTCAAAAAAAACCAAAGAAATAATCATGAAATAATGACCGCTTGAATGTCGATTCGAAAATGCTTGCTTTTCTTATAATTTGAAACTTATTTTTTTCTACTGCATAAGAGTTTTTGCTTTGAGGAATTGAATATAACAAGTTTTTCCCAGTCTATTGAGTAATCAGACAGGCAGAATTTATCAATAAATTCCTTTGTGAATTGGTTTAGAATTTTTGCATAAGAGTTGTCGAATTCCCGGTTTTTTTCTTTTGCCTTATGACCAAGTGGTTCAATTATATCAGTATAGAAATTTTCATCTTCAGAAATCAATTCCCAGAAACGTTGACCGCATAACTTGAGATAGTCTCCCTTGTTATATTGATCATTTCGACCATAACAACATCCGTTGACACAGATAATATTCTTTTTTGAACCGAGGATTCTTTTTGCTTTTCTGAAATTGTCCTCCATTCTTTTAAGCTGCTGGCTGTTACCCCAGTTGGGACCTGATTTTATTGAAACCAGATATAAAGCCTTTTTGTACTCAAATCCAAGGTCAATCCCCTCAGCAGGTGATTTTCTTCCCCCATGAACTTTTTCGCATACAAAGATAGCCAGATCTTCAAGAAACTCTCCAAAAATGGTTTCTTCGTTTGATGAAAGATGAGCGTCGAGAATTGCTTTAATCAAGTCTTGGGCTGTTTGGATATTTTTAGCTTTGAAAAGATAGGGATTCTTGCGTTTAAGCAATTTGGTGAGTTTAAGTTTTTGTAAGCTCTGTAAACGGTTCTGATGAAACGACGCAATATTCTTTTCGACATATCCAATTACATATTTAATTTGGGTCTGATTCATTTTCTAACCTGCCCAAGGCAATTCCGGTTGGTTTTTATAGTTTGAAAATCTGAAATTTTTTGATCTTTGTTTTCCCTTAGAGGAGTTAAAGTCATGTTCCAGATTTTTACATGCTTCTTCGCAATATTCGGGTAATATTTCAATTCCTATTCCTTTTCTACCCATTCGACTTGCCACTCTGATTGTGGTTCCAGATCCCATAAAGGGATCAAGGACAACATCTCCACGTTCGGTAAAAAGCTTTATAAACCATTCTGGAAGATTATCCGGAAAAACCGCGCTATGGTTGCGGTTTGAACATTCAGTAGCGAGATGAAGAACATTAGTTGGGTAGACATTCTCTTTTCCAATCCAATTTGCAATTCGCTTCCCGAAACCGCTTCCAACTTTTGATGGATCTCTAACTAAGTCTGTTTCACTTAGGTTCCTCAGTCTTGTCTTTGACCACTCGCCAATTGGTACTTTCACAGCATCTTGGAACATTTTAAATTTTTTACTCTTATTGAACTGCAGCAAACGCTCCCAAGCATCTCGGAATCTATTAGGCCATTTGCCCGGGTAACAATTTTTTTTGTGCCATACGAACTCCTCTGTCCAAAGCCATCCTTGTTTCCTCATTTTGAGAATCAACTCAATGACATATATATGTCTTTCACAACCAACAACCTTTTCCTTGATATTTAGGACAAAAGTCCCATCAGGTTTAAGGATGCGTAGAAGCTCTTCACTTATTGGTAAAAACCAATCAACATATTCATTAGGTTTGATGCCTCCGTATGTATTAGAGCGCGCATCAGCATAAGGGGGAGATGTAAAGATCAGATCAATAGAATTGTCGGAGAACCTTTTGATCACTTCTCTGCTGTCGCCACAAATTATTTCTGCTTTTAATGACTTCATATCAGATTGAATTTCATTGTAATTGTAACACAAACTGATTTTCATGATTTTACTTTCTGGTGAGGAATTTTCCATATTTCATCCGGATTCATGTTAGATTTCAAAAATCTTGTCTCAATCAATAGACGTCACCGAAACTCAAATCATTGCAGGGGAGGCGAAATTTTCGATTTATTTTTCTCCACCGTCTTCTCGAGTACCTTAATTTCGTCGCAGTCCAAGGCTGGGACGCCGAAGTGGAGCTCGATTTTGCCACGGATTATGTATGGCCCGTGCGATGATGTCTTCCAGGCGTGTTTTTCATACGCCTTGGGGAACAATGTGACTTCGAATGTGCCGTCGAGATCCTCCATCGAGAGAAATTGCATTAATTTTTCTGAGCGCGTGGTTACCGTTTTCCGCGCGATCATCCATCCGACCATCGTGACTCGACGTTTGGCGTATTTGTGCATGCGGTTCGATGGGATGGCTTTGAGGCGCTTGATTTGGTCGGTGAAGAGTTCGAGAGGGTGGCGCGAGATGAGACGTCCGAAATGCTTGAGTTCGAGGTCGAGGAGTTTTTCGGAAGTATAGTCGGATGTGGTGATGACGATTGGCGAGGGATTGTGATGGGGGAAGAGGTTGCAGTCTGAGGAGGAGAGTATCCCCGCGCTGACGCTTGGGGTGCGTATCCCCTCCCTGACAGTCGGGGTGCGTGTCACAGTGCGTAACTCGGATTGCATGAGAAGTTGGGGACGGGGAAGATCGAGAGAATCGCAGGCGCCGCATTCGATCAGGATTTTGAGCTGCGATGGGTGGGGCTCGACTCGATGCATGAAATCATAAAGATTGGGAAATGCGCCGGGACACGCACCCCAAGCGTCAGCGCGGGGATTGGTTCGTTCATCGACTATGCGCTCGATTGTTCTTTGCTCAAGGTTCTTCACAATGTAGAATCCGAGACGAATTGAACCGTCATGTCCGATGTGAAGATACTCGCTTTCGTTTATATCCGGCGCAAGGATTTTGACTCCGAGCCGACGAGCCTCCTGCATGTATGCCCCGAAGCCGTAGAATCCACCGAAGTTGGACATCACCGCCGCCATGAACTCAGCCGGATAATGCGTCTTGAGATACGCCATCTGGAAACTAAGCATGGCGAACGATGCCGAGTGTCCCTTGCAGAACGAGTAGCCGGCGAACGATGCTATCTGCCGCCATATCTCCGATGCGATTTCCGGTTCGATATTGCGTTCCGAGCATGAATTAATGAAGTCGGTTTCGAACTCCTCCATGGTTTTTCGTCCGCGAGCCTTTCCGCTCATGGCGCGACGAAGCATATCGGCATCAGCAAGACTCATCCCGGCAACATGATGCGCCACCTTGATAACATCCTCTTGATAAATCATCACGCCGTATGTTCTCGATAAGAGTTCCTCCATTTTCGGATGCAGGTATTTTGTTTTTGATGGGTCGTTGTGTCGCGCGATATACTCATCCATCATGCCGCTTTCCGCGACTCCCGGGCGAATCACTGAGCTCGCCGCGGTCAATCCCTCGAAATCATCCACATGAAGCTTCTTGAGAAGGCTTCGCATCGCCGGCGATTCGATATAGAAACATCCTATAGTGTTGCCATTGCGGATTAAATCAATCGTCGGCTTATCTGCGAAAATCATTTCAAAGTTCTCGATATCGACATCTCGACTTTCATCTTTCAATTTCTGAGTCAGGTCCGTGAAGACACCAAGTGAGCGGTTCCCGAGAAGGTCTATTTTGACAAGACCGATTTCCTCGACCGCGTGCATCTCGAATTGTGTCACCGCGAGTCCCTTGCCGGTGAATCCCGAACGCTGGAGCGGGACATGATTCGTTATCGGGTCGGGCGTGATTACGATTCCACCGCAATGGATTGAGAGATGCTGCGGGAATCCCTGGAGTCTTACAGCGATACGACGTATTTCTTGCCATACGCCTTCGCTGAGGGAGGCATTCCTTAAACCAGGATAGTTCTCCTTGAATGATTTCATGTCGCCATTCCATGTCCATGGGATATTTTTGGTCACCGGGTTTATCTCGCTTTCCGGAAGTCCGAGCGCTTTCGCAACCTCGCGTAACGCGCTTCTCATGCGGAACGTGCAATGCGTGGAAATCATTGCGACCCTGTCACGTCCGTGACGCTCATAAACCCAGTCGATTATCTCGTCGCGGCGTTTCCAGCTGAAATCTATATCTATATCCGGCGGAACATTGCGTCCGGGATTCAGGAATCGCTCGAAATAAAGATCGTATTTAATCGGATCGACGTGCGTTAGATAGAGACTGTAGCTGACGAGAGAGTTAGCAGCGGAGCCTCGTCCGATTGTCGGTATCCCGCGTTCCGATGCCATCTGGACAAGTTCCCAGACCGTGAGGAAGTAACTCGAAAAGCCGAGCTGCTCGATTATTTCAAGTTCATACCTGAGTCGTCGCATATATTCCGTTCCCGGATTTTGCATTCGACGGCGAAGTCCATCATGCGCTATGTGGCTCAGATACTCATGTGTGTTCATCTCTTTTTGTAGCATAGACATCCTGTCTGTAATCGCGTTATCAGGAATACGGAATTCCGGAAATACCCATCCACTGAATGATGGTGCAAAATCGCACATCTCGGCGATTTCGCGTGTCCGCTCGATTGAGCCGGGAAATCGCTCGCGCCATCGTGACAGCTCGGATTCGCTTTTCAGATAGCAGTCCGTAGGCATGTATTCATCGGGTTTCAGACGATTGATTGAGGAGAGAAGTCCTATCGCCCTGAGGATTTTGTGCAATTCATGGCTTTCGGATTTTGCGCCGTATGCCGAACACGTCAATACTGTTTTGATTCTCAGTCGCTCAGCATCACGCGCGAGATGATAATTCCTCGCAAGGATTGATTTATCTTCCGATGCGACAATCTCTGCGAAGAGCGTCGATGGCGGGATATAAGTCGCAATCTCGTTAAGCAGGGCGGGGTGGGGGACAAGGAGAATGATATTGTCATCAATATTGCGAAGCGAATCGAGATAGTTGAATTCCTCATCAAGGTGTCGTGCTGTTATTAGGCGGCAAATCAGCTGATAACCCTGACGATTCCTCGCGAGGAGTACGACGCTTTGATTTACATCGTCGGGATTAGTCAACTCGCATCCGACGATCGGCTTGATACCCGCTTCGAGTGCAGCTTTCGAGAACGGGACAATTCCGGCTACTGAATCTCTGTCCGTCAGCGCAACCGTGTCATAGCCAAGCTCGGAAGCATGCTCTATTAGCTCACGAGGAGACGACGCTCCCCAGTGCATCGAGTAACAGCTCGACGTGTGCAGATTTGCGAAGTCGAAACTCACGCAGAGATTATACTATATTTTTGTTTAGTATTAAGCGGGGTACTAATTTTACAGGCTTGAAGCCTGTTCCACAAAGTTTTGTGGAGCGGACATCCTGTCTGCATTTACTTTGGTCTTATCACACGTGCATCGGCTAATCGAAAAGTGATAAAGTAAATTCCACAAGGTTTCTCTAAATGTGGAAGCTCTCCTCTGCTTCTAATATGAACAAAAGGTGTACTTCTTGGATCAATGAATTCAAGTTCTGAGGATGCTTGAAATCCAATTCCACAGCTTGAAAAAAACCAATCGCGACTATCGGAACAAAGTCCGGCTTTTACCGGATTTTCCTTAATGTATTCAATGGACTTTATCCAGTCATCGTAGCTTCGAATTAAATGGTCAAACGATTCTCTGTCCCAGAATGAACCAGTCTTATTAAGAAGACGGTTAATTTTGTTTGCTGTAAATGATTTCCATGAATGGGTTATTTGTGAGAGATTAAATCCATTGATTGGAGCTGCAATGACATGAACATGATTGGGCATGATGCACCAGGCGCTAAGATAATATCGCTCTCCTTCGAAATATAGAATTGCGTCTTGGACTATTTTGGCGGCGCAAGGCATTTTTAGAACACAAGAACCTTGAGTTAGTATTGGTTCATGTTCTTTTGAAATTTCATTAAAGGTTGAAACCATGTTGATTTCCTTTCAAGGTTGTTTATATTTACAGGCTTGAAGCCTGTTCCACAAAGCATCCACAAATTTCTTGGAATCCCAATATTGGGATTACATTAATTAGACGATGCTGTTAGTGAAATTATTGCAGGAAAATGAAGAATATTTTCTTTATTTTTGATATTAGAAATTTCAATAATCAGGAATTAAATCTCAAA
>Ga0315284_10000294_pt1 | contig 68062 bp, 57 predicted proteins | sample YL17G09_16_MG_FD_203696 | JGI IMG/M metagenome (GOLD analysis project Ga0315284, IMG submission 203696) | Sediment microbial communities from Yellowstone Lake, YNP, Wyoming, USA - YL17G09_16 | ecosystem: Environmental > Aquatic > Freshwater > Lake > Sediment | place: USA: Wyoming | collected...
AGAGATCAAATACGAAAAGGGCTAGAAAAGCAAATTTTCCATGATTATGAAATGAGCCAGGAATTTAGAATAGCAATGATGCGTCTCTCCCTGAATCAACTTGATGCAGGATCCCCCGCTACTTTCTTGAGCAATGCTGTCAAAGAATGGCTGAGAGGTGAACTCAGCTTGATTTCAACATTAAAGGCTGCGTTGATTTTTCAAAAGATTGCAAGGCACAATGCCCGGCATATGTTGTTTTCACTTGCCCACTGGCTTCGGCTCAATGGTAAAAGCGGGCTTGTCGTTACACTTGACATCTCTCGATACCTTCTTTCAACAAAACCGAGAGATAGAGATCCTGATTCCGGTCATTTTTATTCCGGACCTGCCGTGTTGGATGCCTATGAGGTGCTTCGCCAATTTATTGATGGAACTGATGAAATGGAGGGTTGCCTTATCGTGGTTATTGCCCCTATGGATTTCCTAAATGATGATAGACGAGGATTAAACCGTTATGACGCGTTGAAATTGAGAATCTTGGATGAAGTGAGAGACAGACAAAGGGAGAATCCCCTTGCTTCACTGGTCCGCCTGACAAACCATCAATAAGTTTTTTATTATATTGAGCATTATGGGGGTATAAGGATGAATAATAATGACCAAGTAAAAAATCGCCGTGCTCTAGAAGCGCTGCGAAACGGCGTGCCGAACCGTGATGCTGTCACGGTGTTGGGATGTAACCAACCCGGTATAGAAGAAAAATTCAGGCAGCTACTGCAAAACACCGTACAATCCATCTCTGAAAGCGGAAAAAATGAAGGGATGATTGTTTCCGGGGATTTTGGTACAGGGAAATCTCATCTTCTTGAATATTTAATGCACCTTGCCCTTGAAGAAAATTTTGTATGCAGCAAAATCGTCATCAGTAAAGAAACGCCTCTTTTTGATCCAATAAAACTGTATCGTGCTGCAGTGGATACAGCAATTGTACCTTGGAGAGATAATACAGCCATTGTACCTTGGAAGAGAGGTAACGCTGTAACGGAAATTGCCACCGCCTTGAATCCTAGAAGCCAATCGTATGCGGATTTTTATGTGTGGATAAACCAGGAAGCCGGCCTTAATACCCAGTTTGCCGCCACCCTCTTTTTATATGAGAGAATGTCTAATGATCCAGAACTCTACAACAGGATTATTCGTTTTTGGTCTGGAGACAAATTAAATTCAAGGGAAATAAGAAACTATCTTAGAGCATGTCGTGAATCTGTAACTTATAGGCTCGAAAGTATCACTCGAAAAGAACTTTCACTACAAGCATTTCAATTTATTGCTCGGTTAATTATTGCGGCAGGATATAAAGGTTGGGTTTTGCTGATTGACGAAGCAGAATTGATCGGGCGATATTCGCTTCTTCAACGGGCAAAATCATACGCAGAATTGGCGCGATGGATGGGTAAACTTGATGAATCTCATTTTACGGGATTAGCTTCCATCTTTGCCATCACGGGAGATTTTCAGAGTAAAATTTTGGAGGAAAAAGATGACTTTGAAAAAGTCCCCGGCAGGTTGCAGGCGAGCGGGCTGGAAAAAGAAGCAATCCATGCAGAACAAGGAATGCGCGTAATTCAAAATGATCTGATTCCTCTACAACCTCCCGATAAGGCTTCACGAGATCAAACCTATGAAAAGGTGCTATCCATACATGCCACTGCATACCAATGGTCCCCACCGCCCGTGGAGTCTGGCGAGTTTCTGTCATCTAAGAGAATGCGACAGTACGTGAAAGAATGGATCACCGAATGGGATCTAAAACGGCTCTATCCTGATTATAAACCTGATATTGAGGTAATTAAAGTTGATAATGTCTATACTGAAGATAAGGATTTGGAGGTGGAATCTAAAAATAACGAAACGGGAAATCTTATTACGTAAGACATATTGGGGGGGCATAGATCGATGGCAATTCCCTATCATGATACGGATGAACTAAGCGATTTAGGAATTGCAGGATATCTTAAAATCAAATCCCTACAGGAAGGAACTGGCTATATAGCGGCGCTATTTCTTATTAACGCCCGCGGCGAGCCAATAGAATTTACTTATAATCAAATAGAAACTCCTCATACATTTCTTTGGCGTAAGAATGATATACGACGTTACGCAGTAAAAAAATTGGTTGTTTCACTTCTCTCATTATCTCCTAAAATTCCCCGTTTGATTTTCTGCCTTGCTGAAGAAGTTGATAGCGAACTTTTTTGCCAAGATATTCACTTGTCAATTCCGGTATGCAGGATTGCGCCAGCAATTAAAGCCATTTCTTATGCGGGAATCGAGATTCAGGATAGCTTAGAGGCGGAAGAGCCTATGAACCTGTTTTGGTATCCGGGAAAACCGAGTGATGATGCGGTTGAATTGAAACTATTACATGAATTGACGAGCCGCGGTTTACTTAGCGAACCATTCAAGAGAGCAGAGATTGGTCTCCAAGAAGTATATCTGAACAAAGGTAATTCATAATGTCAACAGAAGTCAATTGGTGGAACGAGTATCCTGAATATCTTCCAAGAGCGCGGTGGTTAGGTTTTTTCCGGCGCCCTTTTAAGATAAACGAGCATATTCCCCAAAAGCTTTTTGTCCCGTCTGTAACGCTATCTACTACCCAATACGTATCACCATCGGAAGACATTTCTTTGTTATCTGCCACTTCATTAATGGTTCCCTGTATTTTAAACACGCCTATTAATCTTATTTCCGGCTGTACACGATCAAGTTATTGTATAAGCGGTAGTGTTGGTCTTGCCGGAGTACTATTGAAAGAGGAACAGACTGGCTTAAGAATATCAAAAGAAATACGATCAGAATTATTGCCGCAACCTTCTCAAAACAACTTTCATCAAGATAATCAAGAAATTCCGCTTTCCAAAAGGTTAGCTTATTTGCTCCAGCCGCCAACTGAAATCTTACTGTCAAAAGTTGGCCCGTTGGAATGGCCTGGGACATTATTCGAGTATCAGATAGAAGGGGTAAAAACCCTTCTTGCGAGAGATGCCTTATTGCTTGCAGATGACATGGGACTTGGGAAAACAATTCAGGCGATTGGCGCTCTCAGGATCCTTTTCCTTCAACGTCGTATCGAATCTTGCCTGTTGATTGTTCCAGCGAGCCTTGTAGGACAATGGCGAAAGGAAATCCACTATTGGTCTCCGGAATTGCGTATCTCGACGATTCGCGGCACAACTGCAGAAAGAACATGGCAATGGTCTACACCTGCCCACATTTATCTTACGAGTTATGAAACCTTTCGCTCCGACTGTACGGATCATGTTCAATCACCTCCCCGCCGTCGCGTGTGGGATGTCGTCATTCTTGACGAGGCTCAAAAAATTAAGAATCGGGATGTCGAAATCAGTCGTAAATGTAAGCTTCTACTTCGAATGCGAGCTTGGGCACTGACAGGCACGCCGCTTGAAAACCGTGAGGATGACCTTGCTTCAATTCTCGAATTTGTATCGCCATTAAAAGAAGGTGAATTACCACCGCGGCTTAAACCAGGCATTGAACTTAAACAAATACACAATAGTTTACAGCTTCGCCGGAAAAAACAGGATGTACTGCCACAACTTCCTCCTAAAATTGTCAGCGAGATATCGCTTTCAATGAATTCAACACAACGTGAATATTATGATCGTGCTGAAAAAGAAGGTATCATTCAACTAAAAGAGAGTGGTGAATCTATTAGAATTGAAAATATTTTAGAACTCATAATGAAATTAAAGCAGATATGTAATTTCTGCCCAATTGATGGGGTATCTACAAAATTTGACGATGTTCTTGAAAGGTTAAATATCATTACAGCCGAGGGATATCGTGCCTTAATCTTTTCACAATTCACGGATTCACAGTATGGAGCGAATGCCATAGCATCAAGACTAGAATCTTTCAATCCTCTTCTCTATACCGGTGATTACTCCCCAATACAGCGTGATTCGATAATCAAGACCTTCAAAGAAAATCGAGATCATAAAGTCCTTATTCTATCACTTCGCGCAGGGGGACAAGGGCTAAATTTACAAGATGCTTCGTATGTTTTTCATTTCGATCGCTGGTGGAATCCTGCCGTTGAACATCAAGCTGAAGCGAGGTCTCACCGTCTTGGCCAAACTGTACCTGTTCATGTTTATAAATATATTATTGAAGATACAATAGAGGAGCGCATTGAGAAACTTTTAAAGGAAAAACAGTTGCTTTTTGATGAATTGGTGGACAGTGTTTCAATTGATTTAAAATCAAAATTGTCAAGCGAAGAAATTTTTGGGTTGTTTGGACTAACCCCCCCGGTACGTTTAGAATCAGCCAAACGCAGATCGGACTTATCCGGAAACTATTCGGAAATGACTGGATTGGAATTTGAGAATTATGTACAAAGTTTATTAGAAGGAAAAAAATGGAGAGTAGAAAGAACGCCTTTGACACGTGATGGAGGTATCGATCTTATAGCCAAACGTTGTGATGATATCGGCGTAGAATTAACACTTTACATTCAGTGTAAAAATCATTTAGTACCAGTGGGTGTAGAGGTGATAAGGGCATTGAACGGGGTACTTCCTAAAAATGTTGCTGGTATAAGGGGGATAGCAGTTTGTCCAAGCGGTTTTACGACGGATGCTATAATTTTTGCTAAAGATCGTGGTATTGACCTCTGGGACCGTCATCAACTGTTCGCATTATCGTAGTAAATATTTATGCTAAAGTTAATAGTTGCCGATTGATAGTTCCACTTTCTATCCCAACTTATTCACAAACCTGATTAAAGAAGAAGTAATCACTGGGAATTGGATCAAGAATTGTATGTGATTTTATCATGAAATGCACCTCAAGAAACTGATGATTTCGTTTTAAAGCACTGAAGTAAGTTGTATGAGACGAGGATATAGTTATCTTGGTCGCACTGACCCCTTTGCTGATACGATTGTGATAATCAAGCAGGGAGTGCACCTCGTCATGCAAGTAAAGCGATTTTCCTATACATCATGGTAAATACATCATATGTTAGTTGATGCACTGCCTTTTGTTATGAATAACCCCCATGACCATAAATGGACACAACGAATGATGAAAATGTTTTGAATATGGAAGCGTCATGGTTATCCTCCAATAAACATAAACCCCAAAAGAAGGAGGACAACCATGACTACACGTAATGAACGAACGATTATAAGCATTGTCAACCCCATTTGTTGTGGGTTGGATGTTCACAAGGAAAGCGTCTCGGCATGTATTCTGTTCAACGACGGGGAAGGGAAAGAACGAACGATTATTCAAGAATTTTCCACATTTACGGATGATTTGCTCCGTTTTCGTGACTGGTTGCTTGTTTACGATTGTCCGATCGTAGCGATGGAAAGCACTGGTGTGTATTGGCATCCTGTTCATAATATTCTTGAGGGTCATGTAGCTATTGTTCTTGTCAATGCTCGTGATATTAAGAATGTACCCGGACGAAAGACCGATATCAAGGATAGTGAATGGCTCGCCGGACTTTTGCGTCATGGACTTTTACGGTCAAGTTTCATTCCCCCGAAAGAGGTACGAGTATGGCGTGATCTTACCCGATTGAGAAGAAAGTATGTCAACTCGCTGTCTGATTACAAGAAGCGTGTGCAAAAGCTGTTTGAATCAGCCAACATAAAAATTGACTCTGTTGTTTCAGACCTTTTTGGCGTCACCGGCCGTAATCTGATGTCGCTTTTGGCTTCCGGTCACACGGATATAACCATGAAAGACATTGAAGACTGCGTTCGTGGACGTTTGAAGACCAAGACACAAGAACTGTACCGGTCGATCAAGGGATTTTTTACCGAACATCACTGTTACATGTTACAGACGCTCTTATCCACCGTCGCATCACTGGAAGACACTATTGGATCACTCGATAAACGTATCAAAAGTCTCATGGTCAACCATGAGGAACTCCTGGAACGAATGAAAGAAGTTCCGGGAATCTCAGACATATCCGTCCGGGACATCATCGCCGAGATAGGAACTACCCTTGATGCGTTTCCAAGCGATGCGGCGCTGGCTTCATGGAGCGGTCTCTGTCCCGGCAACAACGAAAGCGCCGGAAAACGGAAAAATCCTAAAAATCACACGTGGAAAAATCAGTTGAAACCTGTTATGGTGGAAGTGGCATGGGCCGCCGCACGAACCAATAACACGTATTACCACGACAAATACCATCGGCTCAAGACTAGGCGAGGACATAACAAAGCGATTGTCGCTATCGCTCACCGTATTATGAACTGCCTCTATCATATCATAAAATATGGCGTCCGCTACAAAGAGTTGGGAATGGACTACCTGGATAAAAAAACAAAAACAGCAAAACTCTATCGATTACAAAAACAGGCTGAATCACTCGGATTCCAATTGGTTACCATATAATAACTGTTCTTGATTGACACGAATTGCTGTGCGACAGAGTATACAAGGTCGACCCGAAACTGAAGCCTTGAGCGCGTTGAATAACATGACCGGTCAGCTTGGTACAACAAATTGTAGGCACCCTCATGGTGACCACGTAGATAAAACTTTATTAGCCTGCTGACATATACTCTATCCGATAGCAAAAAAATGAGAATTCTTTCTCAACAAAGGACCGTTTATGATCTAAAACCTCTATCTTGACAATATTATCGCCTATCTATCTTTGCTCAGAAGATCGATTCAGAATATTTTTGTGCCCATTTCTTTTTTTATTTTCAGATAAATTCGGGTTACACATCAGATATCCCAATATTATTTGCAGTATACAGAATGGGTATTTATTATTCAGGAAAGGTCCTGGCCGATGCTGCTTTTTAATCGGCCACTGATGCCTGGTGAATGAAGGAGAACCTATAAGACGATGTGCGGTATTGCTGGAATCATCACACTGAACGGCAAACCGGTTTCACCCGGCGACCTGCGGCTCATGACAGACGCAATCGCCCACCGTGGCCCGGACGGCGAAGGTTTTTATACCGACCGCTCGGCCGGACTTGGACACAGACGGCTCGCGATCATCGACCTCACACATGCCGCCGATCAGCCCATGGCAACTGGTGATGGCAGGTATGTCATCTCATATAACGGGGAAATCTATAATTTCAGGGAACTGAGGGCTGAACTCGAAAAGCTCGGACATATCTTCAGGTCATCCTCTGACACGGAAGTTGTGCTTGCATCGTATGTCCAGTGGGGTGATGAGTGTGTCACGAAGTTCAACGGGATGTTCGCGTTCGCCGTGTGGGACTCGAAACGCCGTGAGCTTTTCCTTGCCCGTGACCGTTACGGAATCAAGCCATTATACTATTCTTTCCAGAACGGCATCTTTCTGTTCGGATCGGAACAGAAGGCGATATGCGCGCACCCCGCCTTCCACCGTGAGCTCGATCAGGAAGCACTCGTCGAGTATTTCACCTTTCAGAACCTCTTCACCGACAGGACGCTCCTGAAGACCGTCAGGATGTTTCCGGCGGGCTGCCATGCCACACTGTCTCATGATTCCACCTTAAAAGAACTCACAACCGTACGGTACTGGGACTTCGATTTCCGAGAACCGGATACCGCACTGTCCGAGACCGAATACTTTGAGGAACTCGACCGTCTCTTCAGCCAGGCCGTCGTCAGGCAGCTTGTTAGTGATGTCGAGGTCGGCTCGTATCTCTCCGGCGGTATTGATTCAGGATCGATCACCGCCGTCGCGGCGTCCCGGCTGCCATTTATAAAGACATTCACATGCGGATTCGACCTCAACTCGATATCCGGTCTCGAACTGCACTTCGACGAACGTCAAAAAGCGGAATACATGTCGTATCTGTTCAAGACTGAGCACTATGAAATGGTGCTGAAAGCCGGGGATATGGAACGGGTACTGCCTTCCCTCGCCTGGCATCTCGAAGAGCCCCGTGTCGGTCAGAGTTATCCTAATTACTACGTTTCTCAGCTTGCCTCCAAATTCCTCAAGGTGGTCCTGTCGGGTACAGGAGGCGATGAACTGTTCGGCGGATACCCATGGCGGTATTACCGCGCGGCAGTCAGCAGCGGTTTCGAAAACTACATCGACACGTATTACCTGTTCTGGCAGCGTCTCATACCCAACACCGCCATAAGGAAGATTTTCGCGCCGATCTGGCCCGGGGTCGAGCATGTGTGGACACGCGATATTTTCCGCGATGTATTCAAAGCACCGGCGGATCAGCTCTACCGCCCGGAGGATTATATCAACCATTCGCTGTATTTCGAAGCGAAAACCTTCCTCCACGGCCTGCTTGTCGTCGAGGATAAGCTCAGCATGGCACACAGTCTCGAAACACGGGTACCGTTTCTCGACAACGATCTCGTGGACTTCGCCATGAGGGTCCCGGTCAGATTCAAGCTGAAGAATCTCATTGAAATTATCCGCCTGAACGAAAACGAACCGGCCGAAAAGGCTGAACACTACTATCAACAAACACGGGACGGCAAGCTCCTTCTCAGGAAAGTCATGGAACAGTATGTCCCCTCCTCCGTAACCACTGCGGTGAAACAGGGGTTTTCCGCTCCCGATGCTTCATGGTTCCGGGGGGAAAGCATCAATTACGTCCGGGCTGTCCTCGGAGACCCCGGCGCACGAATTTACGATTTCATGGACCGTGAGAATGTCCTGAGCCTCGTCAACGAGCACCTCGAAGGGAAACAGAACCGACGTCTGTTCATCTGGTCGCTGCTGAATTTCGAATGGTGGCTCAGGAAATACCTGTAAAATACGAACACTAAAACCCGCGGAATAAACAAAGTGAAATACGTCCTCGTTACCGGTGCTGCGGGCCTCATCGGCAGCCGATTGTGTGAAAAGCTTTCCTCGAAGGATTATTTCATCGTGGCGCTCGACCGTCATGACACCCCGCCGCTCGGTCTTCCCTATAACACCTGGGTGGCGCGCGATCTCGCGGAACCGCTCGACCACTCGGTGCTTCCGGAGCGGGTCGATGTGATCGTCCACCTTGCCCAGTCCCTCCGTTTCAGGGAATTTCCCGACGGTGCCCGTGATGTTTTTGCCGTCAACACGATGAGCACGCTCGATCTGCTCGAATACGGCCGGAAAGCGGGGACCAGGCAGTTTATCCTCGCCTCGTCCGGCGGCGTATACGGTTCCGGCGACCGCCCGTTCAGTGAAACCGACACCGTTATCCCTTCCGAATCGTACAGCGTCTACCAGACCTCGAAACTCGCGGCGGAACTGCTCGTGGATGCGTACTCGCAATTCTTCGTCGCGGCGAAGCTTCGTTTTTTCTTCGTATACGGCCCCGGCCAGCATGATGACATGCTCATCCCCCGGATTGCAGGATTCGTGGCCGGCGGCAGCCCGGTTCACCTGGACGGCGAAGAGGGCATGAAAATCAACCCGGTGTATGTCGATGACGCCGCCGCAGCAGTCGAACGGGCTATCGAGAGTGACGCGGGCGGAACTTTCAACATCGGCGGCCGTGAAGTGCTCAGTATCAGGCGGATCGGGGAAATACTCGGTGAACTGTTCGGAAAACGTCCGGTCTTCGAACATCAGCCGGACGCCCACCCGCGCAACCTTGTCGGCGATATCACAAAAATGTCGATGCAGTTGATCGCACCGCGGATTTCATTCAGAACAGGCATAGAGAAAACATTCACATCCCTGATGAAAGGATAAATGGTGTATACCCCGGAAATGGTCCGGATACGCCAGTTGTTTCCCGCCGGGCGGATTATCTCGGTCGGAGAAGAACTCTCCGAAGGTTTCCGGAACACCGGTCTTTTGTCCACCGTTCTTCCCGGCTCACGAATCGCGGTCACTGCGGGCAGCCGTGGAATCTCCAATATTCCCCTTATCATACGCACCATACTCGATGAACTCAAGCGTGCGGGAGCGGAACCGTTCGTTCTGCCTGCCATGGGCTCGCACGGCGGCGGTTCGGAAGACGGGCAACTCCGCATCCTCAAAAGCCTGGGAATCACCGAACGATCAGTGAATGCGCCAATCGTGCCCTGTGTTGAAACGGTCGTTATCGGAGCTATGGCGGATGGAACACCGGTTCATTTCAACCGTGCCGCCGGTGATGCCGACGGTGTTGTTGTGGTCAACCGTGTGAAACCTCATACGGCGTTTCACGGGGAAGTCGAAAGCGGGCTCTGCAAGATGGTTGCGGTCGGTCTGGGAGGCATAAACGGCGCCGAAACCATGCACCGCAGAGGTCTCGGTCCGGCCATCGTCGAAAGTTTCAGACTCGCCAGCAGGACGGTGCGTCTCATCTGCGGGGTCGCTGTCATGGAAAACGCCCGTGATGAAATTGCGGCCTTGCGCGTCGTGCCCCCCGAAATGTTCGAGCAGACAGACCGTGAACTGCTTGACCGGTGCCGCGCGATACTGCCACGCATCCCTGTTCATTCCTTCGATATTCTCATCGTGGACGAAATGGGAAAAAACATCTCGGGAACGGGAATGGACACCAACGTTATTGGCTTCTGGAGGCGTTTTGGCGGTGAACGTGACCCCGATTATTCGACTCTCATCGTGCTGAAACTGACTCCCGGGAGCATGGGCAATGCCATGGGTATCGGACTCGCCGATCTCACCACCAGAAGGCTCGTCGAGGCGATGGATGCCCGGCTGACTTATGCCAACGCCATGACATCTCAATGGGCACTCGGCCGGATACCCATCACCCTCGAGAACGACCGTGAATGTATCAGGGCCGCCCTTGCACATCACTCACCTCCTGAAACCGCCCGGATTGTCCGAATCAAGAACACCCTCGAACTCGAATACTTATGGGTATCGGCAAACCTCGTATCTTCCCTCGCCGGGCGGAAGGACATTGAGATAGTGGGGAATACTCATCCTATGGTGTTTGACGAGTCCGGATTTCTCAAGTGAGGACCGGACCATCGGGACGTGGTGACCCCGGGCATAAAAAGAACAGGCCGCTGCCTGTCTCCCCTGCAATACAGCTTTTCTGCCAGCTTCTCTCATCAGCTGATGTATCTTTTTCCCCTCTTTCACGTGTGAGAGAGGGGGATCAAGGGGGTGAGTGATCTTACGCTGTTGAAAATCCAAAAGCTTATGAATAATTCGGGATGGTAATTCGGGCAAATAAAAATATCTTTATTTTTCACAGGCAACACCGTATCTTGTTGAAAATTTACTTATGTTCCGCAGTACTGTGGCGATTCGGTTGTGCAGTGTGCGGATGCGGGACGAACACAGCGGTTCATATCCATACAAGGCACCATGATCGGTTCGATTAATTTTTCAAAACATATCAGGAATTTTTTCAATCTCCTCCCCACGTTTATAAAACACCGGGAACTGGTCTATCAGATGACCGCCCGTGATATTTACGATCGGTATACGGGTCAGGTTTTTGGTGTTTTCTGGGCTGTCGGCCATCCCATGTTCCTCATGGGCATCTATGTGTTCGTGTTTGTGTTCGTATTCAGGTTCCGCATGGGCGGAACAAGGGAGATGCCGCTTGATTACACGGTCTATCTGCTCTCGGGCCTCATCCCCTGGATGGCATGCCAGGAAACCCTCATGAAATCCTGCGGAACCATTATTTACCAGGCCAACCTGGTAAAACAGATCATTTTCCCGATCGAGATACTCCCGGTCAAAAGCGTCCTGTCATCGCTCGTGGCTCAGACCGTCTCCACTGTCATACTCATGATTTATATTATCGTCAAGCAGGGAACGTTACCCTGGACATACATCCTTCTGCCGTTTCTTTTTCTCCTGGAAATCATGTGGCTGACCGGCCTGAGTTTTCTGATGTCCGCCGTCAGCGTCTATTTCAGGGATTTAAAAGATTTCGTGCAGGTCTATACTATCGCGAGCATGTATGCCCTGCCGCTTTTTTACACGCCCGCGATGCTCGGAAAAAAGGCGCAGATCATTCTCGCCATCAATCCGTTCACGTTTCTGATATGGTGTTTCCGCGACGTGTGCTATTTCGGCAGGATCGAACACCCGTTTTCATGGATTATGAGTCTGCTCTACGGATTTATCTTTCTTTTTGTCGGCTATACAATCTTCACGAAGCTGAAGATCATGTTCGGGGATTATCTGTAGAAGTCGTCCGGACAGGGACAGTGGACAAACGGTATGGTATGGGTATTTTCATGACTGTTTGAAGGTAATCTGAAGGGTATCCTACTGGGGAACAGGGTGGTATGAACTTTCTGGTGACAGGCGGCGCCGGTTTCATCGGCTCCAATATCGTTGAAGCGCTGGTCAACCTGAAACACACGGTCAGGGTGCTTGATAATTTCTCGACAGGGAAACGTGAGAATCTCACTCCGTTCATGGACGCCATCGACCTTGTCGAGGGTGATATAAGGAGCGCCACTATCGCTGCTGAGGCTGTCAAAGGCATCGACGTCGTTCTTCACCAGGCGGCGCTGCCTTCAGTCCCCCGCTCGGTGAAAGATCCGGTCACGACCAACGAGGTGAATGTCGGCGGGACGCTCAATATTCTCACTGCGGCGCGTGAAGCCGGAGTCAAACGGTTTATCTACGCCTCGTCCTCATCGATATACGGCAGCAGCCCGGAACTCCCCAAACACGAGAATATGTCACCAGCCCCCCTGTCACCATATGCCGTATCGAAACTCGCCGGGGAACAGTACTGCCGTGTGTTTGCCCGCATTTACGGCCTTAAGACCGCATGCCTGCGTTATTTCAATGTCTTCGGACCTCGTCAGGATCCGGACTCCCAGTATTCTGCGGCTATCCCCCGGTTTATCATGGCGATGATGAGAAATGACCGCCCGATTATTTACGGCGATGGCGACCAGACACGGGATTTCACTTATGTGGCGAATGTGGTCGAAGCGAACCTGCTCGCCGTGACAGCCGACTGTGACACAGATATCCTCGTGAACTGCGCCGGTCATGAACGAACCTCCATAAACCGGCTTGTCAAAGAAATCAACAGCATCCTGGGCACGAGCATTCAACCGCAGTATGCCGAACCACGCCTCGGTGATGTGCGCGATTCATACGCCTCGATCGTCGCTGCAAAAAAATCCCTTAATTACAACCCCATCGTCACTTTCAGGGAAGGGCTCAGGATGACAATCGAGTGGTACCGGTCGCACGGAACATGGAAAAGTAACAGATAACGAAGGGTTTGTGGCACCATGCATATTCTTGTGACCGGCTGCGCCGGTTTTATCGGGCACAAGGCAGCCGAGCTGCTTTTGAAGCGCGGGGACGATGTGACCGGTGTCGATAACCTCAATGATTATTACGATCCCCGGCTCAAAGAATGGCGTCTGAGCACTATCCGGGATTACGAGCGGTTCTCCTTTTTCCGGTATTCCATCGAAAACCGCCGGGCGATGGAAAAACTGTTCCAAAATACCCGCCCGTTCGATGCCGTCGTCAATCTCGCGGCGCGGGCCGGAATCAGGGCAAGCCTCGACAACCCATGGCTCTATATCGACACCAATATAACCGGTACGCTCAATCTTCTCGAATGCTGCAAAAAGTACAGCGTACGGACATTTGTCCTCGCTTCGTCATCAAGCGTCTACGGACTGAATGAGATTCCCTTCCTCGAGTCGGACAGCACCGATACCTCTCTCTCACCATACGCGGCGTCAAAAAAATCAGCGGAAATCCTCTGCCATGCTTACCATCACCTGTACGACATAGAGATAGCCGTGCTCCGTTTCTTCACCGTCTACGGTCCTGCGGGCCGCCCCGACATGGCTATATTCACCTTCATCAAAAATATCGATGAGGGAAAACCGATACAGATATACGGTGACGGGAAACAGTCGAGGGATTTCACGTATATCGACGATATCGCAGACGGCACGATACAAAGTCTCGGGCTCAGGGGATATACCATACTGAATCTTGGGGACAACAAACCGGTGGACCTGATGACTGTCATCTCGCTCATAGAGAAAGCCCTCGGGAAAAAGGCGGATATTCGTTACTGTGACCGGCATGCCGCCGATGTGACAGCGACATGGGCTGATATTCACCGTGCAGGCGACCTGCTCGGCTGGAAGCCCCGCATCGATATCTCCGAGGGCATTTCCAGAACTGTTCAATGGTATCTGCAGAATAAACCGTGGATACGCGAACTTGCCTTATAACAGTGAGAGATGTAGTTTAACGCTTATCCATTTAAAACAGCAAACATGTGAAGAATATCATCATTTTTATTTTCTATCTATTTGTTTTTTCATAACTCACCCCTCGTTCCCCTCTCTAATATTAGAGAGGGGATGATTCATCTTGACAATCCCGCCGGTTCCCCCTCTATTGCAGGGCAAGAGAGGGGGTCAGGGGGTGAGTTTCGGGAGATGGGTGGCGAAAAAAGCTGTGCTAACTCGATAAGCGTTATAGTTTATTCAGGTTTACCCACGAAAGAGTCTATGTGCGGTATCTGCGGCATACTGAATTTTGACCCCTCGCAGCGTGCCGACCCGGAAATCCTCAGGGAGATGTGTTCGATGCTCTCCCATCGCGGGCCGGACAATCAGGATATCCTTGTGCGGGGCAGTCTCGGATTTGGACATGCGCGCCTTTCGATTATCGACCTGAGTGTCGAAGGCAATCAGCCCATGGTCAATGAAGACGGCTCGGTCATCCTGACATACAACGGCGAAATCTATAATTTCAATGAATTGAAGAAAGACCTGGTGAAGAAGGGACATGTGTTCAGGTCCCATACAGACTCGGAAGTCATCATACACCTCTGGGAAGAAAAGGGAACAGACTGCCTCGAGTATTTCCGTGGCATGTTCGCGTTCGCCCTGTGGGACAACAACCGGAAAACACTCTTTCTCGCCCGCGACCGTTTCGGTCAGAAACCGCTGTTTTATCACAAAACGGATGAGCGTATCGTTTTCGGTTCGGAAATAAAGGCTATTATGAAAGCCCCCGGCATGAGGCACGAGCCGGATATCGAGGCGATCCACCATTATCTCAGCTACCAGTCGGTTCCTTCACCATACTGCGCCTTCAAGGGGGTGAACAAGCTCCTGCCCGCACATTTTCTCCTGATTAAGGACGGCCATGGCGAACCACGGCGTTACTGGAAGCTTTCATATCGTGACAAACTGCGCATCGAAGGGGAGAAAGCTGAAGCGGCGCTCTGCGAGGAAATCATCGAGCGTCTCCGTGAATCAATAAGACTCAGGCTTGTCAGCGATGTTCCGCTGGGCACATTTCTCTCGGGTGGCATCGATTCCTCGATCATTACCGCTCTCATGGCGGGACTGATCGATCAGCCGGTCAAAACTTTTTCCATCGGTTTTACTCAGGACGAGTATAATGAAACACAGTACGCCCGCATGGTGGCCGAACAGTACAGGACGGAACACCACGAGTTCATCGTCACCCCTGACGCGCGGGCGATATTTCCACGCCTCGTCTGGCATTATAACGAACCGTTCGCCGATTCTTCCGCCATTCCGACCTATTATGTCTCGAAACTCGCCCGTGAGTATGTCACGGTAGTCCTGAACGGCGATGCCGGGGACGAAAACTTCGCGGGTTATCCCCGATATACCAACACCGGTGAATTTGAACTCTCGCGGAACTATCCGTCATTTCTTCGCCGCTGGCTCACACGGGCAAAAGACTGGACGGTGTTCACGGGTTCGGGCATGAAGAGTGATTTCCACCGTCTCACAAGGCTGACAGAGGAAAAGCTCCTGTATTATTACCGTATCGCCCATTTCCATGAGCTGTACAAAAGCGGGCTTTATACCGATGACATGAAGCGGGCTACAGTCAAAAACCTGTCGGTCGACATCCTGCTTGACCGGTACAGCCGCTCGGATGCAGAAACATTCCTCGATTCAACCCTCGATGTAGATTTCGGGCTGTATCTTCCGGACACGCTGATGGTTAAGGTCGACATCGCCTCTATGGCCCACGCGCTTGAGGCTCGCTCCCCGTTTCTGGACCACACATTCGTCGAGTTCGCCGCCCGGATACCCCCGGAGCTGAAACTGAAGAACGGGATGGAAAGCAAATACATCCTGAAACAGGCTGTTGAACCGTACCTGCCGCGTGAGGTGATATACCGGAAAAAAATGGGCTTCGGCGTACCTATCGACCACTGGTTCCGGAACGAACTGAAAGATATGGCGTATGATATACTGTTAAGCTCACAGGCTATCGAGCGGGGTTTTTTCAGGAGAGAGTACATCGAAGACATGCTCGACCGTCACCAGAAAGGGGAAACCTGGCAGTATCTCATATGGAACCTTTTAATGCTTGAACTGTGGTTTCTGATGTTCATCGATGGAACATGGCCTGAACCTGCGGGGTCTGACAACACTGATGCACAGCTCACCTCGATGACGGGCTGAATCTGCCTCTCTCGCCGCCTGGGGTACTGTATCTTCAGGAAAAACCCGGATGCACCATGAATCATCAAGGTCGTGAAAGAGGTCGGTGAAAAAGTATTTTTTTCACACACCCGATAATGTAATATGTTGTCTATGTGCTGCCAAGGGCATGTAAATCAGCACTTCATGCTGACCCTTGACAGCATGTATTACACAGATGATATTTTCACCAGGCTTGAAAATGACAGGATGGATCAATAAATTACTTTCCCGGATTAGATCCGGCAGGTCGGGTCACGGTCAGAACGGGCACAATCCGATCTGTCTGGAAACGATTGAGAATGCCATTGGCAGGGACAATCAGAAAGTCCGAGCCCCTGCACCAGCCGGACACCCGCGCATAATTCATTACATCGGCCAGCTCGGCCCGGGCGGCGCAGAACGTCAGCTCTGCTACACAGCCGCCGGCCTGCACGGACGCGGCTACGATGTAACTGTTCTCACCACTTCACGACCGTCAGGCGAACTGGGGTATTATCTGCCATATCTGAAAGAGCACGGTGTGCCGGCGCACTCCGCCCGTTCTGCCCCACTCGAAAAGCTCATCACCCGAAAAAACACCCTGCCCGGGATCGATTTTGATGTGCTGCAGGCTGTTCCTGCGAACCTCTTCGATCAGGTTGCCGCACTCGTGAACGAATTGCTCACCATTGAGCCCGGCATTCTGCACTGCTGGCTCGATCATTCGAACATAATCGGTGGTCTCGCGGGCTTCATTACGGGCGTACCGGGTATCTTTCTCGGCTGCCGGAACATGAATCCAACCAATTTCCCTTTTTATGAACCCTGGCTCGATCCGTGGTATAAAACACTCATGAAAAGCTCACGGGTTGTCATGCTGAATAACTCACGGGCAGGGGCCGAAGATTACGCCCGGTGGCTCGGCGCATCCCCATCAACATTTCATGTGATCTATAACGGCCTGGACTTCGGAACCCTCCGGGTACCCCCAAAAAATGAAGTCCGCACGTTCAGGACTTCGATCGGCGCTCATGATAAACCGCTTATCGGCGGTATTTTCAGGATAGGCCCCGAAAAAAGGCCTTTCGACTTCCTTTCAGTCATTGACAGGGTGCAAGAGCGCATCGGAACAGTCAGGGCGGTCATCGCAGGGACAGGGATACTTGAAAACGAGGTCGGAAAATTCATACGGTCTCATGGTCTCGAAGACACTGTCAAACTTCTGGGGGTGCGGTCAGATATCTATACGGTCATCAGGGCATGCGATCTGATTCTTCATACATCGGAAAACGACGGCAATCCGAACGCCCTGATGGAAGCACAGTATCTCGGTGTTCCGGTCGTGGCAACCCGTGCCGGGGGGACTCCCGAGATTCTTTCCGATGGTGTTTCCGCTCTGCTCCATCCTGTCGGGGACATCGAGGGACTCGCATCAAGCGCTGTTTCCATACTCAGCGACAGAACAAAAGCCGCACACCTCGCTGAAGCAGGCCATCGTCTCATGAAAGAAAAATTCTCTCTCGACCGTATGATCGATGATATGATACAGCTGTATTCAGGTGTGATCCGGTAACTGACTATTTACTTTTTCACAGTCTCTGAAACGACGGAACGGAGTTTCCACACCATGTGTGGTATTTTCGGTGTATGCACCCTCGACCAGAGGACAGCGGAAGGATATACCGGCCTGGTGGAGAAAGGCGTCGGCCTGCTCAGGCACCGAGGCCCCGACGACCACGGTGTGGTGGTTTCCGGAACGGCATGTTTCGGGCATTCCCGGCTTTCGATTATCGATCTCGAGGGCGGTCATCAGCCCATGTGGAGCACTGATAAAAAAGGGCTTATAAGTTACAACGGAGAAGTGTACAATTTCATCGAATTAAAACAGGCACTGCTCGAGCGCGGCTACACGTTCTCAACTCGCTCCGACACCGAAGTCGTCCTCAACGCCTACCTTGAATGGGGAACAGACTGTGTCAGCCATTTCCGCGGCATGTTCGCGTTCGCCGCGCTCGACCTGGAAAAGGGAAAGGTAATCCTCGCCCGTGACCGGCTCGGCATCAAACCCCTCTTCTACACGATTAAAAACGGAACGCTCTGTTTCTCGAGCGAACTGGAACCGCTTTACCGAACTGCCGGGCCGTTCGGCATGGATATGGAATCCCTGGACGATTACCTGTACTGGCAGTATATCCACTCGCCGAGGACGATTTACCGTGACGTTCGTTCTCTCCCACCCGCCCATGTCCTCGTGATAGACCTTGCGACCGGACAGCTTTCTGAGCATCAGTACTGGAAAATCACCTTCACGGAAGACCGTTCGATGTCAGCGGAGGACTGGGAACACCGGCTCGACGGCCTCATGAGAGAAGCCGTGGGAATCAGACTGATGAGTGATGTGCCCTTCGGGGCGTTTCTGAGCGGCGGTATCGACTCCAGTCTCGTAACCGGTTACATGGCCGATATCATGGATCAGCCGGTCAAGACATTCAGCATCGGATTCAAGGAAAGCGATTTTTCCGAACTCGAATTCGCCCGGACGGTCGCCGAACTCAACCACACCGACCATCATACGGAGATTGTCGAGGCGGAATCGCTGAATCTTCTTCCCCTGCTCGTGCGGCATTACGGTCAGCCGTTCGCCGACTCATCGGCGATTCCGACATTCTATGTTTCCAAAATGGCACGCACACATGTTAAAATGGTCCTGAGCGGGGACGGCGGGGATGAAAATTTCGCCGGTTACCTCAGCTATGAAACGATCATGCGGGAAATGGACCGAACATGGGATACCGGCGGTATGAAGTTCAGACGACGGATGATGAGCCTGGGGTATTACTACTACTGGCTCTTCAGGCAGCTTGCCGGACTCGGCGGCGAAGTCGACAAGGCGTATGAATTGCACTGCATAACAGCCCGTCATTTCTCGCCGGCCGAACGCAGAAAACTGTTCCGGAAAGAATTCCGCATGATTGTCCGCTCCCATGTGCCGGAACGTCGCGCTCTCATGGATATCGGCGACCAGCCGCTCATCAGCAGGCTCCAGCACCTCGATCTCATGGCATACCTGCCGTTCGACATCCTGACCAAGGTCGACAGCGTTTCAATGGCGAATTCCCTCGAAGTGAGGGTTCCCCTGCTTGATCATAAACTCGTCGAAGCCGCGGCGACACTGCCGGCGGAATTCAAACTCCGGGAAGAAAAATTCAACAAGACTGTCACATATGACAAAAAACACATCCTGAAAAACATCGCCCGCAACCGGTATCCAGCGGAGATCATCGACCGCCGCAAAATGGGATTTGGCGTTCCCCTGGGCATCTGGTTCGCAACCAGGCTGAAAAACGACATCAGGAAAAAGCTCTGTGAATCGGATGTTCTCCCGGCATTCTTCAATATGAAGCACATCGAACACATTGTGTCAGAGCATTCAGAACAAAAAGACCGTTCGGTCCAGCTCTGGAACCTCCTGTTCCTCGAAGAATGGATGAAAAGCCATCATGAAGCCTTACATATTTAAAAGAATACTGACAATACACCCCTCGGTCAGGAGGGCGATTCTCGCAGGATTCGACCTTTATGAAAGCTGCGTCTGGACGGTGTTTGACTTCAAATACCGACTGTTCGTTCGTCTTTACCCACGGATCGAAAGACCTCCTGAAACCATCGGGTCCGTCCTGCACATCTCAGCCATGAGCCACAAGCCTTTCATGCTCTCACGACTCATGCGTACTCATGGCCTGAAGTCTTCATACCTCGCTCTTTATCCCGAAGCCGGCTGGCTGAAAGTAGGTCGAAAAGGTTACGATTATGCTATACACTTCACTGTTTTATCCATTCTTTTTCGGCCTATTATTAATATTTATTATGTATGGACACTACTCAGACACTATGATGTGATTCATTACCATTTCGCTTCCTATCTCGACCCAAAAGGGCACGAGCTGAAATACCTGAAACGAATGGGTAAGGTAATCGTCGTTCATTTCCGTGGATGCGATCTGCGGCAGAAAAGTGTCAACATGAACCTGAATCCCGGATTGAACTGCTGCGGCGATTGCGATTACCCGCCCGGGACCTGCGAAACACCAGAACAACTCCGTCGTATCGCTCTTGCACGGCGTTATGCGGACCTTCTATTCGTTACGACGCCTGACTTGCTTGATTTTCTGCCGGAAGCGGAGCACGTCCCCTTTGTCGCCCCATTCGGAATCGATCTTGATGCAATCGAAGCGTCGCCGCGAAGTCCCGGTGTTTTCCGCGTGGTGACCAGTTCAAACCATCATGGTGTCGACGGTACCGAATACGTGAGACGGGCGGTTGCACGGCTCACTGAGGAAGGATATGCGATAGAACTCGTTGAAGTGCACAAAACACCGTATGAACAGGCGCTTTCGATTTACAAGAGCGCCGATGTGTACGCCGGGAAGCTGCTCATGGGTTATTACAACAATGCCATTATCGAGTGCATGATGCTGGGTGTACCCACGATATGCTATATCCGTGACGACTATCTTCCCGGCATCCCGGACTGCCCCATAATCATCGCCCGTCCTGAAATGGTTTACGAGCGGCTGAAAGACGCCATCGGGAATAAAACGGAACTGGGGGAAATCGGGGTAAAGGGCAAGGCTTTTATTCAGAAATATCACGATCCCGACACAGTCGTCGAAACCATTCTGAACAGATACGGAGCTATATTAGAAGCCCGGTGAAAAACCTTTTACTTTTGTTCGGACATCTGTCAGGATTTGGCGCGAAGCGGCTATTCACAAACCCTTGACAGTGAGAAAGCATCATATTTTGAGTACAGGGCTTATGAAAAGACTTTTTCACAGCCCCCTTTAACCGCTCTTTATTCTTTCCAGTTCTTTCTTTGAGATATCGGAAACGAGATACACCAATCCTCCAAATCCCAGTGAAAGCACAAAGAAAATCAGATGGAAGATCATCGAAAGCTCCGCCCCCTCATGTGATCCGAAAAGCAGGAAAACCGACATGAAACCAACTTCACCGACACCGAGCCCGCCCGGCGCAAGAGGTATTGCATTAATCAGGAAACAGACCGGAATCGCAACCAGGAATTCGATGACCGACAACGCGGTTATATGAAGCATCTCAATGATAAACCACATTCCGATATACAGGGGAATCTGTGAGATAATGGATAACGCCACCGCCTTGAACATCAGGAGCGGATTCTGGCCATATTCATGGACAGCATCGTAGATTCTCGTCATAAGATGGCTGAAAGGGAGTTTCTTAAGCATGGTTTCTATAAAGACCGATCTTCGGATATTCGTGCTCCTGAACGCCATACCCACTGCGGTCATACCGAGAAAAACAGCAAGTACAAACATTCCGAGACTTATAAAAGCCGGTTCAGCCCATACACCGTTCTGTCCGCTCAGTCTGTCAAGGATAAAACCCGCCCCGAGTGCAACAGTGCCGGATAACACTATCGTATAAAGCCCGATGAGACGGTCAAACACCACCGATAGGATAAGAGCCTCCTTTTCCTGTTCCCCGCGGGCAATGTAATAGGCTCTCATAATGTCTCCACTTACCGCTCCGGGAATGACCGCACTGAAAAACGCCCCGACAAATGTCAGCTTGCACCCGTACCAGTACCCGATAGAAATTTTATGGATTCGCAACAGGGCGCGCCACCGTTCCACAGCGATAAATGAGCTTAAAAAAACAAGGACGTTCGCCGCCGCGAACAATCCGGGATTCAGATACACCGCAGATAATTTCGAAAATTCTATCCGACCGGTTTTATAGAGAAAAATAAAAATACCGGCGACAAGGATAAATTTGAAAAGCATCAGTATTCTTTTTCTACTCATAAAATTCTCTTTCATGCTTATGGAAACCATCGCGATCTGCACGTCCGGCTGGATCGGAATGAATCTGTCAACGATTGAAATTCACATAATTATACTTCTGTTGCTATCGTTTTACAAGCTGTTTCGCAGCAGAATACATACACGAACGCACCGGGTACGAGACTTTCCGGAGGATAGATCTTTTCCTTTCAGGGTAATACCGTTCAGAAAATCTTTACAGAAAACATTGAATTTCATTGAAGAAGGCTCATGATACACTGCTCTTTCCCCATGCTGGCCGTCAGGAGATTTATTTCCTGGATTCAGAGTCCGATATAATATACATGGCGTGCGCCACGAAATGTTTCATATTCACAAACAAACCGCCATCCCCGCGGGTCATGTGAGGTTCTTTTGTAGTGACAACATAAACCATATTATATATATTTATCATTATGAACAATATTCCGGAACTCCCCATACAGGTTGACCATCTCTCGAAGATGTTCAGAATCTACGGCAAGCCCGCGGACATGTTCCGTGAGCTTATCACCGGGACAAAAAGGCATACCGAGTTCTGGGCGCTGTCGGATATCTCGTTTGAAGTGAATAAAGGTGAAGTCGTCGGGCTGATCGGCCGTAACGGTTCCGGCAAGAGCACATTGCTCAAAATCATCACCGGCACCCTTGACAGGACCGCCGGGGATGTTACAGTGAACGGCAAAGTCAGCGCCATCCTGGAGCTCGGCAGCGGTTTCCATTCTGAATACACAGGCCGTGAGAACATCTACATGGGGGGATTGTGCCTCGGCATCAGCCGCCGTGTGATGGACGGTAAAATCGACGATATCATCGCATTCAGCGAGCTGGGCGAGTTCATCGACCGCCCGTTCAAAACCTATTCCTCCGGTATGCAGGCACGGCTGACATTCAGTGTCGCCGCCAGTGTCGATCCCGATATTCTCATCATCGATGAGGCCCTGTCGGTGGGGGATACGAAATTTCAAATGAAATGCTATGGCGTCTTTGACAGATTCCGTAAAAACGGCAAGACGATTTTGTTTGTCTCCCACGATATCAATTCCATTAACCACTTCTGCGACAGGGCGATACTTCTGTCAGGCGGAAGAATGGTTGAAATGGGCAAACCAAAATATGTGACGAATGTATATCATAAAATGCTGTTTGGAGATGAAATTGATTCTTTTGCAGTAAATAACACCATTAAAACTGGTTCAGAACAGAAAACTTGTGATAAAAATAATGAAGCAGACACTAAAATCGAAGAAAACAAACTCATCGAAAATGAACGATTAAAAAAGCTGATATCCGAGAAATTGAAAAGTGAAACGGGTGATACTTCGTCTGAAGAGTTCCGGTATGGTAATAAAAAAGCGGAAATAATCGACTATGGAATTTTTGACAAGGATATGAAAAGAGTAACACTTTTAGAATCTGGCAAAAAATATACTTTTTTTTCCAGAATTTTATTTTATGAGGACATGGATTCATATAGCGCAGGGTTTCTAATAAAAAATGTAAAGGGAGTAGATATATTTGGTATCAATAATTATACTTATCCTATACATGTGCAACCTCAAAAAAAGGGTAATGTAATTGAATTAAGAAGTGATATTACTATGTGGTTAAGCAATGGTGAATATTTTTTGACATATGGAGTCGGTAATACAATAAACATGAATCAGGTAATTTATGATGCACGTTTTGATGCTCTCCGTTTTGAAGTGGTAGGGACAGATAACATTTTTACTACATCAATTGTTAATTTAAATCCGAATCTTTCAATAGTGAAAATAGTTTCATAATAATTTATTCATTTTTTTATTTAACACTGAGGTTAAAAATGGGAATAAATATTGATTTCTTAAATTTCTTAGATTTTTGTTTTGAGAGAAATATATTGAAAGATCCTGTAATAGCATTAGGGTCGCAGACAATAGGAGATTCCGAAAAAGACATAACTGATTTTGCTCAAAACAATTCTTATAAAAATCTCCTAAAAAATAAAAATGTAGCTTCACTTTTTAGAGACAGGTACAAAATTGATAAATACATTGATATTGATATAAATGGAAAAGCTAAATTTAAATTAGATCTAACCAAACCATTAATAAATGATTTACAAAATTTTGCAGGGACAGTTATTGATAGTGGAACGACCGAACATATTTTTGATATAAAGCAAGTTTTTACAAATATACATTCAATGACCAAAACGAATGGCACAATTATTCATATAGCACCAATTACATGGTTTAATCATGGTTATATTAATTTCAATCCACTATTTTTTAAACATATTGCTGAAGCTAATAATTATGAAATTATTATAGATGCTTATTTTATTTTAAAAGGATTTAAAGATTCAAATAAAAACTATAGAATTTTTGAAACGTTGATTTGTAATAGAAATGATGACTCTAACAATATTGAGGAAAATATACAATCTCTATTTAATTCATTGACAATTCCCAATTATGCCTTATATGCTATTGCTTATAAAAAAACTGGAAATAAGCCATTCCAACCACCTTATGATGTATACTGATATTAACATATTTTTATGAAAGATCAATATGTTGCAAGAAATAAAATTGTACAACAATTTGTTGGTGTCAGAGTGGAAAAATGAATTGCCGGCAAATTTACTTATTGAAATATCGAACATTTGTAATTTGAATTGTATAATGTGTCATGCGTCTTTTTTATATAATAATAATATTAAACACAATAAGCTTATGGAATATAATACATTTCAAAAAGTTATTAATCAAGTAGTTCCAGGTGTAAAAAATATAATCATGCAATTATGGGGTGAACCATTATTTCATCCTGATTTTATTTCAATGGTGGAGTATATCAGAAAAAAAACTTCCGAGATTACGTTATCTTTTAATACAAACGGACTTCTAGTCTCACCAAATATTGCAAATGAGCTATTAAAGCATAATATAAATGAGATAGGCTTTAGCATAGATGCTGCAAAAGAAAGTACTTTTAATAGTATTCGCAAAGGTGGAAATTACAAGCAACTCATAAATAACATTGAAAATTTAATAAACCAAAGGGCACGGTACGGTTCATCATTAAAAATTTATGTATCTTTTGTCATTATGAAAGAAAATGAAATTGAAGTTGAACCGTTTTGGGAATTTTGGAAAAATAAAGTAGATTGTGTTACATATTATATTAAATCAGATACTTCTACCACTCATTCACATTTCTTTTATGAAACAAAATATGAAAAGAGATTTCCTTGTTGGAATCTTAAAGAGCAGCTCGTTGTAGATGTTGATGGAAATATTATTATGTGCTGTCATGATGCTAAAAGTGAATCAAAATGGGGAAATGTTAATGATAATCCGATTATTGAAATAATTAATAATCACAAAGCATGTACTACTCGGAAATTACACAACCAAGGTAAAATGGACGAAATTCTACTTTGTAAAAACTGCTCCCAATGGACTAATGCAATTCAAATTTCTGAGAAAAAAAGTAATTATAAAGTTGTTCGCTCTCCTATAAGTGAATATAGGTATATTAGTGATAGTTAAATTTTTTTTATTGTTATAAGATATCAAAGGAATGTTAGCTGATAAAGTTAATAACAAGCCATTCGTAATGTTTTTTTTCATGCGAAACTGATAAATTGAAACATTGTCTACTCTTAAAAAGTTATTAATTTTAATCCGGTAAACAGAAAAAAATGAATACCTTAAAAAAATTGATTTTTAAACTCCCGATCCTTTCAGGAATTCATGCAAAACTCCAGGAAATATCGAGAAGAGAATGTGACATTAATGAGCGGGAAATCAAACTGAACGAACGTGAAATCAAACTGAACGAACGTGAAATCGCGCTCAACAATGCGGCGACCGACGTTCGGAATATCCGTTCGCTTATCCGCGTGTTTTACGAACCGGCGCAAAGCTCCTCCGTCGCCCCGCCGAAAGATGAGAGCGAGCGCATCCCTTTTTCAATTCTATCCCCTCCCGTCCTTCCGGCAGACGCCCGTGAAGATGAAATTGCTGTGGTGGAAGAGGTCGAAGGGCACATCACTGTCTGGGAAGCGGAACAACTGTACAGTCTCGCCCGGAAATGTGAAGGAACCATACTGGAACTCGGCGGATTCCGCGGTAAATCAACCGTCGCGCTCCTCCTGGGCGCACAAAAAAGGGGAAACACCGTCCATTCGGTCGATCCGCTCATTTCCTCGGGAAACGCCACAGGGGGATCGACCATTGTCGATTCCGAAGCCGATTATATGGCGTTTCAAAAAAACACCGGTCCATGGAAAGAGCATCTCGTCTTTCACCGTATGAAATCACAGGAAGTTGCCTGGCCGGGCGATCCGATAGAGCTGTTTTTCATCGATGCATTCCACACCTATGCCGAGGTGAAAGCCGATTTTCACCATTTTCTCCCCTATCTGTCCGAAAACGCCGTTATTGCATTCCATGATTACTCGCCGTACAAACCGGGATTTCCGGGAGTGGTGAAATTCGTCGATGAACTCCTCGATTCCGGAGAATGGCTCTGGGAGGATTTCCGAGGGGCTCTTGTCACACTGAAAAGAGTCGGATCTGAACGGGATAAAAAAGAAATAGTTCAGATCAATACATACCTGAAAAACGCACATCGTAAAATCCTCGAATATTTCGTTAAAAATGAAAGTCTTGAAAAAGAACTTCATAAAGTTCAAGAAAGAGTTAAGGGATTTGAAGGAAGCGGAGTTCTCTTGAAAGGACCGTTTACTCATAGGGGCGGTAATCTCTGGTCGGCACACATACCTCAGTTGTCAAGGTTTTCTGATGACGATATGGTTCAGGCATCACCTCTTGTCCTGTTCGAAAACGGTGAAATGATGGGGGCTCCTCATTCACTGCATGAGGATATCAAAAACGAAGGAAAAGGCCTTTATTCACACTGGAACGATACCCTTTTCTTTTCCACATCGGACAATTCGAACCCAAATGAAAACAACCGTCAGTACTGGTTCCTGATTAAACTCGGACGGTGAAGAGCTTCATGAAGAGTACCTCTGATTGTATCGTCGATCATTCATTAATATATCTCATCAGCGATACCGTATGAATAAACGTGTAACAGTTATTGAAAACAGATTGATCCGTCCGGTCAGTTCATTCTTGAAAAAGGTTCTGCCGCCCCGGGTATGCAGAATATTGAATAAACCGTACACATGGATCTATAACTTTTGCCGCCGGTTGAACCGCAGTGTGACAATGATGAGATCAGAAGGTCTCTCCGGATACATGAGGAGAGTACTGCCCGGTTTTGTCAGGAAATATGCACGACATGTGATCCTCTTATGTTTATTTCCCCTCAGGTGGTTCGAGCTGAAAATCTTTCTAAAAGTCGATAATGTCAGGGCGCGTTCATACCGTGCCCCGCACACCCGTGAACTAAAAATCGTCCACCATATCGGCGGGCTGGGACCCGGCGGTGCGGAGCGCCAGCTTGTGAACCTTTCCCTCGAACTCCACAGGAAAGGATTCGACATCGAAATTCTTACAACTCTCCCCTTAGTCGGGGAATCAGCGCATTACTCGAGCTATCTTCAACACACTGATATTCCCGTTCGTATGTCGGAATTGAGGGACAAAACCCACATCACCGCACAAATGAAATCCACCCACTGGACGAACAGACGATGTGCAGATATCATACCTGTGTATCTGGCACCCCAGGTTTTCGGGCTGGCAGATGAATTACTGCGTATAAACCCCGATGTTCTGCACTGCTGGCTTGATTTCAACAGCGTTATCGGCGGACTGGCAGGCCTTGTCGCCGGTGTGCCCAGAATCCTCCTGTGCGGCCGAAATGTTAATCCCTCTCATTTTCACTGGATGTACCAGCCCTGGTTCAGTGAATGGTACGATTTTCTTGTGAAAAGCAAACGGGTCATCCTGCTTAACAACTCGAAAGCAGGAGCGGAGGATTATGCCCGATGGCTCGGTATACCTGCATCGCGGTTTCACATTGTATACAATGGCCTCGACTTCGACTCATTCCATGGCATTCTCGAAACGGATACGGCGGAATTCAGGCATTCGCTTGATATCCCGGATAAAGCGTTTCTCATAGGGGGTGGATTCAGGCTCAGCTCCGAAAAACGTCCCCTCGATTTTCTTGAAGTCATCCGACGGGTGAAAAAAAGAATCCCGGACATCAGGGCAGTCGTCGCGGGCATCGGTCCGGAGGAACCCCGTATCAGAGCGCTCATCAAAGAAAACGGTCTTGAAGATACCATTCTGCTGCTCGGGCGGAGAGACGATCTCTATACCATCATGAAAGCATGCAGTGTCATTCTCCTGACATCGGCCCATGAAGGCACCCCCAATGTTCTTCTGGAGGCTCAATACCTCGGCATTCCCGTTGTCGCTACTCTTGCCGGCGGAACACCCGAAGCGGTCAAGCACACTGTGACCGGTATGCTCCACCCTGTCGGCGATGTTCAGGGTATGGCGGACAGCGTCATCTCACTCATCAGTGACAAGACCCTCGCGGAAAGAATGGGCGCTGAAGGAAAACTGTTCATGCAACAGAATTTTTCGCTAAAAAAGATGACAAAGGATTATATGGATATTTATTATAATAACTCGTTGTCGTAGCAAATCCGTTGGTAATTCATCCATCAATATGAAAATAATCAAAATCATAGTGTGAAGGTCCATGTCCCTTTTTAAAAAATTTTTCACATCACACATCAAACCTGGTGTCGGACCTGTCAATTTCCAGGCGCATGACATCTCACCCCAGGCTCTTGAACATGATGTACACTATGCCATTCAAGTTGCTGACAATTATTTTATACACCTGCCGACCGGGGCCTCGTTTTTGAAAAACAGGGTTGTCATGGAGGCAGGGCCGGGGATAAACTTCGGGACAGCGCTGATCTTCGCCTGTTATCATGCCAGGGTGATAGTGACCGACATGTACCTTGCTCCATGGGATGAAAACTATCACCCGGCATTGTATTCACTGCTCCGTGAAAAGCTCAGTAAAGAACGGCCCGGGCTCGATATGACACCTCTTGACACACTCATTGCACGGGGGAAATATACACCCGACATCATAACCTGCTTGAGCACACCTCTTGAAGACCTGTCGGTCGTTTCCGGGGAAAGCATCGATATTATATTTTCAAACGCGGTGATTGAACACCTCCATGATCCGTTGCAAGCCTTCCGTGAGATGGAACGGATAACCCGTCACAAAGGCCGTGGGTTTCACCAGGTGGATTTTCGTGATCACCGGGATTTCGACCGCCCGCTTGAACACCTGCTCATGAATAAAAACTCATTTGAAGAACTGTTCGCAACCCAGCACGGGGAGTGCGGGAATCAGTACCGGCATAACGAGATCAGGCATTTTATCGAAGATGCAGGATTCATCGTCGAACGGTTCATTCCGAACATGTTCGCCTCGGACAGCTACCTCGATGAATTCATCCCACGGTTGAGAGCATGCGAAGAATACGGGTACAGGACGGAAAGCCGTGATATTCTGAGAGTAATTTCCGGGCAGTTTCATATGTATAAACAATGAACAGCGGAAATTGATGCAATGACATCATACGGCAAACAAACAATTCTGAATCCTCCTTTTATCAAAGACTCCGGTTATTCATGGATAATCCACATCCCCGAACACGTGAACCTTTCTGATGGATCTCATACACAGAAATCACCGCTGGTCATCTATGAGAACATCAAACCCCTGGGGCCTGCCCATGCACTCCATCAAGACATAAGGGACAGAGGCGGCGGAATGTATTCTCACTGGGGAGCCTACCTCTATTTTTCCACCTCTGATAATTCCGATCCTCATGTCAATGGCAGAACATATTCGATATCAATTGATGCCACCGCTTTCGATAATACGGAAAGAGTATCCGGATCGCACATGAAACCGGTCAATCTGCGCCCCAGGGATTCCTCGCCCGAAAAAGTGGAAGAAGATATTCAGCACGCCATGACTGTGGCTGAAAATTACCTGAAAGTCATTCCCGGCGGAGCGTCACATCTGAAAAGTAAAGCCGTTCTGGAGCTGGGACCCGGTATCAATTTCGGCGCAGCGCTCATACTTTCCTGCTTTGGCGCCCGGGTAATCGTATCAGACCCGTACCTTTCTCCATGGGACCACATCTACCATCCGGTCTTCTATTCCGGTCTCATGGAAACACTAAAAATGAAAGAATGGGACATTGACCTGTCCCCTCTCGAATGCATTCTCTCCGTGAACAGGTATCCTGACGACCTGATAACAATAAATACAGAAGCGGCGGAAAATCTTCGGAGTATCCCGGATGAAAGCATCGATATTATTGTTTCCGCGGCTGTTGTGGAGCACCTCATCTCACCGCAGCGGGCTTTTCATCATTTGGCGAGGATAACACGGCCTTTCGGACTTGGATTTCACTGGGTGGATTTACGTGACCACCGTGATTTCTCAAATCCGCTGGAATATCTGTTGCTCAGTGATAAAGAGTTCAAAGACATGTTCGATAGCTGCCATGGAGAATCGGGAAACCGTTACAGGGAGGTTGAATTGAGAACATTCATACACGAGAGCGGTTTTTCGATAAAGAAAGTTGAAAACTATCAACTCGCCGATGATACCTATCTCGATGAATTTATTCCCCGCCTGAGAAAAACAGCGAATTCACCATATAAGAAATATTCGCGAGAGGAGTTGAAAAAGATTTCGTCACTTTTTTATCTCGTTAAATCCGCTAAAACATAAAAGGTAAAATTATATTGAAAATCCGTGTAAAATCAATTATTATAAGAACATTAATTATCATAACTTATTGAAGAGTTATCGGATATTTCATCATCAACCTGTTTAATAGTGTACGAGATCATTTAAAACGGATACTCTCATGGACTCAAACAACGGTTATACGATTATCATTCCAGCATACAACGAAATTGCATCCATTGAAAAAACCGTGACAGATATAAAAAAACTTCCGGGAAATTATGAAATAATTGTCGTCGACGATGGTTCCACTGACGGTACATATGAATGCGTACAGAAGACCGGAGTTCGGGTTTTTCGTCATTCCGTCAACAGGGGTTATGGCGCCACAATCAAGACTGGAATACAAAATGCCGAATTTAATACTGTTGTGATAACAGATGCCGACTCGACATATCCGAACGAAAAAATACCAGCCCTTGTCAGGGTATTTGAGGAAGAGAATTCCGATATGGTTGTCGGTGCACGAATAAAAAGGAATGTCCGGATTCCGCTCATAAGAAAACCGGCGAAATGGTTTATCACGAAGCTTGCAAGCTACCTTTCGGGAACTGACATCCCTGACCTGAATTCCGGACTCCGGGTTATGAAGAAAAGCACTGTTCAGAAGTACATGCACCTGCTCCCCGAGGGATTCTCTTTTACTTCAACAATCACCCTGGCAATGCTGACCAACAAAAACCTTGTCAGGTATGTGCCCATCGATTATTTCGAACGAAGGGGCACATCGAAAATCAGACCCATCTACGATACCCTGAACTTCATTCAGTTGATCATCAGGATGGTGATGTATTTTGAGCCCCTCAGAATCTTTCTTCCGCTCAGTTTGTCGCTCATCATTCCCGGAATTCTTCTGACATTGTATCAGGCATTTTTTTTAAGAAACATCTCCACAGCGGCAATCATTATTCTGCTGGCTGGTATTCAGCTGCTGGCCATCGGAATGCTTGCTGATCTGATCGATAAAAGGAGTTCATAGGCCGAATGTGCGGGATAGCCGGTTTTCTGGGAATGAACAACGAGGCCCTGTTGCGCACTATGATCCGTATTGTTTCCCATCGGGGACCGGACGATGAGGGGATATATACCGAAGAAAATGTCGGCCTCGGGCATAGAAGGCTCTCGATTATTGACCTTTCGAGCCTTGGTCATCAGCCCATGATAGATGCCGGGGGAAACGCCATCATTACCTATAACGGCGAAATCTATAATTTCCGCGAACTCAGGGAAGAACTGAAAGCTCTGGGATACATATTTAATTCACAGACAGATACAGAAGTCATCCTGAATTCCTATCTGGCATGGGGTGAAGATTGTCTGTCACGGTTCAACGGGATGTTCGCGTTTGCGGTGTGGGATAAAAGACATGAAAGACTCTTTTTCGCACGGGACCGTATCGGGATAAAACCGCTTTACTATACGCTGAAGGACAATGTCTTTGTTTTCGGGTCGGAAATAAAATCGATTCTGTGCTGGAATGATGTCAAAAGGGAGATCAATCCGCGGGCCCTGGACTATTTTTTATCTTTCCGCTATAACCATCTGGACGAAACCCTGTTTAAAAATATCAATAAAATACCTCCCGGATATTGCGGAACCGCCACACTGGAAAGAGGCAATCGGCTGTCTTTCCGTCTACGCCAGTACTGGGATATCGAGACCGCCCCCCATCGCTCCGATTCCAAAGCGCTCGAAAGCGAAATTGCGGAACAGCTGAGTAAATCAGTCGGATATCAGATGATCAGCGATGTGCCGGTCGGTGCCTTCCTTTCAAGCGGAGTCGATTCAAGCACGATAGTCGGGATCATGAAAAAGGATGTGGGGGTTACATCGAATACATTTACCGTAGGATTCGGCTATCCGGGCTTCGAAGACGAGTTGAATCCGGTGCGTTTTACAAAGGATTATTTCAAAACCAATCATACCGAGTACGTCTGTAAGCCCGATATGGTTTCGATCCTGCCGAAAATCGTCTATAGTACCGATGAATTGAATGCGGATCCGGCATTGATTCCAACCTATCTCATAAGCGAGATAGCCAGTAAAAAGGTAAAAGTTGTTTTGAGCGGGGAGGGCGGCGACGAACTGTTCGGCGGCTATGAACGTACGATGTTTATGAAGTACGCCTGGAACATATCGTCTTTCTCCCCCGTCCTGATCCACATGATTCCCGGTATTATCGGGCTCATTCCATTCAGTGTCCTTGACAGATTCTTCAAATATTCATCGATGGTCGGAAGAAAAGGGCTGGAGCGCCTGACCAGTTTTTGCAGGAATTCACGGGACCCGGGGGCGAGTTACATTGATGTCGCCGGTGTTTTAAATCATGAGGATAAAAAAAAGTTATACGGTCCTGAACTGAAAAGCCAGTTGGAGAATGAGAACATCGCCGAAACCCTCAACAATCAGTTTTTTGACATGAAGATCACAACGAGCGATGAACTGTTTGACCGTCTGTCATATCTCGAAATGAAAACGAGACTGCCGAACGATCTGCTCGCAAAATTAGACAGCATGACCATGGCTCATTCCCTCGAGGGCAGAGTCCCCTACCTTGATCACCGTGTCGTCGATCTGGCGTTTTCCATCCCCGCCCATTTGAAACTGAAGTATTTGAGAGAAAAGTATATTCTCAGAAAGGCCGCCAGAAAATATCTTCCACGGGAAATCGTCCGGAGGAGGAAAGATCATTTTTTTGTTCCCATACACCTCTGGCTTCAGAACGAGCTGAGACCGACAGTTGACCTGCTCCTGTCACGTGAAAATATCGAAAGAAGCGGTTATCTTAATTCGGAATTCATTCTTTTCGCATACCAAAACTATAAGAAGGGGGCGCTTTTTTACGCCCGGCAGATATGGAATGTCCTGATTTTCCTCATCTGGTACAAACTGTATATCGAGGGGGATACATTTCTTTCGATGCAGAGTGAACCTTTAACGCTGAACAACCTGTTTACCACTGTATGACCATGTTGAAAAGCCTGACCAATACCATTAACAAGATCCGAAAAGCCATACAATTCAGGCAGTTTTCCTGGAAACTGCTGCAGATTCGTTATGCGGAGAAGCTGGCGAATATCATTACCCCGACCTCTCTCTATACTGTGCCCGTGCTCCCCAGGGATATTGTCATACGGGTAACAGAAAAATGCTTTCTGAACTGCAAGTTCTGTGCACAGGGAGGTGAAAAAGGAAGGGTCGACCGGAAGAACCTGCCGACCGGACCTGTTGAGATGGAAACGTTCAAAAAAATTATGGATGAAACATCCGGATGGCCCATAAAGCCCTTTATCAAAATAACCGGCGGCGAGCCGCTTCTCATGGCGTATCCTTTATTAGACATCCTTCAGGAAATGAGAGAAAGGAAGTTCATAGTCAAACTGAACACGAACGGGATGCTGCTCAAAAATAAAAAACTCGCACGGAGATTGGCGGAAACCGATATTAACTACCTTTCCATCTCGATCGACGGAAAAAGGGAAGTTCATAACGAAATCAGAGGGAATCCCAGGCTTTTTGATGCCGTCATGGAAGGCATCGACAATGTCCGGGGATTCTCGATGGAACTCGGGACAAAGAATCTCATGATTCTTATCTCAATGGTGGTTTCAAGTGAAACCCAGGATCAGATCGAAGAAGTATATCACATTGCAACGGACAAGAAAGTCGACTGGTTCAACATCCAGTTTGTCAACTATACGACCGAAGAAACATGCCGTGCGGCATACGATTACTTCAACAAGCATTTCGGAATCGAAGAAACGCCATATGAGTCTTTCTGCAATCCGAGATTCAATGAGATCGACACACAACTCGTTGAAAAACAGATCAACGATATTGTGGCGATGCGGAAATCGGTACCGATTTCCGTCATGGGAAACCTGATTTCAAGCGAGCGTATAGCCGAATACTATTTCACCCTCGAACCGATACGAAAAAACATGTGCGTCATTCCCTTTACCGGCATGCACATCGTTCCTCCGGGCAAAGCTGTCTTCTGCATCGATTATCCTTTTTTCGAGTACGGAGATGTGAGGGAGGACACGCTCGAGTCAATATGGTACGGTGAAAGGGCGGTGCGTTTTCGCAGCCACATGAGAGCATATTACAGGAATCACACAAAGAATTTCCCCCAGTGTCAGCGCTGCAACTGGCGGTTTAACTGACAGTGATGCACCAAGGTTTCATTATGAAAAAAGATGTACTGGAATATATTATATGTCCAAACTGCGGGGGTGAATTCCTCTTAAAAGAATTTACAACGAACGAGCAGGGTATAGACGAGGGTCTGTTGACCTGCACAGGATGTAACAGTATCTTCCCTATCATCCATGGAATCCCACGGCTTCTGTCCCCGGAGCTTCAGCCGAAACTGATATCCCGGTACCGGTCATTTTTAGACAAGTATAATCTGAAGAGTACGGTCAACGACGGTTTTATCGTCAATCCCACTGACGAACGCATTGCAAAAGGCTTTGAATTTGAGTGGCGGAAGCATTCAAGGATTCTGCCTGAACACGAAAAAGAGTACCTTCATGTTCTGGGTGATGTTCTGCCACCGTCATCTCTTGCGGGCAAGGTTGTTCTCGATGCCGGCTGTGGTCAGGGGCGTTTTTCGTATTTTTCCCGGAAATACGGCGCCAGAACGGTTATTGCATTCGACCTCGGCGAACAGGTCCTTATCGCCAGTGAGAACCTGAAGGACGAGGAGGCTGTGCATGTAATTCAGGCATCAATCTACAATCCTCCGTTCAAACCGGTTTTCGATGTTATTCATTCCATAGGAGTCATCCATCATCTCCCGGATCCTGAAAAGGGATTCAGAACATTATACAATTTGCTCAAAAAGGACGGCAGAATTTTTATATGGGTCTATGGCGAAAGCAGTATTATACCCGTTATCAGGCTCATGAGAAAATTCACCCTCAGGAGAAGTGTCACATTTAACCGTGTCCTCGGATTCTTCCTTGCCATTCCGCTGTATACAATCAATCAATTGTATACCATCGTGAAGAGAATCCCCTTCTGCGGAAAAATAGCCGGGGTGATCCCTTTTCACATGTATCATGACCGTGGTTTCTCGAATGTCTGGACCATCAGTTTCGACAAAATAAACAGCGGTATCGCTCATTATTACAGACATGAGGATCTCCAGGGTTGGCTGGACAGACTCGATGATAAAAAATCCGGTGTGCTCAGCGAACGATACCCCGGGAAATCAGGCAGCAGCTGGAGATTGCTTGCTGAAAAATAAAGGTGCTTGTTTGATCGGGTCACAACGGAATTCAGTACATGAGAATCCGGGATTGCATGCGGATGATTATCATCACATCCGACTTAACCTTCCCACCGTTAAATTCAGTCTTCAATGCCGCATCCGTGCGATCAGTGAGGATATAAAAAAACTCTTTCCGACCGGTGTCGACAGATTTTTAGACCTGGGGAGCGCCGACGGCCTTTTAGCACAGGGTATCAACACCCTTGTTCCCGGCATCAGCCATATATTCGCACTGGATATGGACAGCGAGTTGCTGGAATATAATCCTTTCCCATCCGTACAGGCTGATTGCTCTCATTTGCCGTTCGCGGAAAATTCATTCACTGTCATCACTGCTGCCGCCCTGATCGAGCATGTACCCGCTCCTGAGAGTTTTCTTAAAGAATGTTACAGGATTCTCAAACCGGGCGGTGCAATTTTTCTCACATGCCCTGCGCCCTTTTTCGAATGGCTCGCAATAAAAACAGGCTTTGACCGTATCAGCACGGGACACCGTGCGCGATACAATCTCTCCGATCTGAAAAAAATGTGTATTCATGAGGGATTCAAACCGGTCATATCGAGAAAATTCATGATAACTCCCGTTTACTTTCCGGGGCATGTGTTTATTGAATCGGTAATGAGAAAAATCGGCCTGTCATTTCTTATGCTGAATCAGTGTGCCGTTTGCATGAAATGAAACATAGCATGAAGAATCCCCGGCTTTCAATGTGATAAAAAAATTCTATTTACTCTATATTCAAACTGTTAATAATTATTCACGGATATAACAATGATAATAGGATTTTCATTTTCCCATAATGCAACGACATGCCTCCTGGACGATCATACCGGGGAAGTGCTCTTTTGCTGTTCGGAAGAACGTTTCACACGCAATAAAAACGACTGGGGCATACCGTACCTCACCCTGGATTACATTTTTAACCATATTGTGCCGAAAGAACGGATATCTGCGATAGCGGTGGGCGAATTGTGCAGATCGTACTATGGCAGCAGAGATTTCATCGATATGATGCACCTCGGGAATATCGAGCAGAAGGACAGTTTCGTCAGCTCGAAACCGAAGATGATGAAACTTGTATTCAAAGAATTGACTGGCAGACTGCTTTCTCCGAAATACTCCTACCAGTCCATCGTCAGGGAGAAATTCAACCGGATAGGATTACACGCCGACATATATTTCTTCGATCATCATAAGTCGCATGCCGCCAGCGGATTTTATTCATCTCCTTTTAAAGACGCCCTGGTCATCACCCTCGATGGCGAAGGCGATGGAAATTCAGGCTCGTGCTGGATCGGTTCGGAATCCGGGCTCAAGCTGCTTTATTATCTACCGGAAATTTCTTCGGTCGGGAAGTTTTACCGATCGATTACTCTTGCCCTCGGATTCAATGGTGACAGACATGAGGGTAAAATAACCGGGCTTGCGTCGTATGGGGACCCCGACAGATACTATCCGGAACTGAGCAGGGTATTGAATACTGAAATAGATGATCAGGGAAATAAAAAAATCGTATCCAGAATCGCCGAAAAGCACATGCGGAATTTTAATCTCCGCAAAGTCAATATATTGAAACTGATAAGACAATACACCCCGGTATTTCTCGAATCAGATACATTTCACGATTTTTCCAACGCCATGCTGCGAAAGCAATTCAAAAACATGTACGGAGAAATTCTCGGGAAAAAAATCGGGGATTATGATTACCATGTCGAATCGGATTTTACCGAAATGGCGGATATCGCTGCGGCGACACAACGGGTCACTGAAGAAGCAATCACCGATTTCATCAAATTCTATATCGACAAATCCCCCATAAAAAATGTTGTTCTCGCAGGGGGTGTTTTCGCCAACGTAAAAGTCAACCAGAGAGTTCTTGAAGTTCTTGATACCAAAGACATTTATATTCATCCGGGAATGGGAGATGAGGGTCTCGCACTGGGCGCTGCCAAACTGCTTTTCCATAACGATTCTGAAAAGAAAAAAGTAACATTGACGTCTGTATTTCTGGGACCGGTTTATGATGAGGATGAAATTGAAGCCGAATTGAAAAAGTTCCGGTTTCACTATGAAAAGCTTGATGACCGCGAAATTTTCGAGATTGTATCGAGTGCGCTGGTTGACGAGAAAATTGTCGGATTGTTCCGCGGCAGACTCGAATACGGCCCACGGGCTCTTGGTCATAGAACCATCCTGATAAATCCGGTTAAACGGGAAATCAATGACGTGGTGAATAAGAGATTGAAACGTACGGAATTTATGCCGTTTGCGCCCGTTGTTCTTCAGGAATGCTATGAAGACCTGTTTAAAAGTGAAAAACTTGTCGGGGCTCATTTCGCATGCAAATTCATGACGATCACACTCGATGTGAAAAAGGAATGGAGCGAGAGAATTCTGGGTGTTGTGCATGTAGACGGTACCGCCCGCCCCCAGGTGATTGAAGAAACAGACGATCCGTTCTATTACGGAATTGTAAAGAAATTCTTTGAAAAGACGGGGATCGGGTGCGTGGTCAATACATCCTTTAACATGCACGAAGAACCCATTGTCAATACACCCTATGATGCGCTGCGTTCATTCGAAACCGGAGCGGTTGATTTACTGGTCATGGAAAATTTCCTTGTTAGACGATAAAGCCTTTACTTAATAATCACAACCGGATATGGCTCTGAAAAAATACATCAGTCTTAAAATCATCGGCTTTGGTATCCTGATATGGCTCCTTTTCCATATTAACATCCGGCAGGTCGTCATTATTTTATTTAAGAGCAATCTTTTCTATACCGGTGGGGCTCTTATATTGTCTCCGGTTTACATGTACTTTAAAATACTGAGATATCACTATTTTCTTATTCAGCAGAAAGTTAAAATCCCTTTTATAAGCACAATTCAATTCTCTCTTGCGGCTATGTATCTGAGTTTTATCACACCGGGGAGGCTCGGTGAAGTCTCGAAGGGTTATTTTATTCACAAATCTTACAATGCCCCGTTACACAGGTTGTTCTCAAGTATTGTCCTGGACAGGCTTTTCGATGTATATGCCCTGCTTCTGACATCCCTTGCGGGATTTATCATCACGCAATCATCGACAATCGATTATACACCCATGATAGCCCTGATAACAGTGACTGCCGCGCTCCCGTTTGTATTTCTGATAAAATCTTTCAGAAATAGCATCATTCTTGTTATCCGGGCTATACAGAAGAGACTGACCGGTTCGGACTCGTGGTCGGGCCATCTGCGCATTTTCTTTTCGGAAATTAATTCCCTCCTGAACCGTAAGCTGATCCTTAGTCTGGCGGCAACATTCGTGTCATACACATTCTTTTTTGCTTCATGTCACCTTCTGAGCCTGTCAATCGGAATAAATCTTTCATATTTCAAGATTGCTTTTTTTATCGCCTGTTCAAACATTCTTTCTTTTCTTCCCATAAGTTTTGCGGGAATAGGGACCCGTGAAGCCAGTCTCGTCTATCTGTTTTCCCTTGAAAACCTTTCAAGCGAATCGGCGCTGGCGTTTTCAACACTCGTTTTTTCATTCACCTATATTCTTGTGGGGATTATCGGTTTTTTCTGTTTCATGACTTTGCACCATACTACAAAGTCATTACCGGACGATACCTAACCCTCCCGGACACATTCTGGCCGGTCTTGTTATCGGGGCTGTCCATTCCCGGCAAACAAAAAAACCCGGGTATCAGAAGACTCCTGTTCCCGGCTTTTGTTTCAGGTGTACCTTTACTTTTACCGGATAGTTTAATTTCTCACCTGACAGGTTCAACCCGTATAAAACCGATTCTCAACCTGTTCCCCAGCCGGAAAAGCCGAACCTCATGGATTACAGGAAGATAGCCGGAGAAAAGTTTGGTTTGTTTTTCAATCAAATTCGTATCATATTATATAAGATTGAATTACAGTATGATGCACCACACGGGGTTCCGGGGACTGCGCCAGAAAACCTCGATCTTTATACTCGATACTACACGCAGAGGCTGTTTATGAAGAAATGTTTTATGGCCTGGCATTCGTCACTTGTTATGACAGGACTCGCGTTCTTTATCGCCGGATGCGGTTCGGTTCACGATGACAGCGCGCGGATTTTCAGATATCGGCTTGCAACCGACCCGCCGACGCTCGATCCGATACACACGACCGATACTGCCTCGGCGGCGATTGTTTTCCGCATGTTTGAGGGACTGGTCGAACAGGATCCCGCCACGCTCGATGTCGTTCCTTCTCTAGCGGAATCGTGGGACATATCCCCTGACGGTCTGATTTACACGTTTCATCTGAAAAAGGGTGTGACCTTCCATAACGGCCGTGAAGTGACCTCGGAGGATTTCCGCTACAGTTTCGAGCGTTGCCTCACACCGGAGAATGCATCGGAGAGGAGCTGGGTGCTTGCGCCGATCAGGGGGGCCGCCGACATGCTCGAAGGAATAACACGGACGCTCGAGGGCATAAAAACACCCGATCCCTCTACGGTCATAATCACCCTCGAGAAGCCTTTCGCGCCGTTTATCTCGTACCTCGCCATGGAAGCCGCCCGTGCCGTTGCAAGAGAAAGTATTGAGGGCGACCGGTTTGTACCGATCGGCACCGGCCCCTACCGGTTTCTCTCATGGACACATGACATCATGGTCAGTCTTGAAGCTTACGAAGCCTATTATCAGGGGGAAGTTTCCGTCAAGCGGATTGACTACGAGATCATTCCTGATGTGGGTGTCGCGTTCCAGAAATTCGTCACGGGTGAGCTCGACTTCGTCGATGAAATCCCCCCGGGACAGCTCAAGCTCATCAGGGAACGGTATCCGGACGCAGTGAAGGTCTGGCCGTTCCTGCGTAACGAATATATAGGGTTCAACCATACCCGCCCGCCGTTCAAAGACAATCTGAAGCTCAGGCAGGCATTTTCGTGGGCAGTGGACCGCCGCCGTATCGTCGAGGATATATACGAGGGCGCGGCGACACCGGCGACCTGTATCCTCCCGCCGGGCATGAAGGAACGTGACGACACCATCGAAGGGTACGGGTTCGATCTCGGCAAAGCCCGCCGCCTGCTCGCTGAAGCCGGGTATCCGGACGGGAAAGGACTCCCCGAGCTGTCCTTGTGGTACAACAACAACGAGCTCCACCAGCAAAATGTTCAGTATATCCAGTCGACCTTCAGGGAGATCGGCGTCAATGTCCGCCTGCGGAGCCTCGACTGGCCCGCATACCTGAAAGCCTGTGAAGCGCACGAGCCCGACCTTTACCGTCTCGGATGGGTGGCTGATATTCCCGACGCCGACAACTTCCTGTACATCCTTCTCCATTCGTCACAGATCGGAGCGCCGGGGAACTATTCGGGGTATTCGAATCCTGAATTCGACCGTCTCGTCAACGAAGCGCGCGTCTCGACCGATAGCGAATACCGCAAGAAACTGTACCGTGAAGCGGACCGTCTCGCGACCGAGGACGCCTGCTGGATTCAGATCATGTATGCATGGGAGCGGATACTGATCAACCCTGCTTATGAGGGGCTCGTTCTTCCAAAACAGGGCGATTTCCGGATTCCCATTGAAAAGCTGCGGTACAGGGGGACCGGCTCATGACCGGTTACATCGTCAGACGACTGGGCATGATCGTTCCCATTCTCCTGGGTGTGGCAACTATCATTTTCCTGCTCATGTTCATCGTGCCCGGAGACCCCGCCCGTCTGCTCATGGGCCAACATGGTGACGAAAAGGTGCTCGAAAACATCCGCCGCGAAATGGGGCTCGATAAACCGGTGTATGTTCAGTATCTGCGGTATATCGCGAAGCTTTCGCGAGGCGACCTCGGGGTTTCGTACCGCCAGAAAAGACCGGTCGCCTCGATTATCCGTGAGCGATTCCCCGCAACTGCGAAACTCGCAGTCGCCAGCACTGTCATCGCCGTGATCGTCGGTGTCGCGGCGGGTATCATCGCCGCCCTCTACCGCAACAGGGTCGTCGACTGGATGGTCATGATCCTCTCGCTGACCGGTATTTCGATACCCGTGTTCTGGCTCGGGATGATGCTTATACTGGTTTTTGCCTCCGGTCTCGGATGGCTTCCGGTGGGCGGGTACGGCAGGTCGGGCGATATCCGCCACCTTATCCTGCCCGCCTTCTCCCTTGCGGCCATCTCCATCGGGTATATCGCGCGGATGATGCGGTCGAGCATGCTTGAGGTCATCAACAAGGATTACATCAGGACCGCACGGGCGAAAGGGCTGTCTGAAAAAGCGGTCATCCTCCACCATGCCCTCAGAAATGCCTTCATCCCGGTAATCACGGTCATAGGTATCAATTTCGCATCCCTGCTCGGCGGTGCGGTCGCGACAGAGACAGTGTTCGCCTGGCCGGGTCTCGGGAGAGCAGCGGTCGATGCCATACGTGTCCGGGACCTGCCCGTTGTCGAGGGATGTGTGATGTTTCTCTCGTTCATTTTTGTACTTGTTAACCTGCTCGTCGACCTGTCGTATGCCTGGCTCGATCCGCGTATCAGACTCGACGGTCGCAAGGAGGCTTGATGACTGAATTCAAAGTCGTTATACGGTCTTTTCTGGAAGCTATTCCCACATGGGGCTTCAGTAAGGGGACAAAAATTCTCTTCATCTCCGTTGTGATGATCATCGCCATGCTCTTCACCCGAATTGTGACTTTAAGACTTCAGTCGATACTCCGGAGAAAAGGCAATTCTCTCCATGCCGCGCGCCTTGAAACATTCATTTCGCTGATACGTCCTGTCGCTGTCGCACTGATTCTTGTCGCCGGTTCCTTCATGATCCTGTACGAACTGGGTATTGACATTTTCACCGGACACATCGGCACCGGGGCACGAATCTTCGGCATCGCCATTGTGACGTTCATCGCCCTGAAACTGTCCCATGCGCTTTCATCCTGGATACTATCAATGTTCAGGAAGAAAGATGACATCGAGTTCACCAAACGTACTGATACCCTCGTTTCGATGATCCGTTCGGTCGCCATCGTACTGATCCTCGCAGTCGGTTCACTCACTATCCTGAGCGAACTGGACATCGACATCGGCCCCATACTGGCTGCAGCGGGGATCGTCGGTATCGCTGTCGGTTTCGGGTCCCAGCAGCTTGTCCAGGACGTAATCAGCGGCTTCTTCATCCTGATCGAGGACCAGATTCGTGTGGGCGATGTGGTTGAAATAGTCGGCAAGAGCGGCCTCGTAGAAAAAATCACCCTGCGGATGATCGTTATGCGCGATCTTGCCGGTAACGTCCATTTCATCAGGAACGGTCAGATTAACATTGTCACCAACATGACGAAAGATTTTTCGTACTACGTTTTCGATGTCGGGGTTTCCTACCGTGAGGATGTGGACGAGGTTATCGGGGTTATCCGGCAGGTCGACGAAAACCTGCGGAACGACCCCGGATTCGCCGGAGACATTCTCGAGCCGATCGAAATTCTCGGGCTCGACCGGTTTGCCGATTCGGCCATTATCATAAAAGCCCGTACAAAAACAATGCCGATTCAGCAATGGCGTGTCGGGCGTGAATTCAACCGTCGGCTCAAAAAAGCGTTCGACGAGTGTCATATTGAAATTCCCTTCCCCCATGTGACGCTCTACATGGGTGAAGACAAGAACGGCCGTGCGCCGGGGCTGAATGTCTCCATCCGTGACACAAGAACGGACAGGACATGATAACTGCCGCTGATATAAAGGGATATGCACAGATTTCAACGGGGCGGAGCATGACCGTGACGACAACTCACCGGTCTAGGGCAATCAGGTCATTCATCCGGTCGAAGAATGCGGCGATCGGCGGCTGTATCGTCGCAATGTTTATCATCTGTGCGCTCGGTGCGCCTCTTATCACACGGAACGACCCCTACGCCATCAATCTCGATAACAGGGAATTGGCGCCGTCTGTTACAAACTTGTTCGGTACCGACAGCCTCGGGCGCGACGTGTTTGCCCGGATTGTGTACGGATCTCGAATTTCACTCAAGGTGGGCGTTATGGCCATGGCGATCTCGCTTGCCATCGGCATCGTCTTAGGTGCACTGTCGGGGTATTTCGGCGGGTTCACCGATACGGTCATCATGAGGACGACGGATGTATTTCTGGCGCTTCCTGCCGCTCTGCTCGCTCTTGCGGTTATGGCGGTTTTTGAGAAACCCTCGGTCAACAAGATATTCATCGTCCTCGGGTGTATCGGATGGACGACCGTCGCACGGCTCGTGCGCGCCCGTGTCATGGAGATAAGAAACGAGGAGTATGTGATCGCTTCGGTCGCGCTCGGCTACAGCTGGGTGCGGACCCTGGCAAGACATGTGCTGCCCAATGCGGCGGCTCCCATCATTGTCGCCGCCACCATCGGGATAGCCGGTAATATCCTTACCGAGGCCTGGCTGTCGTTCCTCGGACTGGGCGCCGAACCCCATATTCCCTCCTGGGGCCGTATGATCACCGAGGGACAGGCGTACCTGTCGACCGCATCACGGCCGTGGATCTATGTCTTTCCCGGACTGGCGCTTTTCATCACCATCATGGGGTTCAATCTTCTCGGTGACGGTCTCAGGGATGTGCTCGACCCAACTATCAAAGTCTGAAAATGGGATTCCCCATGGTTGAACCACATTACGACATATCCCTTGCCCCCTTCACACAGTACAACATCGGGGGAACCGCCCGGGAAGTGTATGTCCCATCGTCGGCGGACGAGCTCGTCGAAGTGTTCTCACGGATCAGAAAAAGCGGACTGAAGTATTTTCTGCTGGGCGGCGGAACGAACGTTCTGATCGGGGACGGATACTGGGACGGTGCGGTGATCATCACCCGTGACATGACCGGTCACAACACCTTCGATGACCACATTTCCTGCGGCGCAGGACTATCCTCCTCGAAAATCGCCGAAATCGCTCTCGAACACGGTAAAACCGGCCTCGAATTTCTCTATCTTCTCCCGGGTACGATCGGCGGGGCTCTTGCCGGTAACGCCCGGTATGACATGAAGAACGTTTCGGATGTCTTTCTTTCCGCCATGGCCGTTCATCCGGAACACGGGGGCCGAACTTTTGCCGCCGGGGATATTGCATTCGATTATAAATTCACGAGCGTTGTTGAGGCGGGATGGGTGTTCTGCGAGGTGTCCCTTGCCTGGCGGGACGGCGATCCGTCACATATCAGGGAGGCGATGGATACAATCGAAAAAAACCGGCGGGAGACCCATCATTTTGATTTTCCCTCGTGCGGATGCGTTTTCAAAAACGATTACAGCCGCACTATTCAGGCCGGTCGCCTGATCGATTCTCTCGGATTGAAAGGTCTCGCAGTCGGAGGCGCGCAGGTAGCCGGTTTCCACGCCAATTTCATCGTCAATACCGGGAACGCAACCGCCCGCGATGTTCTCACCCTCATCGAGAAAATCGAAGCCATCGTCTTCGAACGGACCGGCATACGGCTCGAACGGGAAGTCCGCCTTCTCGGCATGTTTACTTCGTAAAATTGTCAGTGTTTTTCATACTATACTGAGGAATCCGTCATAAATAATATGACGGTGACTGCGAACATTCTACCCGCAGCAGGGAGAATTGTCCGAACATCCGCATTCAGGGGCGGTTTTTCTGAAAAAACCACTCAATACGGCAGCGGCGCAGCCGACACCGGCATTGACTGACAAAGCGCCAGCCGGGCAGTTTCGTGAGCAGGCGCCGCATTCCATGCAGGCATCACGGTCGATGACTGCGGCCTTACCCTCGCCGATGACGAACACTCCGTGAGGGCACACCTCGGCGCACCGTCCGCAACCGATACAGAGCTCCGGTTGATAGGCGAGTGTGGCTACATTTTTCAGATAGTACATTAAAGACCTCATCGGGCTGTCATTATCATTAACATGATATTCATCCGTTACTTTCACAATGCTTCAGACAAAACAGGCAACAATCCACAGGATGATCCCGACCGTCGCAAACGCCGCCTGGAGGGGCACTGCCACTCTTATCTCCTTTTTCACACCGGACAGGGATGTATAGGTCGATGCTCCTGTGAAATTCATACCGGCAAAACTCGCAGTCGCGGGAATGATGAGCATCCACGCCACCGTGCTCAAAGTGTTCTCGAATATCATAGCTTTCGTCAGAACATCACAAGCGGTAATGACCAGCATGAGAACCATCCCCGACCATGCTCCTTTGAGCGAAAACGCCCGCCCGGGTAACCAGGGCAGAAATAGCGGAGTGAACGCGCTTCCCGCGAGAAATCCACAGATGAAAAGCGCACCCTCGACAGGTCCACGATGAACAATCCGTTCGACACCATACCCACCGGGGCCCAGTCCGGAGAGAAGTGCGAGTGCGAGTGCGATCCCCGCAAGATATTTCAACGCGGGTACAATCTCGACCGGTATCAACACCGCCCGGTCATGGAATGTAAACCTGATACGGCGCATCTCCGGTGTCGCCTTCATCCCCCGTTCCAGAAATTCGGTCAGGTCCGACGCCCTGACAGGTCCGTACACAACGCGGAATCCGCACAGTTTTTCAACAAGATGGGCGCTTATCCCGGCTGCACCGAGCTGTGGTAGGATGAGCTTCCGGCCGGAAACCACCCCGGCCAGGCGAACTTCTGATACCCGCTTGATGAGCTCGAGTGTGCCGAATGTTCCTTTTCCGGCTGCACACCACACATTGATACCCTTCGTGTCGAGCACGAGTATCCAGGCATCGAGTCCGCCGAGCCGTGAGCGGAGAGTATCGAACGTCAGCTTGTAATTGGCTGTCACCAGAACAGGTGATTCAGCATCCGGTCTTCCGACAGCGTATAACCCGGGATCGACACGGTAATCCATCCTGCCGATACCCCACCGGGCTTTCCAGGAGCCCATACGGTCGGCAAAGTCCAGGCTCGTACCGACAACAGGAACATTCCCGGATGGCGTGCTGATCATACCGGTTACCCACCGTTCCACGTATTCACGCTGTCCCGGCGGCTGAACATTGTCACTCTCACCCGCACTCGACCGGTAATCAGTCGTACAGCATGCACACCGAGGAATAATTGGTTCGCTATCGACGTTTTTACTTTCGACATTCATAATGTATTTTTTAATCTCCAATCTGATACAGTCAGTCCAATCCGCAGCTCCCGCCGCAGACGGACCTGTTCGGGCATTCCGGGGCTGACCTGCCCGGGGAGACCGATTTAACGGACACGGCGAATGTCGAAAATTGTCTTTCCATACTGTCAGACCCGCACGACCTGCAGACCGGGATATCCGAGGATGAATCCATGAGATACTCCTCCACCTCGCCGCATTTCATGCATCTGTATTCATAGAGAGCCATAATGATTCCCCCCTGTTCAATAGTATTGATCAACCTTGTTATAGTATAATTGCTATGTCACTAATATGCAAGTATTTTTTCATTCATCCATTATGATGTAAAAAAATTCTTTTTTTGTTATGTATAATATATTATATTAAAAACTCTTATTTGTGTAAAATTGATGGAGGTAATATAATGTCGCGCCAGTGTGAAATCTGTGGAAAAAAACGCATGCTCGGACACAACATCAGCCATGCTCACAACCTGTCTCGCCGTGAGTTCAGGCCGAATCTTGTGAGAGTCCGCGTTAAAATCGACGGTTCGGTGAAACGCATCAAAATCTGCACGCGCTGTCTCAGAAGCGGTAAAATAGTAAAAGCATAAACTTCTCAATCAGCCTTAATACTTTTTTCTTGTAAAGTGAACTGTATTAGGGTTAGAAGGTTCTATATTTTAATATGGTTCGTGATGCCTGGTACACTCAGGTATCGCGACCATTTTTTATTATCAGACCAATTCATATGTATCCTTATTAACCTTAACGCTTATCAAGAAGAATCCGCTAACTTAAAATTATTTCTAAAAGCCCCCTTCTTGTCCTTTGGACATCCTTCCCCCAGTGGGGGCAGGAATGTAACCGCTGTATTTTAAGTAACTTGCATTTTTTGGGGGAAAGTCGGGCGTCAGCCCGGAAAGGGGGCATTAGCTATTGCTGTTTTAACTCGATAAGCGTTTTAAACATTTTTTTTCCGGTGATCACACTGATTGCCTGAAATAATGAGGGGCGGCAAAAGGCAAACAGGTATTTTCATACCATGTTCATGGGGGTGAGTTGCTTCGGCCGCCCCTGAATACACACGATGCTTATTAATCAATACAGATATTGTAAATCGTCAGATAAAAAATCGACGATAGTTCGGACCTCCCTGTGTTTTCATCCCTCAGTCCGCCTGACGGCGGATGAATGTCGGCGTTTCGAGATTCGCATTTTTCAGGCTATGCACCTTCGGGTCGGACGGATATGCGTAGACCGGATCAGGATCATACTTATCGGCGGCTTTCCGGATTATATCTTCGATGTTGACTGTATCCTCGAACACAACAATATTGTCGCTCTCATCTTCCATGACGCGCTGTACGGGTGCGGTCGAAGACCTGAACCCTGTCGCAATCACAGTGACTCTCACCTCGTCCATGAGGCTTTCGTCCACAACGGCGCCGATAATAATGTTTGCATCTTCACCGGCTTCTTCCTGGATCATCGACGACGCCTCACCCATATCGTACAGGGTCATGTTCGTTCCGCCGGTGATATTGATGAGAACGCCCCGTGAACCCTTGATAGACACATTCTCGAGCAGCGGGCTGTTGATGGCCTTTTCCGCCGCCTCGCGACCCCTGTTTTCCCCTGTAGCCGATCCGGTACCCATGATGGCGTCACCCATTTCGCTCATGATGGTGCGGACATCCATGAAATCGACATTCACGATGCCGGGAACGTTGATGATGTCGGATATACCTTTCGTCGCCTGAAGAAGCACATCATCCGCCAGTTTGAACGCTTCCATTACCGGCATGTCACGGTCTGCGATGGCGAACAGTTTCTGGTTCGGAACCACAATGAGGGTATCGACATTTTTCTTGAGTTCCTCGATGCCCTTCACGGCATTTCTCTGCCGAATGCTTCCCTCAAAGGCGAACGGTTTCGTCACGACACCGACGGTGAGGGCTCCCGCTTCCTTCGCCATCTCGGCGATGATTGGCGCTCCGCCTGTCCCCGTTCCGCCGCCCATACCGGCGGTGATGAATACCATGTCGGCACCATTGAGTACCTCAAATATCTTCTCTCGGGATTCTTCCGTCGCATCACGTCCGATACTCGGAATCCCACCTGCTCCCAGCCCTTTCGTCAGGTTTTCGCCGAGCTGTATCTTTGTCGGTGCCTTGTTGATGTTCAACGCCTGCTTATCGGTGTTGAGCACGATGAAATCGACACCTTTCAGATTTGAATTGATCATGCGGTTCACGGCGTTCCCACCGCCCCCGCCGATGCCTATCACTTTTATTTTTGCAGTCGCATAGTTGTCGAGATCGATTTCGATATTCATGGTTCACCCCCTAATTTATATTACATGAAATCCTTCAGCAGTCTTTTCAGACCGTTTGTCATGACTGTGAATACTCCCGGCGCTTCCGTCGTCCCGATATATTTTCCATCGTCGCTCGTTTCTATACCGTAGAGAATCAATCCCAGCACGGTCGAAAAGGCGGGATTGTAAGTGATGTCCGAGAGTCCGCCCCGAAAACCCCTGGGATATCCGATCTTCACCGGCATGTCGAATACCTGTTCCGCGAGTTCCGCGCTCCCGCGGAGAAGCGAGGCCCCTCCGGTAAGGACGATGCCCGCGCCTAAAAGCCCGGTGCACTCATTGTTCTGGAGTTCGTTTTTGACAAGCATGAACAGCTCCTCCATGCGCGGCTCGATGATAGTTCCGAGTATATCGAGCGAAACGTTCCGCGGCTCACGATCCCCGGGGCCGGGTACTTCTATGATGACGTCCTTCTGAGCCATCGAACGCAGCGCACACCCGTATTCGACCTTGATTGCCTCCGCATTCTCCAATGGTGTTCTGAGGCCGATCGCGATGTCCGAAGTGACATTCTTACCGCCGAGACCGATGACCGATGTATACCGGATCGATTCATCGTGAAATACCGCAATGTCGGTCGTTCCTCCGCCGATATCGAGCAGTGCGCACCCGAGCTCCTTCTCGTCACGGCTGAGCACTGCATACGAGCTGGCGAACGGCTGGAGGACAATGTCACGAACCTTGATGCCCGCACGGTTGACACACTTGACCACATTATTGATCGCGGTCATCGCCCCGGTCACAATATGGACCTCTGCCTCGAGCCTGACACCGGAAATATCGAGAGGATTCCTGATACCGTCCTGGTTGTCGACGATGAATTCCTGCGGTATCACATGGATGATCTCGCGTTCATCCGGCAGCCTGATCGCCTTGGCGGCATCGATCACCCGGTCTATGTCCCTCGTGGTTATTGTCTTGTCGGCCCGGGAAACGGCGATGACTCCACGGGAATTTAGTGACTTGATATGGTCTCCTGCCACCCCGACATACGCCTGCTCGACCTGGACACCGGACATGAGCTCTGCAACATTTACCGCGCTGATGATGGCTTCCACCGTTTTTTCGAGGTTGACCACGACGCCGCGCCTGAGACCCTCACAGGGGCTCGTTCCAAGTCCGATGATTATAGGGCTTCCGTCTTCCTCGTCGATTCTCGCGAGAGACGTCGCGATTTTTGTTGTACCGACATCGATGCCGACGATTATATTTCCTTTTGCCATTACCATTCCCTCATGCAAGTTATTTTTTAATGACAACAACCTCGCCGAAGCGGATATCTACTGCTTTCACTTCTTTTCTGCGGGAAGTCACCTCATTGATGACCCTGTCAATGATCGGAATTTTTCTCGACCAGTCCCTGTCCCCGATGATGACTTCGAGACCGTTGTCGACAAGGCTTATTCCCAGCTCGTTCATGGTCGCGACATGGAGTTCAGAAATCCGTTGGTATGTAGAAGGCGCCTCGACTTTTATCGTTTCGAGCATACTGAGGCCCTTCATCAGACGCGCTTTTACGGTCGAATCGGACAGATCGCGGACATGCTTGATGCCGGTTACGATGGGGAGGCTTTCGACAAGGTCTGCGCCGATATGAGGAAGCGGATCACCGTTCTTGTCGACCCCGATCAACCTCTCGGCGTTCAGGAGCGCAACCGGCTGTTTCTCGTGGATAGAGACGGTTATCGTTGCCGGCAGACTCCGGAAAACAGTAAAATCCTCGGCTGCAAAAGCCGATTTCAGCCGTTCAGATACAACCTGAATATCAACGTCAAAAATATTCTGCCCCATCTCAACATCTGCCGCCTTTATTATCTCCTCGCTGTTTATATAACGGGCGCCGTCAACAGCGACGCGCCGCACGGTGAAGATCGGGTGTGCCTGTATGCTGTGCACCGCGGGAGAAATTGCAAAATGGTACAGAAGCGCAAGGAAAACGATTCCCAGAACAAACCGTCCCAGACCAGGCCCTTTTCTCACATCCCCCTTCTTTTTGCGGGAGACAACCGTCTGTTTCATTCTGGAACTGTTTTTAACCCGCTTGTTCATTTTTCCCGCCATCCGCTCACTTCGCTTTCAGATAGTCCACAAGGCGACGGCCGATCCTGTTGATATCACCTGCACCGAATGTGACGACTATATCACCGCTTTTCATGACGCGCTCGACTTCAGGAACCAATTCATCCGCATCCTCGAAGTAGGAGACGTTCTTGTGGCCCGCAGCAACGGCTGCATCGGACACAAGCCTTCCGGTCACTCCTTCAATTGGTGTCTCGCGCGAAGGGTAAATGCCGGTGACAAACAGAATATCAGAATCCATGAATGCACGGCCGAAATCACTGTAAAAATCGCGGGTCCGCGAATACAGGTGCGGCTGGAACACCGCCACGATACGCCTGTCGAATCCCGTTCTTATTCCCTCGAGGCTTGCGATGATTTCCGTGGGATGATGGGCATAGTCGTCGACAACCAGTATGCCTGATTCTTCACCCACAATCTGAAACCGCCGCTCCACCGGGGTATATTCAGCGAGCGCCTGTGCGGCCACATCAAACGGTACATCCATTTCCCTGGCGACCGTAATCGCCGCAAGCGCGTTCCGCACATTATGATACCCGATCGTATTGAGCGACACTGTCCCCATCGCCCTTCCGAAGCAAAAAACATCGAACGTCGTATGCAATTCCCTGAACACAGGATTTTCCGCTCGCACATCAGCCTGCCGCGAAAAGCCGTACGTGATGATTCTCCGTTCAACCTGCGGCAGGATGCTCTGGACACCGTGATCGTCGATGCACAGGATGACCGAACCGAAAAAAGGCACCTTGTTCACAAACTGGAGGAACGCCGATTTGATGTCTTCGATATCGTGATAACAGTCCAGGTGTTCAAGATCGATGTTGGTGACCACTGCAATAACTGGGGTGAGCCGGAGGAACGTCCGGTCGTATTCGTCGGCTTCGAGGACGAGGTAATGACTCTGGCCTATCTTCGCCCCACCGCCGAAATCAGTCACCTTTCCCCCGACGATGATGGTCGGATCGATATCTCCCCGGGTCAGCACACGGCCGGTCATTGAGGTCGTCGTCGTTTTCCCATGGGTGCCGGCGATACATATCCCGTATTTCATCCGCATGAGTTCGGCCAGCATCTCAGGCCGTTTGATGATCGGGATTTTCCGTTCACGTGCGGCAACGATCTCCGGATTGTTCTCCCTGACAGCCGAGGAGTACACAACCACATCGCAGGCCGCCACGTTTTCCGGGACATGCCCCTGATAGATCGTCGCGCCGAGGGATTTGAGCCGCTCGGTCACCGGTGTCATCTGCACATCCGATCCAGTCACTGTAAACCCTGTATTCAGAAGAATTTCGGCGATACCGCTCATGCCTGCTCCACCGATGCCGATGAGGTGTATGTTTCTGACTTTCTGTGTCAACGGTCCCAAAAGCATTCAATTTTCTCCGAAGTACCCTATTATAACCTCCGCTATGGTATGAGCGGCATCGTAACGACCGAACGAGCGCGCGTGCTCCGCCATTTCAGAGAGGCGGTCTTTCACAGTCATGATGTCGGTTATCTCACGTTTCAGCGCTTCAGGTGTCAGGTCACGCTCACGTATCATCACAGCGGCACCGGCGTCAGCCAGCGACCGCGCGTTATGCTCCTGGTGATTCTCGGCCGCGGTCGGCAGGGGAATCAGAACCGAGGGAAGTCCGCACGCGGTGACTTCCGCGATTGTCATGGCTCCTGCCCGTGACACGGCGAGATCGCTTGCAGTATATGCGTCACCCATGGCATCGATATACGAAAGGACCCGCACTTTTCCGCGTGCGGCACCGTCAAATCGTCTCCACTGATCAAATTCCATTGTCCCCGTCTGCCAGATAACCTGCAGGGGCAGCTTTGCCAAATCCTCGACAATCCCGGCAACCGCTTCGTTTATAGCGTGCGCTCCCTGGCTGCCGCCGAATACGAGCACGGTTTTCATGTCCGGTGCGAGTCCGAACCGTTTCGCTGCCGTTTCACGGTCACCCGGGCGGATGTTCTTTCTGACGGGATTTCCGGTCACCTTCGTGCACACTTTACTCCCGAAGTACGCCACCGCGTCCTGAAAACCGAGGAACACGACCTCCGCAAACCGCGACATATGTTTCGTGGTCACACCGGGAAACGAATTCTGCTCCTGGAGAAAGACCGGAATGCCCATCGACCATGCGGCAAACACCGGCGGTCCTGACACATAGCCGCCCGTTCCCAGGACGACCGAAGGCCTGAATCCGCGGATGATCCGGCGTGACCTCAGGACAGCGCATCCGAGTCTCCAGATGAACGGGACGATTGATCCCGAAAGCTTTCTCGGCATGCCCCGGACCGGTATGGACTCCACCTCGTAACCGGCGTCGGTGATGATTTTACGCTCCATCTCACGGGAGCCGCTGATAAAGAGAACCTGCGTATCTGGCTGTAAATCCAAGATTTCCTCAGCAACGGCCAGGGCAGGGTAAATATGACCGCCGGTTCCGCCCGCAGTAAACAGTATCCTCAAACCGCCGTCCTCCGGAAATGACGTGAGCCGAATTCCCGTGAAAGCCGCATTTCAAAATTTCCCTGTTTGGATATATTCAGCAGTATGCCGGTCGCAAAAAACGAGGTGACCAGCGACGACCCGCCATAGGAAATGAACGGAAGGGTCATGCCCGTCGTCGGCAGAAGCCGTATCGTCACACCGATATTGACAAACGCCTGAATGCCGATCATCAGCGACAGCCCCGACGCCAGGAGAAATCCGAACATGTCCGGTGCAAGACGGGCTATTCTGAATCCTCGTATCACATAGATGAGTGTCAGCATCAAGAGCACACCGGCACCGATAAATCCGAGTTCCTCCGCCAGTATGGAAAACACGAAATCCGTGTGAAGTTCGGGGAGAAAATAGTATTTCTGCGTGCTGTTGCCGAGCCCCACACCGAAGAGACCGCCGCTCCCGATGCTGATAATAGATTGCTTTATCTGATACCCCATACCGGGACTGATAAATTCCGTCCAGCGCTGTTTCATATAGGGCACATTCGCGATAAGGACAATCATCGCCGTTGAAACAGGGGCGATGACAGCGATCAGGTGGATCAGCTTCGCCCTGCCGATGAAAACAATATAGAGACCGATAACCATAAGCAGTCCTGAAACACCGAGATTCGGCTCCAGGAACACGAGGGCGAAGGTCAGCACAATCACCCCCATGAGGGGAAGAAATCCTCGTTTGAATTCCCTCACCCTGTCGCCCATGTTTGCTATCATCGAGGCAAGAGCGATAATCAAAAAGATCTTCATGATTTCCGAGGGCTGGAATCCGAACCCGCCAATATGAAGCCACCTGTTGACCGCAACGCCGTGAATCCGGTTCTGGATGAGCAGCACACCCAGCATGAAATACCCTATCAGGAGGAGTCCCGTCCCGAGTGCCGCAAATCCACGGTAATTCAACTTGGTGACTGTCATCATGACGATGATACCGACAACAAGATGAAAGGTCTGTTTCTTGAAATAATAGGAACCCGAACCCAGCTTATCCATCGATAGGTACATGCTCGAGCTGTATACCATCACGAGCCCGAGGCCGGCGAGAATCAGCGTCACCGCGAGCAGCCAGAAATCGATTCTTTGGTTTTCGTCCATTATGTCACCTGATCTTAAACGTTGTCAGTGCTATGAGCGAAAGAAGAAACCCCACAATCCAGAACCGGACAACCACCTGTTCCTCGGCCCAGCCGAGAAGCTCGAAATGATGGTGAATGGGGGCCATTTTGAACACCCGTTTCCTCCGCAGTTTATACGAGGTCACCTGAATGATTACCGAAAGAACCTCGATGACGAATACCCCGCCGATGACGATGAGGAGTATCTCCGTTTTGCTCAGAATCGCGACCGCACCGAGTGCACCCCCGAGCGCCAGGGCGCCGGTATCGCCCATGATGATCCTGGCAGGATGAAAATTGAACCACATGAATCCGAGTGACGCCCCGGTCATTGCAAGACAGAACACAGTGAGTTCGCTGCAGTTCGGGATGTAAAAAATTCCGAGATACTCCGCCGTGGTAACCCGACCGATGACGTAGCAGATGATCGCATAGGTCCCCGATGCTATGCCGACAAGACCGATAGCGAGTCCGTCCAGCCCGTCGGTGAGGTTCACCGCGTTAGAGGTCGCCGTGATGACAACGGTCACCATCGTGACATAGATGAACCAGTTCGAGTAGTCGAGGGCATAATTTTTGATGAATGGCAGCATCGTGAGTGTCGAGTTCTGCACATCACCGTTCCGGAGGAACAGATACGTACCGATACCGAAGCCGAGCAGTACCTGCCCGACCAGCTTGTACTTCGCCACCAGACCTTTACGTATATGCCGTTTTATCTTCAGATAATCGTCAAGGAATCCGACCCCTCCCATCCAGACGGTTGCAATGAGCGCCACAAATACATAGCTGTTGTCAAGCCGTGCCCAGAGAAGCGTCGGCACGATAATGCCGGTCAGGATAATCAATCCCCCCATACTGATTGTTCCCGCTTTCGCCAGGTGGGTTTGAGGACCGTCATCCCTGATTTTTTCGAAAACCTGCCACCGTTTGAGCGCCTTTATGATAACAGGGCCGAATATGAAGGAAATCACGAGTGCGGTCACCATTCCGTAACTTGCACGGAACGTGATGTACCGGAATATGTTCAAACCCGTCAGATGCCCGACAAGCGGAACGAACAGATGATAAAACATCAATCGACTCCAGATAAGGAGTGTATGATTGTTTCCAGTCCCAGTGCCCGGGATCCCTTGACGAGGATCACGTCTCCCGGCCGCTTGGCACGGTCAATAAACTCGGCGGCTTCATTTTTATCACCGAACGTCCATACAGACCCGGCCTTCATGCCGCTTTGGACCGCGCCTTTCCGGTAGCCACCGGCCATGTTCCCGACGAGGCAGAGCAGATCGAGCCCGATGGAACCGAATAGTCCGCCGATTTCCTCGTGGGCCGTTTCAGCCTCTTTCCCCAGTTCCAGCATGTCGCCGAGAACCGCTATTCGTCTTTTTCCGCCGATATGACGGAGAACTTCCGCTGCGGCTCTCATCGACAGGGGATTGGCATTGTATGAATCGTCAATGAACCGGATACCGTTCTTTATGAAACTCTGCATCCTCATGTTCGGCGCGGTGAACGACCGGAGTGCCGCTGCGGCATCAGACCCCCGGACATCGGCGATGCTCCCGATCGCATAGGCTGCGAGCGCATTATAGACGTTATGAAGACCGGGCACATTCAGGTCTATCCGGTTCCCCTCAACCGTAAAAGAGACACAACCGTCCTGACGAAGTTCAACATTCTCAGCACGATACTCGCATCTGTTTTTCACGCCGAACCCGATGATACGGGCGTGTGTTCGTCTCTCAGCAGTTTTCAAAAACTCGTCGTCGGCGTTGATGACTGCCGTTCCGTCCGACGGGAGTGCGTCCAGCAATTCCATCTTCGCCGCAGCGATTTCCCCGAGGCTTTTGAAAAACTCGATGTGTCCGGGGCCGACATTGAGGATGACACCAACATCGGGCTGAGTCAAATCTGCCAGGTACCTGATTTCGCCGGGCGCGCTCATCCCGAGTTCAAACACGGCCCACCTGTGTCGGGTGGTCAGTCCGAAAACCGATAGCGGAACGCCAATGAAATTATTGTAATTGCCTGGTGTCCCGTGAACAGGGTGCCGTTTCGCCAGTATCATAATAGCCATGTCCTTGACAGTGGTCTTGCCGCTTGTTCCGGTGACAGCAACGGTCTTGACGGTGAACCGCTTCCGGTAATCTTTCGCCACAACTCCGAGCGCCAGAAGGGTGTCGTCCACTGCAAGCACCGGTCCGGAAAACATCCGTCCCCGTGTGGCGTCACGGTTGACGACTGCCATGACCGCTCCCTTTTTCAGGGCGTTTTCGGCGAAATCGGCGCCGTCATAAGTTTTCCCCTTGAGCGCAAAGAAAACATCACCGTCGCGGATGGTCCGTGAATCTGTAACGATTTCCCGAATCATCCGGTCGGGATCCAGACCCGTAAACACGCCGGGATCTCCTCCAAAAAGGCGAATCAGTGTTTTTAGTGAGTATTCTTCCATTCCATTGCTTTTAAAAGCCCGTGCACCAACTCCGCATCGTCGAAATGATATTTCTTTTTGCCGATGATCTGGTAGTCTTCATGCCCTTTACCGGCTATGACCACTGTGTCGCCGGCATGAGCCGATTCAAGGGCTGTCCTGATCCCCTGTTCTCTGTCGATTATTACCCGATATTCAGCCTTATCCGGGATTCCCTTCACGATATCGTCAATTATTGATTTCGGGTCCTCAGTTCTCGGATTGTCCGATGTCACGATCGTAAAGTCCGCGATGCCCGCTGAAATACCGCCCATCTCGGGACGTTTTCCTTTGTCGCGGTCACCCCCGCACCCGAATACGGAAATAAGACGACCACTTGTGATCTCACGGACCGATGTGAGGATTCTCTCGAGCGCGTCCGGTGTGTGGGCGTAATCGACAATCACCGTGAAATCCTGTCCCTCGTCGATTCGCTCGTACCGGCCCCTGACCGGTTTCATCGTCTCGAGCCCACGGACGATTGAACCGGGGGTGCACCCGCATGCAAGACAGACACCGATTGCCGCCATCGCATTGGAAAGATTGTAGTTCCCGGGGATCGGGAGAAAGAACTCCACTTCCCCTGCCGGTGTCAAAACGATAGAAACTGTCCCCTCCGGCTTCAGGGTATAACTGACCGGGTGAATGTCAAATCCGCTGTCAAACCCGTAGGTCAGGATATTACGCCCTCTTGAGACCCCGACAATGTAATCGGCATGGGGATCGTCAAGATTCACCACAGCGGTCGCGTCCCCCGGAAGATCGCTAAACAGCCGTCCCTTCGCCTCCAGGTAATGGTTGAAATCACCGTGAAAATCGAGATGATCACGGGTAATGTTCGTGAACGCCGCCGCCCTGAACTGTATGCCGTATACCCTGTTTAACGCCAGCGCGTGCGAACTCACCTCCATGATACAGGCGCTCTGCTTCTCTTCCGCCATCCGGGCCAGGAAACGGTGAATATCAACTGATTCCGGTGTCGTATTGATTGATGTTATTTCTTCGTTTCCGATGATATGTTTGATTGTACCGATGAGCCCGCAGCCCATTCCACCCGTGTCGAAAATGGATTTTATCATGTATGCGGCCGTGGTTTTACCGTTGGTGCCGGTAAGAGCGGTCATGACAAGCGATGATTGAGGGCTGCCGTAAAAAGTGTTGGCGATTACAGCCATGGCTTTACGGGCGTCACGGACGAGTATCACCGGCACAGCGGTGCGGATATCCGGCCTATCGGTGACAACAGCCGCAGCACCCCTGTTGACCGCCTCGGAGATAAATTCGTTGCCGTCGACAGTAAATCCCCGGACAGCGATGAAAAGCGTGTCCGGAGTTACCGACCGTGAATCATAGGTAACCGAGGTGATGTCTATCCCCGTATCGCCGCGTATTTCCAGGGGATCGACTCCCTCAATGAGATCAATCACATGCATCGATCACCTTCATCCGTACCGCTCGCCCGCATAATGCGTGCCCGCTTTTGTTTTCATCATGTGCTTAAAAGCCTGGTCAAAACCTTTAACATTTGTTCAAACACTGTCAAGGGTCGGCGTGAAGCGCCGATTTACATGCCCTTGACAGCACATAGACAACATATTTCATCATCGGGCGCGTGAAAAAAAATACTTTTTCACCGCCCTCTTAATTCTTTTTACAAATAATCGTGCAGGTCGTTCCATAGCCGACCGGTGTGCCGGCGGGTGGATTCTGTGACCTGACGATACCCGAACCCGTGACAACCACCGCGAGATTCGCCTGCACCAGGTGCTGGATAGCTTCCCGCATGCTCTTTCCGATGAGATTGGGGACTTTTATCCTGCCACCGGTATCGGCGATCATCATGGATGAGTAAAGGGTGACTTCACCACCCGCATTTAATTCTGCCCCCGGCAGTGGAAACTGTTTCGCGACAACTGTGGAATCGCCGACGACCACCGGCTTCAGACCGAGTTTGAGGGTATTTCTGACTGCTTCTGCGACTGAAAACCCTTTCATGTCGGGAACCTGCAACGGTCCCCTGGATTGAGCGGACGTGTCGTTTTCAGCAACCATACCAGCCCAGGGATTATCCCGCATGTTCAGGACCCGGTTGACTATGTTTTTGAAAATCGGCGCGGCAACCTGCGAACCGTAATACACTCCTTTAGGGCTATCGACCAGAACACAGCAGAGAATTTTCGGGTTACGGTCCGCTACGAATCCAATGAAAGACGATACGTACAGCCCCTGAACATACCCTTTTTGGCCTTCTCTGATCCGCTGGGCGGTTCCGGTTTTTCCCCCTATGCGGACATTAGGTATCTGCGCCGTCCTGCCTGTACCCTCTTCAACCGCCGCACACAGGAGTTCCGTCATCCTGGCGGCTGTATCAGGTTTCAGCGCCTGCCTGATGACTTTACGTCCGATGATACGTTCCGGTCTCGTCCCGTTCCCCCTGACTTCTTTCACAATATGAGGGCTGAGCAAAATCCCGCCATTCCCGATAGCGGCATAGGCCATGGAAATTTGAAGCGGCGAAACCGCAACGCCCTGCCCGAACGAAATCGTCGGGAGCGAGAGCTTCGACCACGTGCCCGGATTGGGGAGACGGCCTTCAGTCTCATCGGGGAAGTCGAATCCCGTCACCTCTCCGAAACCAAGAAGCCGCGCTCTTGTGTAAAGCCTTTCCTTTCCGATTTTTTCCGCGATCTTTACAGTCCCTATATTCGAGGAATTAACCAGCACATCGCGGACGGGAACCTTTCCCATCTCATGGGTATCGTTGATCTTGTGACTGCCCAGCCGCAAGGTCCCGTTGTTGCAGTCGATAATATCATCCTCGGTGACCGCGCCGGATTCGAGTGCTTCGATGAACGTGACGATCTTGAAAGTCGAACCGGGCTCGATCATATCGGTGACCAGCATGTTTTTCCTGAACTGCTGATCGAATACCCGGCTGTTCAAATACCCGGCGTCGTTAGGATCGAACCGTGGTGCGTTAGCCATGGCGAGTATCTCCCCCGTCATGGTATCGAGCACAATCACCCCGCCTGAACGGGCGTTGTATCTGTTCAGTCCGTTCTCGAGTTCTTCTTCTGCGATTTCCTGAATCCGCCAGTCGAGGGTCAGGACGACGTCGAGGCCGTCTTGCGAAGGTATGATCGGTTCATCGAGGGAGGGAGTCACCCGATGTTTCGCATCACGGTACATGACAATCCTGCCTTCACGGCCTGACAGATCGTCATCAAGAAAGCACTCACACCCTTCGATACCCCTGCCATCGATGTCGGTCGTTCCGATAACCTGAGCCGCGATTTTGCCGAGCGGATAGTACCGCTTCGCTTCGGGCGTGCGTTCCACACAGTCCAGATCGAGCCTGTCGAGTCTGCTCATGACCTCCCCGGCAGGATGTCTGACCAGCCACTGGAAACCCCTGTCCTCCTCCAGCATCTCACGGATTTTTCCCCGGGTCAATCCGGTGGCATCTGCGAGCACAGCGGCGGTTTTTCCCTTATCCAGGGCGGCATTCGGACGGATTCCATAGGACGCGGATTCGACGTTTATCGCGAGCTGAACACCGTTCCTGTCGAATATCCCGCCCCGGGCACCCCTGATCGTCACCGGTTTTTCCCTCTGATTCAACGCTCTTTCATGGAGCAGTTCGTGGTTAAACAGCTGAATGGCGCCGATTCTGACCGTCAGTGCTATCCAGAGCATGATTACGATCATCATGACGAAATTCTGGCGGGTTATATGCGATCCTGCCTGCATCGTTGCCTTATCCTTCTGTTTATGCCATTCTGCCGTTCTATGTTCCCTGATATGTATCGGTTCTTCACATTCTCCGAGCGGCGGTTTAAAAAAGTTTTTCCGGTGCGCCTACAGGTACGGTCATTCCCAGACGTTCCTGGGCGATCATTTTGATACGCCCCCCCCTGCGGAGCTGGGCGGCCTCGATACCGAGACTCGTCAGCCGCGTTTCGAGCTGCACCCGGTTCTTCCGCAGTTCTAATACGTTTTTTTCAAGGGTGATGATACATAATTGCTCGGTCACATACACAAGCAGGAGAACCGTCCCCGCGGCTATCCACAGGAATATCCGCCCTCCCCTGAACATCTTTCCCCGTTCGTTTGCGACTCTCATGAGGCCAGCCTTTCTTCACATTTTTCAGCCGCCCGCATGAGGGCGCTTCGTGACCTTGTATTGACCCGGATTTCGTCTTCAGAAGCCCTGACAGGCTTCAGGGTAACAATTTTCAGCACAGGTTTCAACCCACACATGCACAACGGCAGGTCCGGCGGACAGACGCAGGGATTTTCCATTTTCTTCAGGAATTGCTTGACAATGCGGTCTTCGAGCGAATGGTACGATATGACGCAGAGCCGGCCACCGGGTCTGAGAATACTGACAGCTCCCTCAAGCCCACGTTCAAGCTCGTTCAACTCATCGTTTATATAGATTCGAAGTGCCTGAAAAATACGGGCCTTGCTTTTCTGAGGCATCGGCCCGCCGACCGTTTTTTCCACGATTTCAGCGAGTTCTCTGGTGGAATTGATGGGGTGTTTCCGACGCGCAGCGGCGAGTGCACGGGCGATTCTCCTGGATTGCCGTTCTTCCCCGTAGCGTCTGAAAATAAATGCAAGATCGCTTTCGCTTTTCGTGTTGACAATATCGAATGCGGTCACTTCACTTCCCCCCATGTCCATAAGTAAAGGACCGTCACGCTTATAACTGAATCCTCTGGAAGAATTGTCTATCATTCTGGAACTGACACCGAGGTCCATAAGGACACCATCAACCGCACCGGCCTTTTCGCCCGCAATCCTGTCAACGCCTGAAAATCGGGCGACATGAACCTCGAATCTGTCAGCATAATCACTCAGCCGAGCCTGTGCGTACGAAACTGCCTCGGGATCACGGTCAAGCCCGATAACCGTTCCCCCACACTCCAGAATCGCGCGCGCATGTCCACCTCCCCCAACCGTACAGTCCACATACACCCCACCGCGCTTCACTTTCAGAAAACCCAGAACCTCGGACACCATGACCGGGACATGGAAATCATCATCCATGACGCATCGACTCCCTCCCCGCGGGGCCCGGAAGGTTCACCGCTTAATGCACGAGCAAACGAACCAAATACTTTGCAATGTCCCACAAAAACCGCATCTGTCCCGTTTCCGCACAGATAGTCCGGCCGAATTGATTGCTTCATTCTGGATGAATCACTTCTCCGTACCGGTTTTTCCGCTTTTACTCATGCCTGCTCTATGACCGGCCGCCGCCCGCTCCCCCATCCTCTCTTCCTATATATATATTCCGGCAAAATCAGAATCCTCACCCTCCGCCGCAAGCCATTGACGGTACCTGTCATGCTCCCAGATATTGACACGGTCAACAGCGCCGATAACCAGAGCCTCCCTCCCGATACCGGCGAGATCGAGGAGCCACTGGGGGATGGTGATACGTCCCTGGCTGTCCACAGTGGACGTGTGCGAGTTTTCGCTGAGCCGGTGTATCACACGTTGAATCGCATTCCAATCCTTCGGCCCCGCAGCGTTATCCGCCTTGTCCATGATATTCTGCTGAATGGTGTCAATCCAGTAGTTCTTGTTGAAGAGCGAAAGCTGTTTATCACGGCCGAGCGATATGACAACCTCGTCGTTTTCTCCGGGTGCCAGAATCTTCCTTATCTGGGAAGGAATGTGGATTCTCCCCTTCACATCAATCCTGTGTTCACTTCGTCCGATGAAACCAAAACTTTTCAGCATCGCGTCATCCCGAGTGACAGGAAAGGTTTACCCGGTGTCGTATCGTCCGGCAGTTAATCCCGCTTTGTGTGGATATTCCGAAGTCTTATTATATTCAAGTCATTATAAATAAAAGGCTTATATAAAGCAATGCAATTTAGGGATATTACACCACTTTACCCCACTTTGCATTAATATACCGCCACCCTGATTTTTGTCAAGGGAAATATTACTTTTTTTTCACACATTATTTTTAGAAACCAATCCGTGAACAGAGTATGCCGTGGTAGCGGGATGATCTGCACCGGGGCAAAAAAAGACCTGCCCGACGATGTGTCTGTCTTTAAATATCGGCGTTACGTCGAAAGGTGGCGGGGCAATTATCTGCTGAAAAACCTGGAGATGGCGTCGAAACGCATGATATCGTTGAAGGTGATATAGAGCATAAGAAAGAGGAGAACGAGCGAACCGACCTGTTGAATGGCCATCCGCATCCGGTACGACAGTTTCCTGCGAACACATGTTTCGATGATCATGATGAAAATATGCCCGCCATCGAGAACGGGAAACGGCAAGAGGTTCAGGACGCCGAGATTAATGCTGATGAAAGCGGTAAACGCAAGGAGGTTCGCTAAACCGCTCCGGGCGCTTTCACCCGCCAGCTGGGCGATCATGACTGGCCCTCCGATGAGTTTCATCGACATACGGCCGGTAAAGAGCTTGCCGAAAAAATCGAGCATATGGACGATAAGATAGCCAGTATTTCTGACCGACAATGCCGCTGATTCGATCAATCCCACTGTCCGTGTCGTCTGGGCGGGGGTGATGCCGATCCTTCCGATGGTTTCCTTTGAGCCATCGGGCTTTTCCTCTTCGACATGCCCGACCGCCACAGGAACCTCGATCGTGCCACCTTCGCGGAGAACGGAAATACGTACCGTTTTGTCGGGGATAGCCCTGATGATTGTGCTCATATGATACCAGCCGAAGACATGTTCCCCGTCGATGGTATCGATAACGTCGCCTGCCTGAAAGCCCGCCTTTTCAGCAGGGCTGTTGGCGAGAACACTGCCGATTTTCGCCTCCACATAGGGCAGGATGCCGATATCCTCATCGTGATCAAGCGTGCGGGTGGAGGATAGTACCCGCTCGTCGCCATCGGTCCTGACTATGACCGACACATTGTCTTCGGAGAAGAGAGGCAGGAGGATATCTTCGACTCGCTCCACAGGTTTTCCGTTGACACTGACTATTTCATCACCGGATCTGAAGCCCATTTCCTCTGCAAGTGTTCCGGGCTGCACAAACCCGACAATGGTGGAGCTTTCGGGAACGCCGTTGAAGAAAAACAGGAACATGAAAATAATCATGGCGGTGAGTATGTTCATGAGACTTCCGGCGGCGAGCACAAGGAATCTGACCTGAGCCGGCTTTCCCCTGAAATCTTTTTCCCCCAGGAGGGTCTCTTCCTCGCTCTGGAAATCTTCCTGGCCGGTCAGCTTTACATAACCGCCGAATGGGATGGCCGACACACAGTAATCGGTTTCTCCTATCCGGACCCCGAACAGACGGGGCGGGTAGCCGACGCTGAAACGCTCGACACCGATGCCGCCGAGTTTGGCGACAGCGTAATGGCCCAATTCATGGACGATGACGAGGAAACTCAGAACAAAGAAAAATGCTATGAGAGTTATCATAAAGTTTTATCCGATTTCTGACTTATCATTTCCTGTATTGCACGTTTCGACCGTTCATCGGTCTCAAGAAGATCCTTTATCGCGGGTTCAGGAATGAAGGTGTGGTTGTGAACGACTGTCTCTATCAGTGCCGGGATGTCCATAAAGGATATATAACCCGCCTCGAAGGCTTTTACCGCTTGTTCGTTCGCGCCGTTCATTGCCGCCGGTGCCGTTCCTCCCCGGGCGAGAGCCTCATATGCCAGCCGGAGACAGGGAAAGCGCCTGGTATCAGGCGGCTCGAAGGTCAGATAAAACGGCATGGTGAAATCAAGGCCTCCATACGGGGAAGGCAGCCGTTCCGGATCGGTCATCGCATATTGTATGGCAAGGCGCATGTCGGGCCGTGAAACCTGGCACAGGAACGAACCATCGATGAACTCGACGAAAGAATGGGCCAGGGAATTCCGGTGAATCGTCACATCGATACGTTCCCCCGGGATGCCGAACAGAAAGCTCGCCTCGATGACCTCAAGCCCCTTGTTCATCATTGTCGCCGAATCGATGGTGTTCTTGGTACCCATGATCCAGGTCGGATGGTTGAGGGCCTGTGTAAATGTGGCTCGATTCAGTTCGGCTAACGGAACATCCACAAACGGCCCGCCCGAAGCGGTCAGGACCAGCCGGCTGACCACCCGTGCAGCTTCGCCCTTAAGGCACTGGTAAATCGCGCTCATCTCGCTGTCTATAGGAACAATCCGCCGCCCGTGATGTCGGGCTGTGTCCATAACGATACTGCCGCCCATGACCAGCGTTTCTTTGTTCGCGATGAGCACATCCTTCCCGTTCTCGAGAGCGGTTATGGTGGGGAGCAATCCAACTGACCCGACAAGCCCGTTTATGACACCATCGGCATCAAGGTCACGGATCATCGCATTGATGCCCTCGACACCTTCGTACACCTTTGTTGTGGGACCGACACGGGCGCGGAGCTCACAGGCGGCGTCAGGATTGCCCATGGCTACCGCCTGAGGCCTGAACCGCACTATCTGGCTGTATATTTTTTCAACCGAGCTTCCGGCGCCTAACCCCACTACAGTGAAATGAGCCGGATTCGCATCTATGACATCGAGGCTCGAACTGCCGATCGAGCCGGTCGAGCCGAGAATGATGAACCGCTTCAAACAGACCTCCGTCCCTTATATCGCGATATCGGTTATTATTCTATTTTTGCTGGAACATCTGGACCCGGACCTTTATTGTATTTTGTACCATTTTCTCAAACAAATAAAGTACCTTGTGCTTGAGCGATAATTTGGTCACGAAGTCCTTTACATAAAGGAACGAGAGCCTCAAACCCCAATACCTGATTATTTTTAAACAATCCTTCTGACAACAATAGGTATTCCCATGTGCGGGGTTGACTTAATTCAGGCGGGGGAGAAACGATTGAAGCTTGTTCACACCAAGCCATAGCAGCCTGAGTTTTTACCGCTACGTTCTTGCTATCTAAATCTCTATCGGCTTTTGTCTCTACAAGGTATATTTTGTCTTTTGTTTTAACGATAAAGTCAACCTCGTAATTCCTCATTATTCCGGTATGATCACGATACGTTATCTTTAATCTATGCTTTCTATCTAACTTGGAAAAGGAAAGTACCTCTGCTGAAGGATTAAGAACCAAGAGCATGAAATCTCGTTCAAAACCACCACCTTTTATTTGATAGCCAATTCGGGGATAAATGCTTTTGTCTGTTTCAACTGACTTACTTTCCCTCATCATTATTCTCGGGACTTCCGATAACCTACCCCAAATACCTTTTCTTTCATATTTATACCCTTCAATTAATTTTACAATCGCTTTATGAATAGTCTGTACGATATGGTCAAAAACAAGAATATAGTTCAACACAGAATAGTTTTCATGTATTGTGAAATCTATTAATTCGCCGAAACAATATTCAGAAACATAATCATCAATAATTTCGGCAATCTCTGCCTTCTTTGCCGTAAGAATAGCTTCTTTACCTCTTGTGGCAACAGCCCTGGATGCTTGCCTCAAAAAGTATGAATAATCAAAATACTCATTATCCAATTTCCATGTTTTTGTCTTTTTCCCTGTCTCTACATGTATTTCCTGAATACTCAATTTTGAGAGGATGTTTTTTAGCTGATTGAAATCTCCACTGTATTTAGGAAGACCTGCAATATCTACTTGTGATAGTTCTGGCATCCGCCCTTCATCAAAAATCTGAATAGGCCATGCAATATCATAATTTTCGATTCTTTCAGTCATTGCATCAACAGGTATTATATCACCAGTAGAAGTTGTACCGCCGGAATCGCCACCGCCGATTACAAATCCTTCTTGCTTGAGACTTTCATAGAAAGTACGGAATCTCGGATGTTCGACAACAAATAAAAAATCGAGGGAATTTGAAGGAATTTTATTTCTTCTAATTTCATAAAAAGCTTCTCTCTTGGCTTCCTGTAGTTCGGGATAAGAATACACAGGAAACATTAATCGTAATCCTCTTCCAACAATCTGTTCAAGAAGAAGGTCTGCTTCTGTTGCACGTAAAACTACCGCCACACAGATATTATTTTTATCGAAACCCTCCCGTAACATCAGAACTGAAATAACCACCCTCAGTGGGTCATCATCTATATCAATCTTATCAAGTTTTAAGCGAGCATTTTCAAGGGTAATTCCATGTTTTGATTCGGTCAGTT